>Ga0208471_1000011_pt1 | contig 71313 bp, 64 predicted proteins | sample DeeseametaMP0441_FD_184210 | JGI IMG/M metagenome (GOLD analysis project Ga0208471, IMG submission 184210) | Marine microbial communities from the Deep Atlantic Ocean - MP0441 (SPAdes) | ecosystem: Environmental > Aquatic > Marine > Oceanic | place: East of Rio de Janeiro, Brazil, South Atlantic...
TGTCATTCCCGCGAAAGCGGGAATCCATTATTTCAGATACTTACAAGTTCCTGGATTCCCGCTTTCGCGGGAATGACAACTAATTACGAATGCATCATTAGTGACTGTTTCGTAAAAACCCTGAAACCCATAATTTGTCATTTCGACCATAGGGAGAAATCTTAATGATATTTGTGATTTACATAGAAAAGATTTCTCGCTTCTCTCGAAATGACACGGTTTCAGGTCTTTTCACGAACTCGTCATTAGTAACCGAAGTGTTTGATTTCCTCACCTTTTTCGCCAATATCAGTCATGGCCTGAATGCCCATTTCGAGGTGCATATCCACATATTTCGCGGTAACTTTCTTATCCATTTCCTGGGTTTTAACTCCTTCAGGCATGAGCGGCATATCTGAAACAAGTAGAATTGCGCCACGGGAAATTTTGTTGGCATGACCAACAATAAAGAGTGTTGCGGTTTCCATGTCAATTCCAATCGCGGAAAGTTCGATCAGCCGTTTCCGGAATTTTTTATCCCATTCCCAGACACGACGATTGGTTGTGTAAATGACGCCGGTTCGATATTCCTGGTCATAATCGAGGACGGTATCTGAGACAAATTTATGCAGTTTAAAAGAAGGTAACGCGGGCACTTCCGGAGGCAGATAATCATTGCTCGTACCTTCTCCGCGGATTGCAGCAATCGGGAGAATATAACGTCCGATTTCCGCCGTTTGTTTCAGGCCACCGCACTTGCCTAAAAACAGAACACCCTTGGGATTACAGGCAAGGAGCAAATCCATAATGGTTGCCGCATTCGCGGAGCCCATTCCAAAATTGATGATGCTCAGTCCGTGCTTGTTTGTCGCAGTTTGCATCGGACCGCCCTCTCCCCTTATTTTACAGTCGAAACGTTTGGCAAACTTGGTCACATAATTACTGAAATTTGTGAGTAAAATATAATCGCCAAATTCCGAAATCTCTGTTCCAGTATAGCGAGGAAGCCAGTCCCGTGTAATCTCTAATTTTGTTTTCATAAAACGTTCAGGATTGTTAACAAAATGAATTTCGGAACAGTGTGACATAATTTTGGAGGTATCTCAAACTATCACTTTCATAGTAAAAGTGTTGCCGTTGATAAAACATATTTGTCATTCCCGTGAAAGCGGGAAACCAGATTGTAAAATAATTTGTTGAGTCTTCTTCAATCATGTTTTGTATTTTAGTTGAGCTTATCTTTCGCTGGATATTATGACTAAGCATTTGTTTGACCATGAGTGACTACTCCTGGATTCCCGCTTTCGCGAGAATGACAAGTTAGGCGAGAATGACAAGTTAAGCGAAAAATGCGAGTTTGAGGAGAATGAAAAGTTTTGCGGGGATGAAAATCGAAGGGGCAAGCAATTAAGGAAAAAGAATTCGGAAGCACCGCAAGGCAGCAATGCTTCCGAAATCAGAATATTTTGGAATTACATTGCATCCCAAATTTTGTGAGTCCATGCGCCTTTAGGCTTTTTGGAGATCACAGGAGTTGAATCAGACGACATCAGAACTTTGACTGTGCGCCTGTAATCCGCAGGAACAAGGTAGCCAATTCCCTGGGCTTGTCCGGAAACCAACTTGTTGATTTCACGCATCATCCGGCGTTGATGTTTTTCTGTCTGCGCTCCGGTATCATCGTTTTCCAGAACGATATCCGCGGCCGCATCAGGATTTTCTGCGGCATACTTCCAGCCTTTGATTGATGCTCTGAGGAAGCGAGCCATTTTTCGCACGAAAGCCGCTTTTTTCAGATTTTTTCCCAAGACATACAAGCCGTCTTCCAGAGTGGCAACACCTTGATCTTCATACTTATAAACCACCAATTCAGAAGGATTGAGTCCAGCATCAACAATCTGCCAGTATTCGTTATAAGTCATGGTAGAAACGCATTCTGCCTGCTTCTGCAGAATTGGATCAACGTTGAAACCCTGCTTCAAAACAGTCACACCGTTTGCTCCACCAGTTGTTGGAATTCCCAATTTGCTCATCCAGCTCAGGAAAGGATATTCGTTTCCGTAGAACCAAACACCCAAAGTTTTTCCTCGAAAATCTGCAGGAGATTTAATTCCACTGTCTTTGCGGCAAGTGAGCATCATTCCGGATTTGTGAAAGATTTGCGCGATATTCACCAGCGCCACACCTTTTTCACGTGATGCCAACGCGGCGGGCATCCAATCAATAATCACATCCGCACCTCCTCCCGCGATCACCTGCGGAGGCGCAATGTCCGGACCACCCGGCTTGATGGTCACTTCAAGCCCTTCGGCTTTATAGTAACCCATATCCTGGGCTACATAGTAACCTGCGAACTGAGCCTGCGTGACCCACTTCAACTGAATGGTTACTTTTTCTGCTGCTTGTGCGGAAAATGCCAAACCTGCTGCCAGCATTACCATCACCATTTTTTTAACTATACTCATTTTTCACTCCATTTGAAATTAAAGTCAGACTCACTTATTTTAATTAAAACAAGTTAGCCTACACGAAAAGAAGGGTGCCATCCTGTGAACTGCCGCTCCAATAAAGCCAACAGCGCATAGAAAAGCGACCCGGACAATGCTGCCACCGCAATGGATGCCCATACGACGTCAACATTCATTCGACCGATTTCGGTGGAAATACGAAAGCCCATTCCGACAATCGGTGTACCAAAGAACTCCGCTACAATAGCCCCAATCAGGGCTAAGGTAGAGTTGATCTTTAATGCGTTAAAAATAAAAGGCAGTGCGTTTGGAAGCCGTACCTTGAAAAGCATCTGCCAATAATTTGCAGCATAAGAGTGCATCAAGTCAAGTTCCATTCGTTCTGTTGCCTTTAAACCAGTCAGTGTATTTACGAGCATCGGGAAAAAAGTCATCATTATCACAACCGCAGCTTTTGACTGCCAGTCAAAACCAAACCACATGACCATAATCGGAGCAACTCCTACAATTGGCAGGGCACTTGCCAGGTTTCCCAGCGGAAGCAAGCCCCTCTGTAAAAAAGGAACTTTATCTACCAAAACCGCAACTACAAATCCGGAACCGCAACCCATGAAAAAACCTGCAAGCACTGCTTTCATAAATGTTTGTTGAAAATCAGCCCAGAGTGTTTCCAATGAATTTCCAAAAGCGACGCCGATCATGGACGGAGGCGGCAGCAAAACTTGCGGCACTCCGAAGCCAACCGTTATCATTTCCCAAAAATAAAGCAGCATTCCGCCAAATAAAAATGGAACAAGTAAATTGATGGCAATGCCGATTTTAATGTTGAGTCGTGTATCAACCTTCGACCAGAATCCCATTACAGCCCACAGGAGTCCCGTCAGTGTCAAGACATACAACCATATCCCCCATGATAATGTTCCGGATTCCGCAGAATGTACGCTGTTTAAGCTTGCCATACTTCCGCATAAAATCAGGATTGTAATCACAATTTTGCCCAGCATCTGCTCGGTTGCTCCTTTGCGAAAAAGAACAATTGCTGAACCAAGAAGTGGCAGCAAAGCAAACAGCATGGTGTTTTCTCCAAATGACATCCATTCTCTTGAAAAAAGCAGCTGAATTAGAAAACATATACTAAAAATTCTGTAAAGTATTCCGGAAGTTTTCACGCTTGTACCCCCATTCTTTTTTGAACTTTTCTTTCAAGAACAGTCATCAGTAAAACAAGTGATCCGGCAACAAACGAGGCAACAAACAAAGCACTCCAGATTTGGACAGTTTGTCCGTAATATGAACCGGTCAATAAACGGGCGCCTAAACCTGCTCTTGCGCCTGCAGGCAATTCACCCACAATCGCACCAACTAGGCTGATGGCGATGGAAACCTTGAAGCTGGCAAACAGAAAAGGAGTTGAAGCCGGCCAACGTAATTTCCGAAAAACCTGTGATTTTGTCGCATTGTAAGTTTTCATCAAATCCAGGTGCATCGGTTCCGGCGAACGCAAACCCTTGACCATGCCGATTGCAATTGGAAAGAAACACAGATAGGCCGAAATGATTGCTTTTGGTAAAAGACCTGTTACTCCGATGGCGCCCAAAACTACAATTATCATTGGTGCAATTGCCAAAATTGGAATTGTTTGAGAAGCAATTATCCATGGAAGAACGCTTTTGTTGAGTGTGGGAACGTGTACAATTCCCACGGCAAGTAAAATTCCTAAAACTCCGCCCATGGCAAAACCAACCATGGTTGATGAAATTGTGACCCAACCATGATAAACAAGGCTGCGCTTTGAATTTATTTTGTAACCGAAAATTGATTTTTTCAGATCAAAGAAAATTTGATGTGGAGCCGGCATAATCGGACGATCCATCGACCATGCATCATCAACCAGCTTGGAAAAATCCCATTCAACTTTATGCCTTTCATATTTGTCGATCAAAACCGCAGAATTTAGATAGACCGCTGCTGCATACCAGATAAGCGCAGTAAAGGCGAGTACGGTTGTAATCGAAAAAAAGGATGATTTAAGGAACTGGTTTAGCATAATCAATCGTTTTGAGTAAAACCGATTTTCCTTTTTGTTGTTTTAGGTGGAGTAACTAATGCTTTCAGAGCATCAAAGACAACTTTGAACTGTTGGTCATATTTGGTTTCCATTTGTTCCAGTTTCCGGCTTAATTCTACGTGAGTGAGTGCTGCTTCTCTGAGTTGTGTGAATGTTCTCATAATTTCAATATTGACCTGAATTGCTCTGGTAGAACGCAAGACACCGGAGAGCATGGCAACTCCGTTTTCAGTGAAAGCTCTTGGAGGTTTGCGTGTGCCACCCCAACTTAAGATCACATTTTGTGATCTTAGAGAATTATCACTTGATATCACAAATTGTGATTTCAAGATTTTGTATTCATCTTCAGTGAGTTGAAACATAAAATCTTCCGGGAAACGTTCAATGTTCCGTGTAACGGCTTGGTTGAGCGTTCGTGTTTCCACTTGATACATAGTCGCCAAATCACTATCCAGCAAAACTTTTTGCTGACGCATAGTATAAATTTGAGTCTGAATCTCTTTTACCGATACAACTGCTAAATTTTCAGACACCTTATCAAGCTCCTCGTTTCAAGATAAATGATAGTCATTTTGAGTTTTTGTAGATATCCATCAGCTTATCAGCACAATATGACTCTGTCTTTGTCAGCTAAAAACACATTCCAGCCAACGCCACAGGCATTTGATTTGAGAGTTCATTTCAAATATTTTGGTCAATCATAACTATGTCCTGCCCGTAAACCTTCACGGATACGGTGAGACAGTGCAAGAAATTCCGGAGTGTCCCGCATATCGAGGGTGCGTTTTTCGGGAAGAGGACTTTCAATGATATCGATTATCTTACCCGGACGCGGAGACATGACGACAATTTTAGTGGAAAGATATGCGGCTTCCGGAATGGAATGGGTTACAAAGACGACGGTCTTTTGTGTTTGCTCCCATAGTTTGTGGAAGTGCTCATTGAGTTGATCGCGGACTATTTCATCGAGAGCGCCGAAGGGTTCATCCATCAGCAATAAATCAGGAGAAAATGTAAGGGCACGCGCAATCGAAACGCGCTGCTGCATTCCGCCGGAAAGCTGCCAGGGGAATTTTTTTCCGAAACCGGTGAGCTCCACCATTTCCAGTGCTTCAGCAATACGCTTAGTTTGCTCAGCCTTTTCAACACCCATTATTTCCAAAGGCAATTTGAGATTGCCTTCAACGGTGCGCCACGGATAAAGCACCGGTGCTTGAAAAACATAACCATAAGCACGCTGCAAACGGGCTTCTTCCGGAGTCATGCCGTTTACTTTAATTTCTCCTCCGGTAGGTTTTTCAAGATCTGCAATCACGCGCATCAGTGTGGTTTTACCGCATCCGGAAGGTCCGATCAGCGAAATAAAATCACCCTTATTGATTACTAAATCAATTTCAGAAAGAGCGTGAACCGGGCCGTCTGCTGTTTGGAAAACCAAATCAACTTTACGGGCTTCAACAACCCGAACATTGTCTTCCATTACGATGATCGCTCCACAGAAGTAGGAGCAGTGGCGGAACTTCGTTTTTCAACCGCACTATAATATGATGCAAAACAGGGACGATCAACATAACGTCCGACACCGCGCTCAGTACGGACATCACCATCTTTATAAACCACTACGCCTTGACTGACAGTCGCAACGTTGATTCCGGTCAATTCCATACCTTCAAAAATATTGAAATCCACATTTTGATGGTGGGTTTTTACGGAAATTGTGTGAGTGGCCTGCGGATCAATAATCGCCAAATCCGCGTCGCTTCCTTCCGCAATCAAGCCTTTTCGCGGATAAATGTTAAATATCTTTGCAGAATTCGCAGAAGTGACCGCCACATATTCGTTCATGGTCAAACGACCGGTGTTGACGCCATGTGTCCAGAGAACATGCATTCGATCTTCAATGCCTCCGGTTCCGTTTGGAATTAACCGGAAGTCATCCTTACCCATCGCTTTCTGATCGGCACAGAAACAGCAGTGGTCGGTAGCAGTCGTCTGTAAATCTCCGGACTGCAAACCGCGCCAAAGGGCTTCTTTGTTACCTTTCGGACGGAACGGTGGACTCATAACGTGTGCGGCGGCAAATTCAAAATCAGGATTGCGGTAAACGCTGTCATCAACCAAAAGATGTCCGGCTAATACTTCTCCAAAAACGCGCTGGCCATCACGTCGGGCACGCGCAATTTCATTGAGAGATTCAGAACATGAATTATGTACCACATATAAAGGTACATCAATCATTTGCGCAAAACGAATTGCCCGGTTTGCGGCTTCTCCTTCAACTTGAGGCGGCCTTGACTGGGGGTGTCCTTCCGGACCGGTGATGCCGCTCTCAAAAATTTTTGTCTGGAAATGATCCACCAATTCGCCGCTTTCCGCGTGGACGGTGCAAAGCGCGCCTAATTCACGGGCACGGGTGAAGCTATTGACCAGTATCTCGTCATCAGCCATGATTGCGCCTTTGTAGGCCATGAAGTGCTTAAAACTATTGACGCCATAGTCACGGGAAAGAGTGCCCATTGCTTCATGTACTGTGTCATCCCACCAGGTGATTGCCACATGAAAACTGTAATCCGTTGAGGCTTTTTCAGCCCAACCGCGCCATTTGTGATATGTTTCCAAAATATCTTCCTGAGGACCGGGAATTACAAAATCAATAATCATAGTTGTGCCGCCAACCGCACCCGCAGTTGTTCCGGAAAAAAAATCCTCTGAAGCAACTGTTCCCATGAAAGGCAGTTCCATGTGGGTATGCGGATCAATTCCGCCTGGCAAAACATAACAACCTCCGGCATCAACAATATCCACACCTGAAGGTGCATCCATGTCTGGGCCAACAGCTTGAATAATTCCATCATCACAATAAACGTCCGCACGGAATGACTGATCCGCATTTACTACAGTTCCGCCCTTAATAATTACTGCCATCTTTTCCTCTAAAATTGATTGTTTTAAAATATCCGTATTTAATTTTCTTCAACCCTCATCGGATTATTTGGATGGGTTGTCCAGTTCTGAAATTCTTTTCCTGAATCGACTCGTTCCATAGTGATGCAGTCCGGAACAGGACAGGCAAACATGCAGAGATTACAACCAACGCATGCTTCATCAATGACCTCAAAACGTCGAACACCATTGGCTTTGATTTCACGAATTGCCTGATGCGAAGCGTCCTCACATGAAATATGACATAATCCACACTGGATGCAAGTCGATTCGTCAATCCGGGCTTTGATGTCGTATTTCAGGTTAAGGTATTGCCATTCTGTGACATTCGGAACAGCCATTCCCCTGAAATCCTCCAGCGTCGCAAAGTCTTTTTCGTCCATCCAGTTATTCAAACCATCAATCATGTCATCGACAATTTTGAAACCATAATGCATGGCAGCAGTACAGACTTGGATACCACTGGCCCCCATTGAGATAAACTCAGCGGCATCCCGCCAATTTGAAATTCCTCCGATTGCAGAAATCGGCAAATCTTTTGTTTCCGGATCCTTCGCAATTTCTGTAACCATGTGCAAAGCAATCGGTTTTACCGCCGGTCCGCAATAACCTCCGTGAGAACCTTTTCCATCAATCGTCGGTTCCGGGGCCATCTGATCCAGATCAACAGAAACGATCGAGTTGATAGTATTGATCAGCGCAACTCCATCACCACCGCCTGCTTTTGCGGCATGTGCCACCTGGCGGATATCGGTCACATTTGGAGTGAGTTTTACCAAACACGGGAGATCGGAACATTCTTTCACCCAGCGTGTAACCATTTCAACATACTCCGGAACTTGTCCTACGGCAGCACCCATTCCGCGTTCCGACATTCCGTGCGGACAGCCAAAATTTAATTCGACGCCGTCACAACCTGTGTCCTCGATTTTATTGATAATAAAGCGCCAGTCTTTTTCGGTGCAGGGAACCATCAGAGAAACAACAACCGCACGATCCGGCCAATCTTTTTTGATTTGCTTGATTTCCCTGAGATTGTCTTCAAGCGGCCGATCCGTTATCAATTCAACATTATTGAAGCCCATCATGCGCTGGCCATTGTAATGCACCGCACCATAACGCGAACTCACGTTTACGATAGGCGGATCCATGCCTAAAGTTTTCCAAACGACTCCACCCCATCCGGCACGGAAAGCGCGTTCAACATTATATAATTTATCTGTGGGTGGTGCTGAGGCTAACCAAAATGGATTGGGAGCCTTGATTCCAGCCACGTTGCAACTTAAATCAGCCATGTTATTTTAGAATTATAATTTTAGAATTCAGATTTTTTACCACAGATTTGCACTGCTAAAAACAGATTGCATTTTATTTCAGCCACTAAGGACAGTAAGCACATTTCGTTAGCGTTTTTAGCATCCTTTGCAGCTAACAAATCCTGTTTAGGTCAATTTCCGGTGAATTGCCAAAGCCGCCTGTTTGCCATCTTCAACGGCTTGAACGGTCAAATCTTCTCCGGAACGAATACAGTCTCCTCCGGCCCAGACTCCGGCAAGAGAGGTTTCATATTTCGAATTCACCGCAATTTTTCCGCCTGTTGTTTCAGGCATTTCAGTAGCCGAATCCAGAGAGTTAACCAATGTTTGGCCAATAGCTTTAAAAACAATATCAGCTTCCATGTTTCGTAATTCTCCGGTTCCTACAAGTTTGCCTTCCGGATTCAATTCAGTACACTCAAATTCAATTCCGCAAACATGTCCATTTTCTGACTGCAAACTTTTTGGTGCAACCCAATGTTTTACTCGGACACCGTTAGTTTGCGCGAATTCCTGTTCTTTCCAGGTGGCGCTCATTTGTTCCGGACCACGCCGATAAGCCAGAGTAACATCTTCTGCGCCAAGTTTTTTGGAAAGCACCGCCACGTCAATCGCGGTATTTCCTCCGCCGATTACAATAACACGCCTTCCGACTGACAATTCTGCCAAATTTCCGGATTGGCGTAACTCAGAAATTGTGTCCACTGCATCGTAAACACCCTCAAGTTCTTCATTCTCCAAGCCAAGTGAATTGACATCTCCCAATCCGACACTCAAAAAAACTGCGTCGAATTTCTGACGAAGATCATCCAGTTTTACTTCTTGTCCCAATTTCTGATTTGTTCGGATTTCTATGCCACCGATTTCTAAAATAAAATCAACTTCCAGCTGCGCAAAATTATTCACCGTTTTATAGGCCGCAATTCCGTATTCGTTCAGACCACTCAATTTGTCGCGTGCCTCAAAAACCACTGTTTCATGACCTAACAATGCAAGACGGTGCGCACATGAAAGTCCTGCGGGACCTCCTCCTACAACAGCAATTCTCTTTCCGGTAGCTTCATCTCTTTCAAAAATTGTTTCCCCACTATCAAAAAATTTGTCTGTTGCGTAGCGTTGTAATTCACCAATCCGTACAGGTTGATGATCTTGTGTTTCCCTTACACATGCACCTTCACAAAGCGTTTCTGTTGGACAAACCCGGGCACACATTCCGCCCATAATGTTTTGTGAAAGAATGTCTTTTGCGGAACCTTTCAGGTTACCGGTAGAAATTTTGCGGATAAAATTTGGAATATCAATAGCGGTTGGACACGCGGCAATGCATGGTGCGTCGTAACAAAAATAGCAGCGGTTTGCCTCAACAATCGCATTTCCGGAATCCAAAGGTGGATGAGAATCCGCAAAATTTAAAGCTAGTTTTTCCTGCGATAAGCGTCCGGCGCGGACGTCAATTGTGGTCATACTTTTTCTCTACATTTTCGGCGGCAAGCCTTGAATAAAGAATGCCGCCAGTCAAATCAATTATTGCAGTGCGGTTAGGTCACCATAAATCTCCGGACGACGGTCGCGATAGAACTGCCAGAGGTTCCGAATTTCCCGGACGGCATCCATGTCCATATCATGTACAAGCAAGCCGTCACTGTGATCATCAAGCTGAGCTTCAATTTTTCCACGCGGATTCACAATGTAGCTGGATCCGTAAAACCTACCGATGTTCCAGGGTTCTTCCGAACCAACTCTGTTAATTGCACCAATATAACAACCGTTTGCCGCAGCCGAGGCCGGTTGTTCCAGTTCCCATAAATATTGGGAAAGCCCTGCGACAGTTGCGGATGGATTGACAATATATTCCGCACCGTTCAAGCCCAGTGCCCGCCAACCTTCCGGAAAATGGCGGTCATAACAAATATACACACCAAGTTTGCAGTATGCGGTTTCAAAAACAGGATAACCTAAATTGCCTGGTTTGAAGAAAAATTTCTCATAAAAACCTGCAACTTGCGGAATGTGTGATTTGCGATATTTTCCCAGATATTTGCCATCGGCGTCTATCACGGCTGCTGTGTTGTAATAAACTCCTGTCATTTCTTCTTCATAAATTGGAACAACTATCACCATGTTGTATTTTTTGGCGTATTCCTGCATTAGTTTCGTTGTTGGGCCCTCTGGAATTTTTTCAACAGCCGCATACCACTTTACATCCTGACTAGGACAAAAATAGGGTTGTGTAAAAACTTCCTGCATACAGAGCACCTGCACCCCTTTTTCACCGGCTTCTTCAATATAAGGAATATGAGCCTCAATCATTATTTTTGTAATTTCTTCTGGAGCCATCGATGTGTCTCCCTTGAGCGCCATTTGAATTAACCCGCTGCGTACTTTCATTTAATCTCCTGAGAACAATCTATAGTGTAAGCTGATTTTACAGGAAAATTTTCATTTTCCTGAAATGTGCCTAAAAATTATTTCTGACTTTAAGACTGTGAATTGTATGGGTTGAAGTGATGTTGGTCAAGACTTTTTACTATTTATGATTACAAAAACAGTTCTGAAACACCATCTGCTACTGAATATTAACTTGTCAACGTATAATTTATGTGTTATTTTTTTCAAAATTAAATATAATCTATCAACCTCAAATGCATTTTAACCAGCGAAATATGAGTGAAAAAGCTCTTGACGCCGGTGTTTATCCGTCTGTCACAGTCAATAAAATTCGAGATTATTTAAGCTTAACTAAACCACGGTTGCTGGCCAGTGTACTCTTCAGCGCCGTACTGGGTTTCGTTCTGCCTCAGGACAGCGTTATCACTGTGCTGCCACTGCTTTATTTACTGTTGGGAACAGCACTGACCGGTGGAGGTGCGCATGTGCTCAATCAATGGATGGAACAAATTCCTGATTCGAAGATGAACCGGACAAAGAACCGACCTCTTCCCATGGGGAGACTATCCGGAAATGAAGCCTTGAGCTTCGGAATTGTGATTTCCATTGCAGGCATCACAACATTATGGCTTGCTCTTAACCCGCTTACAGCAGTCATTGGAGCACTGACCCTCTTTTCCTACATCCTGGTTTACACCCCACTGAAACAAAGAACCGTGGCTAACACCTGGTTTGGAGCAATAACCGGCGCGTTACCTCCAGTCATGGGATGGACAGCCGCGCGTGGCCAGTTGGACTGGGAGGTTCTACCAATTTTTGCACTGCTTTATTTTTGGCAGCTTCCTCATTTTTTTGCAATTGCCTGGATGTATCGTGAAGACTACCACAGGGGTGGTTTCAGGATGCTTTCGCTTTTTGATGAAACAGGACGAAAAACGGGGGTACAAATGCTGCTTAACGCTGCTATACTTTTTATCGCCAGTCTTGCAATTTACATGATTGGACAAGGTAGCATGTTTTATCTGCTAAGTGCAATTTTTCTCGGTTTAGGATTTTTAGCAGCAATTACTTTATTTTTTCGTGAAAGTAGCGTAGATAATGCACGTAAGGTATTTCTTGCTTCAATTATTTACTTACCCGTTCTGAGTACTGTTCTAATTCTGGAACGGTTATTTTATTAATCTGAGTACTTGCTGTATTGGAGGTCTATGGAGAGAGATGATTCTGATGTAATGGCGTCAAGAGTGTTTTTCGGTATCTTGGGTTTAACGCTTATGTTTATGATAGCTGCCTACGTTTTTGCGTTTTAATACTGGATAATCTGGATTATTAATCTAAAATAGCTTATCTTCTTAATCGCTGAAAAGCGACTAACGATGTTGCAGTAAAAAATTAAAATGATAGAATATTTTGTCTACAGTGCATCCTCATTTGCAGGGGAGATAGACGACCTCTTTTTTGTGATCACTTTAATCATAGGATTTTGGTTTTTTCTAACCTTTGGTGCACTTGTTTATTTCATATTCAAATTTCGCAGGAAAGACGGTGTGAAAGCCCAGTACATCACCGGTGAGAAGCACAGCGAAACAAAATGGACGCACTATCCTCACTTTGCCGTGATTGCAATGGACGTGGTCATCATTGCTGTCAATATTTTGGTTTGGGTAAACATCAAACAAACTCTTCCACCAAGAGACAATCTTGTCCGGGTGATTGGGCAACAATGGAGTTGGTCATTCATTCACGCAGGTCCTGATGGAGAGTTGGACACCGCGGATGACGTGGCTACAGTCAACGATCTTCATTTGAAAATAGGAGACACTTACCACTTTGAATTGCAGTCGCGTGACGTACTGCATAACTTTGCAGTACCGGCTTTTCGCTTGCGACAGGATGCTGTACCCGGCAGGACAATCAGCGGGTGGTTTAAACCTACCAAAATTGGAACCTATGACCTCCAATGTGCTGAAATGTGCGGGTATGGTCATGGAATCATGGGTGCGGCAGTGACAGTCCATTCTGAAGAAAGTTACAATACAACCATGGCTCAGATTCAAAACGGTACCTATGAGAGCCATTACCAGAAACGGATGGGAACCAAGACCCCATTACCATCTTATACCTCCCAAGTTGACGATGAGGATTCTTTTGCTGTGCTTTTAGCCAGTATTTTTTAGTCTTTTTAAGTTAAGAGGAAAACAATGAGCCAAGCAGCTACCGCAGTCCAAACAGACACTAATGCGGAACATCATGAAGAATTGAGTTTTTTATACAAATACATCCTCCCAACGGATCATAAAATCATTGCGATGCAATACATTTTCACGGGTATGATAATGGCGGTTATCGGTGGGTATTTTGCTTACGCATTCAGGATGCAACTTGCCTTTCCAGGAGAATTGGTGCCTCTCTATGGTCTGGTAGGCCCGGGAGAGTATAATATGCTAGTCACGAATCACGGAACCATCATGATCTTCTGGGTGGCAATGCCCGTGCTGATTGCGGGATTCGGCAACTACATAATTCCATTGATGATCGGTTGTGATGATATGGTCTTTCCTCGATTGAACCGCTTGTCATATCAGATTTTTCTTGCCAGCACGTTGGTTTTGATCCTTTCCTTCTTTGTCAAAGGAGGAGGTTTTGGGGGAGCCTGGACGGCTTATCCTCCACTTTCTTCGGTGGCGGAATACAGTCTCACCGACTGGGGGGCGTCTTTATGGGTTCTTGCTGTTGCTTTAGAGTTTGTTTCCTTTTTGTTAGGCGGAATCAATTTTGTAACGACCACAATGAACGCACGTGCGCCGGGGATGAAAATGATGGACATTCCGATTGCCGTCTGGTTCATTGTATTAGCAGTCATTTTATTTATGGCATCTGTTGGGCCGCTAATTGCTGGTGCCGTGATGTTGTTCATGGATCAAAGAATCGGCACTTCATTTTTCCTGCCGTCCGGTGGTGGAGATCCGCTGTTGTGGCAACATTTGTTTTGGTTTTTTGGCCATCCGGAAGTATATGTGGTGTTGCTTCCAACCTTGGGTATTGTGGCTGATATCATCACCGTTTTTTCCCGAAAAAAGTTGTTCGGTTATAAAACAGTGCTATACACAGCATTCGCGACAGGTGGTCTTTCCTTCGTCGTATGGGCGCACCATCAGTTCATCGCAGGCATAGACCCACGTATGGCCAACGTGTTCGTTGTGACGACAGTCTTGATTTCAATTCCCCTTGCGGAAATGATGTTCAGCTACATCGCCACCCTCTACGGAGGTTCGATTGAGCTCAAGACACCCATGCTTTGGGCTTTAAGCTTTATAGCGGCATTTTTGATTGGCGGAGTGACGGGAATTTATTTGGGAGCAAGTGCCCTGGATGTATATTTTCATGACTCATACTTTGTACTGGCGCACTTCCATTACACGTTTTTTCCAATAACGATCATAGGCATGTTTGCCGCGATCACTTTTTGGTTTCCGAAAATGTTTGGGAGGATGATGAATGATACTCTTGGTAAAATTCATTTTTGGGGCACGTTCATACCATTCAACTGTATTTTCCTGCCTCTTTTCTTTCTGGGTTTGGCAGGGCAGCACAGGCGTATTTACAACTATAATCACTTTCCGGATCTGGCAACACAGGAATTACAGAACATTCGGATTTTTGCCACAGTCAGCTTAATAGTCATGTTGTGCTTTCAGTTGGTTTTCATCTATAACTTTTTTGTAAGCATGTTCAAAGGTAAAAAAGCTCCTGATAATCCCTGGAATGCCAATACCCTGGAATGGTCAACACCATCTCCTCCACCGCATGGTAATTTCAAGACTCTGCCGACAGTTTACCGTGGGGCTTATGAATACAGTGTACCTGGACGTGAAATGGATTACTGGCCACAAAACGAACCACCGGAAGAAAGCTGATACGTTCATAAAATAACAGGAGCGTTAAATGTTCCTGTTTATTTGTTAACTCATAAAAAGGATTTGAAAATGTCGATGCATGGTCCTATTGCAACACACCGCAGTGCTACAGGAGTTCCCACCGGTCGTTTAGCGGTTTGGTGGCTGATGGCTTCAGAAATTTTTATTTTCGGTGGATTAATTGCCTGCTTTGTACTCTTTAAGCTGAATGGAACTCCTGGGTTTGAAGACGCTTCACTTACGAGTTTAACCGCCGGAGCAGTCAACACCTTTGTACTGCTTACTTCAAGTTTGACCGTCGTACTGGCACATGCCGCAATCGAAAAAGGTGATCGCGAAAAGTCATTCCTCTATATTTGGTACACAATTGGTGGAGGATTTGTTTTTTTAGGGGTAAAAGCTTATGAATACACAGGTAAAATTATTAATGGTCACATAATTACGGAAAATTTATTTTGGTCTTTCTATTACACAATGACGGGCTTACACGCATTACACGTCATCGGCGGAATGGTCATAATGGCGCTCATTTCTTTTGATATCCGTAAAGGCCACAATTATCAACGTGTTGAATTGATCGGTATTTACTGGCACTTTGTTGATCTGATCTGGATCTTCTTATTTCCTCTTTTGTATATCGCAAATTTCTAAAATGATAAACTCTTCGTTACAGGTCGTATTATGAGTGAAGCGTACGCACATCCCAATTATGTAAAAATATGGATTTGGCTTCTTGTATTGTTGGCACTCAGCGTTGCAGGACCAATGCTCGAAATTCCAACACTAACCATTATCACAGCCTTTGGAATTGCCATTGTCAAAGCTTTCCTGGTTGCTGCTAACTTTATGCACCTCAAGTTTGAAAAAAAAATTATTTGGTTTTTACTCCTAATGTCCATTTGTATGCTTGGTGTTTTCTTTTTCGGAGTTGCACCTGATATAATGATGACAGAGGGAGATCAATGGATAGATTGTATCGCGGACAAATCATGTGTTGAGCAGCGCTTGTGAAAACTTCTTCCAGCCAGTCTGTTTTATTTGCCACAGCAGAAGTTTCTTTGCCTAGTCAGCCTAAGCGTGCCAAATCACCGGTTTCAAACGGTGTGGTAGGTATGCTGATTTTCATGGTTACCGAAACCATGTTTTTTGCGGCACTCATCAGTGCATACTTGGTGATCCGTGCCGGACTGGAAGAGTGGCCTCCATGGGGACAACCAAGATTACCTGTAGAAACAACTGCCTTCAACACTGTGGTTCTATTGGCCAGTGGGTTGTTAATGGGCTACTCGCGCGCACTGCTCCAAAAAAATAATATCCAGAAGGGGCGCCGATGGCTGGGAATTTCCATCTTGCTCGGTGCTTTCTTTTTAATATCTCAAGGTTATGAGTGGTTGCAGCTAATTAAGTTCGGATTGACTGTATCATCCAGCGTGTACGGCGGTTTGTTCTATTTGATTATTGGCGCACACGGCTTTCATGTGGTTGGTACATTGGCTGCGTTGATTTATGCCTGGAATCGTTTGGGAGCTTATGAGAATCCAGTCACGCCTGAAGGGCTATTTCCATTCCAACTCTTGTGGTATTTCGTTGTCTGTGTCTGGCCCATTCTGTATGTGTTGGTTTATCTGACATGACAAAATTTGTCATTTAAAAAAACCTGATCCCGCCCTATTTTATGCGTAAAAAGCAATTGGTTCATTTTCTGCTTTTCTTGAATTTTATCCTTGCGCCTGGAATTGTACAGGCTTGTGCCGTTTGTTTTTCCGGAACAGAGGAAACCTTGGAGGCATTTTATGTCACTACAATTTTTCTTACTTTGCTTCCGTTTGTAATGCTTGCCTCTATTGGCTATTGGCTCTATCGTCAGTACCAAAAAGTTCAATAATATTTTGTACTCTTCCTGTTTCATGAATATTCGTTTCAGTTCCGGAAAAATCACTTTTTTTATAGCAGTTTACTTTTTCAGTATTTTTTCCCTTTATGCCGGTGAACTGCGTCCATCCGGACTTATTTTTAATGACTATCCGGGATCCGCGGTAGTGGTAATTGACAAGTCAGCATGTCGGCTGATGGTTTATAAATTTCAGGAATCATGGAAAATGCACCAGGTTTTCCCCTGTACCACAGGCAAGGTTTATGGTGATAAATTCCGAGAAGGAGATCTCAAAACACCAATCGGAATTTACCGGCTGAATCAGGCTTGGGCAGGTTGGGAACTAGCGCAGTATTATGGAAACGGAGCGAATGTATATGGCACGGGTGCGTTTGAAGTCAGTTACCCAAATTATTTTGATCAAGTGATTGAACGAAAGGAAGGGAATGGAATCTGGATTCATGGAACCACAAAAGGAAATCCCATCCCAACTCGGGGTTGTATTTCTGTCAGCAATAAAAACTTCCTTGAACTGACACGCTCTGTTGAATTGGGGGATACTCCTGTAATTATTGAAGAAAAGGTGTCATTTTCTCCGAGTGAAGAAATTGCACGGGAGCAACAATTATTATTGGGAACTATTGAATCCTGGAGACGTGCCTGGGAAGCAAATGATATTGAAAATTACTTGTCATTCTATTCAGAAAATTTTATCACTGAGAAGTGGAATTTCAACAGTTGGCGGAAACATAAACTAAATGTTAATTCTCAAAACTCACGACGTCGAATTCTTATAAATGATCTTTCTGTGCTAAAGAGTAAGAATATTTACCACATTCGTTTCGTCCAAACCTATACATCTTCCGCGCTCAACGATGTCGGCTTCAAGCACCTCTTTCTCGTCATTGAAGAAGATGGTCTTAAGATAATCAGCGAAAACTGGACTCCACTAAAACAACTTTCACCAAGCCCCGCGTTTCAATATGCCTATAAGGAGTCAACACAAAACTCAATGTGATTCAAGAGTCGAATCACGTGTTCATCTCCCTCCTCAGCAAATTCTCGATCCGCTCAATTCCACCGGTGACTTCATACGTGGTACAGCATCAGGTAAACCAGCACTCCTGTAACTGATACATACAACCAGAGCGGGAGTGTAATCCTGGCAATTTTAGGATGTCTGTTAAAATTACCGGTTGCCGCAAAATAGACTGTGGTCATTACCAACGGCAAAACCACTGCTGAAAGTAGTATGTGTGAAATCAAAATAAAGAAATATAGCGGCCGCATCCAGCCTTCACCCTGAAATGACGTGTCGCCATGAAAAAAATGATAGGTGAGATAGCTGATTAAAAATAAAAAAGAAAAAGTTAAAGCACTCAGCATAAATTTAAGATGACGCTTGCGGTTACCTTTCCTGATTGCCAGAAACCCCAATACAAGACATGTAGCGCTCAGAGAGTTTAGCAAAGCGTTGACTGGAGGGAGAAATGTCAGGTCAAGGGAATTTTCGACTGTTGTGGGTTCTCGAAAGTAAATTAACCAAAACAGAAAAAATAATATTCCTGCGGAAACAACTATAATTGAGCTAAGAGCAAATCGGGTGGAAAAGTAAATTTTCATATTTTAGGCTTTTTAAGGTGAACTTCCGCAAAGACATAAAACAAAATACCTGTCAAGGTCGCGGCAATTGCAGTGTGAAGTGCAGAAATTGGCTGAGGAACACGGAAAACCGCGTTAGTAATTCCGACACCAATTTCCAGTAAAATAAGTAAAACAATACTGAGTCCAATTAGCTGATAACCGTGTCTGTTTTTCAGCCAGACCCATGCCATTATCATTAGCGCCATTCCACCGCTCAGAGCAATAAAGCGATGGAGCATGTGGATCCATTCGTTTTCATATTGAGGAAAAAACCGACCCTGAAATTCGGCGGGCGCCGGTGGTAGAATGTGCCCCTTGAGTCCTGACCAGGCAGAGATATCCGTTCCGCTCATTCCAAATGAGACGGCACTTCCTTCATGACATCCAGGAAAAGCCTCACAATGATTTCCGGAAGAAGTCGTGCTGTTATAACCTCCTGAAGTAATTATAATTAAAAGCACAGCCAGCATCCAAAACAGGTGTCTATGAACCTGAGCTAAGCCTTTCCGTGGATTTCCGGGAATTTCTGTTTCTGATACAGAATTCTCCTCGGTCTTATTAAAAGTTACTCTAGCCAAATAAACAAGTATTCCAAACAACAGATTTCCGCCAATCAGGTGTAGTGTTACAATCGGAGGCCAGAGAACCATTGTTACCGTCAATGCACCTAGAATTCCCTGAATACAAACAATAATCAGACTGATAACGGCAATTTTTTGATGCTTGAAATATGCTGCTTGCCGAAATGCGATAATAGTGATTGCAATAATTATAATTCCCAAAAGAGTTGCCACAAATCTGTGACCTGTTTCCAGTGCAATCTCAAAACCCGGAGGAGGAAAAAACTGACCATAACAAAGCGGCCAGTCTGGACAAGAAAGCCCTGCGTTATTCAAACGGACATAAGCACCAAACGGAATCAACGGCCACGTTAGAACTGCTGCGGCTAAACATAATATTTTCATTAAATATTTCTACTTTAAAATTAAATGAATATTAAAAAACTACAATATATTATGACAATCTTAAGCCTGAATTTCAAGTCTCTGACAAAGTTGAATAGAACCTTTTGAGTCTTCCTCCGGCTTTCTTGTAAGACAAGACAGGTTTTTAATTTTGGCCAAATTTGCTCAACCCACAAGAAACCTGCCTTTTGAAGATAAGCTGTTTTTCACTCAAGATTATTCCGATTCTGCCGATGATGAATGCAAGAGTATATGTTGGGTTCGTAAAGATGATTTACCTGAAAGGTGATTTAAGAAATGCGGACTTTTTCTCAGACTATTATTGGAAGGATTTAAAAATGTTTCAGCAAAACATTGATACTAAACTACAGAAACGTGTTCAGTCTAAAGAATTTGAAGAATCTGTTGATCAGGCAGTACGTTCGTTTATGTACGATTTAGATTACATGCTACTGGAAGAACAACATGCTTCTTCCAGCCTCAATTATTCCTGCATTCAATCAAACGAAGTAATCAAGTGGGTGAATCCAGATTGAGTAAAAGGCGGGATAATTTTCCGGATAATGCAAGCATCATTTCCGGATTTAGGTAATCAGGCGCTCAGAGAGAATGAATCATTTTGTTTCTCTACGGTGCGTGATGGCGCGGGAATTACGCAGTCCGGAAGAATGATTTCAAAAACAACTCCGCGGTTGTCCAGCAGGTTGCATCCACGAATTGTTCCACCATGCGCTTCAATAAGTTGCTTTCCTATCGACAGTCCCAAACCTGTTCCCATTTCTTTACCTTCCGTATGATATGACTGAAACATATTTGCAATAATCGAATCAGGAATTGGACTTCCATTATCGACAATTTGAATTTTTAATTCCCGCATTTCTTGTGGAATAAACCGGACTTCAATCTGCGCAGGTTTACCGTCTTTGGTATCAGGTGAATCCTGGAATTTTTCCCACGCGTTTTTTACCAGATTCACTATCACACGGATTATTTTCCGCCCGTCAAATCTAAGCAGGAAAGCAGGCTGTCCTGCAGGAACACGATAAAGCAAAGGGAAATCATCGATAAAACCCAGCTGAGATTCAATTTGCTCCTGAAACTCGTCAAGCTGATATATTTCTGGACGAATCTCCATTCTGCCCGCAGCAAAATCCAGAATATCTGTGGTGAGTCCGGTAACATTATTTGAAGAGTTTTTGATCCTCCGGATGTATGTCAAAGCTTGAACCACCTCCATTGCCTGAATTCTATCCTTGTCCAGAATTTTTATCAGCAAAGTTGCAAAACTTGAGATAGAGCCGTTCGCGTTCCGGATATCATGTCCAAATTCCGCCACAGTATTTCCAAGCTCAACCAGGCGGCGCTCCTTCTTTTTTGCCAGTTGCAGGTCGGTTACTGTTTGCTCCAATTGCTCTTTTGAGTCTTCCAGTTCTTCCACATTTTGAGCTAATTCATCCTGCATAGATTGAAAACGTGTCCAAAGTTCTTCTAGAACTCCGATACGTTGTCCAATCAAAGTTCTGGCTTCAGATGTTTGTGGACTATATAAATCTCCTGTTTCATTTTCACGTCTATATTTAACAAAGTGCTGACATAGAACATCAACCTGATCCGTAATGAGTCTAGTTTGTCTGTAAACCAACAAAGCAACTATCAACAGCGCTACACTTCCGCTAATCAATAAACGTATCCAAAAAGGTTTTTTCGCAAGAGGTGAAATATCTTGTGTGACTACCAAAATACCCTGATTCCCATCTTTACCAACCGGAATCTGGAATGATACCTTGTTTCCAAGCTGAGTCAGGAATTCGGACTCGTAATTTTCCGCATGATTGTCATGCTCAGCACGTTCTTCCTGACTACGAAATTTCAACTGAGTAACGCCATTATATTTTTGAGACAATAATTGCTCAATTTCAGCTGAACTTTCACTGCCTTCTGTCATCAACCCACTGACATTTTCCGCCAGGAGATTGAGTTCATGCAGTGTTTTTAGCGGCAGAGAGGGAGTGCTGAGGGAAGAGAGGGGGAGAAATGAACTGAAGTAGTATGTGACCGCAAATATAAAAATGGCAAGCAATCCAAAATGAGACTTTTTTAGCATGGATTCATTCAGCTTTTTTTCCGGTCTGTCTTGTTTTAATGTACTTTTGGAGGCAAGTGAGGCTCTGGGGGATTTAATTTTTCTTGGGACTTTATGCTGGTTTCTGAGCGTGACTTTATTAAGAGTATGAATCATGTTATCCATTCTGCATAAAAAAGCGCTGGAGGGTTTCCATTATAAGATCACTAAAATTTTACACATCCATGTGAAAAATATTAGCTATTTAATGATCAGTAGTGCCAATAAATCATCTAGGCAAAATATTGTCTGATTTGTTATATGTTAAATCACAAGGCAATGCAAGCACTTAAATACAAAATAATTGATTTTATATGCTTTTTTTTGAATTTATATATATCTAATTAAATATTATATAGCTATATCAGTATATTATACATTATATGAATAATCATATATTTTATCAAAAATATGCTGATATTTCAGGAAATTGAGTTATATTAAGATTTGATTATAAATTTTGTATCCTCAAAGTTTAGTTATTTTTCAAATAACCACAGAGTTATTTTGCTATATTATTGAGCCTTATATCATTACATGTTCATATAATGATATATCTTGCATTTATTAAATAGATCAAATATAATTTTACGAATCTTAAGGAGTATGTTCTTTTGAGGACAGTTGAATATTTTAGTTAACCATACCCCAAACATTGAGAAGATTAGATGAAAAGGGATTACCACAACATGCAAGAAGGAGTCAAACAGATGGCAACAGGCAAACAAGATTACAAGGTCGCAGATTTAAAATTAGCAGAATTGGGTCGGAAACGTATTACAATGGCAGAACATGAGATGCCGGGACTGATGATGCTTCGGGAAGAATATAAGAATAATAAACCGTTGGTTGGAGCACGAATTACAGGCTCTTTACACATGACAATTGAAACCGCAGTTTTGATTGAGACACTGGTTGACCTAGGCGCAGAGATTCGCTGGTCTTCCTGCAATATATTTTCAACTCAAGATGAGGCCGCAGCCGCAATGGCGGAAGTCGGAATTCCTGTTTTTGCCTGGAAAGGTGAATCAGATGAAGAATATTGGTGGTGTCTAAAACAGACTTTGGAATGGCCTGATGGAAATGGTCCAAATATACTTCTGGATGACGGCGGAGATCTAACCGGCTATGTACATGAAACGCGTCCGGATTTACTTTCAGGACTAAAGGGAGTCTCGGAAGAAACAACAACCGGCGTGCATCGATTAGAGCAAATGGAACGTCAGGGATTACTTAAATTGCCGGCATTCAATGTAAATGACTCTGTTACTAAAAGTAAGTTTGACAATTTGTATGGTTGCCGTGAATCACTTATTGACGGAATCAAACGTGCGACTGATGTCATGATTGCCGGAAAAATTGCTGTTGTAGCCGGCTATGGTGATGTAGGCAAAGGATCTGCTCAATCACTGCGTGGACAAGGTGCTCGAGTCCTTATAACTGAAATTGACCCGATTTGTGCATTACAAGCTGCAATGGAAGGCTATGAGGTCGTCACCATGGAAGATGCTGCACCAATTGGTGACATCTTTGTAACCACAACAGGTTGTTCAGACATTATTTGTCGTGAGCACATGGATGCCATGAAAGATCAGGCAATTGTGTGTAACATAGGTCATTTTGATACTGAAATCCAGGTATCTTCCTTGAACAATGATTCTTCACTAAAAAAGATTAATATTAAACCACAGGTTGATCAGTATGTCTGGCCTGATGGGAAACGTATGATTCTGCTCGCAGAAGGCCGCTTAGTTAATTTAGGTTGCGCGACAGGACATCCTGCTTTTGTTATGTCAAACAGTTTCACTAATCAGGTAATGGCACAAATCGACCTCTGGAAAAATGGTGACAATTATGAAAACAAGGTCTATGTTCTGCCAAAAATTCTTGATGAAAAAGTTGCCCGCTTCCATTTAGGAAAATTAGGTGTGAAGTTAACTCGGCTGACTGCAAATCAAGCAAAATATCTGGATCTTCCAGTTGATGGACCATATAAACCCGATCATTATAGATACTGAGAGGTTTTTTGCCGTTAAGACATACCAATTTTAGCAGCTGTAAATATTTGATTTTTGGGCTGAGTTGCGTGCTGTTGCTTTCCATAAGCAGTTGCGGAGAGAAAACCATCTCTCTCATGAATGCGCCTTTGGATTCAGGAGAAGAGGTTCCGATTCCTCCAACTCCGGAGGAACTCCGGAGTTCCAAAGCATTCGTCGCTTTTGTACCGGTACAATTTGCAGAAAATCTTTCTCGTTATCATAAATCCCTCAGCGTTAGTTTCGTTCAGTCTGTGCTGGAGGAGCATGGTGACCTCAAAATCATTGATGATGTCAGGGTTGAGAGAGCCTTGAACCGCAGTCAGTTTGCACAACTGAGAACTTCTCTTGAGCAAAGTAAACTGCGCAGATTTGATGAGGAACTGGTAAAACAGACTATCGAATTAGGCAAATGGCTGCGGGTACGTTACATAGTTTTAATGAGAGTGCAGCCCAGCCCGGAAAAAGTTTCATCAACGGATTGGAGTACCTATATCATTTTCAAGATTTTTCGTGTTGAGGGTCCGGTAAAAAACGAAATGAACCATGAATTCACTTTCGTTTTTTCTGAGTCAAATGATCTCTGGGAAGAGCTTGGAGGTCTCGTTCGAGGTCGTTTTCCTTTGGGTGGATTTATCATTGAGTCGCGTGCAAAACGTGCATACGTTCGGATTAATTTAGGACGACGTAATCGAATTTCGGTTGAACAGGAATGCAAAATTTTCCGTAGAGTTGAAAAGGTAAAAAAAGGAACTAACGGGGAAAAAATAACCAGCATTGAATTTGATCGAATCGGCCAATTAACTTTATTTCGTGTCCAGGAGGATTTTTCTTGGGGGAAAGTTCCTTCAAATTTTAGAGCCGCCATTTTGAATGGTGATGCAGTCCGCTGTTATTGAGCATGTCTGAACAACTGTTTTTGGACAAAACGCAAATCCGCAAAACAGTGCTTAAACAACGTCGAGCATTGTCTGCGTCCGAGAAAACACACGCAGAACTGCAGATGTTGAAGTTCCTGCAAAGTTGGGATATTTTCAGGAACGCGCGATCAATCCATATTTTCCTCTCCAAATTAGACGAACCTAATACCAGCCCAATTATTGAGCTCGGCTGGAAGTCCGGAAAACAAATCGGGGTTCCATGTGTATTTCCGGATACGCTTGAACTCTTCCATTCTCAACTGAATTCATTTGAAGAATTGCTTTCCGGCTCATTGGGTGTGTTAGAACCTTCTCCGGAAAATAGAATTGCAATGACTCCGGAATGCTTCGATCTTGTGATAATTCCCGGTGTGGCCTTCGACCGTCAAGGCGGAAGGCTCGGCTACGGCAAAGGATATTACGACCGTTTCCTGGAAAAAACTGGTGCTTTTCGTTTGGCATTAGCCTTCGGTTTTCAGGTTCTTGAAACCGTTCCAACCGAAATTCACGATGTGACGATGAATGGTATTTTGACGGAATCCGGAATTATTGAGGTGACTTCATAAAAATGCCACAAGCAACATTCAGTTCACTTCTAAACATAAACCCCTTCAGCCTGAATAAGCAAAAATGAAAAAATGGCTAATCGTAGCTATTCTCGCATTTGGACTTGCGGCAACCGCAATTTTTCAATATAAATCCATTCTTTCCGGCTACGCGGAATTTTTTACAGTCAACAACGCCACCTCCGGAGCCGACGCGATTGTGGTGCTTTCTGGCGGAAAAGGTACCAGAATTCCACATGCCTTAAAACTCTTTGCTGAAGGTTACGCCTCACGCCTGTTGCTGACTGATGAAAAGAAACTGAACATTCGTTTTGCCCATCTGTTTTCCACAAACGAGGAAATTGCCCAGGCCATGATTGATGAACTCAAGCTGAGCGTGCCAATTTTCACTGTGCCTTCACTCAAAGGCGGTGCAACTTCAACATTTGATGAAGCCTACGATCTACGCAAATTTAGCGAGCAAGAAGGATTTAAGCAGCTGATTTTAGTTACGGATGCGTTTCATACGCGGAGAGCGTACCATGCTTTTCAAACCGTTTTTGCCGGAACAGCGATACGCCTGGAAATGTCTGCTGCCCAAAATGATATTTACGATGAAAGTAATTGGTGGACTTCTGACCAGGGAATTTCTGCCTATGTTTTAGAAAGCATCAAATATCCTGTTTACCTGCTTTCCTCCAGAAATGTCACTTTTATCCGCAACGACTAGTGCCCGAAAGCTCACTCTTTATCCGTCCATTTCAAACAGAAGATGAAGCTGTCTTAGTTAAACTTTGGCAACTCTGCGAATTAACTGTTCCGTGGAATGATCCTCATAAAGATATTGCCAGAAAGCTGAAAGTTCAGCCGGAACTATTTTTGGTCGGCATGCTGGAAAACCATTTAATTTCTTCTGTAATGGGCGGTTATGATGGACATCGCGGCTGGATAAATTATTTGGCGGTACATCCGGATTTTCAAGCTCAGGGTTTCGCGCAACAAATCATGGATTTTTTGGAATCCGCATTACGGAAAATAGGTTGTCCGAAAATCAATTTGCAGATTCGCGCAGGGAACGATAAAGTAATCTTGATCTATCAAAAACTGGGGTTTACTGATGATCGGGTCGTCAGTATGGGAAAACGACTTGAAGAGGATATTTCATAAATACTCAACCCGTGATTCCTAAATTACACTTTATGACTGAGAGAAGTTATGCCTGAAATGGCAATGATTGCCCTCTATATCACAGGCGGACTGGTTTTGCTTTATTTTGGAGCGGACTGGTTGGTTCAGGGAGCCATTACTCTGGCACTGCACTTGGGGTTAAGTCCGTTAATCGTCGGCCTGACCGTCGTGGCGCTGGGAACAAGTGTTCCGGAAGCACTCGTCAGTGTACAGGCAGCAATCGGACATCAGGGCGGAATTGCGGTTGGGAATGTTGTTGGTTCAAATATCCTCAACATTGCACTGATTCTAGGACTCTCTGCCTTGATAAGTCCGCTCAAAGTTGATTCTCATCTGGTCAAAGCTGATGTTCCGTTATTGGCAGGAGCAACTTTTATGTTGGTGGTTCTGCTGGAGGATTTTCATATTTCCCGCATGGAAGGCGCATTTTTGCTGTTGTGTATTGTAGGCTATGTTGTTGGAAATATCATGACCGTCAAAAGGACTTCTCCGGATAAGGACAAAATCGAGGGGATGGAAGTTCCGGATGATCCAGGCAAAACTTTGTGGCGGGACATCGGTTTGTTGATCGTGGGAATTATAACCTTAGGTTTTGGCGCAAATTTTCTGGTAACGGGTGCGGTAGACCTCGCCAGAATCTGGGGACTGAGCGAAGCACTGATCGGGCTGACCATTGTTTCAATCGGTACCGGGACTCCGGAATTGGCAACAGCCCTGATGGCAGCTTACCGGAAAAACTCCGACCTTGCGATTGGGAATGCAGTCGGTTCAAATCTTTTCAACATCATGTTCGTGCTCGGACTGGCCGGACTCGTTGCCCCACTGGACGCCACAGGAATTAACTCATCAGACCTTTATGTGATGCTTGCGGTAACGCTTCTGTTGCTTCCCACTGTCTGGACAGGCCGTGTTCTTGATCGCAAAGAGGGTTTTCTCTTCCTAGCTATTTATGTCGCCTACCTTTATTATTTGTGGCCGACTTGAGATGCGGAAATAGATTACTCTGATTCCAAGTTTGTGCTTCAGTTTGCATGCTAATAAAACCTCACAACAAAACCTTTTAGCAAGAAATAACATTTCTTGTTCGGCAGGGACTATCTGTAACCAAAATCTAAAAGTCTAATACGATTTTTATTACCAAATCATATCAACAATTTTCCCGGCGCCATCCCACTTTTCGGTTAGCGCAGCAGATTTTTTGGTATCCACTCTCTGCGAGAGCACACTAAAACTTTTCTTATCCGAAGAAACGATAATCCAGGAAATGGTAATCAGTACAAGAGCGATGACTATTAAAATTTTCCAATTTTTCATACTACCTCTTTTACAGAAGTGCAGAGAAAATAAAATTTGAAAAAAACAACGAAACCACAAGGCGACTGTTCGACTCTCAATCTCAAACTGAAATTCAATCAGCAATCACCTTATTCACTTCCTTAATTATATACCTCTTTGGATTAGAATCAAATAGTATATTTTCCTTAAAAGAGTCAACAGCAGAACTGATCGAACAGCAAAAGACAAATTTTTAATTTTTTTTCTCTTGTCATTTTTACATAGTACTGTATAAATAACGCTTTCATTCGAGCCATCCAAAGAGTTATTGTCAAAAGTGGTGTTTGAGTAATCTTAATCAAGCGGCAATCCGGAATTCTGGAATCACCTCGATTTCACTCATGTCGCACACCAAGCAGGCCGTCAATCGGAACTACTTCATCATGGTACTGGAGTTGACGCAGGAAGCATGACGCAGACTCGAAATTGGCACCTTGATCGATGGTGTGTGGATGCCCACCAAACGGGAGTTTCTCGTCAGTTGTAAATGTTAAAAGTTCAAGATAGATATCTGTATTAGCAATAATTCCGAAAATTTTGATTTATGATAATTATTTAATTTATGCGAAAGTCTTAATTTATTTTTTCATCTGTAAATTCAATAATATGAGCTGCTGTCTTTCTGCTGAAATTGATTGGAGAAAATGCCAAAATTCATAGTTTTATATGTAAAGTACGTCGATTATGCTTCGACCAAGTTCGGCAGGATGGCGATGTATCTGATCTTTTTAATGATTGGCACTTTATTATTGGGTGCAATTACCCGCAATATATTGAACTTTCCTCTTTCCTGGACTGTAGAAATGGCCCAATTCACAATCACTGCTTACTATATTTTAGGCGGTCCGTACTCAATGCAGATGGATGACCATGTACGCATGGATTTAATTTATGGACTTTATTCAGATAAAACCAAAGCAAAAATAGATGTGTTTACAAACATTTTTCTTTTAGTGTATCTAATCGTGTTATTAATTGGATCGATTTCAAGTACTCAATATGCAATAGAATATGGCCAAAGAAAATTTTCCCAATGGAATCCGTCGATGATTCCAATCAAATTAATTATGACGTTTGGTATTTTCTTAATGATTTTACAAACTATCTCAACTTTTTTTAAAGACCTGGCAAAATCAAGGGGAGGTAGTATTACATGAGTTACGAATTGATCGGCATGAGCATGTTTGGCGGCATGCTCTTGATGATGCTGACAGGTCAACGAGTTTTTGCTGCCATTGGCTTTGTTTCATCTATTGCAGCACTTTTTCTGTGGGGCAATGGCGGTGTTGAGATGCCTTTTAGTGCAGCCTTCAAGTTATTTAACTGGTATCCTTTACTGACTTTACCTTTATTTATTTATATGGGCTACATCCTGTCTGAGTCAGGAATTGCTGATGAATTATACCACATGTTTCACGTCTGGTTCGGTGGATTAAGAGGAGGATTGGCTATTGGAACAATTGCACTCATGATAGTCATTTCAGCCATGAATGGATTAAGTGTTGCGGGCATGGCAATAGGTGCCACGATTGCGCTACCGGAAATGCTGCGGAGGGGTTATGACAAAATCATGATTACCGGCGTGGTGCAGGCCGGCAGTTCTTTGGGTATATTGATTCCACCAAGTGTTGTGTTGGTACTCTATGGAATGATTGCTCGACAACCTGTTGGCAAATTATGGCTTGCCGGAGCTATTCCGGGTTTTATGATGGCAGGACTTTTCATTATTTATATCGCAGTTCGTTGTAAACTTCAGCCAAATCTTGCACCTGCCTTAAGTGAAGAAGAACGTAATATGCCTTTTAGTGCAAAACTAAATGTATTAAAAGCAGGAATTACTCCATTTTTGATCTTCTTTTTTATGACTGGCTTATTCATTATGGGGATTACCAGTTTGGTAGAAAGCTCTGCAGTTGGCGCAACAGCTGCAACAATTGCTGCTTTTGCAAAACGAAGGTTGAACAGGAAAGTAATAGAAGCCACTATACGTAAAACGCTTGGTATTTCATGTATGTTTATGTGGATTATCCTTGCTGCACTTAGTTTTGGTGCTGTGTTTGATGGTATAGGTGCAGTTAAGTCAATCGAATCATTGTTTATTACCAACTGGAACTTAACGCCTTGGGAAGTGCTGATCATGATGCAATTATCCTATTTGCTAATGGGAACTTTTCTGGACGATACTGCAATGTTAGTCATAGTTGCACCATTGTATGTACCTTTGGTAAAGGAGTTGGGTTTTGACCCAGTTTGGTACGGAGTTTTATATACCATCACTTGCCAGATTGCATATATGACACCGCCTTTTGGTTACAATTTATTCTTAATGCGAGCGATGGCGCCGAAGGAAATTACTCTTATGGATATATACCGCTCAATCATCCCTTTTGTACTCATTATGACATTAGCATTGGTATTGGTCATGGTATTTCCCCAAATTGCCCTTTGGTTACCTGAGTATGTCTATGCGAGATAAAAGACTTTAACCGAAGTTATCGGTTATCGCCTAATCAGTTGAAACGTGGTTGCAACTGCTGGGTTTAATCTTAAAAACCACATTTTAGGAGCAATGTTATGGAAGAAAAAGAAACGATAAAACTTTCTACAAGAAATCCAGAAGGCCGTAGAGAGTTTATTAAAAAAGCTGGTATTGGAACGGCAGGAATATTGGCCGCCGGAACAGCTCCAATGGCCTACGCAAAAAGTAATCCCATCAAATGGCGTTTACAAACTTATTCCGGTGCTCCGTTAGGTGCACACGTTATCCTGCCACAAATCGAAGCTTTCAATAGAGCTGCAAATGGCGAGATGGAAATTGAACTGTATTTTGCAGATCAGTTAGTACCTACCGATGAGCTCTTTAGAGCCATGCAAAGAGGTGTTATTGATGCAGTGCAAAGTGATGATGCAACTATGGCATCGCCTGTAGATATCAGTGTGTTCGGTGGTTATTTCCCGTTCTCTACCCGCTACAGTTTGGACCTGCCAGTTTTGTTTAAATACTATGGCATGAATGAAATCTGGCAAGAGGCTTACGATGAGGTTAAGGGAGTTGAATGGCTCGGTGCAGGTGCATGGGATCCATGTCATATTTTCTCAAAAAAACCTATTCGCAGCCTAGCTGATATGAAGGGCAAACGAGTGTTTGGAGTACCTACTGCTGGAAAGTTCTTAGCTCGTTATGGTTTAATCCCTGTAACACTGCCTTGGGATGATATTGAAGTTGCACTACAAACCGGCGAACTTGACGGTGTTGCCTGGTGTGGATTCACTGAAGCTTATGAGGTTGGTTGGGCAGACGCCTGTGACTATGCCCTACTAAACAACGTAACTGGCGCATGGTGTGGTTCTTATTTTGCCAATAGCGAAAGCTGGAAAAAAATTCCACCACATCTGCAGGAACTCTTTAAACTATCCATGGACAGTTCACACTATTACCGCCAAATTTGGTACTGGGGTGGAGAAGCAAAGTTACGCGTAGAAGGCAAAAAAATGGAATTGACTACTATTCCGGCTAAAGAATGGGATCAGGTTGTTGCCGATTCAGCTGAATTCTGGGATGAAATGGCAGGTATCAGTCCACGTGCCGCAAAGGTTGTACAAATCTTTAAGGATTACTCAAAAGTAATGGAAAAAGCTGGTGTACCTTATCGTTACAGTTGAACAATAGTTTTATACTCAGGATCAATTGGTACTGAGGATAAAAATTGAAGCAGTTTTACTTTATCAGGATAATTAGTCTTATACATTAAATTAGAAAGTATGAATATTATTTATTTCTGATCTAAGTTTGACTTTCAAAAACAAGATTTGCCGGTTATTCTTTTAGAATCACCGGCATTTTTATTTACATAACAACACATCAAGAGGAACAAAGCATTGAAAGTTTAGGGTATAGACAGTTGAAAACTTTCAGAAGCACTTATGACTACACGGAAGGCCTTAATTTTGTTAGTGTAAAGTTATTTTGTCCAAACAACTTTCTATGAGTTGCAGTGCTTAAGCACTACAGCATTTTTCTCTGTACTGAAATTCAAACCTACGAAGCAACAATGCAGAATGTAAATTGGATCAATATTTTAGAATAATTTAACTATTAATCAGGAGATTAACAAAATGCGATTAGAAAATAAAGTTGCCATCATCACGGGTGGAGCAAGTGGTATAGGAAAAGAGTCATCCCTTTTGTTTGCAAAAGAAGGCGCAAAAATTGTGGTAGTTGATGTAAATGACGCAGAGGGTGAAAAAACCGTTGCTGAAATCAAAACCGCGGGTGGAGAGGCTGTTTACGCACATGCGGATATTTCAAAAGCCGCGGATTGCGAAGCGATGGTCAAAACCGCTGAAGATCAATTCGGAAAACTGAACGTGATGTTCAACAACGCCGGAATCATGGACAGCCGTGACGATAATGCGCTTGTAACTGAAGAGGAAGTTTGGGATTTAACTATGGCAATCAATTTGAAAGGCGTCTTTCTCGGCTGTAAATACGGCATCGCGGCCATGCTGCGCGCAGGTGGTGGATCAATAATCAATACCGCGTCTTTCGTGGGACTGATGGGCGCAGCGACTCCGCAAGTTGCCTATACTGCCAGCAAAGGTGGAGTGATCGCTTTGACACGTGAATTATCAGTGATTCATGCCCGTGAAAACATCCGCGTAAACGCGCTCTGCCCAGGACCTTTGAGGACAGAGTTGCTAATGAAGTTTCTCGACACTGAAGCCAAAAAGCAAAAACGTCTCGTTCATATTCCAATGGGACGTTTCGGTGAAGCAAAGGAAATGGCGTTTGCTGCTTTGTTTCTTGCTTCAGATGAATCTTCTTACACAACCGGAACAGAATTTGTGGTGGATGGCGGAATTACTTCGGCTTACGTAACTCCGGAGTGATTTCTCTGCTTATGCTCCCCACTTAGCTTTTACTGCCTCACGATCTACTTCATCATTGACGTGAGGCAGTTTTTCCACAAAAATTACCTGCCGCGGTTTTTTGAAACCCGCAATCTGCTCGCCGACAAAATCACGTACTTCGTCCAGGGAAAGATTTGAATCTTCTTTGCAGACACAAATCGCTTTTACCACTTCGCCCCAGGTCTTATCCGCAACTCCAATCACGCAGCATTCATTGATTTCAGGATGCTTCAGCAAAGCATTTTCCACTTCTCCCGGATACACATTCTCACCACCTGTTTTGATCAGTTCTTTTTCTGCTTTCCTTTTGACGTACCACAGATAACCGTCTTCATCAAAACGTCCAATGTCTCCGGTGTGATGCCAACCGTTACGCTGTGCATAGGCTGTTGCTTCGGTCATCTCCCAGTATTCGAGAAAAATATTTTCCCCGCGTACAACAATTTCACCTTCTTCACCTGTTGAAACCAGTTCATCAATTTCATTTACAACTGCAACTGAATTAAGCAAAGTGGCCTGTCCAGAAGCTCCCGGCCTTTCCGCAGCGGGAGAAGCCGTCACAAATGCCGTGGTTTCTGCTTGTCCAAAACCGGTCCAGAAAACCGCGGATGTTTCTTCATGCAGACGTTGAATATTCTGCGGACCTTCTAATCCGTAAACCAGCTTTAAACTTTCCAATCTGGAACCGCTCTCTTTCGCGGCATCAAGTACACGTTCCAGCACCGGCGGAAACGAACCGAAATATGTTAGTTGTTCAGCATCAATCAACTGCACCGCTAGTTTTTCTTCAAACTGCTTGAGCAAAACATTCTTGCCGCCACTGATAAAAGTAGCCCACGCAGAGGTCAGTCCCATCACATGAAAAATCGGTAGTGCCGCCAAATGGCCTTTGATCGATTCTCGCCCAAAATGTTGTAAATGAATTGCAACTGACGCCATTACATTTCGCTGACTCAGCAAAGCGCCTTTAGGAATGCCGTCCACGGCCGCAGTTGGAATTATCAACCAACCTTCATCCACACTCGGTTGGGGCTCAGTCAGTGCTGAAGGATCTTCATCTATGAATTGGTCAAAAGACGTAGAAAGTATAGAAGCTTCATCAATACTGTACAACTGACGGGCAGGCAGCAAATCACGGAGTGCTTCCGCCTGTTGTTCGTAACTCGTTTGAAAGAGCAGAGCTTTTGGTTTTGTACTTTCAAGCACCAAACGCATTTCATCGGCACTTGTACGGGTATTCAAACAAACCACAATTAAACCGATTCGTGAACATGCGGCCAAAAGCAGAGCGTATTCGGCACAGTTATCTAAGAGAACGACAATTCTGTCTCCTTTCTCAAAACCCGTATTCAACAGTCCTCGTGCCAGACAATTGACGTGAAACGGCACCTCAGCAAAAGTGAGTCGTAAATCTCCTGAAACCAGTGCGGTTTCTTTCGGAAATTTTTGGGCGTTACAAACAATACAATCATAAATAGAGTGTTCTCGGATAGCCATGATGTCCTTATTAAACTGTTAAAGTGATGCAAGCAAACGCTGATGAATATTTTCAAATTTGCCATTACTCATGATTAAGACAACATCTCCTGAGCGGCAATTTGTTTTTAGATGTTTAATTATCTGCTCAACTTCAGGGAATTCATAGGCAGAAATTTTTTTATTTTTCAATGATTTCAAAACTTCCTTAATTTCCAGACGCTGTTCTTGAGGAATTTTTTCCAAACGATGGAGTGTTGTTAAAATGACTTCATCTGCATCCTTGAATGAATCAATCAAAGCTTGTTGATGTATTTTACGGACGCTGGTATTGCTCCTTGGTTCAAAAACAGCTACCAAACGGCGTCCATTATGTTTTTGTTTGATCGCTGAAATAGTCTCACGAATTGCCGTAGGATGGTGTGCAAAGTCATCATAAACTGCAACCCCGTTTACTTCACCCCGTAATTCCTGCCTCCTGCGGACACTCTTGAACGAATCAAAAGCCGCCTGAATTATTTTATCAGAAATACCATTATGCCGAGCCAGAATTATTACACCCAAAGAATTTAATACATTGTATTTTCCTGAAAGTTTTAGTGCGAATTTTTGCGACTGCGGATAATTTTTCTGAGCTTTGTTTATTACTTCAAACTTGGTTCCGGATTCACCGGTTTCAATGATTACTGCTCTCACTTCATTTGCTTCTCCAAAGCCGAATTTAATCACAGGAGAATATGCCGACTCCAGCACATTTTGCAAATTCACGTCATCTCCATTTGCGACAATCAATCCGTTTTGTGGGATGAGACGCAGCATCAGTCGGAAAGATTTTTTAATATCTTCGAGTGAATCAAAAATATCCGCGTGATCAAATTCGAGATTATTAAGTATTAATTGATCCGGAAGATAATGGAAAAATTTTGAACGTTTGTCAAAGAAAGCTGTGTCGTACTCATCTCCTTCTGTGACAAAATAACTGCCAATTCCATCCTGGCAACTTGTGCCAAAATTTTCCGCAATTCCTCCAATCATAAATCCAGGTTTTTTTCCTGCAAATTCAAAAACCCAGGCGAGTAAAGAGGAAGTGGTTGTTTTTCCATGAGTTCCGGTCACAACGAGCGAAGTTTTACCACGGATGAAATACTCTTTAAGTAATTCCGCCATTGAGATATAAGGCAGTTTGCGCTCCAGAACCGCTTCCACTTCCGGATTACCTCTTGAGAGGGCATTGCCGATCACAACCAAATCCGGAACAGGTTCCAAGTTTTTTGCGTCAAAACCATTTTGTACAGTGATGTCATATTGCTCAAGCAAATCACTCATCGGCGGATAAACATTTTCGTCAGAACCACGAACTTGATGACCACGCTTTTTTAATAACATTGCCAGCGATGCCATTCCTGTCCCGCAGATTCCTGAAAAATGAATGACTTTATTTTTATCTTGTGAAGATAACATCAAAATAGAATTTACTACGGCTTTTTGAAAAGACGGGAGGGAGCGGCGCAGACTTTGAGATTTTCAACGAATTCAAAGAATCCGCATAACTAACAAAGTTCTGTCTGAATCAGCAAGAACAGGTACAGCATTTTAAGCAGGTTCAGATAAGTTTGCGGCCCCAACTAAAAACGTCCATCGTAAACCCTTTCGCCAATTTTACAAGCCAGTAAGCTAAAAGTTTCACGCTCAAAAGCACCATCAAGACCTTCACGGAGTTCATCACGATTGGAAACCCAACGGCCAATTCCACCCAAAGCCTCCGCAACGGCAGGAAAATCAGTTGCACCAAAATCAACTCCAAGATTAGGCAATCCGGAATTGCGCTGTTTCAGTTCAATCAGTGCCAGAGATTCATCAACAAAAACAATAATTACCACCGGTAATTTCAAATCCCTGAGCGTCGCCAATTCTCCCAAAACCATTTCCATTCCGGCATCTCCGACAAAGGCCACGACAGGCCGTTCCGTTGAGTTCAAACGAAAACCAATCGCAAGCGGCACGGCGCATCCCATCGTACAAAGCGCAGTGGATTGCAGCAAACCGCGTGCTTCGTAACATTCCCACTGTTGGCTCAGTAATATTCTGTGCGCACCGCTATCCACAGTGGCAACTCCGTTACGTGGCAAAGTTTTACGCACAACATCAATCACTGCCGCAGGTCCCCATACTTCGTTCGTGTCTGAAGTTCCGGTTCCAGGAAATATTGATTTCAGTTCGCTCCTGACTTTTTCCGGTTCTCCATTTTTCCAGACTGAATTTGCGGAAACTCCTTTACGCAAAGTTTTCAAACCTTCGCCAACATCACCGATAAAACTCAAGCTTGCACGGTGCATGTAATGCGTGTTCGGAACAGCGCAAAATTCAAGCACCCTAGCTCCTTCATCCCAGGGATTGCGCCAGCCGACACGCATTTCAATCGGATCATATCCGGCCAGGATAATCAAATTGCTTTCCCGCACCAACTGCAACAATTGTTCGTCGGCCAAAGGCGAAAGTCCGGCTCCACCAAGTGCCAGCGGATCGTCTTCCGGAAGAACACCTTTTGCCTTGTACGTCGTGATTAACGGAATCCGGAAATCACGCGCAAATTCCGCGACTGCATTTTCCACGTGCTGATTCAGTACATCAACTCCGGCAATTAGCAAAGGCCGTTTTGCTTCCCGCAACCAGTTTCTCGCGGTTTCCAAATCTGCTCCATCTGCAGGTGTTGATTGGGAAGGCATATTGCGGACAATCATGTTTCCTTCCGCCGGAACGTCCGCTGTGGGTTGTGATTTCCCCGCCAAACTGATCGGCAGATCGACATGTACAGGACCTGGTTGTCCATCCAGCGCAATGGCAAGTGCTTTATCAATCGCTATATCAACAGCGCCATCAACGACTTTTATACTGGCCTTTGTGATTGATTTTAGCAACTCACTGTGGTCTAAAACCTGATGCGTGTAAGTCAGGGTTTCAAGATCATCGACACATCCACTGAGAAATATCAGCGGCACCCGATCCTGGAATGCATTCGCCACAACATTCACCGCATTGGTGACTCCCGGACCAAGCGTCGCCACTAAAATTCCGGGTGCGCCATCTGAATGGAATCCGCCTTCCGCCATGAATCCGGCACAATTTTCGTGTTTTGTGAGCACAAATTCAATTCCGGATTTTCTCAGGCCGTCCATCAAAACCAAAACTTCTCCGCCCGGAATTCCAAATGCCCTGCGACATCCTGCGCGATATAGTCTTTTACCAATTATTTCAGCAGAATTTGCCATTATTTTTTCTCCTTTTCCGCCAATTTCAAATGACCGTCCCTGGTTTGCGGAAGTTTGCGCTCAAGCAATGCGGAAGCCACAACCGTTCGCAAAATCTGCGCTGTGCCGCCACCGATAGTAAACATACGCGCATCACGCGCCATACGCTCCAGCGGCAAGTTGCGGGAATATCCGGCTGAACCGAAAATTTGCAATGCGTCATTCGTAACTTTGATCGCCATTTCTGAGGCAAAAATCTTGGCCTGCGCCGCTTCCTGCATGTCCGGAAAACCCGGAACGTCCGGTGCGACTTGTCCAGAACTACCGGAACCTGAGCATGCAGCTTTGTGAAGAAGCAACCGCGCGGCTTCAAGTTGCGTGTGCATGTCCACCAGCATCCATTGCAATCCCTGAAATTCACAAATCGGGCGACCGAATTGTTCACGCTGCTTTGAATATTCCAAAGCCAATTCATAGGCTCCGGCGGCAATTCCCAGCGCCACGGTTCCGGCTCCGACTCGTTGACCGTTGTAAGCGTTCATCAATCTTGCAAATCCGTGCCGTAAACCTTCCGCCGGAACGTCCGGTGCGAGCGGAATCAACGCCATTTCTTCCGGAACTTCCAAATCCTCGCAAATAATTTGCGTTTCCGGAATTCCGCGCATACCCATAGCCGGTTCGCGTGTGCCGATTTTCAAACCTTTTGCGCCGCGTAAAGCGATAAATGCGGCAATTCCCTGCGGTTCGTCATTTTCAAAAACACGGGCAAAAATCAAATGAAATTTGGAAACTCCACCTCCGGTAATCCAGTGTTTTGTGCCGTTTAGAATGTAACGGTCTCCTTTGTGATCTGCGCGTGTTGTCATTTCGGTAGCCGCGCTTCCGGCTCCAGGTTCAGTGATACAGATGGCTGGTTTGTCTCCGCTTAAAACGTGTTCTGCCGCCAATGTTTTCTGTACTTCTGAACCGTATTTCATCACCGCCCCAACAGCACCCATGTTGGCCTCCACAACAATCCGCGCCGAAACTCCGCAGGCCTTCGCGATTTCCTCAATCACCAATACCACGTCAAGGTACGACATTCCGAGACCACCGTATTCTTCCGGAATTGTCATCCCCATGAAGCCCTGCTTTGTCAGTAGCTTCACATTTTCCCAAGGATACTGTTCCGTGCGATCGATTTCAGCCGCGCGTGGAGCGATCTCTTTTTTGGCAAACTCACGAGCGCTTGCTTGCAGTTGTTTTTGGTTTTCAGAAAGTTCAAACATTTTTTTATTTTCAATAATGGCAGAGTTATTTTTGTTTTAAACTTCACCTCTCAAATACATTTTCCTTCTTGCTTCCGGAAATTTTTCAATTGCGTAACGCAACATTGTGCGAGGCATTTTTTTGTAATGCTCCTCTAAAAACTCTTCCTCAATCTCTATCACTTTTTTGCCAACTTCCCGTAGCATCCACCCAACCGCTTTTTGAATCAAATCCTCTTTGTCATGGAGCAAAATTTTCGAGATTTTCAAAGTTTCTTCAAAATCATTTTTACGGATAAAGTAAAAAGTGGCGATGATAGAAATTCTCCGTTCCCACAAGTTTTCGGATTTTACCAAATGATATAGGGGGATTCTGTCTTTTTCGTACAAATACGCACCGACAATGTTTCCTGCGGAAATATCAACAATGTCCCAGTTATTGATAAATTCAGTGTTTCTCAAATACAAATCATAAATTTGTTTTTGCTCATCGTCGTCTGCGGTTTTGAAAAGCTGAACCAGCATCAAAATAGCCAGTAATCTTTCTTCATGAAATTTTGAATGGAGCAATTTGTAAACTTCCGCAATCGAAATTCCGCGATATTTTTTAACCAGTTTTCGTAAAACAGGTACACGAATTCCTAAAAAAATATCACCTGCGCCGTATTCACCTTTAGCGGTTTTAAAAAATCTTTGGGAATGCTCGGCAATTTCCTTGTTGGCCAGTTGCAGCAAATCATTGTGAACATTTTTCCGGAGCATTGTTCAAAATATTTCAAGAAGATTATTTGAAAATTGCTTCACAAAATTTGGATTTGCTTCGACTTTCAAACAGGCTTATCGCCAGCGGCAGTTGCACGGTGAAAGAGTCTGGGTTTGGAGTCATAGTCATAGATGGCATAGTGCATGGCACAACGATTATCCCACATCAATACGTCACCTTTTCGCCAGCGGTGACGGTAGATATTTTCCTCTCGAATGGCTTGTTGTGTGAGCCAGTCGATCAATAAACAACTTTCCTCTCTTGTCCATCCCTCAAAACATTCTGTAAAATAAGGATTTACGTAAAGCGCCTTTCGTCCTGTTTCCGGGTGAGTCCGTACAACTGGGTGGCTAACCATTTCTGGAACCGTAGCAATCGGCCTGGCATTGTTATCGTTTTCGTTGTTGCGTCTAACCAAGGCTTCTGCAGTATGCAAAGCGCGCAAACCTGCCAATGTTATTTTCAGTCCCGGAGACAGTTTTTCGAAAACTCTGTACATATTGCAAAACAAGGTGTCTCCCAGACCTTCGCCCGGAATTTCGAGTGCATGGAGAACCGAACCAAGTGGAGGGCACTCTGCAAATGAAATATCAGAATGCCAGAAATCATTTCGTGGTGCAGGAGTAGCTATGGTGTTCTCCAGCACTAAGATTTCCGGTTGCGACGGTACACCTTCTCTACTGCCGAGAGGATGAGGTTCAACTGGTCCAAAGAAACTTGCAAAATCAACATGTTGTAAGGGAGTTAAAGATTGTTCTCGGAAGAGCAACACTATGTTATCGTGGAATGCATCCTTGATTTTACGCATAGTTGCGCAGTCCAGATCCGTTGAAAGATCTATTCCATAAACTTCCGCACCGAGTGCTCCGCAGAGAGGATTTAGTTTTAATTTCATTTTGTCTTCCTAAAATTTTTATTAAAAATCATTGTCCAAACTTATTCTTAAACGATTCCTTTCTCTGCCAATTTTCTACATTCCACTTCATCCATCCCCAACAATTCTTCCAAAATTTGGTTTGTATGTTGCCCTAATGTAGGCGGAGCATTACGGTAACTCACCGGCGTTTCGGACATTTTTAACGGACTGCCGATTAAACTTACCTCACCTTTTCCAGCAAGAGGATGCGGCATAGAAATTTCCATTTCACGGTGCTGAATTTGCGGATCGTCAAATACATCTTTGACAGTGTTAACCGGACCACAGGGAACCTGCAACTTTTCCAGTTGCTCCAGCCAATATTGAGTGGAATAGCGTTTAGTCAAATCATTGATCATTGGTGCTAATACATCGCGATTCCTAACTCGATCCGAATTTGTTTTGAAACGGGAATCTTCAGGCAGTTCCGGAACTCCTGCCAGTTCGCAAAATTTACGAAACTGAATGTCATTGCCGACTGCTAAAACAAAATAGCTGTCAGTGGTTTGGAATACTTGATAAGGAACAATGTTCGGATGAGCGTTGCCAAGGCGGTGTTGATCTTGGCCGGAAGTCAAATAATTCGATCCGGAATTGATCAGCCATGCAGCCTGCGAATCAAGCAAGGCCAAGTCGATGTGTTGCCCGTTTCCGTCGGCACCGGAATTTCCGGATTGATCGCGATGGAGTATGGCCGCTAAAATGCTGACTGCCGCGTACATTCCGCACATTACATCCGCAATTCCGACTCCGACTTTCATCGGTGAACCGTCCGGTTCCCCTGTGACACTCATGATTCCGCCCATCGCCTGAATCATAAAATCGTAACCCAGTAGATGAGACTTGGGGCCAGTTTGTCCGAATCCGGAAATAGAACAATAGACTAATTCCGGAAAATCATTTTTCATTGCGGCATAGTCCAAACCGTATTTTTTCAATCCGCCAACTTTGTAATTTTCAAGCAGAACGTCACATTTCCCCGCCAGCTTGTGGATTATTTCCTGTCCTTCCGCTTTTGTAATGTCCACCGTCAAGGAGCGCTTGTTGCGGTTTGCGCAAAGATAATACGCACTTTCGCCGGTATCGTTTCCTTCAGCATCTTTAACATACGGCGGCCCCCATTTTCGGGTATCGTCACCAACTCCGGGACGTTCAATTTTGATGACATCCGCGCCCAAATCACCAAGCATTTGAGTGCAGGTCGGTCCGGCTAAAATACGGCTCATGTCTAAAATCCTTAATCCTTTTAGTGGACCGGTATTTTGAATTTCCTTGGAATGTCCAGAACTAAGTGTAGAGTTTTGAGTTTTCATTTCGTTCTAGCTAAAATTAAATTATCATTTTGAAGCAAGCTATCAAAACATTGACGGAAAAATTCATATAATATATAGTCGCAGAATTGTTCCTTAAAATAATTTATAATAAGCAAATAGCGCCGGTGTCCCACCTGTATGTATAATGACAATATCATCTCCTTTTGAAAAATGCCCTTTTTCAATTAAGCCAAATAGACATGAAAATGCTTTTGCAGAGTAAACAGGATCTGATAACAAACCTTCTTTTTGTGCCAATAATTCTATTGCATTTTTTGTTAAGTTCGTAACATTTCCATAGCCGCCATCTAAACAAAAATCTTCAAGTTGAATATCACTTTTTGAAACTACATTTGGTGTTTCTAGTAAATTATTACATAAGTTTTGAGAACATTGATAAACACGTGCATTTTGTTGTTCAGCATTGCGCCGAACACATGCACCAATGACAGGAACATGATTATCAGATAATCTTAATCCTGTTAATAAACCGGTATGAGTGTACGAACTTCCACTAGGCACAACCACAGCCGAAGGGGTTATATTTTTTTCTTTAAATTGCCGATCTAATTCAAATGCGGCATCAACATATCCTAACGCACCTTTTGGTTTGTTTGATAAAGTTAATGGAATAATATAAGGTTTCTTTCCTTGAACACGAAGTAAGTCTGCAATTTCAGCTAATTGCTTATCTGCTCCTTCTTCATCTTCACCGTCAGGATAATAATGTAAATTTGCGCCAAATATCTTATATAACAACACATTTCCTGAATTGTGATATTCTTCCGGCTTATTTGCAACTCTATTTTCCAGTTGCAGATGACACTCCATCTTGCATTTTCGCGCAAATGCAGCGGCAATTCTCATATAATTGGATTGCACTGCACCTGTAATTAAAACGGTATCACAGCCTTGTGAAATTGCTTCACCAAAGTAAAACTCAAGCTGTCTTACTTTATTTCCGCCCATCCCCAAACCGGTACAGTCGTCACGTTTCACATATAAGTTGTAGTCCCCAAAATGACGACTAAGGTTCGGCATATATTCTAGTGGTGTCGGAGAATGCACAACTTTGGTACGAGGAAATTTGGAGAGAATATTTTTCAAGGTTTATCCAAGCAATTTAATCATGTTTGATAAAAGCAGATAGGTTGCGGTTAGGATCAATATCAAATTAACGAATTTTCGAAATATCTTATCCGGAATCTTGCCCGATATTTTATTTCCAAACAAAGTACCAAAAATTGCGGGGATGAGGACATAAACCAGTGAACCACGTGTTGTCTCAAAAATACCGTTCATAAATAATTGTAATAAAATTGCCGTACCATAAGAAAACAGAAACACCATAAATATCATCGCACGTGTTTCCTGTTTCCCAAGCGAATTATTCTGTGCGTAAAAGGCCAATGCCGGCCCTGGCATGGCAATGGATGTGGTCATCATTCCTGAAACAAAACCATAAAGTCCTGTTTTCAAGGCACTACTCTTGATGTTTTCTGAGTTTGAACTCAATTGTTTTTTCAAAAAAAAAGGTATGAAGATCGCAGAAAAAATGACAACACTAACAAATATTTGAATTGATGTAGTTGTCGCGTAATTTAATAAAATAAAACCTAACGGGAATCCAAAACATGAACCTTGAATCAGCTGCTTGCATGTTTGAAGTGGTGCATTTTTATAAACAACAGGTACAAGGATAATGGTAATGATAAATGTTGAGATCAACGTCAATTGAACAGCGCTTTGTAGATCTAAAATGAGAACATAAAATGGTAGTGTCAATAATGCAAAACCAAACCCTGTTATGGATTGAGTCATTGCTGCAAAGAAAGTAACTAGCGCCAATAAGGCAAATTGAATAATTGATAAATCAACCATCTTGGAATTCAATCCACTAAGAAACAAGCGCTAACCGTTTACGTTGACGAATTACCACGAATCCCAAGAGTGCCAAAGCGGGAAAGTACATCCATTGTTTGGCAGGACGGTCAGTGGGTATTTGCAGGCTGAGGATTTCCCAATCAAAGTCGATTCCCGCCTTTTGCGCAGAGCTGTCAAAAGCAACCATATCGACAAAAACCCTTTGTTTTTCGGTGCGTAATTCCAGCCCGGCCTTCTCCAACCGAGCTTTTCCGGGTGCAGGATCTCCCATAGGCAAAACAACCATCTTGCTGACCAGATTTCCATCAAGACTTTCACCCTCCACATGCAATCGCAAATCTGTATGAGGAGGAAGTTTTTCAACCATTTCAACAATCTTAATTGGTTGGACAATTTGACTTGAAGGATAAACCATTTCCCACCAGTATCCTGGACGGAAAAGAGTAAAGGAAATCAAGAGTAGAATTAGAGTTTCCCACCAGCGACTTTTTACAAAGAAATATCCTTGTGTTGCGGCGGCAAACAAAAGCATGGCCATAATCGCGGTGATAATTGTGATCAGCAAATGCCACCAACTCTCAATTCCAATCATCAAAAGTTCTGTGTTGAAAATAAAAAGGAAAGGAAGAATTGCCGTACGAATATCATAGAGAAAACCTTGAATTCCTGTTTTAATCGGATCACTTTGCGCAATTGCCGCGGCCGCAAAAGCCGCCAATCCAACAGGCGGTGTATCATCTGCTAATATTCCAAAATAAAACACAAACATGTGAACTGCAATCAGCGGAACGATCAAGCCGTTTTGTGCTCCCAAAGTTACGATCACAGGCGCCATCAGCGTGGAAACAACAATGTAATTTGCGGTAGTGGGTAACCCCATGCCCAACACCAGACAAATGAAGGCGGTAAAAATCAACATTAACATCAAATTTCCGCCGGAAATAAACTCTACAAATTCCGTCATTACCAAACCGATACCTGTCAGAGTTACTGTGCCGACGATGATTCCAGCGGTGGAAGTCGCCACACCGATGCCAATCATATTCCGTGCACCAAAAATCAAACCATCCAGCAGGTTCTTTAGTCCGTTCAAAAATTCCTGTTCCAAATTTCCGCTTTTCCGGAAGAAGACTTTGAGAGGACGCTGAGTCCCTAAGATAAACATCATCACAATCGTCGCCCAAAAAGCCGATAAGCCTGGTGAAAAACGTTCGATCATCAAACACCAAATCAAAACGACAATCGGCAGCAAATAATATAATCCTGATTTTACTGTTGGCCCTGTTTCAGGAAGCTCAGTCAATTCAAGGCTGTGGTCGTCTATTTCCAAATCAGGAAAACGCACCGAATAACGCAAAAGTACAAGATACGACAGAATAATCAACATTCCTGCAATCCATGCGGAAGCGTCTCCGGCAACCGATTTAATCCAGCTAAATCCATAATAAATGATTCCGGAAAGTAAAATGATGGTGATTACAACCATAATGAATGTAACGATTTTCTGAAAGATAGTTGTAATTTTTCGTGGCGGTAGTCCTTTCAAATCCGCCTTCAGGGCTTCAAGATGTACGATATAAACTAGGGCAATATATGAAATTACTGCGGGTAAAAAAGCATGTTTAATTACTTCCAAATAGGAAATTCCGACATATTCGATCATCAAAAACGCAGCCGCGCCCATGATCGGAGGCATCAACTGACCGTTGGTTGAGGCAGCAACTTCAACTGCTCCTGCTTTCTCTGCGGAAAATCCAACTTTCTTCATAAGTGGAATTGTGAAAGTTCCGGTGATCACCACGTTGGCAATCGAAGAACCGGAAATCATTCCGTTCAGTCCGGAAGAAACTACTGCGGCTTTTGCCGGACCGCCCCGATAATGTCCGAGCAAAGCAAAGGCGACTTTGGTGAAATAATTTCCGGCACCGGCTCTTTCCAGCAATGCGCCAAACAACACAAACAAATAAATGAAACTCGTGGAAACTCCCAGCCCAATTCCAAAAACACCTTCCTGTGACAACCACATGTGGGACATGGCTTTGTTGATTGACGCACCTTGCCAGGCAATAATGTCCGGAGCATATTTTCCAAAAAATACATAGGACAAAAATACGATCGCCACACACATCATCGGTAAACCCAATGAACGCCGGGTTGCTTCCAATAAAAATATCAATCCTGCTGCGGAAAAAATCAAATCAGGGGTGATGGGTAATCCCGGACGCAGAGCTAATTCTTCTGAAAATATTGCAATGTACAATGCACAAAATGTTGCCGCCAGCGCAAAAATCCAGTCCTGAATTGGAACTCGTGTGCGTGGAGATTTTTTCAGCGCCGGATATGCCACAAAGGCTAAAAACATTGCAAATGCTAAGTGCGCCGAACGATTATGTGTAGTGTTCAAAAGCGGAATAAAATCAGACAACATGTATGGAAATGGCGAAGCAATCCAAAGCTGAAACAACGACCAAATTAAACAAACAGAAGCCAAGATCAATGCGGACCAAGACCTGAGATTCCGTGCGCCGGTGTCAACAGAAGCCACCATGTCATCCAGCTTTTCCTGTAAATTTTGATCGGATGTAGATTCCATTTTGGTATGAGGGAAATTAGGGATTTGAAACTAAGCCGGAATGTATATTTCCACTCCGGCCTTGTTTCACACGGAACGGATTACATCCAGCCGCGTTCTTTGTAGTAGCGTATTGCGCCATCATGCAGCGGTGCAGACAAAGCATCGCTGATCATTTCGCTCTCTTTCAAGTGACGAAATGCAGGGTGAAATTTTTTGAATTGATCAAAATTATCGAACACGCCCTTGACTACATGATAAATAACATTTGCTGGAGTTCGTGTGGAAGACACAAACGTTGCTCCAACTCCGAATGTTTTGATGTCATTCGGATTTCCAGTATACATTCCGCCCGGAATGGTTGCCCAGCGGTAAAAGGAATTGTCATTTACCAACTTGGAAATTGCGGTGCCGCTTACTTCAACGATGACCGCATCACATGACGAAACGGTTTCTTTGGTCAAGCCGGAAGGATGTCCAACGAGCCAGAAAAAAGCGTCGATTTTGTTGTCGCACAATGCTTGCCCCATTTCGGAGGAACGTAACTCTCCTGCTAATTTGAGGTCACTGCGACTCCAGCCCAGAGCTTCTTCCATCACTTCCCAAGTGGCACGTGTTCCGGAACCTGGATTCCCGATATTTACACGTTTTCCTTTGAGATCGTCGATGTGCTTGATTCCAGAGTCTCTGCGAGCCATAACAGTCACAGGTTCCGCGTGAACGGAAAAGATCGCCCGCAAACCTTCGAATGCGCCTTGATCTTTGAACTTACTTGTACCGCGATAGGAATGGTACTGCCAGTCCGATTGTGCGACACCCATGTCGAGTTCTCCGGCACGGATGGTATTGATATTATACACCGAACCGCCGGTGCTTTCCACAGAACATCTGATACCATGTTCCTTGCGTTTCTTGTTGACCAAGCGGCAAATCGCTCCACCGGTTGGATAATAAACACCAGTTACTCCACCTGTTCCGATGGTGACAAACTTTTGCTCCGCCCAGACTGGCACGCTGATTGTCAAAGCCAGCGCTGTTACCGCCAGCCATTTCATTGTTTTTTGCATATACTCTCTCACAAGAGGGTTACAAAACAGAAAGCCGCATAACTTTGGACAAAGACCATTCTTTGCACACTACTTCTTTCCAATCAAATAGAACCGCAATGTGTTTCTTCTTTTAAAGAACATCCGATTCCGCAACGGCAGCCCGCCCGTTAAAGGTTCGAGATTGCCGAAGATTTTAAGAAGTCCGGAAACTTCTCAACAGTTAGTATAAGAAATAAAATCTATTTCATCTTGTACAACAGAATGCACTTTTGGAATATAAACATCAAACATTTTTTTACTGTTTCTCCTAAATTGTTCCAATTGTTTCTGACTACCTGTGGACATGAAAATCGATTCCATAGATTGCATTAGCATATTCAAAATTTGATTGAAGCATCAAATATCAAATTCTTAGAATCTGCTACTAATTTAATTTACAAAATCTGACTCAAAAATTCTTTTGTTCGAGGGTCTTGGGCATTTTCGAAGAAAGTTGCTGGCGGACCATGTTCCACAATAACACCACGATCTGTGAAATAAATATGGTCTGCCAACTCGCGGGCAAAACCCATTTCGTGTGTTACCAAAATGCAAGTCATACCTTCCGCTGCAAGATCCTTAATTGTGACCAAAACTTCTTTTACGGTTTCAGGATCAAGTGCAGCAGTCACTTCATCAAAAAGCATTACGTCAGGATTCATAGCCAATGAACGGGCAATGGCCACACGTTGCTGCTGACCACCGGAAAGTTCACCCGGAAAGCTGTTTTGTTTGTCTTCAAGTCGCACCTTACGGATTAAGGATTGGGCTTTGGAATGAACATCTTCTTTGGATTCCTTCAAGACCAGCATAGGAGCCATCATGATGTTTTCCAGTGCGGTTTTGTGTGGGAAGAGATTGTACTGTTGAAAAACCATTCCAACTTTTTTGCGTAATTCAAGTTTGTTCAAATCCGGATCATTTACTTCCAAACCAAGCACTTTGATTGAGCCGGAATTGATTTCGTTAAGGGCATTTATGCAACGAATCAAAGTTGATTTTCCGGAGCCGGAAGGGCCGATAATACAGATTACCTCACCTTTCATCACGTCGAAACTGATGCCTTTAAGCACTTCAAGTTCTCCGAAAGATTTGTGTACATTATTTACGGAAACAATCGGTTGTTCCGGAGTCCAGTTGTTTACTGTCATGTCAGTCTTTCATAATTTTACAGAATAACGTTTTTCAAGTTTAAGTGTCCAGCGGGCAATTGGATAACAATAGGCAAAGAAAATCACTAGTGCAAATCCGAAAAAAGGAATCAATAATTCAGGATGATTGTCTTCGGCCTCCATTGCCTGACGGGAAAGGGTGACTATTTCTTCAACTCCGAGTAGTGAAACCAGCGGTGTGGCCATTGTCAAAATCGCATACCAGTTCATCCACGGTGGAATCATGCGTTTGAAAGATTGCGGCAGAATAATTTTCCAAATTGTTTGAGTACGACTGAATGCCAAAGATTCAGCAGCCTCCCATTGTCCAGTAGGAATGGACATCACAGCCCCCCGCACGACTTCGGAAATATTGGCCATGATGGGCAGTGAAAGTCCGAAAACCGCTTTCATCCAATCCGGAATTGAAATGATGCGATCGCCAAATTCGAATTCATAAGGAAAGGTCAACATCACTATAAATAGTAATACCAACCAGGGAGAATTGCGGAAAAGTTGGGTAGTAAACCACGAAAATTTTCGCAACGGAGTGTGGACTGAAATTTGCCCCAATCCAAGTATAACTCCAGCTACTGTACCAATTAACATCGTGAAAAAACTTATCAAGATATTCATCACGAATCCACTGCCGACTATGAATGGTAACCACCGCCATAGTGTGTAAAATGCATCCTCGAGTGTGTATTTTGATTGCGCAAGTACTATCATTGGATAGAGGCTGATCACTAAAAATAATAAAACCATTACCCACGGCGATGAAGAAGCCAACCAACGACTGAAACGCAAATCAACAGGATCTCCCGAAGAACTAGCCTGATACGGCAACAAGACCGGTAAATCTGTTTGCCTCGGAAAAGAAGAAACTCCTGGAATTTTTTGAAAGTAGTTGAACATCGTTATTAGTTCATTTAATTCTTAAAGAAAGTTGCGGGTTATTAGTGTTACAGAATATAATATAATATATTGATTTAAAAAGTTATTTTCTTAAAGCAAATCCTTTTGGGTCGTAAGGAGCGTCTATTGTAACATGTGCTTTAAAACGCCGACAAGCAATTTCAACTTCAAATTTACCAGTGTTAAGCATGGTGTCAATTTTCGTTTCGACACAGCGGATATAACCCAGCATAACGGCACAGCCAACCGTATGTCCGAAAGTTCCGGAAGTGGTGCGTCCAACCAGAATATTGTCACACCAAATTGGTTCGCCACCATGTGGATATGCTTCGGAATCGCTAATAGTGAGCATCACCAACCGTCGGGACACGCCTTGCTTTTTTTGCTGAAGCAGGCATTCCCTACCGATAAACCAATCAGGTTTATTGAATTTCACCGCAAAATCTAGTCCGGCTTGTAGTGGAGTATCGTCTGGTCCGATTTCATGTCCCCATGCGCAATAACCCTTTTCGATGCGTAAGGAACCGAGAGCCTCGATCCCTGCTAGTTTCAAACCGAGATCATCTCCAGCCTTGCGGAGTGCATCAAAAACCGGAAGCGCAGATTCGCAAGGGATGTACAACTCCCAGCCCAACTCTCCGACGTATGACAAACGTGCCGCTCGAACCATTGCTGGGCCGACTTCAACGGTCCGATGTGAGTAGTACGGAAATCCGGTGTTAGAGAAATCATCCGAACTAACCCTGCTTAACAACTCACGTGAATTTGGCCCCGCAATGCTGATTACGGCCAAGGCTCCGGTCATATCGGTGACGGTGACATATTCATCCGGGTTGATGTTTTTCCGAATCCAATCTCGATCACGCACTGGTTGTCCGGTTCCGGTGATCAGCAAAAAACTATTCTCATCCAAACGCATCAAAGTTAAATCACTTTCGTAACCACCACGTCGATTGAGCATGGCAGTATAGACTACACGGCGATGTGCTTTTGAAATGTTGTTTGCACACAATCTTTGTAGTGCAGATTCCGCGTCTCGACCTTGCACTAGCAATTTTCCAAAGGTCGATTGGTCAAACAAAACTACCGCTTCTCTTGCTGCTCGATGTTCTTCCGCATGAAGTGAATGCCAGCCGGGTTTCTCAAAACTTAACTCCGGAGCAGTTGATTTGTTTTCTGGATTGAACCAGCGGGGCCGCTCCCATCCCATTCGTTCGGCAAATTCCGCTCCGGCAGATTCGAGACGGGAATGAAGTGGACTGAGCCGCAAGTTACGTGCTGTTTTATGTTGCCGTCCGGGAAAACTGACAGCGTAATGCAACGCAAGCGTTTCCGGAGAACGTTCACGGAGTGTCCGTAAACTATTTTGTGCCGGAACAAAACGCCGAATATCAACTGGCCAAAGGTCCATCGAAGGCTCGCCGTCGATAATCCATTCAGCAAGTGCACGTCCGGCTCCTCCCCCAGTTGCAATTCCGACTGAACACATTCCGCAACCAAGAAAAAAACCACGCAGTTCCGGAGATTCTCCCAACAAAAAGCGGTCATCAGGAGTAAAACTTTCCGGACCGTTGAGCAACATTTTTACACCTGTTTTCTCCAATTCAGGAATGCGGTACATCGCGTTTGCGAGAATCGGTTCAATATGATCCCAATCTTCCGGAAGCAAGTCGAAGGCGAAATCTTCCGGAAGTTGATCAATGTCTAAGGCTTTTCCTTGCGGCTCAAAGCAACCTATCAGTAATCCACCGCCCTCATCTCGAAGATAGAGATGACCATCGTGGTCACTGAGAGTGGGGAGCGGTGCAGTAACGGAATCCATCTGTTCTGTGAGTAAATAAAAATGTTCACAGGCGTGAAGCGGTGCTGAGACGCCAACCATTGCCGCAATTTTTCGCCCCCAAATTCCGGCACAGTTGACAATTGTTTCGCAGGTGATTTCACCTTGTACAGTTTTGACAGCGGTAACCCGTCCATTTTCGGAACGTATTCCTGTAACTGGAGTATCCTCAAAAACTTGAAGTCCTTTTGACTTAGCACCTTTGACGAGTGCGGCACAAATGTCGCTCGGACTAACCCTTCCGTCAGATGGAGAATAAACCGCACCAATGAGGTCATCTTTACGCATCAGCGGCCATTTTTCGGCGGCATTTTTTACTGAAATTTCCTCTGCACCAATTCCGAAGGCTTTCGAGAGAGAGGCTTGCCGACGAATGTGTGTAAGGCGATCCGAGTTAGTGGCAATGCTTAGGCTCCCAGTCTGTTTCCAACCTGTGGCTTGACCAGTTTCAGCTTCGAGTGAGGAATACAATTCCACACTATTTTGCACAAGCCTCGTGAGGCTTTCGGTGGAACGAAGTTGCCTCACTTGTGCTGCGGAATGCCAAGTTGTGCCGCTTGTCAATTTGGCTCGTTCCAGTAAAATAACATCTCGACAACCGTTTTTCATGAGGTGGTAGGCCGTACTGCACCCCATGATTCCTCCGCCTACAATTACAATTTGGCAATGCTTTGGTAAAGTGCTATTCATTAAAATCGAGTTGCAGATTTATGGCTTGTTTTGCTTGTTATTTTTAGGAAATCACCGAATTGAAATTTCAACCTCCGTAACCAGGAATCCGAATGGTCAACTCCCAACGGTGCATTCCGAAAACCAAAACAGCAACTAATCCGATGTACACAATAAACAGCAAGAGCATCGAAGCGTTCATGGCAGTTGAATAGTCGTTATAAATACTAACCATTTGGTAAAGCAGTTCCGGAACAGCGATTACCATGGCCTGGGTCGTGGTTTTGACAAGGTTTACCAAATTGTTGTTCAACGCAGGTAAACTGACACGGAAAGCCAGCGGTAACACAATATAACGGTAAGTTTGAAAATGGCTGAATCCCAGTGATTCGGCAGCTTCTTTGGTGGATTCTGGAACAGCTTCTATTCCGGACCGGAAAATTTCCACATTGAACGCTCCGGCAAAAAATGAAAGCGAAATAATGGCCCAACCAACGTTTGAGATTATCGGGATTTCCAGCCAACCGTCCGGAGAGTATGTTGGAGTGAACTGTCCCAGCGCAAAATAAAAAAACATCAATTGAATCAGAGGCGGTGTATTTCTGAAAAACTGGATGTACCCTTGAACCACCAAACGCAATATTTTGTTTGGCTGGTTTTGCATCCATGCTCCTATAACCCCAATGACTACGCTTAAAATTACGCAAATCACCGCAAGTTCAAGGGTCATCCAAAAGCCTTCAATGACACGATCTGCCTGACTAGAATCATAGAAGAAAATGAAATTCCACTTTGGATCAGCCTTGTAAAGCTCCAAAAAGAAAATACGAATAAATTCAGGCATTGACGGTTTGTTGGGGAATAATTGTTGCGGCCGGAATTCACAAAATTAAAATCCGGCCGCAGGGAAGAAAGAAAAAATACGCAGACCGTGCGGCAACATTTTTAGTCACCGCCAAAACTAAAGGTCTGAGTTTTTAAATCATTTGCCTTCCAACCAGTCTTTGCTACGAAACTTTTGGATGACAAGATAATTGGTCGCTTGGATACCGTGCTTTTTTTCCAGTTGAATCAAACGTCCTGACTGATGCCAGTTGTAAGTCATACCGGTCATGAAGTTACCAAAGACACAACTAATTTCCTCCAAAGGAACTGCAAGTCCCCAAGGATTATCATCTTCGGATGTCAGCGGCATTTCAAAATCATCCCAATTTCCGGAAGACAAATCCGACATAATGGAAGAATCGTCATAGACCCAGGCAACACACTTTTTATCTCGCAGTGCCTGTTTTGCAGCAGCGTTTCCGGTGAAAGCACTAATTTTCGCACCGTAACGTTCAGCTACTATTTTATTATAGAATGCCCCTTGCTTACCACAAACCGGCTTTCCGCGTAGATCTTCCCACGAGGTTAAACCTAAGGCTTTCGGAGACATAATATTTGTTCCGGAAGTGTAATAGTTCGGTTGGGTGATGCCAACAATTTTACGGCGGTCCACACGATCCGACATGGTTGCGATCATCATGTCGATTTTACCCTGCTCCAAGAACTGCATGCGGTTGGAGGACTGTACCGGAACCATTTCCAGTTTTACGCCCATTGCAGCAGCAACATCTTTGGCCATGTCAATTTCCATTCCAACCAGACCACCACTGGTATTGCGATAGCCCCAGGGTTTGTAATCGGCCTTTACACCTATGACAATTTTTCCCCGTTTCATTACTTTGTTCCATCTCTCGTTTGTGCATTGACCTGCACTAGCAACACTACCGAAGGTTAAGGCCGATGCTGCAACTGCCAGCAAAACGCCTTTGAATGTTTTTCCTAACCATGTACGCATAATTAACTCCTTAAATAAAAATTATAAATTGGTTTACTGAATTGCAAACCACTTAAACCGGACACAAACCGTTTGCATACGGAATCTCATGTGAGCAGACGACCAAATCATCTTTTTCGATCCAGCCTTTTCAAGGCCTGACTAAATTTAAATGATGGAAATCCCTACACATCGAAGATCCTCCGCAAACTTTATTGCGAAGGGAATGTGCTCTGAATAAATGCATCAAGCACATTTCGAGTCATATTTATATGATTTTTTAATACACCTGTCAAGAAGTAATTTTAATTTGGTGCAGCTTTACAATTTTTTCTTATTCAGAGTGGTTTTTTTAAATTCAAGGATTTATTTGCAGAAACAAAACAGAGGATATATTTAATTTTGAAATAAAAGGAGGGAAAATCCACAAGGCTGTCAATTATTGCGGCAATGCTTATGCTAAAAACAAAAAATCCCGCCAAAGATTGTAGAAATAAACTCCAGCGGGATTAATTAAATAAACAGATTCAGCTTATGCTTAATTTATTTTCTTTAAATCTGACTCTGTTGATTGACCAATCTCAATCATACGAGATTTTTTATCTTCAGGAACGATTCTTTCAAGACTAATAGTCAGCATACCATTAATCAAATCTGCTCCCTTAATTATCACATCATCAGAAAGAGTAAAACTTCGTGTGAATGCGCGCTTGGCAATTCCACGATGTAAATACTCGCCTTCTTCCTGATCCGGCTTTGAACGCACGGTCAAGACACCTTCTTTGAGTTCTGCTTCCAAATCCTCTTTTGAAAATCCGGCAACAGCCATCTCGATGGTGTAAAAGTTTTCTTCGTCCTTGCGGATATTGTAAGGTGGAAAACCGGTTGCGGATTCCGACCTTTCAACATCTCCGAAAAAACGATCAAACATTGAATCAAAGCCTACGGTAATTCCGAGAGCTCTTTCAAAATCTGATGGGGTGATTGACGAGTAACGTGCTAAATGTAACATAGTACCTCCTTTTAAAAGCAAGGTGTTTACAGAAATACCTCCAATCCATAGCACTGAACTTGGAGGTGGTTTATAGGGGTCACCACAATGGTCAACCCCAGACACGGTTTCTCAAACTTTAGAACAAAGTTAGAGAACCGAAATTTTAAAACTATTCAAGACAGATTAATCAATCTTTTTTTTAACTGACTCCAGCAAACCATTAAACGGCTAATTCCTCTTTGGAAACAGAAACAATCTTTTCAAAGAATATTTTTCCAGCGGAAACATTGGCTGTAACTTCCTGTCCGTCCTGTATTTCTCCGGACAAAATTGCTCTTGCTAATTCAGTTTCCAGTTTCTTTTGGATTGCTCGTTTTAGCGGACGTGCTCCATAAACCGGGTCATAACCAACTTCAGCCAGAAAATCAACTGCTTTGTCGGTCAAGCGCAAGGAAATGTTTTTCTCCTGCAAACGTTTTTTCAGGCGTTCGAGTTGAATTTTTATGATACTGCTCATGTGCTCCTGCAGCAACGGATGAAAAACCACTGTATCATCAACACGGTTTAAAAATTCGGGACGAAAATGCTGCCGCAGCTCCTGCAATACCAATTTCTTTTGATTTGCCTGATCAGAAGAATCGGAAATTCCGGCACCCATTTGATCAATCAAATTTTGACTGCCGATATTTGAAGTCATGATGACCAGAGTGTTTTTAAAATCCACGGTACGTCCATGTGAGTCCGTCAACCTGCCGTCATCCAGAATTTGCAGTAAAACATTGAAAACATCATAATGCGCCTTTTCAATTTCGTCGAAGAGCAAAACGCTGTAAGGTCTCCGCCGAACAGCCTCAGTGAGCTGTCCTCCTTCATCAAAACCAACATATCCGGGAGGAGCACCAATCAGTCTTGAAACAGAATGTTTTTCCATATATTCGGACATGTCAATGCGGATCATATTGTGTTCATCATCAAACAAATATTCTGCTAAAGCCCGTGCCAGTTCCGTTTTACCAACTCCTGTTGGCCCCAAAAAAATAAAACTGCCGAGTGGTCTGTTTGGATCATTGATTCCGGAACGTGCCCGGATAACTGCATCCGAGACTAGATTTATAGCTTCATCCTGCCCTACCACACGCTGATGCAGATGTTCCGGAAGACGAAGCAATTTTTCGCCTTCACCTTCAATCAGTTTTTGTACAGGGATTCCGGTCCAGTGAGCTACTATTTCGGCAATGTCCTCTGCGTCAACTTCTTCTTTGAGCAATTGATTAGTGGAATTTTCGTCAACAGTAAGAGCCGTTTCCTGCTGTTTTTCCAGTTCCGGAAGTACACCATATTCAAGGCGCGCGGCTTCCTCCAAATTATAATCCTGCCGTGCCCGTTCAATTTGCAGACGTACTTCTTCAATTTTCTGTTTTAATTCACTCAAATCCTGCAAGGCCGATTTTTCTTTTTCCCATTGCAAAGTCAATATATTAAAGTTGTGTTGCAGTTCAGCTAACTCCTTTGACAGTTTTTTAAGTCTGTTTTTAGATGCAGAATCCTTTTCCTTTTTCAGCGCTTCTTTTTCGATTTGAAGTTGCAGAATTCGACGTGACATTTCATCCATTTCCGCAGGCATTGAATTGATTTCAACTCGTAAGCGCGCTGCCGCTTCATCCATTAAATCAATAGCTTTGTCTGGAAGAAAGCGATCCGAAATATAACGTTGCGAAAGAGTCGCTGCGGCAATCAGCGCAACATCTTTGATACGTACACCGTGGTGAATTTCATAGCGTTCCTTCAATCCACGTAAAATTGAAATCGTGTCTTCAACAGTCGGTTGATCAACCAAAACCTGTTGAAAACGCCGTTCCAACGCAGGATCTTTTTCGATGTGTTTTCGGTATTCATCCAAAGTTGTTGCGCCGATGCAATGCAGTTCTCCTCGTGCGAGCATAGGCTTGAGCAAATTTCCGGCATCCATAGAGCCTTCCGTTTTGCCTGCGCCGACTACAGTGTGTAATTCATCAATAAACAAGACTATGTGACCATCTGCGTCAACAACTTCTTTGAGTACCGCTTTCAGACGCTCTTCAAATTCACCTCGATATTTTGCGCCCGCAATCAGTGCCCCCATATCAAGTGAAACCAGTTTTTTATTTTTTAGACTGTCCGGCACATCATTACGCGCAATTCGTTGAGCTAATCCTTCCGCAATCGCTGTTTTACCCACACCTGGTTCACCGATCAAAACCGGATTGTTTTTAGTTCTGCGAGAAAGTACCTGAATCACTCTGCGAATTTCGTCATCTCGACCAATCACCGGATCTAGTTTTCCGTCACGTGCCATTTGACTCAAGTCAGTTCCGTATTTTTCCAGCGCTTCATAAGTTTCTTCCGGATTTTGACTTGTTACCCTTTGCCCTCCACGGACAACATTGACAGTGTCCATTAAACGTTCACGGGTCACGCCCATCTCGTACAAAATCTTGCCGGCCGGTCCCTTATTTCCTTCTGCACTCAAGGCCAGTAAAAGATGCTCAACACTGATGTAATCATCCCCCATTTTTTTGGCTTCGTCTTCAGCTCCAACCAGTGCCTGATTCATTTCTCCACTAGTGTTCACACTGCCGACGGAACTGCCGCTGAGCGTCGGTAACGCTTTCAAAGCGGATTCCACAGCTTGTGTGAATTTTGATGAATCCAACTCCATTTTTTCGAATATTCTGGGAACCAAACCATTTTCCTGGAAGGCCAGGGCATTCAAAAGATGCAGTGTGGACAACTCAGAATTTTTTCGGCGTACTGCGTCGCTATGCGCATTTTCCAAGGCTGACAGCGATTTTTCTGTAAATTTTTGGGTGTCCATAAAACCTTTGTGTTTAAACTAAAACATCTTTAGCACTCACTATACTAGAGTGCTAACAAAAATTCAAGCAAAAAAGCACTTACAAGAAAATTCATTTTTTTACAGTTTTAAGTTTGGAAATAATATTTTTTTGTTGCAGGGTTTTAGACAAACAAAAACCAAAACAACAATAAAATTATAAAAATCAAAGGGGTGGAATCAAGAGCTAAAAAAGTATAAGTGAGGCAAAAAAATTATTTCAAAAAATTATAAATATTTTATAATTCTTACTTGAAATCTGCTGGGGAAGTCTGTATCTTTTGTGGCTACGCCCCGGAGCGAATATGGAACAAATCCCAGGTCATGTTAGGCTCAGGATTATAATTCATGAATTCGTTTACGGATTCAAGTGGCGGAGCCACTCTCCGGGGTCCTTAATATTAAGAGCAACAAGCGTGCCCTGACACTTGCGCAACTATTTTGAGTAAATCCTGCCTTTATTATTTTCTGCTGAACTGTTACAATCATTAAGTTTTTGCTCTACTTCAAAGAATTTACAAGAATATTGAAAATCTTAGCTAGCATTCCTTTGCCGAATGGAATGTTGGGTTTTGTTGGGAGCATCATTATTTTCACTGACTAAGATGGCAAAGTTGTATTTTTACTATTCCGCAATGAATGCGGGAAAAACCACGACTCTTCTTCAGTCAGCATATAATTACCGTGAGCGTGGCATGAACACGCTTGTTCTCAAGCCGTCAATAGATGAGCGTCATATTGCGTCCAAAGTGCGCTCTCGAATTGGATTGGAAGCAGATGCTGTCAGTTTTAAGACAGAAGATGATTTGTTTGCATTAACTGAAAAAACAGACCAAAAAAGACCCTTGAGTTGCGTCTTGCTTGATGAAGCACAGTTTTTGACAAAAACTCAGGTATTTGCATTAGGAGAGGTTGTTGACAAATTGGAAATACCTGTGCTGGCCTTTGGGTTACGAACGGATTTTAAAGGAGAACTCTTTGACGGCAGTCTCCATTTATTGGCATGGGCAGACGAATTAGTTGAGATCAAGACGATCTGTCACTGTGGAAAAAAAGCGAACATGGTCTTACGCCTTGATCAAAATGGATCACCGCTAAAGTCCGGTGAGCAAATACAAATCGGTGGAAACGATAGCTACGTTTCCGTTTGCAGAAAACATTTTAAGTCAGCGGAAAGCACGAATCTTGAAGCATGAAATTTCCGAACTTCTAGGACTTTACAGAACTGGTATTACTGATGCGATGAATCGTTCGCAAGTAGATTGAACCACAATATCTAATAATCCATTTACCTAAACATAAATTGAAAAATGTTGCGATTGCTGGGGCAACCGGCGCTGTTGGCGGAGAATTCCTGAAATTGATGGAAGCCCGCGATTTTCCGATTAAAAATCTAAAACTGCTTGCTTCCGAACGTTCTGTCGGAAAGAAACTTGAATACTGCGGAGAGCAAATCACGGTTGAAGAACTGACCCCAAAATCATTTAAAGGAGTTGATTTAGCATTTTTTTCCGCAGGAAAAGGGCGAAGCAAAGAATTTGTGCATCATGCTGTGGATTCCGGAACGGTAGTGATTGATAACAGCAGTGCTTTCAGAATGGATCCGGATGTGCCACTGGTGGTTCCGGAAATCAACCCGCACATGGCTTTCAAACACAATGGTATTATCGCCAATCCAAATTGTTCAACCATCCAAATGGTAGTTGCGCTTTACCCTTTGCATAAAGCGGCAACAATCAACCGAGTAGTGGTTTCGACCTACCAATCCACTTCCGGAGCAGGAGCGAAAGGTATGAGCGAATTGCTCAAACAAACTAGCGCATGGGTCAACAACGAACCGATGGAAGTTTCAGTATTTCCTGCACAAATTGCTTTCAATCTCTTTCCACATGTAGATGTTTTTCTCGAAAACGGATATACAAGGGAAGAGATGAAAATGGTAAATGAAACACGAAAAATCATGGACGCACCTGAAATGGGAATTTCTGCAACCTGTGTGAGAGTTCCTGTCTTACGAGCACACTCCGAGGCAATATGGATTGAAACTGAACGCAAATTAACTCCCCAGGAGGCACGTGAAATTCTCGAAAAAGCTCCGGGCATAGTTGTTAAGGACGAACCTGTTGCCGGAGGTTATCCAATGCCGTGGGACGTGGATGAAACAGTTGAGATTTATGTCGGTAGGATCCGTGAAGACTTTTCTCATCCCAGGGGACTTGCATTCTGGGTGGTTGCCGATCAGCTTTACAAAGGTGCAGCCCTTAATTCAATCCAAATTGCGGAAGTTCTAGCGGCAGGTTAGTCAGTTCGACTGGTGGAATTTGAAAATCAGCCTGATTTTACAGTAATTACTAAACTGTGAGATAAGAGAAATTTTATGCGAATATTATTTCCATTCAGAAGCCTGTTTATAATTCTAGTCTTGAGCGTGTTGGCCTCTTCAGTTTCTGCTCAAAGTAGTAATCCCGCCATTGCCACACTACTAAACGTGGAAGGTACTGTTAGAGTTGTTACCCTTAAATCACCAAAGGGCAGACGGGGCAGTGACGGAATGCTGCTCTTCGCAGGAAACAAAATCCTGACGTCAAAAAAATCGAAAACCACCGTTGAATACAGAGATGGCTCAAGAGTTCGCTTGTTCCAAAATTCGGCATTAGTATTGAACTTGTCTGAAGAACAATCCACGAGCAAGCGTACTTTCAAATTTCAGCTGACACTTAAAAGCGGTTCTTTACGTGGACGCTTCCTGAAAGGTCTGCAACGCACCAAAATCCGTACCCCAACAGCCCTGATCGGCATCAGAGGAACTTCTTTTCGGATCACAGAAAACAATAATAATGCCACAGTTTCTTTGACAGAAGGTCAGGTTGAAGTCAGCAATCTGTCTTCTCGGGTCATCCTGAATCCAGGTCAATGGTTGGATAATTTTGATCGTAATGCTGATTTAGTTCAAAAAGCGGGTCCAATTCCGAATTTGCTTTCACTTAAAACGAGTGTGTATGAATTGGATTTTAGGGACGGAAAATCAAAACAGCTGGATTTCAGTGTGCAGATACAGAACAGCATCAGCGGCAAGTTAGTCAAACGCAGTGGTCTTGTGCTTTTTGAAAGTGATTACAAAAGGATTCGGCTACCGAAGCGATTTTTATTGGATAAAAGAGGCTTCGCCCGTGTTTTGGTTGGTCTTGATCCGCCAAGTCTAACTGATTCCAAATTTAACGGTCTCATCACTATACGTGCCTTCATTGATGACGCTGGATTTGATGACGTTGCTGAAGGACATTTGGTGCTGAAGATACATAATTTAGGCAAAAAACGTACGCTCCTGATTGATCCTGACAACGGTGTTGTTGAAAGAAAGGACTGATTCTTTTCTTATTGTCGTAACATTATCAGGTGTTCCCACTTCCCTGAATCTCCAAAAGCCAGACGCAGGTTTGAATCAAATATTTCGCGTTGTACTGAAGCACTACCCGCCACTTTCCAACCAACGCTATCAGAGTATTTGTTTGTAAATTCCAAACCACTGACACGTTCATTGTTCTCAATCCAGTCACCTAACAGCAGATAACAGACTCCTTCTTCAGCAGTCCAGCGGCGAAGTTTCAGCATAAACTCCCGAAAAACTTGTTTCCATTGTTTTGGAGTATAATTACGGCTTATAATTTCACCGGTGGCCATCGGCTCTGTGGGAAAATCAAGCCAATTCATCCTTAGTTCATGCAGTTCAAGATAATCATAAGTTCCCGGAAAAGGTGGACTCGTAATGGTACAATCAATTGAGTTTTCTTCCGGACCCCCCAATTGCAAAATGTTCTCATTCCATAAAATGGCCGGACTCGTATTTGGAATTTTTTTCGCCAGTTCAAGTTGATTTTTAAGTAATTCCTGCGTTTTTCGTTCCATCCATTTTCCAACCGCGCCTTTTGGAAAAGAAGGAGGTTTTGTGAATTCGGAAGTCTCTGAAATTTTATTGGAAAATTTTACAATCAAACTTGAAAAGACCGCGCGCAAAGTATCACGCTCATTTGTTGTACGCAGATTTTCAATTCCGTCAATCCAATGTAAAAGTTCAACAAATAGATATGGTGGATGAAATTTATTGAGCCAATTTATATTTTGGCGATGTACACTCCGTTTTTCCAAACTTCGGGTTTTAACCCGCTCCTTCACATCCTCAAATGCTTGCCATACACGGACAGCATTTTTTTCTGAAATCCAACGACAACGCTCCTTTGCCACCATATTGGCAATTTGATTGAGATCGTTTCCAAAAACCTGATGCTGCCAAAGCAGTCCCTCAAGCAAAACTGTACCTCCACCCATAAAAGGATCAAAAACTTTACTTCCTGCGGGGAATTCTTTGAGCAATATCTTTGGTAAATCTGGATGGAACCGACCTGGATAGGGATGAAAACCATGTGTGACATCGTAAGAACTTCGGTCCTTTTCCGGAATCCGCAGTGCGTCAAGCATGAGTTTCCCCTGTTCACCAAAAGACTCGCAACTCATATTTTTTTGAGAAGCAGACCGTCGCTGTTTTAATTTTTTTGATGTTTTTGGCGGAGGGCCAAAAGTATGTTCCTCTGTTGATTTCGTCCAAACGTTGCTTTGTCTTTTCCAGGGAAGTCGAGTAAAAGTTTTTTCAGCGGAGAATTTGCCACTTTCAATATCAGAGGTACCTGCACTTTGATGCTTTAACTTTTTTCCACTTTGATACTTTGATTCATTAGTATTTTCCTCCGGCACCACTTTTATTTTTTTTCTCAGCCCAATTGGTTTTTTAGCCAAATCTGCAGCAGAAGGAATATATTTTACGATGTCAGACGCAGAATCATCTCTAGCGTTCTTTTTATCAGAATCTTTCATCATTTAAATTTCTGATTTCTTTTATTTTTAAATATCTGTTTTTACTTGATTTACTTATTAATTCGACTTTCTCGTCATGAAAACAGTGGTGCCGACAATCAAAATACCACCGAGCAATGTTTGTACGGAAGGAATTTCTCTCAGCAGAAAGAGTGCGAACACAATCGCGAAAACCGGCTCCAGTCCGGCAATCAGCAAACTCGCCACTTGAGCGCGGACGTGACGCAGGCCGTTGATCAACAAGGTGTGACCTCCTACTGTACAAACAACTCCAAGAACAAACAATAAACCCCATTCTTCAGCACTGATAATCCATGATTCAGACCAAGACCAGGGCAAAAGCACCAATGCGGCAAAGCCATTTTGCCAGCATGTGAGCAACAACGGTGAATGATTTCTTACATGATCACGATTCAGTAAGGTCAGCACGGCAAAGCCTAATCCTGCTAGCAATCCCCATAACAAACCTTGTACAACGGAACCGGAAATAATTGCGTTCGTATCTTCTGTTGAGGTGGCCATCAGGGCTAAACCGCAAATCACGATCAATGCCGCAAAGACATTCCTGCGTTGTAGAGATTCACGGAAAAAAAGTGGTTCCAACAGAGTTGTGAATAATGGATAACTTGCAAAAGAGAGTAAACCAATCGCAACAGTGGAAACTTGAATTGCCTGAAAAAACGCAATCCAATGTACGCCAAGGATGCTTCCACTTACCATCAGCCAGAGCCATTCTCGAAAATCCTTGAAAAATATTCTTTTACGTAAAACGAACAATGCCAGTAATAATGTTCCAAAGGCAAAAACTGTCCGTCCCTGTACTATCAATAATGGAGAAAGAGTTAGAAACTTGCCAAAGAGTCCTGTCAAACTGACAAAAGGAAGAGCTACCAAAATGCTGATAACACCGAGGCGATGCGACGTTGAAGCGCTGGTTAAGTTCGACATCAATCAGTGAGTTAAGCTGCTTTTTTGGTCCGTAAATGAACCCGCAAAATCGTAATTGCCGCAGGCGTCATTCCGGTTAGTCGACTGGCCTGTCCAAGTGTGTCCGGTTTTGTTTTTTCTAAAATTTCCCGGACTTCCCGTGAAAGTCCCGGAATTACGGATAATTGTAAATCGTCCGGAAGAGCAATCCGATCGAGTTTGTTAATGTGCTTTAATTCTTGATCTTGCCTGGACAAATAACCAGCATACTTGATCTCGATTTCCACCTGTTCTCGCACAACCGGAGAATACGCATTCCAGTCTATTTTTTCGCCGATGGAATCACAGCCAAGTAATCTTTCAATATTAAGTTTTGGGCGCTTCAACAAGTCTGAAACTTTGGCTGCCGTTTTGAGAGGAGACTCGCCAAGTTTCAGTAATTCTGCTTGAACCGCTTTAGTTGGAGAAATCCTTTCTGCTTTTACTATTCCGGACAACTTATTAATTTCATACTGTTTTTTCTGAAAATTCTGATAGTATTTTTCAGGTAAGATCCCTAGTTCCCAACCCTTTTTACTTAAACGTGAGTCGGCATTGTCTTCACGTAAATGCAGCCGGTATTCCGCTCTTGAGGTGAACATCCGATAAGGTTCAATAACTCCGCGTGTGATCAAATCATCTATCATCACACCGATATACGCTTCATTTCGCTGTAAAATAAACGGCTGTTTTTTGCGCACTTTCAAAACCGCATTAATTCCTGCCATCAAACCTTGAGCGGCAGCTTCCTCGTAACCTGTTGTGCCGTTGATTTGGCCTGCAAGATAAAGATTTTTGACTGCTTTTAATTCCAGTGTCGCTTTCAATTGAGTTGGATCAAACATATCGTATTCGATTGCATAACCCGGCACAATAATTTCAACTTCTTCCAAACCCTCAATGCTGCGTAAAAATTCGTACTGAACTTCGGTTGGCAAACTGGTGGAAAGTCCGTTTGGATAGATCATCAAACTATCGTCTGCATAACCCATCGGTTCCATGAAAACCTGATGCCGATTTTTGTCTGCAAATTTAACAATTTTGTCTTCAATCGAAGGACAGTAACGTGGACCAATTCCGGTTATTTCTCCACCGTAAAGCGCAGACTTGCTCAGATTATTTTTGATGATCTGATGAGTACGTTCATTTGTATATGCAATGTGACACGGAACTTGTGGCAATAAAATCTCTGAATCCCAGAAAGAAAACTTTTTTGGCTGTTCATCTCCAGGTTGAATTCCAAGTTTGCTCCAGTCAATGCTGCGTTTATCAAGACGTGCGGGCGTACCGGTTTTCATTCTCCCCAGTTTCAACGACTGATCTGCCAGCGACAAAGACAATCTTTTGGCGGAAGGCTCAGCCTCTCTTCCTGCATCAACTCTTTCCTTACCTCGGTGTATTAAACCATTGAGAAATGTTCCTGTGGTTACAATTACTGTTTCCGCAAAGTACTCCTCATTTTCTGTACGGAGTCCCACCACCTGATTTCCCTGAAATAATAATTCTTCAGCCAGACCTTCTACTATTGTTAGTCCGGATTCTTTCTCAAGTACTTGACGCATGACTTTTTTGTAAGCAAGAAAATCTGACTGACAGCGGGAGCCGCGAGTAGCAGCGCCACGGGAAGCATTTAGCACACGAAACTGAATCCCTGTCGCATCAGCAACCTTGCCCATTTCACCACCTAACGCGTCAATTTCCTTTACCAAATGTCCTTTTCCGATTCCGCCAATGGCAGGATTGCAGGACATTTGCGCAATTGAATCCCGCGTCAAAGTGATAAGCAATGTTTCCGCACCCATTCTTGCAGCGGCCAACGCAGCTTCGCAGCCGGCATGGCCTCCGCCTATCACGAGTACGTCGTATTTTTCAGCTTCAGTTTTCATTTACAAAATATTTTATTTCTTTATTGTCGGATGTCCCAGCTCTTTAACGGACCATCCCATGACAAGATTGTTTTATCTGAGGTTAGTAGTATCGCTGAATGCTGAAGTGCAGTCGCAACAATAATTCTATACGCGGGGTCTTGATGAAATCCGCTAAGTTCTGCTGCCAAAATTTCAATATCACCTGTGAGAGGAAATTCTGTGAGTGATGTTTTAAGCAAATCATTTCGCCAAGCTGTCATAGTTAATCCTAACTGTGTTGAGCGAGAGCCACTTTGATTTTGGCAAAAATTTCATTCGGAGTACCCATACCTTCTATCGTTACAAGTATACTTTTTTCTTCGTAGTACTTGACCAGTGGTTCGGTTTGCTCACGGTAGATGTTTAGTCTGGATTTGACAATATCTTCATTATCATCAGCACGCTGAATTAGTGCTTCCCCAGTAAGATCATCTTTTCCTTCATTTTCAGGCGGGTTAAACTCAACATGGTAGCTTCTCCCACTGGCCACATGAAAGCGGCGTCCAGCAATTCTACGGACCACTACCTCATCGTTTACACACAACCGAATCACTAAGTCAATTTGCTGGTTTTGCCCTGCAAGCATTGTATCCAGTTTCTTGGCCTGCAACAGATTTCGCGGAAAACCGTCTAGCATGTAACCTGCGGCACAGTCATTTTGAAAAATTCTCTCCTGCACAATTCCAATCACGATTTCATCTGAAACCAGCTTGCCTTCGTCCATTACCGCTTTCAATTGCAAACCAAGTTTAGATCCGGAATTACCTGCGGCACGAAGCATGTCTCCGGTGGAAAGCTGTACAAAACCGTATTCACTGGCAATATTTTTAGCTTGTGTGCCTTTTCCGGAACCTGGTGGACCGAGTAATATAATATGCATTTATTTTTTTCTTAAAATCTTTGGTGTGAGTTTACAGAAAATCAGCAACTGAAAATATTTTGCTAAATATTTTTTGCCGGAATTTCTGAAACAGAAAAGTGGATCCAAATTTTTCTGTACTTTAATTCTAAAGTGTTGAGTCAAAAAAACAAATACAATTCCAGACAGCTGATCAAAGTATTTCAAAAACACCAAGCGCTGCTTCAATTTCGCGCAAAACTTCCGGATCTGTTTCTGTTAATTTCGCTTCTTCCAGTTTAGTTTTTGCCTGCAAATCCGAGATACGTCCAAGTGCCCATGCGGAGTGAGCACGTACCAGTGCTTCTTCATCAAAAAGCCCTAAACTTAAGGCGGGAATTGCATCCACATGCGCCCAGTTTCCTAGAGCTACCGCAACATTGCGTAAGAATCCCCTGCGCTTTGTCCGCTTAATTGGACTATTCCGGAAACGTTGTCTGAAGGCTGTTTGATCCAATTTCATCAAGTCAACCAGTTGCGGCGACACGTTTTCCGGACGTGGTCGAAGTCCGGGTTCAGGAGATTTCGGAGCTTCCCTGTTCCACGGACAAACTTCCTGGCAAATGTCACAGCCAAAAATAAGATTGTCCATTTTTGGACGCAGTTCAACAGGAATTGCCCCTTTCAACTCAATAGTCAAATAGGAAATACAGAGCCTCGCATCCAAAGTACGATCAGCGATAATAGCGTCGGTGGGACAGGCTTCAATGCAAATTGTGCAGGTTCCGCAGTCCACACGAGTAAAGGGCAAATCTGCTTCCAGCGGAACATCGACCAGTAGTTCCGCCAGAAAAAACCATGAGCCTTTTTTCCAGTTAATCAAATTGGAATGTTTGCCAATCCAGCCAAGTCCGGCGCGTTGCGCGAGTTCACGCTCCAAAACTGGTCCGGAATCAACAAAACTCCGAGAAATATTTCCGGCATTTAATTCCTGACAAAGATAGTTTTCGAGAACAAGAAGTTTGCTACGAATCAGCTCGTGATAATCATCACCCCACGCATACCGACTGATACAGCCGATGTCAGGATTGTTTACTTTTTCGGAAGGATCGACAGTTTTATAATTAAAACCTAGCGCGAGCAAAGACATCGTTTCCGGAAGCAAGCGGCGCGGATCTTCTTTCAATTCCGCGTGGCGTTCCAGATAAGTCATTGATCCTGCGTAACCTTTTTTGAGCCACGAATTATATACGTCTATGGTTTTACTGCGTGAAACAGGAATGGCGCCAACCAACTCAAAACCAAGTTCTCTTGCTTTTGCGCGAATAAGGCGGGTGAGAGAGGAGGGTCTCATTCAATTTTTCAGTCCACTAAATTTTCAGGATCAATCACCAAATTACGTTCCAACTCCGCCATTCCCAGACTTACGTCCAGATCAACACCTTGTTGGCGGCAACTCATGCCGAGTGCATAGAGAACTTTAAAAAGGTTGTGGGAACGGCATTGTTCACCCATCTGACCGATGCGCAGAATGTCCAAACCGAATGCTCCGGAAACCTCTACATTGAAACGCTTGGACATGATTTTTCGGATTTGTGCGCTTTCGGTGTCTTTCGGAGTTTGGATCGCTACAACCGAATTGAGCCGGTCTTTTATCGGGACAAAGAGTTTCAATCCCATTGTTTCAATTCCTGACTGTAAAGCAATGGAACTGACTCGGTGACGTTCAAAACGTACAGGCAGAGTTTCTTCACAAATTTGCCGCAGCGCCTCATGCAAAGCCAAAATTCCTGGAACCGGTGCCGTATAGTGGTACTGTTGTGCACCCCAAAATGTTTGCGCTCGTAATGCGTCCAAACACCAGTGCGGTTGCCGTTCTTTTCGGGACTCAATCGCCTCCCATGCATTTTCCGAAAATGCAATCAATGAAACGCCCGGAATCGAAGATAAGCCTTTTTGACCTCCGGCAATGGCAGCATCAACTCCCCACTCATCCATTTGCATGGGCATCGTGGTCAAGGTGCAAACCGCATCCACTACCACAAGCGCACCATGTTCTTTAGCTAACCGGGCGACTTCCGGCAAACATTTCATTTCTACACCACAGGAAGTTTCTCCCTGCGCCATTGTGATCACATCATAGTGATTTTTGGACAATGCTTCCCGGACTTGTTCTGCGCGGACAGGTTCAATTCCTGCTGATTTTAGCACAGTTACGTCTGCCCCGACACCTTCAGCCATTTCCACCATACGTCCACTGAATGTTCCCATAGACAAAGCTAAAACGCTTCTGCCAGGCCAAAGCAAATTTGTGATCGCCATTTCCATAGCCGCGGAAGCCGGTCCAGAAACGCCTATAATTTTGTCTGAAACTGTCTGAAATGCATAACGCCCCATCAGTTTGACATTGCTGATCACTGCATCCATTGTTTCACCCAAGTGATTTATCACAACTCCATTTGCGCGGGCTACCGCATGAGTAATCGGCACGGGCCCTGCTCCCATCAGTAGAAGCGGTTCCGTCGGCAGGATACTATCCAGGTGTTGCGTTTCAGGAGGAGAATAAGGCATGTGCGTAAAGTCAATTATGGTGACAGTTTTGTTTTTCTTACTCTAAGAATTTTACGGTGAGGGGATGAAATAGTCTACTTTCTTTTTTTGTTTTCAATAAATAATGTCAAGAAATTTCAAACTTCACGTTCGCCCAAATTACCGTAGCGGTGATAATCGACGGAAATACTTTGTTCGCGTAAATATCGCAGCATTTCGATGCGGCCTTCCGCGAGTGGAACGTGACGGGAAATGTGTTTGCCCAATTTGGCGGCGGCTTGATGAATTGTTTTTGGAACACGGTCGGGATGGGCGTAGCGCAGACGGTCGATTTTGGATGTCATGTTTGTTATCAAAAATCGTTCGGCGAGTTCTTCATCGCTTTCAGTACAGATTTCGACAGAATCGCACAGGCGTTTTCCTTCAGTTCCGGTCAGGAATTCGCTGACATAATTTTTCAATTCCGGAGGCAAGCTGACTTCCACTTTACACTTTGCAATCCGTGCGGCGGCAATCCGGATCAGTGTTTCAAATAGACCATCGTCCGGATGCAAACGTACAGTAACTTTGCCGACTGGCAGGTAGCGGAATAAATTGTCCTGTCCGCGTAACCTGAAAAAATCCTGCTCTCCGGAAAATTCACGTTCATATTGAAAGAGACAACTGTAAATTGCCTGAATAGTTTTTTGCAATTCGTGGCGAATTTCTTCCGGATGCTCAGCAGAAAAATCTTTATTACGGGCGAGTTGCGACTGCCAGTTTCGCGCTAGATAATGCAAGCTGGATTCCTCCCGCAAAGGACCTTGCGTCGGTGCTGCGCTTTCCTCGATCCGGCAAAACTGCACGGTATAATTCGGACTTCCGGCTTTGATTCCTGCGCCGATAGCGGAAAGTCCCATGCCGCCAAATGATTGACGCAGCACAACTGCGCCGGTCGTTACTCGGTTGATGTAAAGGTTGCCCGCTTTAATTTTTTCCATCCATATTTTTTGCTCACGCGGATCCAAACTTTCGAGTCCGGAGGTCAAACCATAATCTGTGTCATTGACAATTTCGATTGCGTCTTCCAGCGACTCCGCCCGCATCACCGAAAGCAGCGGTCCGAAAAATTCAGTTTGATGCGAAAAACTCCCACGGCACACACCCCACTTCACTGCAGGAGGCCAAAGTTTTGGATTTGCATCATCGCATTTTGCCTGTAAAGCCCAGCTTTCGCCTGGTTCCAAAGTTTCTAAACCTGTTTGTAAATCTGCGAGCGGTTCCCGGATAAGCGGTCCCATTTTGTTTGAAAAATTCCAAACCGAGCCAACTTTCAAGGTTTGAATTGCATCCAGCAATTGCTTGCGGAAAGTTTCATCTTCGTAAACTTCAGCCTCAAGCACCAGCAGCGAAGTTGCCGAACATTTTTGTCCGCTGTGACTGAACGCGGAATGTAAAACGTGTTCGATCGTCTGGTCACGGTCAGCCATGGCGGTGACAATGGTCGCGTTTTTCCCACCGGTTTCCGCCGACAATTCTGCATCGGGACGATTTTCAAGTAACTTCAGCGCGGTTTGAGTACCTCCGGTGAAAATGATGGCGTCCACGTCCGGATGTCCGGAAAGCGTTTGGATCGGTTCGCCGTCCTCGCACGTCACAAGTTGCAATGCTTCACGTGGAATTCCGGCATCCCAAAAACAGTTTGCGATCTCGGCACCCAACGGAAAAGCCAGCGGCGAAGGTTTAAACAGAACGGTATTTCCGCAAGCCAATGCCGCAGCAACTCCTCCGGTCGGAATCGCAATCGGAAAATTCCACGGCGGAATCACCAAAACCACCCCCAGCGGTGACAATTTCAGCGAGGTTTGTTTTTCCAGCAAACTCAAGGAATGCGGATAATATTCAATAAAATCAATTGCTTCCGAAATTTCCGGATCAGTTTCATAAAAAGTTTTTCCGCAAACAGCGGCCGCAACTCCGATTAAATCTCCCCGCTTTTTCCGCATATTAAGTGCAGCTCCGGAAAGCATTTCGTGCCGTTCCAGCAAAGTGGTTTGACGCCAGTTTGTCGGATCATCTTTTGCAATTTTAACCGCATTTATCACATCCGTTTTTGTGGCCAGCATTACGGAATATACAGGAGAAATTTCCGCAGCAACGTCCAGCGTGGGTTGTGAGGGATCGAAAAATAATTGTTGTTTTCTCTTTGCTTTAACTTCCATATTGCCGATAAAAAGCGGAATTTTTCTGACTTTGGTTTTTTCTGTGGGCTGCCATTTTTTACGGATTTTATTGGCCCATTTTCGATTTTCCGGAAGCACCCAATCCGTGTCCGGTTCGTTGCGGAAAATCGGATCCGCAAATGTTCCAAGATTTTCCGGAAAGATTTCTTTGTTACGGTTTTGCTGACGACGTGGCTCAAATGATATTTTATCTTTCAGTTGCCATGCTTCCAGAAATTGGTTTTCGAGAAATTTCCATTCAGGTGAACCAACTCGGATATCAAATGAATGGCGCAAAAAATTGTCCGCACTCGTGTTCTCGTCAAGCCGCCTTACGAGATAGGCGATGGCGCTGATGAATTGATCCTGACTCGTCACCGGGGTGTAAAGCAATAAATTTGTCTCTTTATTTTTCCCTTTTCGTTTTTCCTCCTGGAGAGTTCTGCGCACATGGTCGGCCATTCCTTCCAGCATCTCATAAACCAAACCTGCTGAAATACCACGCTCCTCGGCGAGAACATGTGTGTAAGCCAAGTCAAACAAATTATGTGATGCCAAACCAAAATGCACAGCTGCGATATTTTCCGGCTGAAGTCC
>Ga0208471_1000013_pt1 | contig 69030 bp, 65 predicted proteins | sample DeeseametaMP0441_FD_184210 | JGI IMG/M metagenome (GOLD analysis project Ga0208471, IMG submission 184210) | Marine microbial communities from the Deep Atlantic Ocean - MP0441 (SPAdes) | ecosystem: Environmental > Aquatic > Marine > Oceanic | place: East of Rio de Janeiro, Brazil, South Atlantic...
TTTTGTTGCCTTCCGGCATTACTTTGTTGGGCGTTGAAAATTGGGTCACAAAATTGGCCGATGTGCCTTAGTGGACGGGGAGACGGGGGAGAGTCAAACCACACCTGAAACACGGGCTGGCGGTGCTGGTGGTGATTAGTTGGTTAGAGAATCCGCGTTTCACCACTAGGAATGAGCACTGCGGTAACTTGTCCGGCAGTCGTTAATTCGGCTCTTCGACCGAAACAAAATTAAATGGTCTTTATACGTCGGGCACGATCGGTCAATGCCCACGCACGACCCAAAAGTCATCAGCCTGCTTGTCAAACTTTCCATGTCCCAACCTATCGTCGAGCCACACCCAGGATTTGTTCAACCACCGCCACCGAAAGTTCCTTATAAAGAAGCGAGGTACAGCATATATTCTTCGGGGTGGCTTGGTCCATGCGCACCTGCGGACGCAGGTACTACAGGTGGTCCCGACACGGATCTGGAAGGTCATGCACTTCTTAGCATCTACCTTCCAGGTTAATACTCCCGACGCATTGCTCTCGTCCAAAGCCTCGAAACTGCGGTTGCCTGTTGTGATCGCTCCCGTACCGCACTTCGGGACACATTTCAAACATGCGTTGCAGAATTCAGTGATGCCCGAGTCCACTACGCCTAAGGCCTCAAGCGGAAGGTCGGTGAATATCTTGGATATACGGCAGCGTGATCCCACCTTAGGGTTGATTAACAGGCCATGTCTCCCTAGCTGGCCGAGGCCTGCATCGACGGCCAGAGGGATGCTTAAGGCTGTGTCATTGGCCGCGGGGATGGCATTGTACCCCAGTCCTCGTATAAACTCAGCCAGCATCCACAGGGTCGGCGCCATTCGGGCATATGCCAGAGTACTGAGACCTTCAGTGAGTAGGGACGGTGCATGGTCTGTACCGTCCACATCCTTACCCCATTCGTGGAGCAACACCACGACGTTGGTCATCTCCTTCGGGATCACCCGTGTCCCATCTTCAAGGCAAATGGGTTGGTCGTACTGTTCGTAACCGGGTTCATCGGAGAACTTGATTGGGTAGTCCTTTTTCGTCTCCGAATCGAAGTAATGGGAGTACACCCAGCGGCGGTCCAGTTCGGCAAAGCCAACTTGGTCCGCTCCGAACAAATGAGCGGCCTTACGCACAATCTGAGAGGCCTCTTTAGGGGTAGTCTTCGGTCGGCCCGTCGGCGCGGGCTCCACCTTGGATTGCCATGCGGTAGCTGGAGCGTCCGCCTGGTTCTTTGAAAAGTCCATAAGAGATAGCAAGGAGTCTGCCGCTGCATCAAGGCTCCACGCAGTAGCCTCGAATCCGGGGCGTCCCTTTTCCGTAAGCTGCCGTTGCTTTACCTTTAGTTTCTCTCGTTCAGCCTTGACTTGGGCGTCCCAAACCATCTGTGAGCCCATATGGTCTTTCTGATTGAAACGAACGTACGAGTCTTGCACTTGGTACATTTCAGCAGCTGTGACGCGAGGTTTGGCATGCCGACGCAACTTGATGTTCATGCCACGGGACCTCCTACCGGTAAAAGAATGTCACATATTGGGTCTGATGGGCTCTTAGTCGATCTGGAAATTCTGAGCGAACCGAGTCCGAGTTTATGGTGTAGCCTGGAACCCGAAAAACGATTATTCCGTCTAGAATCGGCAGTTCATCTATTGGTTTTCGCTGGTCGTTCGAATTTGCCCGAGAAGTTGCCGATATTATGACACGAATTATACGCGGTGCTGTTTTGCTGAAGACTTCTTGAGTCTCGACCACCCGTTAAACATTAGATTTCCTAGCATCTACACCACACCCGATCCAACTCGGGGCGCTCCGACCGATATTATTAAGGGCACCAAAAGGACTTGGTTTCGGCTCCAAGGTACCGTACCCATCCTAGCCATTAACGTACCACAGGAATCTCGTCCCGTTTTGCCCATTCTTGAATTGGTCGAGTGTGAAACCAGACTAGAGGGGGAGTTTGACTCATTACAACCCCCCGTCTCCCCGTCCAATATTCTAGGCACAAAAACGCCCCGGCTATTGAGCCGGGGCGTTAATTCTAGGCATGGTGGAGACGGGGGAGAGTCCGTCTTCACCATAAACGACAATCTAGGCCACTCTGGATATCTGGTCGAGCCAAGTGCAGACTGAGAGTACGCCTATGCCTGATGATAAGATGGATGCAGGTGGCGTTTGCTCAACCCAGGATGAGCGGATGAAGATGGCTGCGTCTCTCGAAAGTGCTAACTATCCGCGCAATGATTTCGATTGACAGGATGTTGAGTCCACCATAGGATTGCGGCTGAACGGCTATTTGCCTTCCAAAGATGAAGCACAAACAAAATCAGCGGAGGCATCAAGATGGCCTTTAAATACCCGGATTTCCTAGTCGAGACTAACTGGCTTGCTGACCATCTGAATGACAGCGACATCCGCGTTCTTGACTGTACTGCCTTCAACCGGACCGACGGGAGCGGCGGTATACGGGCCGAAAGCGGCCGCGAATCGTGGGCGATGGAACACATCCCAGGCGCAGCACACGCCGACTTGGTCAACGATCTCTCCGACAATGACGCATCTTTCCGGTACATGCTTCCCCAGGTCCCACAGCTAGCCCAGGCATTTTCGGGCTGCGGTGTGGGCGCCGGCACCTGGGCGGTGCTATACGACTCCACTTCCGGTTCCTGGGCCACCCGCATCTGGTGGATGTTGCGGGCCATCGGATTCGACGACGCCTATGTCCTAAATGGCGGTCTGCACAAATGGAAACTGGAAGACCGCCCGGTGAACAGCGACCCATCAACCTATCCTCCCGCTATCTTCCTGGCCAAACCCAGGTCCGGACTCATGGCAAATAAAGATGAGGTATTGGCGGCGCTGGACCAAGGTGCAACCTGCGTGTTGAACGCGCTGAGTGAAGAGCAACACCTAGGCTCGGGCGGAGCCAACTACGGGCGAGCCGGCCGTATTTCCGGCAGCGTCAACGTTCCCGCCGGAAGCCTAACGGACCCCGTGACTCACGCCTATCTGCCGGCAGAAGAATTGGCGAAGAGGTTCGCCCAAGTCGGCGCGGACCGCGCGGAGCGGGTGATCACCTACTGCGGAGGCGGCATCGCCGCCAGCAACGACGCCTTCATCCTGACGCTTCTGGGATACGAGGACGTAGCGGTATACGACGCGTCGATGTCTGAATGGGCCGCAGACCCGTCGCTCCCGATGCAGACCGGGTAGATATTAAATTCCAGGAATGCTGGCCCTTATGGAGTAGACCTATGACGACGAACCGATGGCGGCTGAAAGGCCAATACTTCGAGAGTTGCAACTGCGAGATTCTTTGCCCCTGCATCGTGCAGACTGGGTCCGTTAAGCCCACCTATGGGCACTGCGACGTTGGTCTGGCTTTTCATATCGAAGAAGGCGATCTCAACGGCGTCTCCTTGGATGGTCTGAACTTTTTGGCGGCAAATTACACCCCCGGCAACATGGGCGATGGCAACTGGACCGCGGGATATTATGTGGACGAATCAGCCAGTCCCGAGCAAAGGGAAGCCATGGAACAGATCCTCTCGGGTGAGATGGGCGGCCCCGCAGAGCGGTGGAGAGCCCTGACCACGGATTTCAGGGGCATAAAATACGTGCCCATCGAATTCAAGTCGGAAGGCCGCATCCACAGCATCAATATCCCAGGCATCATCGACTTTCAAGTAGAAGGAGTCGCCAAGCCGGGCCAGGATGAAGCGATGCAGCTCGTAAATGCCGGCCACCCAGTTACCCGGGACCTCTACATCGCCAAGGGCACCAAGGCGACTTACACCGACCACGGCATGACCTGGGACAACACCGGCAAGAACGCGCACTATGCTCCCTTCGATTGGAGCTGGCCATAACCGATGGTCCATTTAATCAATTCAACGAGGCGAACATGACCCAGCAGAACCCATCTCCTCGCTTTCCATCCATCCCGGACATCAGCGAACGGGACACCGTGGACCAGTTCCACAGAGAAGAACTGCAGCTTGCTCTGCGCAATCGGGGTATGCCGCTGGAGGCGATGCGCTATCCGATAACGCCTTCGGGTATGCATTATCTCGTCATCCACTTCGATATCCCTGACGTTGATGTTGACACATGGCGGCTGAACGTAGGCGGCCTGGTCTCCAAACCCCTCAGCTTGAGCCTGGATGAAATCAAAGCGCGGCCCGCCCGCACCATGGCGGTAACCATGGAGTGTGCCGGGAATGGCAGGTCGTTGTTGAATCCGAGAGTTATCAGCCAGCCGTGGTTCACCGAAGGGATCGGCAACGCCGAATGGACCGGCACTCCCCTGAAGGGAATCTTGGATGAAGCCGGTCTCAAAGACTTGGCCGTGAACATCGTTCTTTCCGGCGCCGACCAGGGGATTCAAGGGGATGAGGTCCAAGTTTACCAACGCAGCTTGAACTTGGAAGAGGCCAACCGCGAAGAGATGATGTTGGTCTATGAGATGAACGGGCAGGCTTTGCAACCCCAGCATGGCTACCCCCTTAGGCTTCTTTTGCCGGGCTGGTATGGGATGGCCAGCGTCAAATGGCTCGATACGATCGAGGCCGTCAGCGAAGAGTTTCAGGGATTCCAGATGACCACCTCCTACCGCTACACCCAGGTGAAAGGCGAACCCGGTGAGCCTGTGACGTTGATACGAGTCAGGGCATTGATGGTCCCTCCCGGCATCCCGGATACGATGACACGAAGGCGATTAGCCACCGCCGGGACGCATCTGCTCACCGGCAGGGCTTGGGCAGGCCGATTGGGAATCTCTCGAGTGGAAGTCAGCGTCGACGGCGGCTTAGGTTGGACCGATGCTGAATTGGGCGAACAGGTCTCAACCTTTGCCTGGCGGCCCTGGTCCTTCGAGTGGAACGCGGCCCCAGGATGGCATACCCTTTCCGTGCGGGCCACCGACACCAATGAAAACGTACAGCCTATCGAACAGTTCTGGAACGCTCAAGGCATGGGCAACAACATGGCCCAACAGGTCAGAGTGTTGGTGGAATAAAAGGGTTGGAACGAACAGCCGGGAGTGGAAAGAGTCAATGAGCACAGACGAGTCATCAACAGCGGTCAGGGGCGGGATGCTGCTGGCAAAGGCGCTTTTCGAGAAGCAGATAGAGATGGTCTATACCCTGAGCGGTGGCTTCATAAACACTGTGCTCGAGGGTTTGATGGAGTACGAGATTCCCGTGGTGAATCTTCCCCACGAGCAAGTGGCTGGAAACATGGCCGACGCATGGGCGCGATTGAACCGCAAGCCCGTTGTGTGCTTGGTCGGCCCGGAGGGTTTCGCGAACGTAGTCCCGGCCATGGCGGAGGCGTATTTCCAACGGTCTCCGGTAATCTTCATCACCAGCTCCAGCACATTGAAACGCGACGGTAGAGGTGGGTTTAAAGAGATCGCCCATAACAGAGTCGCCGAGCCGATCACCAAATACACCATATCCGTGAACGCCGGTGAGCGCATCGCGGAGGCCGTGGACAAAGCATACGACATGGCCGTGAACGGGAACCCGGGTCCGGTGCACATCAGCATCCCAGTAGATCTTCTCTATTCGTCGTATGAACCAGGGACCCAGGAGGGTGAGCGGGCGTTCAAGTTATCGCGGCGTGAGGTCCACCGGCCGTCTCCCAACCCCGATGACATGCGAAAATTGGAAGCCATAATGCGGGATGCGAAGAAGCCGGTGATCGTGGCGGGAAACGGGGTCTGGTGGTCGGGCGCGGAGTCGCAACTGGAGAGTGTGGCAGCCCAACTTGGGATACCGGTTTACAACGCGGCGTACCATCACAAGGTGCTGGATATCGGCAGCGAAGTCTCTTTGGGAATCGTCGATATCCACCTGAACCCGCCATCGGAGACCGCGCTGGCCGAGGCCGACGTCATACTCGTGATCGGCTGTCCGCTGGATAATCTATTGAACTTCGGAAATCCTCCCTTGTTTCCCGAAGACGCCACCCTCATATGCGTCAACGGCTCCACCGAGGAATTGGCCGACAACCATGTGGCTGATGTCCGCATCTTGGGCGACCCCGGCGCGGTGCTGACGGCCCTGGGCGAGATGGCCACCGCCGAGCAATTGAATGTTGGGGCCGAGTGGATCGAGGCTAACCGGCAGCGTCGCAGGGACTGGGCGGAAGGAATGAATAAGATGTTGGCGGAGGAAGGCGACGGTCCGCTGCATCCCCTCAAGATATCGCGCGAGATCATGAAATCGCTCAACGAAGACGACTACCTGGTGATAGACGGCGGCGATACCCATTTCTGGGCGGAGATCGCGGTGAACATGGCCGCCGCGGAGGGAATAAGGTTGCGCGGTGTGTTGCACCCCGGCCCTTTGAGCATACTTGGCGTGGGGGTCCCGTTCTCGGTCGCCGCCAAGATGAATAGTCCGGAAAGCAGGGTTGTGCTCCTCTCGGGCGACGGCGCGTTCTTGGCCGGGGGGCTCAGCATCGAGGCGGCCTTCGCCAACGACGTGCCGATCACCGTCGTAATCGACAATAACCGGGGCTTCGGCTCGATCAAGCAACAGCAGATGAGGCTCTTCAAGAGCGGCAAATCCTTCCAGACGGATTTCAGGGATATCCCCTTCGATAAGATGGTGGTGGGCCTGGGTGGTTACGGCGAAACGGTTGAAGAGATAGAAGACCTGTCATCGGCCATGGAGCGCGCGTTCGCCAGCGGACTTCCAGCGTGCATTAACGTGAAGTCGAAGAGCGTGATCAGCCCTCTGATAGAGGGTCTAACAGACCGCAGAGTGCGCGCGTCCATCGAGTAAAACTCGTAAGACTTGTTCTAGAGCCCCTACTTCCCCTCAAAGAACCGCCTTGGGTTCTCCACCATTATCTGGTTGATGACCTCTTCGGAAACGCCCATGTCCATCAGGCGTGGGAGCACGTTCCGGGTGATGAAGTTGTAGCCGTCGGGGTTGTATTTGATGCGTTCTTCTTGCACGGCTAGACCGTACCGGGCTTTGGGCACCGAGTGGTCGTGGGAGAGCATGATCCGGTTGGTGTGGCCGGCGTCGATCAGTTGCTTAGTCAACTGGGTCCGTTCCTCCCAATAAGGCGTTCCCGGGCGGCGTCCACCGGGGAAACGGTCAAGTCCCAGCCAGACTCCCTTCCTCAAAAGACCCTGCAGGTAACTCATATCCATGTCGTCGTTGCTGTGGCCGATGTAGACCCGGTCCATGTCCACCCCTTCGTCCATCAGGATGCGGACCTGCTCGTCCCCCACCCGGTCCGGCGACCAGGTGTGGGTGGAGATGGGGACGCCAGTGCGCACGGACGCCTGACCGGCGGCCCGCAGCACTATCTCTTGAGCCGGCGTAACCCCTCCCTCGTCGCTGGCGACCTTGATGATGCCCGCCTTGATTCCGGTCCCTTCGATGCCAACCTCGATCTCTCTAACATAAAGGTCGGCTATGACCTCAGGGGGAAGGTCGGCGAACGGCCGCGGCACTGCCAAATGGTTGCCGGTGGCGGCGACTATTTGCACGCCAGTGGCCTGCGAGACCTCTTTCATCATCTCCACGTCACGCCCCAGGTCGATGGTCGTCACGTCAATGATGGTGCGGAGCCCCTCCCTGTGGGCCTCTCGCAACGTCGCTTTGGCCTGCTCGATGACTCCCGGACGGTCGACTAGTTCGGGAAAGGTACGTAGGATACCGGCGGCGTTGGTGGCCAGGTGTTCATGGCTCAGAGTGAACCCGAATTCCGCTGTATCCACCGGCCCCAAAACTGTATTTACGAGTGACATGGTGTTGCCCCCACTATTTGTCTCTGGGACATTCTAATACCATTTGAGGGAGCCGGGGACGGAAACAGATCTCGCTGGCCACGCCCGCGATTTCGTCGCAGTGTCGCTCGCCTCAACACTGTCACCCTGAGTGGAGCGAAGGGTCTGCCGTGATCGGCTTGGCAGATTCTTCGTCGGCCTACGGCACTCCTCAGAATGACAGGTTTACGGAGGGCAGGCACGGTTGCGAAAATTTGAGGAATCGCCCGCTGAAAAACATTCCGTCTTGCCGCCCGAGCTATAATTGCCGCGCTACTTCAACCCCAAGAGGTTTCCATGCAATATGACGTGATCATCGTCGGCGCAGGCTCAGCCGGCTGCGTCCTGGCCAACCGGCTTTCCGAAGACCCAAAGCGGTCGGTGCTGCTTCTGGACGCCGGGACCGATTACCCGGACATGGACCTGATGCCCGACGAGATCAAACACGACCACAACCAGAGGGCGTCCGAGGCCGACGCTCCCCACAACTGGTCCTTCGAAGGCACCACTGACTCCCAAGGCGCTAGGACCGCCGCGGTGGCCCGGGGCAAGGTCTTCGGCGGCACCAGCGCCATCAACCACCAGATATTCCTCCGGGGGCTGCCCGGAGATTTCGACTACTGGGCAGAACTGGGCAACGATGAGTGGTCCTACACCAAGGTCCTGCCCTATTTCCGGAAACTGGAAACCGACCTGGACATCGCCGGTGATTTTCACGGGATAACCGGGCCAATCTCAGTGACTCGCCACAAGCAGGAGGACTGGCTGCCGTTGCAGAGGGCATTCCACTCAGCTTGCTTAGCCGCCGGATACCGCGACGACCCGGACATGAACGGCCCCGACGCCGAGGGTGTCGGCGCCATTCCTTTGAATTATTTAGATAGCATCCGGGTCAGTACGGCCATCGGCTATATCAACCCTTGCCGACACCGCCTTAACCTGACTATCAAGCCCAACGTGACCGCCCACCGGGTCATATTCCAGGGCAAACGGGCCGTGGGTGTATCGGTCGAAAGTGGCGGCGAGATGTTCGAACTCTCCGGAGAAATGATCATAATGAGCGCCGGGGCCATCGCCTCTCCACAGCTACTCATGCTCTCGGGCGTCGGGCCAAAAGATATCCTGGACGGGTTGCAGATACCGGTGGTCCACGACTCACCTGGCGTGGGCCGAGGCATGAAAAACCATCCGGCAGTCTCGCTACGGTACAAGCCGGTGGACGGCTATTCCCTGGAGACCGGCTCCCCCAGGAACCAAGTGGGCCTGCGATTCACTGCAAAGGACTCCACGATCAAGAACGACATCCAGGTGCAGACCCTCACTTCCGGACCGCTGGGCCACGAGGCCGACGAGATACGCGTGGGCTGCCGGCTGGAGTTCCCCCAAGGCGCGGGCGAGCTAACCATCACAGCGGCCGACGCCAACGTTCAACCAAAGTTGGACTACCGTTTTTTGGATGATCCTTCCGACGTGCTACGGCTGCGGGAGGCGGTACGTGAATGCGCCCGGCTATTTGAGGATCCGGTTTTCCGCGGGGTGATCGACGTACTAATCTCGCCCACGGCGGAGGAGATCGCCTCGGATGAACTGCTGGACGCCTGGATCGCCGGGACCATGTCCATCGCCGGCCACACCTGCCGCACCTGCAAGATGGGCCCGGCGTCCGACCCGGAAGCGGTGGTAGACCAGTTCTGCCAGGTACGCGGTGTCGAAGGACTGCGGGTCATCGACGCGTCCGTGATGCCGGAGATACCCCGGGCCAACACCAACGCCACGACCATCATGATTGCCGAGAGGGTTGCGGATCTTATCGTTGGTTGAATCCAAACACGCCACGATCATCATCAAAGCGAATATCAGGCCGCCTCGGTCCCGAATCGGCCGAAAGTGAGCAAACCATGGACCAGAACGCCATCGCCATCGAATCTCTACTGATCAAGGACTGGGCCTCCGGGCTGCGCATCACGACCATCCCTCAGGCGATGCGCCGTCTGGGTTTCTCCAACGATATTGATCAGAGATGGGAGATGGCCAACCACATGGACGCCCTGTGGCACAGCACGTTGGAGGCGCCCGAAAAGATACAAGAAGTCAATTCCGCGATCGGCCTGACCACCGCGGAGGATCAAGCCGGCCTCACTGAACATTGGCGCGATCAAGCTGGCAGTTGGGACCGGGCGTCCATCTTGCTCACCGACGACGAAAAACTGATTGCCCGGCACATACTGTACCGCCGAAGATACCGGTCCTCTCTGCCATCGCTAGAAGAAATCGCGGCCTCGGTCGGGACGGGACTCGAAGAGACGGCCAGCGGGATCCGAATGCTAGCCAAGCTGGGCTTCCTGGCCATCGCGGCCGTTCATGACGTTGCCGGTTACTCATTGACCGAAGACCACGGCAGGTTTCTGGACGGACTGGGGTTTTCGTTCCATACGGTGACTTTGGACGGCGATGAACGATTCGGGATTCCTTGAGCCATCGACTTCCTGCTGTTGGTCAACAGCCAATACCGCGAACACCAGATCAGGCTGGACGACGCTTGCGCCCACTGCGCCGAACGTATTCAACTTGAGGCCGATCACGGGACCGTCACGCGAGTCCGCCCCGAAGAAGCCGTCGTCCACCGGGGTGGCACTTGAGGCCAGAACAACCTCTTCCAGTCGGAAGAACACCTCAGAGAGTGGAACGGCGGCGAGCTGCCGGAACCGGGCTCATGGACGCTGGCGTCTGAAGGCATAGAGGCGATCAGAAGAACCTACTCGTAGGACGTCTTAAGTGCACGGCTAGTCTGACGGCGCCTAAGCCCGGCTACTCAATCAGCCTCGTTCGAAGAAATGATGCCGTTCCGCAGGTCCTCGGCCACCTGTCCCGCATCCCGAGCAGATGGGTCGAACATTCCAGCGCCGCTGGGGAATTCGACGGTCAATACATCCGTGTCGTCATTGAGCGTCACGTAGCCCAACTCCATGGGTGAGTTGGCGTCGCTTAGGGTCTCGCCGTTCAGCGCCACCACTGTCTTGGTGCCTGGCTTGCCGCCAAAAGCCCCGTCGGCGGCGAATGACAATCGGTGCGGATGGAGATATATCTGCAACGCGTGAGGGTGTCCGGGGAGCCTGGATATCGAGATCCGTTCCCCGGGACTGCCGCGAAACTTTCCTGGACCTGCCGAATCCTGAATGAACTCCTTGGCGTTGATCAACACCGGGCTGTTCAGTTCGAATACCTCGATCGGCACATTCGAAGCGCTGCTGGGAAACATGTTTTGGCCGGCGCCGTCGCCTCCGCTGGTAGCTCCCCTGCCTCCGCCGCAGAAAAAGTGGGCGTTGAATACGCTTCCATCAGCCTCCACGCCATAGGTTTGGAGTATGGACATCAGTCCGTTTCCGGCTTGGACCCGGTCCGGCAACACCGCCGACAGGGCCTGGAAGATCGCGCCGTGGATGTACCAGCCGGTGTTGACACGGGAGCCGACGGACGCAGGGAAGGTGCAGTTTATGATGCTGCCTTCCGGCGCAGTCACTCTGATGGGCTCGAAGCACCCCTCGTTGACCGGAATTTCAGGCGTGAGCAGGCAGGCCAGAGTGTAAAGGGTGTGGCCCAAGCTGTAGATCATCGTGCAGTTGATGCCGCCATGGTCAATCTGAGGCGATGAGCCGGTGTAATCCACCAAGATGCCATCGCCTTCCACTCTCAACTTGACCGCGATCTTCAGGGGCGTGCCCATGCCATCGGTGAACACTTCGTTGGTGTATTCGCCGTCCGCCATCTCGGCGATGGCGGCCCGCATGGCTTCTCCGGAGCGCTCCCGTATAGCGGCGGACAGCTCATCCAAGTTAAGTAGACCGTACTCCTCCAGGAATGCCACAACCCTTTCGCAGCCCGACGCGTTAGCCGCCACCTGTGCCTCCAGGTCAGTCAACACCATGTCCGGCGCCCTCACATTCCACCGGAACATGTCGAAAACCAGTTCGTTGGGTTCGCCTTGGTCGTAGAGTTTGCACATGGGGAAGAAGATGCCTTCCTCATATGAGTCGCGGACGTTCTTGGCGTCCAGTGAACCCCCGATATCCGAGGTATTGGCGATATTTCCGGCGAATCCGACGACCTTCCCTTGGAAAAAAACCGGCGTGACCACTGCTATATCTGGCAGGTGTCCAGCGCACATCCAGGGGTCGTTGGTTAAAAATACGTCTCCCGGACGCATGGTTGTAGCCGGGTATTTCTTCAGTATCTCCTTGGTCACGTTGGGCATGGTCATGTTGAACACGGGCATGCTGCGGTAGGCGTGAGCGATGGAGCGCCCTTCAGCGTCGAGGACCTCACAGCCAAAGTCATTGGCTGAGGCGATGATCGTGGAAACGGCCGTCCGTAGCGTGGTGGTCCACATCTCTTCGGTGATGTTGATCAGCCGGCTCCACATGATTTCCAAGGAGACTGGGTCGAATCTCGCCATAGTTACACCATCCTCGGTAATGCGACAGAAATCATCCGATCTCAATGAACAGATTCAAGAATGCATCGACCTCAGCCACATCGTTGGGACCGATGACCGAAGTCGATTCCCGCTCCTCAATGATGGCCGGGCCTTCGATGTGGCGGCCAGCCGTCAGCCGGTACCGGTCGTAGATCGCGCAATCGACGAAGCCCCCGGATTCTTTGAAGTAGGCCCTCCGCCTCCCTTTGAGGGCGTCTTTGGGGTCAGGGTCGTCCGCGAGCCTTTGCTCCTGCAGATTGACTTCCCGTTGGGACACCCGGACTAATAGCCGCCAATTCTGGACCTGGACCGGAATATTCAGGTTCCTCCGGCTATACAGAGATTGGTAGAGTTCGTGAAATCGTTCTTCCAGATGATGGACGTTGAATGAGCCCAGCGGCCAATCGGGGAGAGTCACGTTGAGTTCGTGTATCTGACCCACCAGACGCAGGTCCGCGCTACGCACCACTTCCATGCCCTCCGGGTCTAATCCGGCCTCCTGGAGCATCGCCGCGCCCGAGCTTTCCATCTCCGAAAACAGGCGTTCCACTGCCGCCCAGTCGGTGTCCGCAAGCAGGTCCGGCAGGGAGCGCACTTCTTCGAAGGAGATGGGAGCGGCCAGACACCCCACCGTTGAGGTTACGCCGGCCGCCAAGGGCACGATCACTTTCTTGACCCCCAGTATCCGGGCCACTCCGCAGGCGTGGGAGGGTCCGGCGCCGCCGAACGCGATCATCGAGTAATTTCGTGGGTCTTTGTTGCGCTCGATGATATGGATCCGTGCCGAGGCGGCCATGTTCTCGTTGACCACTTCATGGATCCCCGCGGCAACCTGGTGATTCTCCATGCCGATCGCTTTGGCCAGGGTTGCGATGGCCTGCAGACCAGCATCCTGATCGAGCTTCATCCTGCCGCCCAAGAAATAATCTGGGTCCAGATAACCCAGCGCCAAGTCCGAGTCCGTCACGGTAGGTTCGTGGCCTCCCATGCCGTAGCAGGCGGGTCCCGGATCGGCTCCGGCGCTGCGCGGGCCAACTTTGAGGAGTCCCATCTGGTCCGTCCAAGCGATGCTGCCGCCGCCGGCCCCTATCTCCACCAGGTCCACGACGGGTATCACGATGGGCAGTCCGCTGCCCTTTAAGAACCGGTGCACCCGAGCCACCTCGATGCTGTTGGACAGCGACAGGCCGCCGCCTTCGATCACGCAAGTCTTGGCGGTGGTGCCGCCCATGTCCAGCGAAATGAGGTCGTTTTGGTCCAACAAGCCGCCATAGAAGCGGGCGGCCAAAGCGCCGGCCGCCGGGCCGGACTCTATAAGGCGCACCGGATTCTGCCGGGCTTTCTCGCCGTCCATCACGCCGCCCGCCGAATGCATGACCAGCAATTTGCCCCGGTATCCGGCTTCGGACAACAACCCTTCTACTTGCGTAAGGTAACGTGACACCGCCGGTTTAACATAGCAGTCGGCCACGGTAGTAGAAGTCCGCTCGAACTCGTTGATAACCGGCGCAACTTCCGATGAGATGGAGATACTCAGTTTGGGGAACCGGGAGGATATGGCAGCCTTCAGCGTCTGCTCCGATTCAGGGTTGCGGTACGAATGAAGCAACGACACTGCCAGCGACTCAGCACCGTCTTCGACCAATCCTGCAACGATCTCCACTGCCTCTGCAACTTCGGGAGCTTGCAGCACGGTCCCGTCTCGGGTGGTCCGCTCGTTGATCTCTCTCCTTAGATAACGGGGCACGAGGGGTTCGGCAGGCCGGGCTTGAAGGTCGTACATGTGGTAGATCTGTTCCCGCCCCATCTCCAAGACATCGCGAAACCCACGGGTGGTCAAGAGGGCCGACTTGCTGCCTTTGCGCTCGATAATGGCGTTGGTGACCAGGGTGGTGCTGTGGATGATGACACTTAATTCGGAGAACCCGACGCCTGAGTTGGCGAGGAGCTCGGTGGCGCCTTGAATCAGAGTCTGATCAGGCTCCAGGGCGTTGGTCAGCAGCTTGTGGATAGTGATCTGCCCGCTTCCAAGATCAAGAAGGGAGAAATCGGTGAATGTGCCACCGATGTCAATGCTTAAGGCGTGAGTGTTCTCTTCCAAAGCGTTCGATCAGTCCGTCGAGGCTGTCTGGCTGAAGGACCGATCCCTCTAGGATTCTGGGAGATTTTCAGTACGTGGTTTGCGAGCTTAACGGTGTCAAACTACCACATCTTCAATTCCGTCGTAACGTTTCCCCGCCAACGGCAAACACCCAGACCTAGTTGATCGCCACCTGCCTGTAGGACACTCCGGTCTCGGGGTCTAGGTCCACCACCGTTACCTCTCCGGCGCCGGGGCTCCCGATAGGGCCAAGGGGGCAACCTGAATAAACGGCGGTGACGTTCCCTTGGGAGACGTCCACATGGCGGTCCCAGTGGCCCAATGCCAGGTAGTGGCAGCCGGCGTCGGCGACTTCCTGAGGGTAGATGGGTGAAGACCTCTGGTCCCGGTCTTCCGGATAGTGAAAATGGCCGTGGGCCAGGGCCACAAGCCAGTTATCTTCCATCGGCGACGGCATCCCATCTAAGGGCTTGAATTCCGGTGTATGCATGGGCATGGCCCGCCCCCAGAGATCGATCCCCAACCCCGGGAAGGAAAGCAACTCGCCCTCGGTGCCCTTCAATACAAAGAGATTGTCCGGCGCTTTCTTGAAAGGCTCGCGGCGGTACACCGAACTCTCGTGGATCAGGTCGTGGTTGCCTGGCAGGACCACCGCTGGCATTTGCAAACGGCCCATCTGCTCTAGGAACCACTCCAGTACCTCGTCCGAGACCCGTTCGTTGTCGAAGATGTCCCCCACTAGAAGCAGCATGTCGCCGCCGTTATCGGCCACCGCGTCCACCACGGCAGAAACGGCATCCGCCGACTCCGGATGACCGGTGTGGTCGCCCAAATGGGTGTCCGAGGTATGTATCAGGCGCAGTTTTTTTGAAGGCATGTTTTTATTTTAGGATAAGGGTCGCGGGAAGCTGGGTACAAGTACGCGAACCTAAGGGTTGTTTAGATTTCGAAATTAGCTGACTGTAGCGGTCCTTCGACAGGCTCAGGATGAGCGGGAATCGTCTTCTCGGTGGGTAATATGCGCCCACCCGGTTTACACCCGCTCTCCACCCGGTTTCCGCCCGCTCATGGTGAGCTTGTCGAACCACTGTTTGTCCCGGATCTTAACTCCCGAGGACCCCTCTCTCCTTCAGGTCGGCAATCTTCTCGGGAGAATAGCCGGCTTCTTCCAGAATCTCATCGTTGTGCTGGCCGAGCATCGGCGGGACCCGGCGGATGGTGGCTGGAGAGTCGGTCAGCTTCAATGGCGAGGCTGGGAATCTCAAGTTGGGGACCTTGGGATGGTCCACTTCGGCGATCATGTTTCGGGCCAACACTTGGGGGTTCGAGACCACATCGGAGACGGTATTGATGGGTCCACAGGGCACCCCGGCCTCAACGATCAGATCAACCCAGTGGGCGGTGTTCTTCTGGGCGAACAGTGCGCTCAGTTCGCCCACGCACTCGGCCCGGTGCTCCACGCGGTCGGTGTTGGTGGTGTATCGAGAGTCTTCCAGCATGGCGTCCTTGCCGATGGCGCGGCACATGCGCTCCCACAGCCCCTGGTTGGCGCAACCGATGATGAACTGGCCATCCGAAGACGAAAAACTCTGGTAGGGCACCAGGCTCGGGTGTCCGGAACCCATTCGCTTGGGCTCGACCCCAGTACCCATGAAGCCCGTGGCGTGGTAACTAAGCGCGGCGACCTGACCGTCCAGCAGAGCGGACTCCACCCACTGGCCCTTGCCGGTCTGGTCTCGCTGCCGGAGGGCGGTCAAGATGGTGCCGTAGGCCATCATTCCCGTGAACAGGTCCACCAGCGAGAAACCGATGCGCAGCGGGCTGCCGTCCGGGTCGCCGGTCAGGCTCATCAGGCCGCTGTAGGCTTGGATCAGCAGGTCGTAACCCGGCATTTCGGCCATGGGTCCAGTGCGGCCGTACCCGGAGATGGAGCAATAGACGACTCCCGGATTGGTCTTCTTAATCACTTCGTAACCCAGGCCTAGCCGGTCGAGGGATCCAGCCCGGAAGCTCTCGATCAAGACATCGGCGTCGGCAGCTAGGTCCTGGACGATCTTGAGGCCTTCCGGTTCCTTCAGGTTGACCGAAAGGCTGCGCTTGTTGCGGTTGAAGGTGAGGAACTGGGTGCTTTCGCCGTTCACGAAGGGCGTCCATTTGCGTGTCTCGTCGCCACCCGTCGGCTCTTCGATCTTGATGACCTCCGCGCCCATGTCGCCCATCAACATGGTGCAGAAGGGTCCGGCCAGAGTGCGCGTCAGGTCTACTACCTTGATCTTATCCAACGCCGCAACCATATTATTTCTCCTGAACTATCGGTTAAGCTGGGGATATCAGGCGTCCGAATACGCCTGGGCGATTATAGCACGAGCCCAAGCGTCATCCCTTTTTCGCTTCCGTTGACCGCCTGGGCAGCCGGTGCTAGCGTGGTCGTGCAATGACCCAACAACCGCCAAAGATAATAGTCCTCGGCGGGATCAACATGGACCTGGTTTCCTATTCGCCAAGGTTCCCCCGGCCCGGAGAGACGGTCGTCGGCGACCGGTTCCTCACCTACGCCGGCGGCAAGGGCGCCAACCAGGCCGTGGCCGCCGCTCGAATGGGGGCCAACGCCGTTATGGTGGGACGGGTCGGCGGGGATATGTTCGGCCCGCAGCTGCTGGACGGCCTGGCGGCGGCCGGCGTGGACATATCCGGAATCGGAGTCAACCCCGACGAAAGTTCAGGGATAGCGGTGATCGGCGTAGACGAGACGGCCCAAAACTGCATCACCCAGATCTTGGGGGCCAACGCCACCTGCGGACCGGCCGAAGCGGCGGCGGTCAAGCGCGAACTCCCCGGCGCATCCGCGTTGCTGTTGCAGTTGGAAGTCACCCCAGACCTGTCATTGGAGGTTGCCCGGGAAGCAAAGGCCCAGGGTGTCACGGTCATGCTGGACCCCGGTCCGGTCAGGCCGCTGCCGGAAGGGCTGCTTAGTCTCTGCGATGTGGTCACGCCCAACGAGACCGAAGCCCGGGCGTTGGTGGGTTTTCCGGTCACCGGACCTGATTCGGCAGCCGAAGCGGTGTCTGCATTGTTGGACCAAGGAGTAGGCATCGTGGTGATCAAGCTGGGGGGTCAGGGGACTTACTTCGCTGACCAAAAGAACCGCGGCATGACGCCGCCCTTCGATGTGGATGCCGTGGACTCGGTTGCGGCGGGTGACGCCTTCAATGGTGCGCTAGCCGTCTCGCTGGCCGAAGGCAAGGACCTGGAAGAAGCGGTGATCATCGCCTCGGCCGCCGGGGCGTTGGCCGTGACCCGGACCGGGGCCCAGGACTCGATGCCGGAACGCAGCCAAGTCGAGGAACTGATACGCAGTCAGCCGCGCTGAAACCGTCTCTTCAAACGCCGTCCCAGATAACCCACCGCCGGGACCAGCAGCGCGCCAAGCCAGACCAAAAACGCCAGAGTGAAGACCCACCAATAGGGCGGCCAATTGATCCCGCCCGCCATGCCGATACAAGCTATGACGGTAGCCAAAGCCGCGGCTTTGACCGCGAAACTGCGGGCCACCCTCCCAGGCTCAACGTCCACTACGGCGACGTAGGCCAGCACCAGGGCCAGCGTCGTTACGATGGCAGTGCTCTTCCAAAAACCATCGGAATCGGGCGTGCCCCAGATTCCGGTCAAGAGCAGCAGCAGTCCGGCCGCAGCGGCAACGAGTGCAACCGGCCAAACTCGCGAATCGGGCCGCCGCTCGGCCACCCAGGCCGGTCCCAGGCTGCAGAAGAAATAACCCTCGACCACCAGAGCAGTGATCAGGAACCTCCCTCTGGTCTTGGTGTATTCGCCCAGCACCACGATGGCGATGACGATCAATACCGCGACGACTGACGTCATCACAAATCCCAACGCGTAAGGCTTGGGCGTGATCACTCGCCTGAGATTTTCCCTGAATCCTAGAATTTTCTGACTCTACTCCCCGGTTGCCGGCCGGATAATATGCGAAATTTAGTCCCTGTTCTGAACTCCCATGCGGCAAGGCCAAGGCATATTATAATCAGCGGCACTTGTATCTAACCAACCCCCCGGATGCGCGCTCACTTCAAAAGAGAGATTGTGTTGACCAGAGACGATAAATACTGCCCGTCCTGCGCCGCCACCTTGGAGATCAAAGACGTCTTTGGGCACGATCGGCCTGTGTGCCCGGACTGCGGCCGCGTTATCTTCTACGACCCCAAGGTGGCCGTCATATGCATCGTGCCTAGGGATAGCAGGGTGTTGATGATCCGCCGGGCCACCGACCTTGGCTACGGACTCTGGGGGCTGCCGGGCGGCTACGTGGACCGGGGCGAAGTGGTGGAAAGGGCGGCGGCCAGAGAGGTCTGGGAGGAAACAGGGCTAGAGGTTGAAACCGGAGAACTGATCGGTCTGTTTTCGGAGTCAGGCAACCCTGTGATGGTGGCAGTGTACGCAGCGAGGGAAACCGGAGGCACACTGGAAGCAGGACCGGAGGCGTTGGAAGTCGGTTTCTTCGATATTGGTGATCTGCCCGAACTTGCTTTCCCGCGAGACCGCGAGGTGCTGGCCAAATGGCAGAGAAGTCTCGATCACACCGTCTGAAAATACAAACGCCGCCTGGTAGGATCAACCAGGCGGCGCGCTGGAGAAGGGAGTCTTTTTATCTATACGTTATGTTAATTAACAATCTCCCTCCGGTCAAGTTTAAACAGCCGTATCGTTGAACAAAAATGCTCCACCCCGGTGAATCGGGGTGGAGCAGGGGGAGATAGGAGGGTCGCGATTCCAACCCTACTATCGTTATGTTGAGCAGCCCTTCCAATCACGGTCAAGCCAACCATAGCTGGACGTTGAAAGCGCGCTTCCCGGCCGATATCAGGGCGTGATCAAGCGACGGTCGCGATCACTTCCACCTCTATGTGGAATACCGGGTCCGCCAGCCCGGAGCAGAGGATCAAGGTACTCACCGGCAGGTCGCCGTCCGGAACGAACTTGGACTTGATGACGCGGTATGCAGGGATGTCTTCCCGGTGGGTCATAAAGACGTTCATCTTCATGATGTGGTTCATGTCGCTGCCCACCGACTCCAAGGCCGCTTGGACGTTCTTGAACGCCTGCTCGGCCTGGGCGGCAAAATCGCCCTCACCCACGGTTTCCCCTTTGTTGTTCCGGGCCAACTGGCCCGCAACATAAACGGTCGTGCCGTCTTTGACCACATGGCTGTATCCCGGCGGGTTGGCCAGCGCTGATGGGTTGCTTCTCTCGATAGCCATTGTTTCCTCCTGCGGGTCTGCTTTTTGCCGGACCTAGTCTAGTCGGTGAGAATGATGTAAACAGCCTCAGATGGGGTTAGGTCAACGTGGGCGTGGCCCTTGCCGGTAACGTCGTCCATCAGCCGGACATCGCCGGCCCGGAATATCTGCTTGGCGCCGTCGCTGGTCGTGATCTCCACTTCACCGGAAAGGTGAATGATCAGCCGTCGCTCGGGCAGCGGGTGCAACGGCATGTTCCTGGTGCCCTCGAACTCCTGGACCTTGACCTCGCTGACATTGGTCATGGCGCCCAATTCGGGGTGGTCCGCCAATTTCAGTTCCTCGATATGGCTTTCGCCGTCGCTTCCCGCGAAGATCCGGTACATCCCCATTTGGCCCCTCCATATGGCAGCGCGATATTTTAGCCTTTCGCCGACTCTCTGGCGGGTTATTATGCCAGAATCCAGGTCTACGGACTGCCCGCCGACCTGCCTCCGTCCACCATGTAGACACCGCCGGTGCAGTAGGTGCTCTCGTCGCTGGCGAGGAACAGCATCAACCTGGCCACTTCCTCGGGGTCTCCGTAGCGTTGCAGCGGGATACGCGCCGAGTAAGACTGTTTGGTCCGCTCCACCGTCACCTCGGAATCGTCCGCCGCCGCAACCCTCATCTCCTCCAGCGAGCGCATCATCCGCGTTTCGATGGGAGCTGGGTTGACGGTGTTGACCCGGATGCCCATGGGAGCGCATTCCAACGCGGCGCTACGCATCATGCCGATCACCGCGTGCTTGCTGGTGGTGTAGGCCGACATGCCCGCGGTCCCGCCGATGCCGGCGGTGGATGAGGTGATCACGATGCTGCCGCCGCCCCGCTCACGCATCGCAGGAATGACGTATTTCAAGCCCAGCCAGACTCCGCGTACATTGACCGCCATGACCTGCTCAAACATATCTATCGGATAGTCGGGTATCGGCGAAACGATGCCTTCGATGCCGGCGTTGGCCAAGAAAATGTCTATGCCGCCCCAGCGTTGAACGGCCTCGTTGACATAGCTTTGGACCTGTTCGGGCTGGGTAACGTCGGCCACGGAGTAGCTGGCCACGTCCTCGCCAAGGGACTGGACGACAGCCTGCAGCGTCGCCTCTTCGCGGTCAACCAACACCACCCGCGCGCCTTCGGCGGTAAACACCCGCGCCGCCGCCTGGCCGATCCCCCCGGCTCCTCCCGTTATCACCGCGATCTTCTCTGCTAAGCGGGCCATGTTCCACCTCCATAGTTGTCATACTTCTGCTGGTTTGGTATCTAGGGGCGTCATTATGCCAGATTATGGAGTGTGGTTGAATGTTGCTCGCAAGCATCTACCGGATCCGAGGCCGGCAATTTTTTGAAGGGCGGGCACGAGTCGTTTGGAGCGCAGCGTGTACCAAACGACCATCTACGATGACGAATGAGTTAGCAGGCTGCGCCTAGAGAGCAGGTGGAGCCGAAAATCCGATCATCATTGGGAATCATCAGGGTCTGCGCCTACATCGCCGAAGACCTGGCTCGGGACCTGGCAAAGATGCTTCCCTTCGCCGTACTCGCTTTCTTGATTCTCGACCTGTCTTCTTTCGATGCTGCAGATTCTTTGGAGGTCCTCAAACAGGCGGACGACAACAGGGAAATCATCTTCTACTATCTCGGGTTCACCATCGCATTGGAGTTCGCCCTCAGGTTCTTAAGCGCGGTGATAGACAAGACGAGGTCTGTTCTCTTCGGCGGCCGCTGATTCCCGAGGCTCAAAGGGCGTTCAGGACTCTGAGAGAACGCGGAAGCTGCCGACGATCTCTTCGAACATAGGCTCGCTGTCCTCATAAGAACGGGCCAATGTTGAGAAGATCAACGTATATGTTTGTTCTTCGGTGGAGACCAGATACTGTTTCTCCCGGAATAACTCAAACCGGTGCATCGGTTCAAGCACCATCGACCCAGCATCCATTCCATTGATCACCAGGTCCGCACGCGTCTCCCAAACCGGGATCCCGATCCAGGTATATAGGGCCCACCTCCGGTCCAACTGGGTGGTTACGCTGGCGGCATCTGTGTCGTTGGCCAATATAACTAGGGTCGCCTGGAAGTCTTTGTCGAACGCGAAGAGGTGGAGGTCGTCGTTCCTCATCGGTATCGCCGCGATCGAGACCTGGTATGCCCTGGGGAGCTGGGAGGAGTCGATGTCCAAGATTCCGAGACCAAGTACATCATGCGCCGTCCAGCCGCCTGGCAATTCGATTTCGATGTATTCGGACTGATAGATGCGTTTGGCGGCGCTCCCCGCCGTCGCGGTAGGGCTGGCAGCAGGCTCCGTGATCGGGTCATCCGGGGCCGGGGATGGACTGACCACGTACCATAGTAGTCCGGCGACTATTACCCCAAGAACCAGCCCCGGCCGCCGGTACCGGAAGAGGCCAAGACGAAGCCGGTCGCGGATGCGCAGGCCGCCGGGATTCGCGGCGTTACCTAGCCGATGGGGCTTGACGATTCCGCCAACCAGCAACACCGCGCCCAGGGCAAACAGCAGGTAGACAGCCGAATCTGGCATGCCGGTCCAGCCATTGAGAATCCCGGATAGGACTCACATTATCCGCAGTTGTCCGAATAATCGCAATGGAATCTCTTGCCGGTAGGGTCCCACGCTTATCTCTTCGGTGTATGCGCATTTTCCGAGCTCCGATTGACAAGGGGCGGCAATCTGCGCAAAATGGCCCCAATTAATACTGGATTCCACAAAGAATTACGTTCGGAGGGATATGATCATGGCTGGAAAGACTTTGATATATGTGGGCGCGGAAGCGGACGGTCTCTACCGTAAGGAAGAGTCGGACGGCAAATGGGAAAAGTTGGCCAAAGGCATGCCGCCTTCGCCCCAGGTTCGGGCCATCGCCATTCACCCCGACAACGCCAAAACCATCTTCGTGGGCACGCAGCGGGGCGTTTACCGTACTGAGGACGGCGGTGACAGCTTTGAGCGCATGAACATGGCCGAAGGGCGCCACGTTTGGGCCATCAAGTTCCATCCCAACGATTCCAAGACCATGTTCCTGGGCACGGAGGGCAGCGAGGTATATAAGTCCACCGACGGCGGTGAAAATTGGGATCTTCTGGCCACCATCATCAATCAAGACTCGGTCCAGATGGCATTTGCCACCCGCATCCTGGGCATCGGCATCGAAGCCAAGAACCCTGACCAGATGTACGCCGCTCTGGAAGTCGGTGGGGCCGCTCATAGTTCCGACGGCGGCAAGACTTGGACCATCATGAACAAAGAATTCGACGGCGATGTCGATCTGATGGACCTGCACGGTGTCACCGTGGGCGCCGCCGATTCATCGGCAGTCTTCATCTCCAACCGCACCGGCGTGTGGCGGAGCCGTGACCGGGGCACCAACTGGGATAACCTGGAATTCCCCAAGTTCACCGACATCTTCTATTCCAGGGGCGTCGAGTCCGCGCCCAACGACCCGGATACTCTCTACGCCTGCGTGGGCATGAATTTTGGGAGTCAGCAGGGTGGCGTCATGCGCTCCACGGACCAGGGCGACACCTGGGAACGGTTCGACAAGGGCATCAGCCCGGCCAGCACCACATTCGGCATAGCGGTTAACGAGCACGCCCCGGACCAGGTTTACTTCTGCACCAGGCAGGGTGAGGTGTTCGGGACCCGGGACGGCGGCCAGACGTGGTCATCCCACGTGCTGCCGGAGATGGCTGGCAGCGTTAAGGCAATCGCCTGCGCTTCGGCCTAGTGACCGACTCGATCACGAACGACCCTGTGGCGGCCGCCACAGAGCTGGCGCCTCAGATAAGAGCGGCACGGGAATACATCCAATCGGAATGTGCCTTCCCCAGCCGACTGGTCGAGGGCATGGCCCAGGGCAACCTGTTTCAGCTCTACGTGCCAAAGAGCATCGGAGGGCCGGAGACCGACCCAATCACGGCATTTCGAGCGGTTGAAGAGCTCTCCAAGGCGGACGGCTCGGTGGGTTGGTGCGCCGCCGTCGCCGGCGCCATCTCCATGTATGCCGCCTGGGTCCCGGCCAAGGTGGGTCTGGAGTTGTTCGGGCAACCCCTAGACATCCGGGCCGCCGGATCGTTCCGGCCCACCGCCGATGCCCGCAAGATCGACGGCGGCTACAAGATTGGCGGCCGTTGGAATTACGTCAGCGGATCGGACCACGCCAACTGGCTGGTCTTGAACTGCAACATCGTGAACGGCGATGGTCAGTTCACCACGCCGGTTTTAGATACCCAAGGCAATCCGGTCACCAGGCTGATGATCGTTCCCAGATCAGCGGCCGTGGTGGAGAGAACGTGGTCGACCTTAGGCATGCGGGGCACCGGCAGCAACGATGTGGTCATCGAAGAAGCATTCGTGGCTGATGAACATACCTGCCTGCTCTACGACCCACCAACCATCAATGGTCCCCTCTACGACCGGCGCACGGTGTCCGCGATCAGTTGGACGCTGATGGCCGCCAACGCTCTGGGGATGGCCCGGGGCGCAATGGACACCTTTGTCCACCTGGCCACTAGTTCCGGTACGACCACTACGCCGGTCCTAATGCGGGACCGTACGGCTGTCCAGACGACGGTGGGCGAAGCCGAGGCGATCATCGGCGCGGCAAGGGCTTACGTGCTGGACTCGGTTGGGTCCATGTGGGAAGCGGCCTGTCAGGCAATCACCGACCCCGGGCCTCGGGTCCTACATACAAGGTTGGCCATCACCCACGCGATGCGGGAGTCCGTCCGCGCCGTGGACCTGCTCTACTACGCTGCCGGCACCAACGCCATCCACGAAAGCAACGAACTCGAACTCTACTTCCGGGACCTCCACACCGCCGGGCAGCACATAGCCGGCCTGCACTCCAACTTCGAGTACGGCGGCCAGGTCCTACTCGGGCTGCCTCCGGGCGGGTCGGGCTGGTAGGCAGGTGGTTCCCGCCCGAACTAAAGCTTTCCCACCAAGCTCTTCAAGAGGTCGTTTGACCTAGCCAGCGATGCTTGTTCGTCGTTGCCCACCGGGAAGACCGAAGCCAGGAAATCGGTGGCCCCGGCATCCGCGTAGGCCTTCAACTGCTCCGTGACCTCTGCTTCATTGCCGATCAGAGCCACTTCCGAAGGCCCTTCGACGCCTTCTATATCCAGCATTCTCCGGTAGTTCACCAGTTGACCATATCGCTCGTAGGTCTTGGCGGCCTGTTCTCTCCCTTCATGTGCGTTGTCGGTGACAGCCAAAGGCATTCCGACACAGACACGCGGCGACGGCCTTTCCGCCGATTCGGCCGCCCGGTTGATCCGCGGGGCGACGTGCGACTCGATCGTCTTCGGCCCCGCCATCCAGGTGAACGTGCCGTCAGCCTGCTCGCCGGCGATGCGCAGCATCATGGGCGCCAGAGCCGCTACGATCACCGGAACATGGAGCGCGCCGGGCACCTGAAACTGGGCTTTAACGCTGAAGAATCGGCCTTGAAAGTCAACTTTGCCGTCGTCCAGCAGAGGTCTCAGCACATTTAGATACTCGCTCATGTTTCGGGCGGGACTCTCGTAGGAGAGCCCCATCACGTCTTCGATCATCGGGCGGTGGGAGAGCCCCACGCCTAGGGTCATGCGGCCCTCGCAAGCGATCTGAGCGGTCAGGGCATGTTTCGCCAATGCCATGGGGTGTATGGGGAATATGGGGACAACCGCAGTCCCCACGGCGATGCGGCTGGTCTTGGACGCCGCCAATGACAGGGCCATCAGAGCGTCAAATCCGGGCCCCGCAGAAACCTGGGGCAGCCAGATACTGTCGAACCCGTCATATTCGGCCTGGACAACTTCCTCGACCACGGCTGGGAGTTCCACAGCGGCACCTCTGGCTCCAGTGATCAGTCCGATACGCATAAACCCTCCGTTAAGGGACAATCAGTAGACCACCCGATTCAACCAATCCCCACCAGACCTAGGCAGCCTTGCCCGAACAAAATCCGGCTGCGCCGGCCTGGGGTTAGGGACGGACCCAGGTTTCGGACCAGGCTAGGCAGGCGGAACTGCTGTCCTTGTCGCCGCGCCGGTCGGTGACCACCACGCCTGAGGCCACGTTACCGTTAATGGTCAACTGAGATTTTCTGGCCGGGATGAAGCAGCTATAGACGCCGTGGGGACGTCCCTGGGCGCTGCCTGCGGGCACCACCAGCATGTACGGCTCCATGAAGTCGTACCAGCTCATCGCGATATCTTCCTCGTCGCTGATGACAGTCTCCGTCCAGAAGGAGTTCGGGTCGCCCTTCTTGGCGAATTCCGCGTCGATGATCTGTGCGTTCAGATCGGCGAAAGGCGGGTGGAGCAGAGATTCGATCTCGTCTTGAAGCCAGCGGGCAAGGGCGATGTTGTCGGAGTAGATCCGCACCTCGCCGTTGGTAAGGTCGCTTTCCAGAAACAAAACGTGCCCCGCTCCGCTAGGCGACCACAACACCCGCCAGTGACTTGCCCTGGTCGTCTCTTCTTTAGTAGACGGGTCCGAAAGCCGGATGAAAGAGTTCTCGCCGGTCAGGCGAATCTTGTTGGGGTCGGTGGGGTTGGTCGTGGCCATGTGGGGGTCTCCTTTGATTGTCTGTTGATCATTAATGGTGTGACTGAGACTGAGAGTGGCGACATGGTAGCACTCAAAGGGGTTGCGGGCTACCTGGGGTTGAGGAACCAGGGATGGCTGCTCAAAAGCAGGTGCCCTCACCCTAACCCTCTCCCGTTGCGACAGGAGAGGGAACCGATTGGCTGAGGTGGGCGGACGTTGCGATGAGGAACATTGTCCCCTCTCCCGCTCGCGGGGGAGGGCTAGGGTGGGGGCGATGCTTTTAGGGAGGCTATCTGCAAATTCAAGAAAAGCGGCCGCCCTTCAATCGGGTGGCCGCTTTTGGTGCGCTTGGCTAAGTAAGACCGGTTAATTCTTGGCTGGAAACCAGTCCTGCTTCCAGGGAAAGTCGCCGTTTGCGTCGTCGTAGGCGGGTCCACCGGCGTCCACCCGTTCCCGGTAGGGGCTGGTGATGGGCTCGCTGTAGGGGTAGAGGCCGCCCTCGTACGCAGATGCGCCCTTCTTGAAGTGCCTGGCCTGTTCCGCGGTCTCAACGAACGGCATGTTGATGTCGTAGAGCTTGTCCAAGGTCTTGGGCCGGGGGCCTGCCTTGGAAACGTGACCGTAGAGCTCTCGTCCCATAATGTCTTCGGCCATCCAGACGCAGTCGATCAGTTTGTCGATGTCCACGCCGGTCGGGACGCCCATGTCATCCATCATATGGAGCAGGTCCTCAGTGGGGGCCATGCCGGTTGAGCGGCCGTTTCCGCAGTAAGGGCAACCGCCGAACCCGCCGATGGTGCCGTCAAGTTCCAGGGTGTCGTCAGGACCCAGCACCTTCATCGCGGCGTAGGCCGAAGCGATGGCCATATTTCGGCCGTTGTGCAGGTGCAGGCGGATGTGGTTGACCTCAGGCCACATCTCTTTGACCCGGTAAACGCTCTCTTCAACCTTTGCCGGCGTGCAATGGCTCATGGGGTCGCCCATGGACACGCTACGGACATCGATGCCGACCTCGTCCCACATGCTGTGCTGACGCTCGTACATGGTCATCAGGTTGTCCACCGTGAACTCGCCCATGAAGTTGGAACCCCAACTGGCGTTGGTCCCGATGCCGGCCTCTTTGATCTGCAGTTCTTGGGCTTGGGCGACGACCTGCGGCCAGCGCTCCATCTCTTGCATCTGGGTCCGGTTGGTGTTGCGTCGGACGAACACATCGCACATGTGAACGTTCAACCTGGGGAAGGCGTCCCGCTCGATGGTCAGCGGAGGTGAGTAAGCCTTGGCCCGTTCGACGCCCCGGGAGTTCAGCGCCAATGCGGTGTAGGTGACGCCGGGTTTAGGCTTGAACCTGGTTACGATCTCGTCGATCCGCTCCATCTGGGGAGTCCATTTGGGGCTGACGAATGAGCCCACAACGATCGTCTGTAGACCAGTCTCAGAGAGGGCGTCCAGCAGTCGGACCTTTTCGTCAACAGAGATTTGGGCGTCTTCGATCTGCATGCCTTCGCGCATGCCTTCTTCCTTATATTTCACTATCGGCCAATCTGGCATTGGGCCCTCCTTAAATCGGACGTGTCTGAATCGGCTATATTCTACCGTATCTGCGCATCGCCTGGCTGTGGCAGACGCATGGTATCCGCGCACCCGTCACGGGTGATTAGAGTTGGGCGGATTGTATGGCGGCCACAGATTCATGTCAAGAAATCGCGAGTTAAAAAAGCGGGTGACCGTGCCTGGGAGATGTCGCAATACGAGTCATATTGACACCCATTCAACACCCCTTCTATAATTCCCTGTAGACTTGGCGCACGGGTAACACAGTTAACAACCGAATCATCTAGGCACGTAGGGGAGCTCGGTTTAGCCGGGCTGAGAGGGCGGCCTTCAATGCCACCGACCCTTGCGAACCTGATCTGGGTAATGCCAGCGGAGGGAATCGGACTAGAAGGCTAGCTTATGTTTGGCCGCCATCGTTCATCCGTTGGCGGCTTATTTTTTGTCTGGTCGAATCCTGTTGTCCACAAAACAGATATCAGGGGAGGTAACCTTTCTTTATGATCAAGTCGACGGCAATCCTAGCTATATTGGCCCTGCTGACCTTTTTGATTGCGGCCTGTGGGACAGATGGACCCAGGGAGTTGGTGGTCTTAACCAACGACAGCTTTGATATCAGCGACGAGTTGATAACGCAGTTTGAGGAAGCCAACAACGCCATCGTGACAATCCAAAAGGCAGGATCCTCGGGCGCCGTCCTGAACCGGGCGATATTGGAGAAGGGAAACCCCTCCGGCGACCTCCTCTACGGCGTCGATAACACGTTTCTCAGCCGCGCATTGAGGGAGGACATCTTCGTCCAGTACAAGTCATCGCTCATCGATGATGTGCCCAGCCAATTCATCCTGGATGATACTTTTCACGTTTCACCCGTTGACTACGGTTACGTCAACATCAACTACCACATCGAGTACCTTGAACAAAATGGTCTTACTCCACCGTCAACTCTGGAGGTCCTGACCCAGCCGGAATGGGACGGGCTTCTGGTGGTTATGAACCCGGCGACATCCACGCCGGGCCTCGCCTTCCTCATCGCCACGGTCTCGTATTTCGGTGAGGATGACGACTACGACTACCTGGATTTCTGGGCGGACCTCAGGGCCAACGGCCTGGCCGTGAAAGACGGGTGGTCCGATGCCTACTACACCGACTTCAGCAACCATGGAGGAGACCGGCCCTTGGTGGTGAGCTATGCCACCAGCCCCGCCGCCGAGGTGTTCTTTTCAGAAGGCGCGCACACCGTGCCGCCGACGGGCAATGTGCTGGTGGATAAAGCCACCTTCCTGCAAGTGGAGGGTATCGGAATCCTAAAGGGGACGAAGAACGAGAAATTGGCCAAGCGTTTTATCGACTTTGTCCTTGACCGCCCATTCCAAGAGGATATTCCGGGCCGGATGTTCGTGTACCCAGTGAACAGCAAGGCTCAAAAACCGGACTTCTTCAAGTTCGCCGAGGTGCCCACTCTGCCCGCAGACGTCTCTCCCGAAACCATCGACGCCAAGCGTGATCAGTGGATCGACGCCTGGACAAAGGTCGTCCTCCGCTGAACCAGGTAACCTATTCCCCGGCCAGCTACCCATCAGAAGCGCGACGCAGCCCGGATAAAGGTTCTTAACTTTGGCTGCCGGCCGTCTGCTGTTTCTGGTTCCCTTGGGGTACCTGGCCGTGTTCCTCCTTTATCCCTTGGGCTCTATTTTAGCCAGGAGCCTGGGAGGCGAGGCCGGTTACGGTTTCGAGCCTTTCAAGGTATTGCTAAGCGACTCCTATTACTTGGGGCGTATCTGGTTCACTGTCTGGCAGGCCGTGGTCTCAACGCTGCTGACCCTTGCCGTCGGTCTCCCCGCCGCTTTTCTCTTCACCAAATACGAGTTCCCCGGCAAGACGCTGCTCAAAGCGGTGTCGACGCTGCCTTTCGTCATGCCGACGATTGTGGTCGCCATGGGATTCACAGCGCTGTTTGGCACTCAGGGCATAGTCAACACGGCGCTGATGTCCAGTTTCGGACTTGACGAACCTCCCGTCAGAATCACCAACTCCCTGACCATCATTTTCATGGCGCACGCCTTTTACAACTACGCAATCATAGTCAGGATCGTGTCTGCGCTCTGGTCTAATTTGGACCCAAGCATGGAGCATTCCGCCAGGGTCTTGGGCGCCGGTCCCGTACGCACCTTCTATCATGTGACGCTGCCGTTGCTTCTGCCGGCAATCATCTCGGCGTCTCTTTTGGCCTTCGTGTTCTCGTTCACCAGCTTCGGCGTGGTTCTCGTGCTCGGCGGCCCCCAGTTCGCGACCCTGGAGGTCACGATCTACGAACTGACGGCCAAGCTGTTCCGGCTTCCTCTGGCAGGCGCCCTCGCCGTGATACAGCTCGCCTTCACCTACCTCTTCCTGCTGCTCTATTCCAGATTCCAGGAGCAATCGGTGGTGCGGGTGGACCTCAAGCCGCGGGAGGTGATCTCCCACCGCGCGGTACGCTGGCGTGATAAAGTCTTCGTCATTGGAATGGTGATGGTCCTTCTGACCATGTTGGCTCCCCTGATTGCTCTGGTGGTGCGGTGGATCACATTCGACGGTGGATTCGCCACGACCCAGATGGCCAACCTTTTTTCGGATGAGAGGGGGTCCTACTTTCACCTGTCTCCGTTGACGATTATCTGGAACTCCCTTCGATTCGCCCTGATCACGGTGGCCATATCCCTTGTGATCGGGATAATCGTTTCCTATCTCATAACCAATCTGAAACGCCGATGGAGGAGCGTCGCGGACGCATTGGTTATGCTTCCATTGGGGGTATCAGCTGTGACTCTGGGATTCGGATACATCATCGCGCTGGGACGTCCTCCACTGGACCTCCGTGGCTCCTGGGTCATCCTGGTAATCGCCCATAGCCTGGTGGCGTATCCTTTCGTTATCAGGAGCCTACTGCCGGTATTGAAAGGCATGAACCCCAACCTAAGGGAGGCCGCAGCTGTGCTTGGGGCAACTCCATCAAGGGTGTTCTTGCTCGTGGAACTACCCATGATCGCGCCAGCGCTTCTTGTGGGCGCTACTTTTGCCTTTGCGGTGTCCATGGGAGAATTCGGTGCGTCCCTGATTCTGGTCCGGACCGAATTTACCACGATGCCCGTGGCAATTTTCCGTTACCTGGGCCTGCCCGGCGCCGCCAACCTGAGCATGGCGCTTGGTATGAGTTGTCTCCTGATGGCAGTGGTGGCCGTGGGGTTCATAGCCATAGAGCGCTTCCGGTACAAGGGAGTAGGAGGGTTCTGATGCCTCTTTTGACGGTTTCAGGCCTCTACAAAGCCTACGAGGGCGTGCCAGCCGTTGACGGGGTCTCATTCTCCGCCGAACCTGGCGAACTTCTATGCCTGCTCGGCCCCAGCGGCTGTGGCAAGACCACGTTGCTGCGGATGTTGGCCGGCCTTGATGAACCCGATGCGGGGACAATCACCTTCGAAGACCGCTCGATCAATAATCTGGCGCCACAGCAAAGGGGCTTCGGGCTGATGTTCCAAGACCTGGCCCTCTTCCCCCATATGGACGTGTTCGGCAACGTGGCATTTGGGCTCCGAATGCAAAAACTGCCTGCGGTCCAGGTCCAGTCTAGAGTCCAAGAGTTGTTGGACTTGGTGGAAATGGGAGGCTACGCCCAGCGGAAGGTGCATGAACTGTCTGGCGGTGAGCGGCAGAGAGTCGCGTTGGCCCGCTCTCTGGCGCCCGCTCCCAAGTTGTTGATGCTTGACGAGCCTCTGGGGTCGTTGGACCGGGCGCTCCGGGAGTCATTGCAGAGTCAGGTCCGTAGAATCCTCAAAGAGGTGGGTGTAACGTCCATCTATGTAACTCACGACCGGGACGAGGCCTTCACCATGGCTGACAAGCTGATTTTTATGAATCGTGGCAGTATCGTCCAAACAGGCACACCGGAAGAGGTCGTTGCCAATCCCGCCGACGGGTTTGTGGCCCGCACCCTGGGATTCAAGAACATTCTCCGCGGCGTGGTCTTAGACGACAGCGAGATACTCAAAATCGAATGCTCAGTGGGCATCATACCGGTGGCGAAACCACCGGGACTCGAAACCTCCAGGGGGTCTGATCTGACGTTACTCGTTAACGAGAGTGGGATATCGATGTCCGCCCTTCAGTCGGGCAAGGCCACGCCGGATAACTCGTTGCAGGGAGTGATAACCGAGAGGGTGTTTAGAGGAGACCGGTACGAGCTAAGAGTCCGGGTTGGGGAAGGAGAACTCTACTGCCACGCATCAGCCGATGCTGCCTCAAATTCAGGCATCAATCTGGCCGTGATCCTCGACATCGACCCGAAATCAATCCGGTTCCTCGGTGGTGGTGGCTAGCGTCATTTCGAACTATGCCCGGTGCTATAATCTCACCAGACTTCCCCGCCTGCGTGGTAGGCGTGATTTTTGGGGGAAACAAGGATGTCGCTCTATTTTCTATTGGGGTCGTTGACCCATGACGGACAGCGGATGCTGCATGGAAACCCGAACCTGATTACGGACCGCACCAGAGAACTCAGCATTTCAGGGGCGGAGATCTTGGGTCAGTACGCCGTTCTGGGCCGTTATGACTTCGTGATGATGGTCGAGGCCGACGACAATGACGCTGTGGCCAGATTGTCCCTCGAACTGGGCATGCTGACCGGACTCCATCTAGAGACGCTGCCTGCCATCCCCATCGGTTTCATGGGTGACGGGCCGCCTCCGGACCCGGCAGACCGAGAGGAGCCAGTTAGACTCACCCCCGACTTTATACCGGAAAACCGGCCGGGTGACGAATAGCCTCTACGCCTAACCTTTCCGGCGCCGCCGGTATTGAGGACGCAAGTGCTTTGGGTTTAAGCGACGAACTACGGGCCGGTGTAGGATCCATCTGGGAGAGGGTGGTCACCCACCCATTTTTCACCGATATGGCCGACGGTTCACTGGACCGCGTAAGGTTCGACAGATACTTCGACCAGGACTACCTATTCCTAAAGGACTGGGCGATCTTGCTCAGCCTGGCCACCGCCAAAGCCCCAGATTTCGACGCCGCCCGTGAGCTTGTCGGGTTTCTGCACCTGGGATTGGGCGTAGAGGAGGGCCTGTTCCAGGAGGCGTTTCGGGAGCGGGGCATCTCTCGTGAAGCGGTTAAAGCGCTCGAGTACCTGCCCACCACCCAGAATTACAGCGGCTACCTGCGCACTCAAGCTTACGAGGGCACATTTATCGAAGTTGCCGCCGCGTTGCTGGCGATGGAATGGCCCTACCTGGACTGGGCCCAGCGCGCCGAGCAAGCGGGCCGGAAACCGGGGGACCCTTACTACCAGACCTGGATCGATATCCACACCAGTCCCGGCATGTCCGGGTTCGTGACCTGGCTCCGCAGCGTGGTCGATGGGTCGGGGCCCACCCCGGAACAGCGCGATAAGCTGCAAGCCATATTCAGAGACGTCCTCCGTTACGAGTACCTATTCTTCGAGATGGCCTACCAGGAGGAGACGTGGCCGTGATGAATGAGACGGGGAGACAAACACCCTCGGCAATGACCATCGCCGGGTCCGACTCGGGCGCCGGGGCGGGGGTCCAAGCCGACCTCAAGACCTTCGCCGCCTTGGGTGTCTACGGCACGTCAGTGCTCACCGCCATCACCGCCCAGAACACGGTGGCCGTGACCGCGGTGCATGAGATTCCCACCGATATAATCGAGGCCCAGATCGACGCTGTAGTGTCGGACATCGGTGCGGACGCCACTAAGACCGGCATGCTATCCAGCCGCGTCATCATAGAATGCGTGACCGAATCATTGAAAAAATACGCCGACGTCCCTGGGCTGAGGCGTTTGGTCGTGGACCCGGTGATGGTCGCCAAGAGCGGCGACTCGCTCCTGAAGGAAGAGGCGGTTGGGGCCCTGCGTAACCTGTTGCTGCCAATGGCCGCGGTGGTTACTCCCAATATCCCAGAAGCCGAAACCCTGACCGGTCTGGCCATCTCCACCGATGAAGATGTCCGGAAGGCCGCCAAAGAGATCGTCGCCATGGGTGCGGCGTCTGTAGTGGTCAAAGGCGGGCACCGTGAGGGGCCGGCCACCGACGTCTACTACGACGGCCGTAACTTCACGGAGTTTACGGCTCCCCGGATAGAGACGGCCAACACCCACGGCACCGGCTGCACCTTCGCCTCGGCCGTGGCCGCCGGACTTGCTAAGGGTCTAGCTACAGAGGAAGCGGTGGGTCAAGCCAAAGAGTTCGTCACTGAGGCCATCCGCCGTTCATTTCCCATCGGACAGGGACACGGCCCTTTGAACCACTTCTACAAACTCTGGAAATAACGGGAGGCCTAGGAATATGACCACGCAGCCAGGCACATTCCGTTGTCCCATCGAGATCGGGCCCAGGGACGGGTCCCGGTTCCAGCGGGTGATCGTCGTCGCCGGTTCGGAAAACATCTATTCGGTGCTGCCCTCCACTCTGCTGGAGATGATCGGAGTCAGCGCGGAATGGGAGTCCCGTTTCACCCTGCCCGGCGGCGGTTGGGAGATGCTGCCCATGGCCGAAGCCCGCATGCGTATCGACGGCCAAGAGCGCACCACCATCTGCGTCTACGGCAAATCGGACGGCGAGCCCATATTGGGCCGCCACACCCTAGCCGCCTTCGGCCTGGCCGCCGACCACGTCGAACAGAAGCTGGTCCAGGCGGATATGTTCTTGAGTTAGGGTTTCCTAGAAAAGAAGACCTTTTCGAAGAAGAGCTGAACGCATGGTGGCCCGGTTCTCCGAGGGCGCCTAATGAACCAACCCATGATCTAGCAAATGAACTGGGCTCGCTTTCCTAAATGCGGAGTGCCCTAAACCCGTTCGTCCTGAGCCCGTCGAAGGGCGTGCATAAGCCATAGTCCTGGTGGAAATCCCCTCCTTTAGCCGTAGTTCGACATCCTTCCGGGGAAGGACACCACGAACGGGGAAATAAGCACTCCCCCCAACCGCTTGTCAGCCACGAGTGCCCGCTCGTGTTATCATCGGGCCTCGAACCCGACGAACCGAGGTACCGACATGCCATTCGGAAGCAATGATTGGCTGGCTTTAACTGAAGAACCCACCCTGGAACCTGAACTCCCCATCTGCGACCCGCACCACCATTTCTGGGACCACCGCCCCGGAAGCGTCCCCTACCAGCGGTATCTCCTCCATGAGCTGAACGCCGACATCTACAGCGGCCACAATGTCCGCTCCACCGTCTTCCTGGAAGCCAGGTCCATGTACCGCTCCGGCGGCCCCGAAGAACTGCGTCCGGTGGGCGAAGTTGAATTCGTCCAAGGCCTGGCCGCGGCCAGCGCCAGCGGCGTCTATGGCCCAAGCCGGGCGGCGGCCGCTATCATGGGTCACGCCGACCTCAAACTTGGCGCCAATGTGGCGCCGGTCCTCGACGCGCTGCAAGCAGCGAGCCCCAACCGGTTCCGGGGCATCCGCCACAACGTGACCTGGAACACCGACCCCTCCTGGGACAACCGGGAAACTGAAGGCATCCTGGCCAACACTGATTTCATAGCTGGGGCCAAGGTCCTGAGCCAGAAGGGACTCAGCTTGGATATCATGCAGTCCTTCCCACAGATGCCGGAGATCGCGGTCTTCGCCAAAGCCGTACCGGAACTGCCCATCATCGTGAACCACATCGGCGGCGTCAGCCGGGTTGGTATCTTCGCCGGCAAAGACGACGAGATCATACCTGTCTGGAAGGCTGGCATCACCGCGCTGGCCGCCTGCCCAAACGTCACCATGAAACTCGGCGGCATGGGCATGCCCCGGTTCGGCTACGATTGGCACGCCAGAGAAGTCCCCATCGGCTCGGAGGAACTGGCGGAGGCCATGCACCCTTGGATGGAGCATTGTATTGAGCAGTTTGGGCCGGACCGGTGCATGTTCGAAAGCAACTTCCCGCCGGACAAAGTGTCCTTTTCCTACAACGTCATGTACAACGCGTTCAAGAGGCTGTCCAAAGAATATTCGGCATCCGACCGCGCGGCCCTGTTCCACGACACGGCGGTCAGGGTGTACGGAATAGAGGCTTAGCTCAAACTTCGGAGGCTCCCATCATGGACCCGGTTATCAGAAACGTACGCGACACCTTTGATGGAACGAGCGCGGCGCGGCTAATCAACCTGGACGACGGTCCGCCTACTTGCACCCTGACCTACTCGGAAATAGTTCCCGGCAAGACGAGCGCCCACCATATCCACGAATGGGAGCATGAGGTCTACATCATCGAGGGCAGCGGCACCCTGTTCTGCGATGGCAAAGAATATCCGGTCAAGGCCGGCGACGCCATTTTCATTCCGCCCAACGTGGACCATTACACGCTGAACGACGGTGGGCCAGGCAACATCCACCGCATCGAGATCAACCCGCTGATCGCCGCCCAAAGCGGGGGCGCGAGGAACGATGGCGGCGAAGGAACGGGACAGCCGCCGGTGATCCGGAACCACGTTGACTTAGACCGTACCAAGGGTCACGTGCTGATCAGCAACGCCGACGGAGCTCCCAACTACGTGATGCTACACAACGACCCCATGATGCCGGGCGCCGTCAGCCATCCAGACACCGGCGGCCACACCCACGAGTGGGAACACGTCGTCTATGTCTTGGAAGGCACGGCAACCCTGGTGTGCGGCGGTAAAGACTACACCGTATCCGCAGGGGACGCTATCTTAGTACCATCCAACGAACCCCACCAGTGGAAGAACGAATCGCAAGCGCCCGTGATACGCGTGACCTACAACCCGGTAGCCTCGGAGGCCGCGGAACACTGATCAGATGATCGCCCCTTGCTCCTTGAAGGCATTCACGTCGTCCCAGGTGTAGCCCAGTTCCAGAAGCGTTGTCTCAGTATCTTGGCCAAGCTCCGGGGCAGTGGAAGTTGGTATCCCCGGAGTTCGCCCGTACTTTATCGGCGCGGTGAGAATTTTGAATTCACCTTCTTCAGCGTGCGTTAGCGTGGTTGTGTAGCCATTCGCATGCACCTGTGGGTCATCCACGACCTCGTCCAGCGTCTGGACCGGCGCCCAGATGCACTTTTGTTCGTCTAGTTTCGCCGCCCAGTGATTGAAGGTCTCCGAGGAAAGCTTTTTGTCTATGATCTCTACCAACTCGTGGCTGTTCTGCACACGGTTCGCGTGGCTGTCGAACTTTGGGTCGGCGGCGAACTCCTCCAACCCGAGGGCTTTGCAAAAACCGTCCCAGAATCTTTCCGACTCAATCATCACCAGTTGCAGCCACCTGCCATCCTTCGTCTGGTAGAAGTTGAAAAGCGGGTTACCGACGTCTTTTCTCGACACTCGCTCTACCGGCTGCCCGGTCTTCAGTGCAGACATAATGTCGGGACCGATAGCCCACATCCCAGTATGAAGCAATGAGCAGTCGATCCTCTGCCCTTCCCCAGAACGCTCACGCTCATATAAAGCGATACCGATGGCGGCGGTCAACGCCAATGAAGTTGTCTGGTCGCCCTGACCCGGCCGCTGCTGGGTTGGCGGGCCTCCGGACTCTCCCAGCGAACCCATGATGCCGGACCGCGCCCAAAACGCCGCGTAATCGAATCCCGACCGGTCACGCTCGGGGCCTTCCGTGCCATAGCCTGTGAGGGCGAGGTAGATCGTACGTGAATTCAACGCCGATATATCCTCGTAACGCAATCTATAGCGCTCTTGCCTATGCGGTGTCAGATTAGTCACAATCACATCTGACTGGGCAGCTAATTTTTGAACGACCTCCTGGCCCTGCGGGCTTTCAAGGTTCACCGCGACGCTCTGTTTTCCACGATTCAGCAGCTCGAATATCGTGTTGATGCCGCCGGAATACTGGACGACTCCGCGTGAGGATACGTCTATGCTCCGAACCGGATCACCTGTCTCAGGGTGTTCGATCTTGACGACCTCAGCCCCCATGTCCGCCATGATCGCGCAAGCAGCCGGAGCGGCAACCCAGTTTGCGATCTCCAAAACCTTCAACCCCTCTAGCGGCCCAGGCATATGAGACTCCTTCCCAGAATGTCTTTGGTCAAACTGATTCCATTTAGCGTCGCGCTAGGCTCGTTAGTCCATGTACGGAATGATCCGGTCGCCGATCAGGTCGATGGTCTTCATGATCTGGGCGTGGGACGGGCCTCCCGAGTGGGCGTGCCGCAGGCGCAACAGGCAGGACTCGGCGCCGGTGCCTTCGCTCCAGCGCTGGAACTCTGTCAGGCATTCTTCGGGGTCTCCCATGATCAGGCGGTCCTTGGCGACGCGCTCCAGAGTCAGCTCCGATTCGTCCTTGATGGACTTGAACTCGGAGAGTCCGTTCCGCCAGTAGTACTTGTAGGCGGCCATTACCTCGGGGCCATAGACCTCTTCCGCTTCTTTCCTGGAGCTGGCCACCCAGGCGTCTCGCATGATCACCGGCGTAGGCGTCTTGCCGGCGGCTTCTGCGGCCGCTTTGTACTGGTCGATCAGCCGGACAGTATTGTCCAAGGTGGTGCTGGGCGTGGTGACCAACGCGTCTCCGATATTCGCCGCCCGGCGCGCGCTCACCGGTGCGCTGGCCCCGATCCAGATGGGAGGATGAGGCTTCTGCACCGTGTCCGGCCGCACCGTAAGGTTCTCGATCTGATGGTGTTTGCCGTCGAATGAGAACTCCTTGCCCGACCAGCATTCGCGCAATATGTGGACCTTCTCCTCGAATAGATCAACGCGGTCCGACATGTTGACGCCGAACGCATCAAAATCTGCCTGTTGGTAGCCCAGTCCCACCCCTACGGTCACCCGTCCTTTGGAGATGATATCCAGCGTGACAACGTCTTCAGCCAGCCGCACCGGGTGGTGCAGCGGCAATAGGATCACCGATGTCCCGACCCGTAGCGTGGTTGTCGCCGCGGCGACGGCGGTGCAGACGATCAGCGGCGACGGCAGGAACCCGTCTTTGTCCTGATGATGCTCGCCGAAGAAACACGAGTCAAACCCGGCCTGCTCGGCCAACTGGGCCTCCTCGATAACCTCATCCACGCACCTGGGTAGGTCCTCGCCCCGGGGAGGGTTGGCGATGGAACTGTATATCCCAAATTTCATGACTTTCTGCCCCTCTCGGTTCGTTGGTTTACCACTCGTCGTAGAGAGTATCACCGTATAGAATGGGATTGCCAATCGAGAACTATGAGCACAACATCGCCAGGAGGATTGTCCCGACATGCCCGAACTGCCTGAGGTGGAAAATACGCGCCGGAACCTGGTGCGGGCGGGACTGCCCGGTTGCACCATCACCGGCGCAAACATCACCTGGGCCAACACAGTGAAGAAACCCTCGGCGGCGGAGCTGGCGGAGGGCCTGAAAGACCGCACCATCCAGGACGTTCAGCGTCGCGGCAAGTACCTCATCTTCCCTCTTTCCGGCGGCGGACCTGCCGCTTTCATCGTGCATCTGGGCATGACCGGCAGGCTCCGGGTCCAACCACAGTCCCAAGAACCGGACCCCATGACCCGGCATTTCTTCCCCTTGGGCGACGGGCGGGAGCTCCGGTTCGTAGACGGTCGCAAGTTCGGCAAGCTGTGGCTGGTGGACTCCCCCGACGAGGTGCTGCCAGTCATGAGCCCCGAACCATTCGACGATGACTTCACCGTTGAGACCTTGGCGGAGTCCTTCGCCGGCAGGAAGGCCCCGGTCAAAGCCCTGCTGTTGGAGCAGTCCGTGGCCTGCGGTCTGGGGAACCTCTATGCCGACGAATCGTTGTTCCTGGCCGGCCTGCACCCGGAGCGGCCAGCCAGCGATCTTTCCATCGAAGAGATCGCACGGTTGCGACAGGCGATCATCGACTCGCTCACGGCGGCCTATGGGGTTTACGACCGGGCCCGCGACCAAGACTGGCCCGACCCGCCGACGGCATTGACCACCTGGAGCCACCCCCGCGACGTTAAGGCGTCTTGCCCTAACTGCGGGACCAACATGGCGGCGATCCGGATCCGCGCCCGAGGCACTTATTTCTGCGCGAAATGCCAGGTCTGATTCTTAGGAGCATCAAATGGCAGACAACGTCCACGATCTGTTGATCATCTACACGTCTAAGAACGGCCGCACCGGCGCCATGGTGGAGCCTATTCGCAAGGGGATGGAAGACGCGGGGGCCAGCACGTTGGTCCGTACGGTGGAAGAAGTCCAGTGGGAAGAGATGTTGTCCGCCAAGGGCGTCATCATCGGCACGCCGGTGCGTTTCGGGGACGTTGATTGGCAGATCAAGCGTTTGTTCGATGTCATGACCTTCCAGGACTACCCCGGTCCGCTATCGGGCAAGGTCGGCGGGGCGTTCACCGGCGGAGGCCGTCCCGGCGGCGGGGCCGAACTGGCCCTGCTCAGCATGCTCCACATCCTGCTCAACCACGGCATGGTCATCCAGGGAAACGCTTTTACGTCCCACTACGGCCCGGTGGCCCTGCGTGACTTCCCCGAAGAAGAAGTCAACGCCATCTGCAACGCCTGGGGTCGCCACTGGGCAGAGTTGGTGCGGCGGCTAAATCCGGTGGGTTAAAAACCCGCGCCTGCGACGGGCATTCCCTCTCCCGCGCACGGGAGAGTGCTAGGGTGAGGGCCAGCGTTCCTCGTGGACCAAGCCTCTCTGCCGCAGCGCGGACCACTATCCGAATTGCCTCTAGTCGAGGGAGGTGGCGATTATGTCCCCTTCTCTGATGATTCCGTCAGTCAGTATTTCGCAGCTTATTCCGCCATTGTCCCAGAGCTCTTCGTATAAACCGGGTTGCCCCAGAAGCTTCTCCAGATAGAGACATGGCTGGGTGATTCGGTGGGCCCTTAAGCGTACCGTTCCGACAAAGAACTCGGTCCCGACCAGGTCGTTGATCTCAATGCCCCTAGTGATGACATTCCGGCGGCACTCCTCCGGCTTAACAGTGATGTTGAACTTATCCTTGAGCGACTCCAACACTTCACTTTGAATCAAGGTAACCTGCCGGCCCGGTTCCGGCTTCTTCGAGTAGGTCCCGGTGCCCAGAAAATAACGGTCTCCCTCGATGCCGCGTCCGGCTAATGCGGAAAATCGCTCTGCTTTTTTCATAGGTCCAGCCATACGGTCCACTGTGAAGAGCCCAACGACTTTACCAGTTTCAATCATGGATTCCCTCTCGAGTCTGATTAACCATCAAGCCTTCGCTGAGCGACGGGGCTAGCATTCTCCCTAAACGTTCGGGGCCTGCCACTCGCCAAAGATTTCGCGTAGCGCCCCTGATACTTCGCCCACTGTGGCAAGCGCCCGCACGGCCTCCAGCGTGGCCGGCATCAGGTTCCCACCTTCGCTGGCGACTGATTTCAACTCGTCCAGAGCACGAGAGAGGGCTTTGGAGTCCCGGTCTCTCCGCAGCTCGTCGATCTCGTCTCGCACGGTACTGGCAACCGATGGGTCGGGAGTGTGCAGCTCGATGGGCGGCGTTTCGTCGGTGGTGAAGCGGTTCAGCCCCACCACGACGCGTTCCCCTTGCTCCACCTCGCGCTGGAAGCGGTACGCCTCCTCGCCGATCTCCTGGACCACCCAGCCCGACTCTATGGCCGCCACCATGCCGCCGCGTTCTTCGATGCGGGTCAGGTATTCTTCGGCCTGCTCTTCGATCTGATCGGTTAGGCTCTCCACATAGTAAGAGCCGCCTAATGGGTCGATGACATCGGCCAGTCCGCTCTCGTAGGCCACGATCTGCTGCGTGCGTAGGGCCAGTGTGGCCGCCTCCTCCGATGGCAGGGCGTGGGCCTCGTCCATGGACGCCGTGTGCATCGACTGCACTCCCGCCATGGCGGCGATCACCGTGTGGAGAGTCACCCGCACGATGTTGTTCTGCGGTTGTTGGGCGACCAGCGTGCTGCCGCCGCTGCCGGCCCCGGTCCGGAATGTCAGCGAACGCGGGTTCTTGGCCCCGTAGCGTTCTTTTAACAGCCGGGCCCACAACCTGCGGGCGGCCCGGAACTTGGCCACCTCTTCAAGGACGTTGTTGAACACGCTGAAGTTGAAGGCGATACGGGGAGCGAAATCGTCGATCGCCATGCCCCGGGACAGCGCCTCGTCCAGGTAGGCGCGGGCGTTACCGAAGGCGAAGGCCAATTCCTGCACCAAGCTTGACCCGGCCTCACGCACGTGGTACCCGCAGATGTTGATGAAGTTCCACCGGGGCAGATGTTCGGCGCAGTACTCGAAGAGGTCCACCGTCATCTTCAAGGACGGACCGGGAGGGAAGATGTAGTTCCCTCTGGCGATGAACTCTTTCAGGATGTCGTTCTGGGCGGTCCCGCCGATCTGCTCGAGGGGAATTCCCTGGTTCTGGGCGGTCACCACGTACATCGAAAGCACGGACTGGGCCGATGCGTTCACGGTGAGGGACGGTGTCACCTGTTTTAAGGGCAGTTCATGGAACAGAGTCTCCATCTGCCGTACCGATGGGCAGGAAATGCCGACTTTTCCCACCTCGCTGGAGGCTAAGGGATGGTCGGGGTCCATGCCCAACTGCGTGGGCAGGTCGAAGGCCACGTTCATTCCGGTGAGGCCCTGCTCCAGCAGATGCCGGAACCGGGAGTTGGTCTCCTCCACCGTGTCGTAACCGGCGTATTGGCGCATGGTCCAGAGGCGCCCGCGGTACATGTCCGGGCGGATCCCACGGGTGAAGGGGTAGGCGCCGGGAAACCCCAAGTCCTTAAGGTAGTCCTGCCCCCCCGCGTCCTCAGGGGTGTAGACGGACTTTAGCGGCATGCCGTAGCTGGTTTCCGGAGCTGGTTTCGGTTCGCTCTGGCGAGCTAGAGCGTCGGCCAGCTTACTCTCGTACTCCCGCCCAGCTTCCTGTAGGTCTTTCTTGGCAGCGTCGTCGGCCATGGTCCCTCCTACCGTCACCGGTCATGACGGTGGCAATCGTAGCATAGGCGGGGTTGGTGGGAGTGGCGGATGGGGAACGCCCTCACCCTAGCCCTCTCCCGTGCCAACCGTCCCTTCTCCCTTCAGGGGGAAGGTTAGGATGGGGGTGGATTGTTCTTCACATACAACTTTCATACCGGAGAGCCCGGCCCTCACCCTAACCCTCTCCCGTTGCGACGGGAGAGGGGATATCAGACCGCCGTGCCGTAGATCTGGTCTGGGACCACTATGACCGCGGCGCGGCGGTCGTCGACCATGGCTTGGTCGTATTCCGGCCAGTTGGCGTGGTCGCCACCGGTGGCAGCGCGGTAGACGTCCCGCAGGGCGTCGCGCAGTTCATCGGCGGGGGTGTTATCCGAGGACAGGATGGTGGCCTTCCCTTCGAAAACTATGTAGCCCCACCAATCGTTTTTGGAGACCATCAAGGAACACCTGGGGTCGCGCTTAAGGTTGATTAGCTTTGCGCGGTCGACGGTGGTCGAGAACGCCACGCCGTCCCGGTACGCTCCGCACGTGACGATACTCATCTGGGGCATGCCGTTCCTTCGGAAACAGGTCAATACTCCTTGATGGTTCTCGGTGGTAAATTGCTTGACATTATTCGGCAGCGGCATCATTCTCCCCTTCTTTCAATTCGTTCTCTGATTCCGGCTCGAGTATAGCTTTAGCCGGAGGGGCGTCAAAATCGATCTCGTACATATCGTAATTAGTTGGGCGCATGCGAAGTCCCGCGTAGACCCCCTGCGCGATGGTGTTGTCCTTGTCCACGTAGAGGCGCAACCCACCGACGTTGCCCTGCTGGCGGGCTACTTCGGCGGCATAGAAATGAAGGGACTGGTACACGCCCTGCCGCCGGTAATCAGGCTTTACGTAGACGCTTTGAATCCACCAGAAGAAAGAGTTCCGCCAATCGCTCCACTCGTAGGTGATGAGCAGTTGGCCCACCGGGCGGCTGGTATGCTCGGCGATCAGGTAGAATCCAAGGTCATTCCGGTTGAACACCGCCTCTACGCCCAGCCGGACAACTTCGCTATCCAGAAACTTGCCTTCGGTCTCTTGGGCCATGGCGATGTTGAAGTCGATTATCGCGTCGACGTGCAACAAGGAAGCGCGCCGAACCTGCACGTCGCTACCGGGTACTGAAGTCAAATCTCTCTCCCTTTTCTAAAACACGTCCGACCAGGCGGACTTAATTGATCCAAAACGTGGAACCCGACTCGTCCTTCAGGACTTCGATACGCACCGGGAACGCTTCTTTAAGGTCGTCCAGGTGAGTGATCACCAGCACCTTCTCGAAGTCGTCGCCGATGGCGCTGATCACGTCCAGGATTCGCTCCCGCCCCACGGTGTCCTGGGTGCCGAAGCCTTCGTCGATGAACAGTGTCGGCAGGGGCGCGCCCATGCGCTGGGCCAGTACCTTGGAGAGGGCGATGCGCAACGCCAGGTTGATTCGGAATGCTTCGCCGCCGCTGTACATCTCGTAACTGCGGGGACCCAGTTCGTCGCTGACCATGATCTCCAGAGTCTCACGTGGGTCGCCCTGCCCTGATGCCCGCTCCCGCTGGGTCTCAAGATTGATGTTCATCCGGTTGTCGGTCATCCGGCCTAATAGCGCGTTGGTCTCATCCTCCAAGCGCGGAACGACCGTCTCTATGAGCATTGCCTGCACGCCTTGGCGGCCAAAGGCGGTGGACAACTCTTGGTAGATCGATTGTTCGTCCTGCAGGGCGGTCAGGCGCGCCGTCTCAGCGATCAGCTCTTGCCCCAATTTTTCCTGCCGCTCCACCTGGTTCCGAAGATACCCCTGACGCTCGATCGACTGCTGGATCTTGACTCCCAGTTCCCGTTCCCTTTGCTCAGCCTGGGTGAATTCGCTCTCCAGGGCCGCCAGCCCAACCAAAGCCTCTTTCGCCTCGGCGGCTTGGGATTGCAGCAGCTCCATTTCTTCCTTGCGGCGCTGAGCCATGGCCGCGTTCTGTTCCGCTGCTTCCTTGGCCGCGGGCAGACCGGCTTCAGCCTGCTCCAATAGCCCCTCCTGCTGGGCGAACTCTTCCAATCCGACGGTCTCTTGAAAAACCCGCTGGCGTGTCTCGGGGTCGTACTCCAGTTCTTGTATCTGGGCTTCCAACTTTTGCAGTTGGACCGACTCCTCGGCGGCGAAAGAACCGTCCACCAGGGCCGTCCGCATGGCTTCCAGTTTGGGAGTCGCCTCTGCCAGCTCCTGCCGTGCCTGCAGAGCTTCCTGCATCTGCTGTTCCAGTTGCTGTAGCGCCACCTGACGCTTGGTTTGGGCCTGGGATAACGCCTGCTCTTGTTGGGGGAAGCGTCCCTCCAGCTCGGCTGTCTGGGCCTTCAGCGTCTTCACTTGGGCCGATGTGTTCCGGTACTCGTCACGCTTGGCTTGGATATCGGTTTCAAAGGTCTCAACCAAGCGCTGGCAGCCGTCTTCGCTCAGCGGGGTCTGGCACAACGGACACACCGCTTCCTGGCCGTTGGCCCTGTCCAGCAATTCTTTCTTGGCGGCCAGGTCTTTGCCTTCACTTGCAGACCGCTCCAGAGCGCTCTGAGTCTGTGCAGTCTCGACCGCCAAAGCGCTGAGGCTTTCGCGCTCAGCCGCCAGGGCCCGCTCCTGCTCCTCGATAGCCGGTCCCTGGTCATGAAGCTGCTGCTTGCTGGTCTCAAGTTGCTCCAGGCCTTGGGCTTTCGGGTTGAAACGGGTCTCGATCTCAGAGTTTAGTTGTTGGATCTGGGACTCCAGCAGGGTCCGTTTAACGTCGATGGCCCCGGAAGCCGTGGTCTTTTGGCCTACGAGTTCGTCGAAATTGCGGCCGGCTTCTTCCAGTCTGGAGAAGGCGGTGCGGGCGGCGGCCAGTTGGGCGGCGCCTTGGCGGATGGCCGGGGCCTGGCCCACCAGTTTCTCGAAACCCGCCACCTGTTGCAGGGCGGTTTTGTGGGCCGACTCGAACTGCTCCATCTCTTTGGCCAGGGCTGCCACTCGCTGGGCCGCTTCTTCCTGGCCCGACTGCTGCCGGCGCAGTTCGCCGACCTGTTCTCTCAGACCAGATGTTTTCGCCTGCTGTTCCGCCAGGTCTTTATTCTGCGCGGCGAGACTGGATTCAACTTCCTCCAACTCCGCCGACGGCGCCTCCATCTGCTCCAGGTCCCGGCGCAGGCGGTCCACCGTGCCCTCGGCTACTTTGGCGCTGTTTTCGGCCCAACTGTTCCGCTCCCTGGCGCGGACCAATAGCCGGTCATAGACGTCCAAGCCCAGGATCTTACTGAGGACGGCTTTCCGTTCGGCGGGCGTCTTGTTGGTGAACTCGTCGGCCCGGCCCTGGACCAAGAATGCTGAGTTGATGAACGTGTCGTAGTCCATGCCGATGGTCTGGTCGATCCGGGCCTGGGTCTCGCGCATCATATCGCCGGTTACCACCCGTGGGGTGTCATTCTCCAGGACCATCAATTGCAGGTCCGACGCCCCACTCCGGCGGCGAGTGCCGCCCCGGGCGTGGCTGCGGATGACCCGGTATTTCTGGTCCCGCGAGGAGAAGTCCAACTCAACCCGGCACTCATCGGCGCCGTAGGAGATCATCTCGTCTTGGACCCGGCCTCTAGCCTTGCCCCACAGCGCCCAGGTGATGCTGTCCAAAAGGGCCGATTTGCCGTGGCCGTTGGCGCCGCAGATGCAGGCGATGTGGAGACCGGTGAAGTCCAGCGGAGGAACGTTCTCCCGGTAACACAGGAAGTTCCTGACCGTAAGCTTGAGGGGTATCATGGTGAGGGCCTCGAACGGGCCCGAAAAAGAGAGCTTGCCTGGCTTGGTCGTAAACCGGCCACCTGCAACCTCCACCACACCAAAGAAGACTGCCCGCGGCCCTGACGTTCCTTGAAGTTGACCGGGGCCGGAGCGTAGATAATTTTAGCACAGGGCCGGACACACTGGACCCATGATTCATCACGCGGAAATCATCCAGGTAAATGACCTGCGCAAGAGCTACGGCGACCTGAAAGCCGTGGACGGCGTCTCGTTCTCCGTGAGTGCCGGCGAGGTCTTCGGCATCCTGGGTCCCAACGGCGCGGGCAAAACGACGACAGTGGAGATACTGGAGGGCATGAGGGCCCAGGACAGCGGCTCGGCCATCGTCAACGGCATCGACGTTCAAAAGGACCCGCGGGCCGTCAAGAAGGTCATCGGCATCCAACTGCAATCCTCGGCCTTCTTCGACCGTCTAAGTCTGACCGAGATCTTGGACGTGATGGCAAGTCTTTACCACCGGAAGATCGACGCCCTGGAACTGTTGCGGGAGGTGGAACTGGACGACCGGGCCGGCGCGCTGTTCAAGGAACTCTCCGGCGGCCAGAAACAGCGTTTCTCCGTTGCCTCTACGCTGGTGAACGACCCTATCTTGCTCTTCCTGGACGAACCAACCACCGGGCTTGACCCGCAGGCCCGTAGGCACATGTGGGCATTGGTCCAGCGGTTCAAATCAGAGGGCCGCACCGTGCTTTTGACCACCCACTACATGGAGGAAGCGGAGGAACTGTGCGACCGGGTCGCCATCATGGACCACGGCAAGATAGTGGCCATGGACCGACCGGCGGCATTGGTTGACTCGCTCCTCAGCAAGGGATTCAAGAAGGAACGCACGGAGAAGCTGGCCAACCTGGAAGACGTGTTCTTAGACATCACCGGCCGTGAGCTGCGGGACGAGTGATGTTGAGCCGTTTGTTGCAGACCAACCCGACGATCAGCCTCACCAGAGCCTCGATGCGAACCGGGTTCCGGGAACGGGAATGTTAAGACAACTATTTCAGACTAATCCCACGCTGAGCCTCACCAAAGCTTCAATGCGGATCTGGTTCCGAGACCGGCAGGCCATCTTCTGGACCTTCTTTTTACCCCTGGTGTTGATCTCCGTGTTCGGCCTGCTGGACTTCGGCGCCTTTCGCACCGTCGACCTGGGGATCGTGGACCGCGCCAATAACGACGCATCCCAGAAGTTGATCGCCGATGTCCGGGCGCTGGGCACCTTCGACATCTCCGACGACTTGTCGGAGGAAGAAGAGCGGGAGGCGCTCTTGGACGGAGACCGTAACCTGCTGTTGATCATCGAGCCTGGCTTCGGTGAAGGCCAGTCTCCGGCCCAACGCCGGGTCACCGTGATCTATAACCAAGGCGAGCCGCAAGAATCGGCGGCCGGACAGACCATCATCCAACACCTGCTGGACAAGATAACCTTCGCAGAAGGGAATATCTCAGACCGCTACAAAATAGATGCCTCACCGGTGGACAGCCGCAACTTGAGATTCATCGATTTTTTGATGCCCGGCGTAGTCGCCATGTCGATCATGCAGATGGGCCTTTTCAGTGTGGCCTTTTCTTTCGTCCAGCTGAAGAGCCGGGGCGTGTTGCGAAGGTTGAAAGCCACGCCGGTGCTGCCGGCCAGTTTCATCTTCGCCCAGGTATTCACCCGGTTGACCATCTCGATCCTGCAGACGCTGGTGCTGGTGGGCCTGGCGGTGCTGGCCTTCGACGTTCACCTGGAAGGCAACCTGGGAGTAATGGTGTTGCTGGCGCTGCTGGGAGGCGGGGTATTCATCAGCATGGGATTCGCGGTTTCAGGATGGGCGGGCACCGAAGACGTGGCCGCCCCAGTGGCCAACGCCATCGCCCTGCCCATGATGTTCCTGTCCGGTGTGTTCTTCCCCAGGGACGCCATGCCAGAGCCGCTCCGGGCCGTGGCCGATTTTCTACCCTTGAGCTATCTGGCCGACGCCCTGCGCAACGTGGCCGTCGACGGCGCGAGCCTCTGGTCCCAATGGGAGAACGTGCTGGGACTGACCGTCTGGCTGGTGGTAACGTTCTTCATCGCCGTCAGGCTGTTCCGGTGGGAGTGATGCGCCCGGTCTGTCAGAGCAGTCCCATTCTCTGCAAGTCTTCGCCCGACCATTTCGCCTGTAATTCGATGATGCTTTTTAGCGTCCCTGCGGCGAATGTCTCACCAGACCTAGTAAATGGCACGGTTACGCGGCGGCCATCAGGATGCGCATACCGGCGATGACTGCCGCGTTGCCGGACAAACAAAAACCCTTCATCTAGAAGGGCTCTGATCAACCGCCGGGCTGCAAGCGAGCGTAAACGGGAGTAATCGACGCTGCTCATAAAGTTACGGAAACTAACTGTCCTTCCGGTGTCGTAACATTCTCTTGCTCTTTGACCGGCTCGTTCGCCTCGATCCGCTCTTCTACGATCATCGTGAGGACTTCTTGGATGTGCTGCAACGCTGCTTCTTGGCTCTCACCCCAGGTGGACGCGCCCTGCTCTTCCAGGGGCGGATAAAACGCCCTCCAGCCCTCTTCGTCAGGTTCTAATTCAACATGGAAGACGTATGTTTTCATCGACACTCCAAGACGCCGTGTCCCAGACTATACCCGGTCGGACGGTAATCGACACTGGGATTTTATCATGGACAGGTATTGCTATTTAACCTCTGTCCACCTTGACCCTGAATCTCGCGCCAGCCTACAATTCAATGCAGAAACTTTCCAATAAGGGCGACCAGAACAGATATGTTTGAGAACTTAACCGAGCGGTTGACCGGCATCCTGAACAAGCTGACCAGTAAGGGCCGCTTGACCGAAGGCGACGTCGATGAAGCCCTTAGCCTGGTCCGGCGCTCCCTGCTGGAAGCCGACGTTAATTTCCGGGTCGCCAGGGACTTTGTGGCGGCCGTGAAGGAGCGGGCCCTCGGCTCGGACGTGCTGGAAAGCCTCTCCCCCGGCCAGCAGGTGGTCAAGATCGTGCAAGAGGAGCTGACCAATCTCCTCAGCGGCGGCGATAACTCGTTGACTCTCTCAAGTCAGCCGGTGACGATCATCATGCTGGTGGGTCTGCAGGGCTCGGGTAAGACGACCACCGCCGCCAAATTGGCCCTGCACCTGCGCCGCGAGAGCCACAAGTCTCTGCTTATCGCCGCCGACCTGCGCCGCCCTGCCGCCATCCAACAACTGGAGACGCTGGGCAAGCAACTGGACATTCCCGTCTATTCCGAAGATCCCAAGTCCTCCACCGTGGTGCAGGTGGCCAAGAACGGCGTGGAAAAGGCCCGCCAACTGGGCGTCAACTGGGCCATCATCGACACCGGAGGCCGCCTCCAGATCGACAAACAGTCGATGAAGGAACTCGGCGAGGTCAAGAAAGCGGTCAACCCCCACGAAGTGCTGCTCGTCGTTGACGCCATGACCGGGCAGGAAGCGGTGAACGCCGCCGAAGGGTTTCACGAGCAGGTCTCGCTCACTGGTCTGATCATGTCCAAGATGGATGGCGATGCCCGGGGCGGCGCCGCCCTGTCCATCACCCGCGTTACCGGCGTGCCCATCAAGTTCATGGGCGTGGGAGAGCGTCCCGACGGTCTCGAGGCCTTTCACCCGGACCGCCTGGCCTCCCGGATACTGGCGATGGGCGACATCCTGACTCTCATCGAGAAAGCCCAGGGCGCGGTGGATGAGAAACAGACCGAGGAGATGGAAAAGAAGTTCCGTCAGGCCAGTTTCGACCTGGAAGACTTCTTGACCCAGATCCAAAGCGTGAAGAAGATGGGTTCGCTTTCGTCGATCATGGAGATGATTCCGGGGATGAGCCAACTGAGCAAGAAGATGCCCATGGGCGACCTGGACGACGGGCGCATCGAGCGCATCGAAGCCATCATCCGGTCCATGACTCGCCAGGAACGCCAAAAGCCGGAGATCTTGAACGGGAGCCGCCGCCGCCGCATCTCCCGTGGCAGCGGAACCACCCCCCAGGACGTGAACCAACTGCTGAACCAGTTCAAGCAGACTCAGAAGATGATGAAGCAGATGTCCAAGTCCCGAAACCCCATGGCCCTGATGAAGATGCTTAAGGGATAGGTCGCGGCTGGGTTTTTATCTGCTACGGCCTACTCACGGCTTGGCTCGGTTATCTGGCCGCCCTCCCTTCGTTTGTCCTGGGTTGAGCAAACGCCACCTGCATCCATCTTAGCATCAGGCATAGGCGTACTCTCGATCAGCACTTGGCTCGACCAGATATCCAGAGTAGCCTGAGATGTTGTTTATGGTGAAGACGACGGAGAATCGAACCATACTGAGAACGCGGGCTTCTGTGTTGGTGGCAGCATAGTTTCATGCGTTTAACAACTGTTTGAGGTACCCGATGGTATCGGGTTGGCCATGAACCCGGCGGTTTGCTGGTTGCTAGCACGCCTGATAAATAAAGGCCCAGGTTAGATACCCTGGGCCTTGTCTTTGCCCAAATAAGTGGTTCTAACGGTATTAGAACCCACAGCCACCGCCTCCGCAGGGCAGTGGCAAAATTCCCGAAGGCAGTTAAGCATGTATTGTCTCGTTTGAGTCCGGTGATTCCTTGGATTGTCCTGTCCAGAATATTAAATCTGTTAGTCCTCTTCTTTGTTAAATCGTGTTAGCTGGCTCGTTAGCGAAGCAGTAATTATCTAAACCCGAGGCGATCACTTTGACCAAGATAGCACGCCCTAATGCGCACTAATCTTGGTAACATTTATAGAATTCCACTAGAACTGTTAGCGTCCAAAACGTGAAGCTCTTTCGCTGCAACTTGACCCGTTCTGAATGCAACCTTTGAGCCACCTTAGGTCTCATAGAATAGTTGGCATAATGGGTCGAGACGTCAGTAACGAACAGTAGGCATTGCTGTGGGGTTCACAGCGTTGGTGCGGGCACCTCGACCTCATGGCACCCGGAATCACGTATCTGGCTTCCTAGCAGTTTTCCTCGATACAGCGATTGCCATTGATATCATCAGTTAGTCTCGAGTTCTGTTTCTCTCTTGTTTTTCCGATTCCGGTTTAACACCAACAGCAGAATCGCCAAGATCGCCAAACCCGTACCACCAGCGACTCCGACGATGACCCAAATTCCAGAGCCTAGGTCTTCTTGCGACAAAACACCATTCGTCACTCCAAGGGCCTCTGGGTTCCTCGACCGACCTTTTTGTAGCGCACGTCCTAGGGCGTGTTCATCAATCTCTCTGGCAAAGATTATTGCCGCTCCTATACTCTCAGGGTCTTCAATGGCCGCTTCCGCTAGCGCCGCTCCGATACTCTCAGGTTTCTCGGAGGCTGCTTCTGTTAATGGTTCTACATCCGATCTACTATCTCGCTTGGACGAATCGGGAAGGGGATTCTCAGTGAGTTTGGGGATAACCTCCTCAAACATAATGTCACTGGGAACAGATGTGGCCTGGTCGATGGGGACACCTGCTGAAGTTTTCGTCTTGACAGAATAGGTTCCAGTAGGGCCAGATACTGGTGGATTTTTGATGCCATTTAGCACTAGGGAGACCTTAGTATCAGCTTCCACCAGGCTACCTTCCAGACGACTGATGATAACGCTGTGTTCCGATAAGACGACCGTGGTCATACCATCAATAGAGGGTCCGTCGCCTGCCAGACTCATAACTTCACTGCCGATCAAACCAAAACCCGAAGGGAATGTGATCACAATATCTCCGTTGCCTGGCAACGGGTTGGCAGTGGTAAACGACACGGTGACACGTCCAACTGCCTTGGCGACCAAAGAAGCGGGTTCAACGTCAGTGAAACCCAGGACGCCTGGAGTGATGATGTCGGGTCTCACGGCTGTGTCAACATCTAAGGTAGTATCCAAGCTCGTGGTGGTCTTGATGATATAGCTCTTAGATGAGCCGGATACCGGTGGATTCTTAATGCTCGTCAACGTCAACGTGACGACGGTGTCGGCATCTATTGAATCTCCATCACCTACGCGTGTGATGGTGGCGATCTGGCCGGAGACAGAGACCGAGGTGGTGCCATCGAAACTGGCTCCATCATCCCCCATCGCCGTGGCCGATCCGCTGTTTAAGCGGAAGCCCGACGGGAAGGTGATTGCGATCTTACCGTCGGTAGGTAGTGGGTCGCTGATAATAAAGGTCACACCCACGTCCCCCACAGCTCCAGCCACTAGAGATGCGGGCTGCACGTTAGTGGCGCTTAGAGTTCCTACAACAAAAGTGTCGGGGTCCACTTCAAGATCCTCGTCAGCGGATCAACCGCCAACAAATTGGGTCTCGTTGCTCTCGCGAAATGCTGGTGAATCAGCAACGAGATTCTTCGGCTGACGCCTCAGAATGACAAGAAGGAGTCAGATCCGCTCGTCCTGAGTTCCGCGAGATTTTCTCCGATGCACCAGGGGATTTCCCACCTAGCCTAGCCCAGATTCGGCACCACCAACTCCGTGAATTTCTCCAGCTGTTGCATCTGGTTGGGGGAGGCGAAGCGGACTATGAAGTAATCGGCGCCGGCGTCTTTGTAGCGCTTGATGGCGTCGATTGCTTTCTGGGCCGGGCCGAATACGCAGAGTAGCTGCTTGCTGACCACTTCATACGGGATGCCGTAGTAGGCCCGCATGAACCCGTCGCCCTCAGACAGGGCCTCGTCTTCATCGTTGAGATTGATCGAGATGTAGAGGGCGCGCGGGATGCGGCTCACGTCCCGGCCCAGCTCTTGGCCCTTCTCTTCGATCTTGTCCCAGCATCTGGTGAACATCTCCGTGGAAGGGACATTGGTGATCCACCCGTCGCCCTGGGCCGCCACTCGCCTAAGTCCCCTTTGGACCCAGTTACTGGAGAGCCAGATGGGCACCGGTTGCTGCACCGGTCTTGGCTCCAGGGTCATGCCAGTCAGGGGATAAAAGCCTTCCGGGTTCGAAACGTCGTCTTCGGTCCACAGCTTCCGGAGAACATCGATGCTTTCTTCCATGCGGGCGGCACGCTCTTCGATGGGAACACCCACTGCGGCATGCTCGTCCACGAACATCTGGTTGTTGCTTCTACCGGCGCCCAGACCCAATATGATGCGGCCGTCGGAGATGTTGTCGATGGTTGCGATAGAGTGGGCTAGGTGCACCGGGTGCCGCAGGGCATTCAACATGACGGCGGTCCCGATCTTGACCCGGTGGGTGCGCGCAGCCAAGGCGGCCATGACCGCCAAGGGTTCCAGGCGTGGTTTGGAGGTGATGCTGTCGCCGACCCAGACCGAGTCGTAGCCGATGCGTTCCGCGGTCTCGGCCATCTGCCAGTTCAGTTCTACCCTGGGTCTGCCGCCCTTCGCGTACACCAAGACACCCCTGGTGGGCAGCAGGACTCCCATGTTATTCATCGGTCCCAATTTTTCCTCCAAGCCGTGTTTGTCAGGTTGGCTGGTTATCCATGCTTATTCTTGGCTGATCACCGGTCGTTGCAGGTAGGTCCCTGGCAACTGCTCGGCGATCAAGAACCGCATGGGCTCGCCGGTCGAATTTCGGATGCCATGGGCGGTCCCGGCCGGAACGAAAACCAAGTCTCCGGTTTCGACGGCCATGGATTCATCGCCGACGATCTGATGTCCCTGCCCGGACAGAAAGTAGTGGACAGCCTCGCCGTGGCTGTGGAACGTGTCGTCGCTGTGACCGGGGGGCACAACCCGCACCGAAAGCTGTAGGGTGTGGATATCGAACCCCAATTCGGGCGCGATCAGGGTGGTCGTCTGATTATCTGCCGGTGATTCCCAGGGCACTTCGTTCCTGGGCACCAAGTAGTTCTTGGCCTTGCGCCGTTGGTTGAACTCGTCATCAAGGACACCCAGTTCGTGGAGCAGGTGTTGCCGCCAGGAATAAAGCGTTGCCGAGTCCATGGCCTCGGGGTCCTCTTTCTCCATCGTGACCAATCGGCTGTCGATGCTCTCGTGCTCACTCAGGTCGTCGGCATGGTACTGCCACGAAGCGGGGACGGGCAGGTGTGTGCCGGGAATCTGGTGGAAGGCGATGAACACCATCGGTTCGTCGCCGGTGTTCTCAGTGCCGTGCCAGATATTGGCCGGTATAAACGCCAGGTCCCCCGGCGAAACCTCTACTTCCTGGTCGTCGATGATCTCTTTGCCCTTGCCTTCAAGGTAGTATTTGACTGCGTCGCCGTGGGTGTGGAAAGCGCCGTCAATACCGCCACCGCCGATCTGCCTTTTGAAAACCCGGAACGTGTGTATGTTGAAACCCAATTCCGGGGAGATGATCCTGGCCAGCATATGGCCTTCTTGCTGCGTGGGATGCACCCGGGAAGCCGACTCCCACTGGATATCTCCACCCTTGACCAGCAGACGGTTCTCTCCCCTCCGGCGGTCGAATTCTTTATCGATGCGCGCGAAGTGGGTCAGGATCTCGTTCCGCCGGCCGGCGAGTTCAGAAGGGTTTAGGCTGCGAGCGTTCATGGGCTTCAGTGGCTCCCTTTTTTGCAAAATTCGGCGCCGTATTCTTGGTCTTCGGTATTATACGTGGCCTGAATTGTAAGACAAGATTCTGTCGTGGGCTTATTCGAGTGACGTCTGCCTATCGCTGGCGCACCGATCTTTCCGCGGGAGGAGAAGTTTCGAGCTGCCACAAGGCTTTGAATTCCCAGCAGTAAAGAGATTCCTCGGCGAGCGCCTCGGATTGACATTCTGGGAGTGTGCATGTCTTAATCCACCCGGTTTCCCTCATCTACATATGAGGTAGTTCCCACCGTGGAGATCTTTATCTGCTGGCGGTAGACCTGTTCGCCCAGGTTGTGCTCGGCGTGGTGCAGTTCCGTCGACCATTCAATATCTGCCGCGTCGGGGCCGACTACCAGCGCTTCCTCCAGTACTCTCCCGTGCATCCCTTCGTGTCCGCTGATGCCCAGGACCTTGAGAATAGTCGGCGTCAGGTCAAGATTACCGGACGGCGTATTCAGCTTGAGACCGGACTTGAAACTGGGCCCGCTTGTGAACAGGATGTTGTGTATCTCATGGCGGCTCATGGAACCATGTTGCCCCGTGCCGGGCTGGCCGGAGGTGGAATAAACCATGCCCGCGTACCCGGCCTCGTTGGCAGTCGATTCCCAGCGGAAAGAGACCGTCAGCTCGGGCGCCCTCGGCCCTTCATTTCCCACCAGCGAGGCGGGCAGGGTGCCTGGGATACCAGCGACGGCGTCCGACGCCGTTACGGTTCCGCACCAAGGTTGGGCCATGAGCCAGGCGGCCAACCGGTTGGCGGTGTCCAAGTCTCCCGGCGCGGTGTAGAACAGTACCGCGCCACCGTTCTGGGCGACGATCACGCCTCCGGGCTGTCCGCCCGGTGGAAATCCTGCTTCCTTGACCAATGCTTCAACGCCCGCAATCTCGGATATGGTCGAGTAGCCATGGTCGGACGCCACGAAGACGTCGGTATCTTCGGCGCGGCCGGTCTCCCGCAGCCACTGCATCAGGTCGCCTAACTGCCCGTCAGCCTCCTTGATGGCGGTGTCTCCGAGGATCGAACCGACCCCCTCCGCATGATGAGACTTATCCGGCTCATAGGACCAGATCATTGCCGCTGCCGGCATGCGTTCAGGGAGCACATATTCGGTCATGATGCGCGTGGCGTGGGCCAATCTCGACGTGTTGGGCGCCGCTTCGTCCGGCCACGGGCCGAACCGGTCGATGAGCGACTCATGCAGGTCCCTGGGCAAGGCGAAGGTCGGGTGAATGGTCGCTCCGCCCGAATCTTCAGCGTTCGGATTATGGAGGTAGGCATTGCCGGTGGTCCCGACGCCGATGGCCACGTATTCTTTCCCATGCCGGGCGAGGACCTCGCCCAGCGTCGGCGCCAGCAGCACCGGCACCCCAGCCTTGGCGATAAGGGACAATACCGGCTCCAAAGCCCCCATGTGCTGGTCCGGGTCAAACTCCCGAATAACTAGCCGGTTTCCAGCTAGGCCGTGTCCGCCCGGATTCATGCCCGTGACCATGCTGGAAACATTGACTCGGGTCACTGTGGGGAAAACCGAATGGTGGTTGGCGAAGGTCACGCCTCCCGCGGCGAACGCCGAGAGATTCGGCATCAGACGCGGATTAACCTGGGCCGGCTGGAGTCCGTCGAATACGAAGACTAATACGGATGACATACGTCTCTCACTTTGCCGGTTCAGGTGCGCCGGATTCCATTTGTGACCATTAGACACGAACCCTGAATGTCCGTCGTTGGACGACTGTGATCTCTCTCAGGGTTAGCGCCTCAACTTCTCCCTTAGTCCACCCTGTTGCCCTCGTCGAGATACGAGGTGGTCCCCACGGTGGAGATTTTTATCTGCTGGCGGTAGACCTCTCCGCCCAAGTCGAGTTCGGCTTGGTGGGTTTTAGTAGACCAGTTCACGTCGGCGGCGCTGGGGCCATCTACCAGCGCTTCCGCAAGCACCCGCCCGTCCATGCCGTTGTCTCCTTCGATACCCAAAATCTTGAGGATGGTAGGCGCCAGGTCCTGGTTGCCAGAGGGGGTTTCCAGCGTGATATTGGACTTGAAACTGGGGCCGGAGGCGAAAAGGATGTTGCGAATCTCCATCTGGCTCATCGATCCGTGCTGCCCCTTGCCCGGACCGCCGTAGGTGGAGGGGATCATACCGGGATATCCGGTCTCGTTGGCGGTTGTTTCCCAGCGGAACGAGACCGTCAGATCGGGCGCCCGTGACCCTTCAGTCCCCGCCAGGGAGGCAGGAAGGGTCCCTGGGATACCGGCAACAGCGTCGGACGCCGTTACAGTGCCGCACCAGGGTTGGGCCATCAGCCAGGCGGCCAAGCGATTTGCCGTGTCCATGTCACCAGGCGGGGTGTAGAAAAGCGCGGCGCCGCCGTTCTGGGCGACGATCACTCCACCGGGCTCTCCCGCCGCTGGGAAGCCGGCTTCCTTTACCCATGCTTCAATGCCGGCGGACGCGGAAACGGTCGAGGCGCCGTGGTCGGACACGACGAAGATGTCGGTATCGTCGGCGCGGCCGGTCTCTTGCAGCCATTGCATCAGGCTCCCGAATTGTTCGTCCGCCTCTTTGAGGGCGATGTCAGATTGGCTGGAACCAACCCCGGTCGCGTGCTGAGTGCTATCCGGCTCCGCGCCCCAGATCAAAGCCACGGCGGGCATCCGCTCTGGGAGCACATATTCGGTCAAGACCCGCCTGGCCTGTGCCAACATCGCGGTGTTGGGCAACACTTCCTCCGGCCAGGGACCGAAACGGTTGACGATCGACTCATGCAGTTCGCTGGGAAGAGTGAATTCCCGGTGTATGGTTGCGCCGCCCGATACTTCGGCAGTGGGGTTATGGAGGTAGGCGTTTCCAGTGGTCCCGACGACGACGGACACGTATTCTTTCCCATGCCGGCCAAGTATCTCACCCAACGTCGGCGCCAGGAGGACCGGCATGCCGGCTTCCACGACCTGCTCGAACTCCGGCTTCAAGGCCATGATTGCCTGGTTCGGATCAAAATCCACGATAGCAAACCTGTTTCCGTGCATGCCATGTCCTCCCGCACTCATTCCCGTGACGATGCTGGAGCAATTGACCCGGGTCACGGTTGGGAAGATCGAATGGTGGTTGGCGAAATTCACTCCGCCGTCAGCGAAGGCCGAAAGATTTGGCGTCAACCTGGTGTTGACCTGGGACGGCTGGAGTCCGTCGAATACAAATATCAATACTGTGGACATATTCCTCTCACTTTGACAATTTTCCCGACATCTATCTAAGGAGCCAGGGCCCTGATAGCCCGTTCGTAAGAGCCCTTCATGTCTCCTACGGAGAGAGGGGCGATCACCGGCTTCGTCAGACCCATCCGGCGCAATTCTTCGATCCGTGCCCGGCAGGCCTCGGCTGGGCCGACCACGCCCAATTCCGACTGCATACTATCACTGATAGCCTCGGCCGTGGCTGGATTGTCGGAATGGTCCCGAGCCGCCTGCGCTCCCGCCATCTCGGCATCGAACCCCGTGTTCCGAAAATAGGACTGGTAATGGCCGCCACCGGCATACCTCGCGATCTCCCGTTGCAAGGTGGCCCGGCCCGCCTCCAGGTCGTCAGTCACAACAACACGCAGGTAACCCGAGATCTCCACCTCGGATGGGTCGCGTCCGGCTTTGCTTGCTCCGTCGCGGACCAGTTGAATGGCCTGCTCCAGATAGCTCGCGGCCGTCCAGCTCAGCATGACTCCGTCAGCGATCGCCCCGGCCAGTTCCAACATTCGAGGACCAAGGGCCGCGATGTAGATGGGTACTTTCCTCGCGGGAGCAGCGTCGCCCAAACCTGCCCGGCTAACCGTGATCGCCTTGCCCTGATGGCTGACCTCCTCGCCCCGCAGCAGCCCGCGCACGATGTGAATCAGGTCTGATAGGTGTTCCATCGGCCGGCTGTAGTCCACTCCGTGGCCGTCCTCGGTCGCCGTCCGATTGCCAACTCCCAGCCCCAAAATGAACCGGCCATCTGAAACGGCGGCCAGCCCCGCCGCCGACATCGCCGTGATCAGTGGTGTCCTGGAGAACATGGGCAATATGCCCGTTCCAAGTCCGATGCGGCTGGTGGCCGTAGCGATGGCGGTAAGTTGGGTCAGCGAGTCGCGCCCAGCGCCCTCGGTCATCCAGACCTCGCCGTAGCCGTGTTCCTCGGCCAACGTCCCGAGGGACTGGATATCGGCGACACTCAACTGGGTCTCGTTCCCCAGTCTAAGTCCTAGAAATGGCATTCAGATCTCCTGTTCTTGCCAGGTCTTTTCCACAGTGCGGCCATCTCGTCCGCTCATGGTGAGCCCGTCGAACCACCTGCTCTGTGCAGCCAATCAACCCGCCCCGGTCCTTAACGCACTGAATAGATAGACGGTGGCAAAGGTCCGGTAGGGAGACCAACGCTGGGCGATATCTTCCACATCAGAGTCCGTCACCTCAGCGCCGTCGGTGAATAGGCGCGAGACGACCCGTCTTAGGGCCAGGTCGCCAAGAGGCAAGGCATTGAAGCGGCCCACCGCGCGGATCAATGTCCATTGGGCGGTCCACAGCCCCACACCGCGCAGCGCAGTCAGTTTCGCGACGATCTCCGCGTCGGTTAGCTCGCCCAGTCTATCAAGGCCCACGGCGGCGTCCAGGGCCGACCCGGCCAGACCGTGGACGTACTCGGACTTGCGCTGGGTCAGTTTCATGGTGTGGAGTTCGGCGGGCGATGACGCCCAGATGGACTCCGGTCTGGGAAATGCGTAGTAAGTCTCGCCGTCAAACTCGGCGTTCGGGCCAAATGTCTCGATAAGCAACGTGCGGATTATGCGGGCCACGCTGGTGGAGATCTGCTGGCCTAGCACCGCCAGCACCAATGCCTCAAAGGCCGTGGCGGTATGAGGCAGGTGCAAGCCGTAGAACCGCTCCACCAACTCGGCCATGGCCTGGTCCGCCCGGCCCAATTCGTAGAACGGGGCGAGGTCTTGGTCTACTCCCAGGAGCCAGGACACCCTTTCCTTGGCAAGACCAACGTCCGCCGTACTTAACTCCGAGCCCTGCAATTCCAACTCGAGCTCCGGGGCATCCACCGTGCCGGCCGACCGCACTGATGCCAAGACCAGCTTGTCTCCCAGGTCAAGGAGTCGGCGGTAGACTCCGTCCTCCATCGTGTCAGTGCCGTAGCGGCTCTGAAAATAGGTATGGTAGCCCGCCGTCAACTCGAAATCGAAGGGCGCCACGGGCGTGATGGCGGTGGTCAACCGGTCCATGCGCTCATCCACCGCCAATCGTTGCCGAGCCCACCAAGTAGTGCCTGGACCCTGTCGGGTCCAACTCAGTACGCATCAGGTTGACCGCGTCCACGGACCAGGGTGGCACGGCCTGCAATTCCGTGTTCGACATGAGGTAGCCAATCGTCCGCGACTGCTCCTCATTCGTGTCCCGGCGAACCCGTCCGAGAGTCAGGTGGGGCGAGAACGGGCGGTCCTCCTTGGGCAGTCCCAATCGCCCCACCGCCTCATCGACCGCAAGTTGCAGAGCTGACAATGTCTCCAAGTCGCCGGCCAGACCCGCCCACAACACTCGTGGGCGCCGCGGGTTGGGGAAGACGCCAAGTCCGGACATGGAAATCTCGAAGGGGCCGAAAGATGCGGTCACTTGGGGCAGTGTTTCCAAAACCTGTTCCAAGGTTGAGGCAGGTATGTCGCCCATGAACTTCAGGGTCAGGTGGATACCCCGGGGCCGCACCCAACGCACCTTTCCACCCATCTCCGAGTCCAGCCTTTTAACGGCTTTTTCCAGCACCTCGAGTCCTGTTCGAGGGACCGGGATGGCAATGAAAGAACGGACCATATTATCTCGAGATGCCGTCATCGTTTGCTGGCCTCCCGGAGCCGCCCGTACCATTCGGCCAGGTCATTCAATGAATACTTGGCGTTGGCCGGACTCGGGTTGGGCACGACGAAAACGGCAGAAGCGCCGATGATCCGGTCCTGTAAACCGAGCTGCACCTGCTCTTTCACGCCCTCGCCATGTTGCAGGTACGCCTTGTAGGCCATCGACCCATGGAAACAGACCAACTTCGGCTCGAATCTCACGATCTTCTCTTTCAGCACCGGCGCCCATTCACGGAAGTCGGCGGCCCGCAGTCCCGACCCCATCGGCGTGGGACGCTTGGCGACATCGGTAAATCCGATGCCATCGGCCAACAGAGTCGCGTCTTCCTCCGAGGAGACCGGCCTGGCCACCAGTCCCGACATGTTGAAAGCCGGCCAGAAGCGGTTGCGCGGATTGGCGAAGTAATGACCCACTTCCGCCGAGTATTCAGATGGGTTCAAACCAACGAATAAGATGTTCAGGCCCTCGCGCAGGTGATCGGGGAGGGTTACAAACTCTTCCGTTGCTTTACTACTGGCGCTCATAGGCCAAACAACTTGGCCGCGTTTCCCGACAGCAGGGCCGCTTCTACATCGGGGGCCAGTCCAGCGCTCCGGGCCTGCTCCAGCGGCCGTGACATCTCCAGTAGCGGATAATCGCTGGCGAATAGCACCTTGCCCGCTCCGGCCAGTTCAGATACGGCGCCGAAGACCTCCGGCCGGTAGAGAAATGGTGATGCCGCGGAGTCGAAGTACACGTTCTTCAGCGATTCCTTAACCTCGGGCATCAGCGAGTAAAACGGGAGTCCGCCGCCCCAGTGGGCGCAGATGATCACGTTGCCCGGAAAATTCTGGATGAACCGGTACAGCTTGTCCGGCGTGTTGGCGCCTTTGCCAGGGTATTGGTGACCGACGGGTTCGGAGGCGTGGACCAACACCGGCCGCCGGTCGGAGCGGGCCAATTCCATCACCGGTGCCAGGGCCGCGACGTCGGTGATGTCGAACCCCTGGGTATCGGCGTGCAGTTCTCCGATGCCAACCAGCCCAGCATCTAAGCAACGTTGCGCTTCCGTAACTGCAGGTTCTCCCCAGGCAGGGTTGACGGAGCAGAAACCGGTCAGGCGTCCGGGGTTGTCCGTAACTGCCTGGATGATGTAGTCGTTGGCTTCGACGGCCACCTGATGGTCGGTCCACCCCATGCCCATGACCACGGCCCGGTCCACGCCATCGCGGTCCATGGCTTCCAACAGGTCGTCAGCGGATGCGATGCGGGCGTTGGGGTCCGACAGCAACGCCGCAAAGGTCGCGTCGCGCTGGGCGAACTCGGCCCGGCGGTCGCCGAAAGAGGGCGGTAGGATGTGGCAGTGAGCGTCTATTACCAAGGCCGAATCAGCGTGATCTTCTTACTGGCAAGAGTGGAAGAATGAGTATAGCATCGGGTGTTGCAGTTTGATTCTGCACGATGGCGCAACTGGGCGGTTGGAAATCATGAGACATGGAAATGACGCTCTTATTATGAGCCGCATATGAGCATTTACCCGAAAGGCGTTGGGCCTGTCCTTGTGGGCCGTGCGGCGACCGACTTCACGCTGCCGATGCCGGAGGGAGAGTTCCTCTCCCTTCAGGAATTACGAGACCGGAAGATCTTATTAGTCTTCTTGAGGCATTTCGCCTGAGTGCCTTGAAGGGAGCATCTGTCGCAGTTGCGGCAGCGGTACGGCGATATTGAGGCAAAGGGCGCCGAGGTGGTGGCCATATTCTTTGAGCCCAGGGACCGGCTGTTCCAACTTACCCGCCAACTCCAGTTGCCTTACCCAGTCCTCTCAGACCCGGAGCGGGACGTTTACGCCGCCTACAGTCTGGCCCAGGGCAACTTGCTGAAGATATTTTCGCCGAAGACGGTCTGGACCTACGTAAAGCATTTCGCCAGGGGACGGCGGTACGAACACGCGGCAAGCGACTGGAAACAGCTTGGAGGGGATTTTATCCTGGGGGAGGACGGTACCGTGCTGTATGAACACCGGGGTCAGACGCCCGCAGATCGGCCAACGGTCGCCAGCTTGATCTCGAAGTTAGACGGCTAGTGGTCGCTGCCGTCTTCGCTGAATTCGTTCTCGTTCTCGTTCTCGTCGCTCAGGACTCCGGTCTCCCTTCCCTGGAAGATGTGGACCACAAAATTCCCGCGGGCGATGCCTACCGCGTCGCACATGTCTGCATCGATGGTGTCGATGATCTGCTGGACGGTCTCTTGCGTTAGGCTCTCATCCACCGACACGGCAACGTGGACCATCTCGGAGGTGAAATGGATATCCACCCGGCCGACCTGGCGGTCGAGTTCCATGACCAAGTACGCTTCGGAATACGGTGTGCGCACCTCGCGCTCGAATTTCAATTCCGCCAATACTGGCCTCCCTGTGCCAATTGCGCGACTACGGCCTGATCTGACCTTGGCCCACGATGACCCATTTGTAGCTGGTCAGCTCTTTCAGACCCATGGGGCCCCGGGCGTGGAACTTCTGGGTGCTGATGCCGACTTCGGCGCCCAGGCCGAACTGCCCGCCGTCGGTGAACTGGGTGCTGGCGTTAACGTACACCGCCGCCGCGTCCACTTCATCGAGGAACCTGTTTGCCGCCGAGTCGTCTTCGGTGATGATCGCCTCGGAGTGGCCGGAACCATAGGTCTCTATATGCTCCAACGCGTCATCCAGGGAATCCACCACTTTCACGGCAGCCGTGAGCGACAGGAACTCTTTGCCCCAATCGTCTTCACTGGCAGGCAGGGCTAAGTCCGGGGCGTCGGGTCCCAGGATACTTAGGGCCCGGTTGTCGCAGTGCAGTTCGACGCCCGAAGCTGTAAGTTCCTTGGCGATGAGGGGCAACCCATCGGCGGCGATCTCCGCGTGGACCAATACTGTATCTAGGGCGTTGCAGATGGACGGACGCCTTACCTTGGCGTTGTGGACGATCTTCACCGCCATCTTCAGGTCGGCCGCCCGGTCTACGTAGGTGTGGCAAACCCCGATGCCGCCGGTGACCGCCGGCATGGTGGCGTTCTCAGCCACGAACTTGACCAGACTGGCGCCGCCCCGGGGCACCAACAGGTCGATGTATTCGTTCATCTTGAGCATAGCGTCCACCAGCGCCCGGTCCGGATTATCCAGGAACTGGACGGCATCGGTGGTGACTCCGGCATCGGTCAGGGCCTTCCTAAGCAGGGCCACCAGCGCCGTGTTGGAGCGGATCGTCTCCTTGCCGCCCCGCAGGATGCAGGCGTTCCCCGATTTGAGACAGAGACCGAATATATCGACCGTGACGTTGGGCCGGGACTCGTAGATGCTGCCAACCACTCCCAGCGGCACCCGGCGGCGGCTGGTGACCAGCCCGTTTGGCAGCGAAGTTGTTTCGATGACCTCGCCGATGGGATCAGGCAGTTCGGCGACCCGCTGGAGTTCGTCGGCGGTGCCGTTGAGGCGTTCGCTGGTCAGCAGCAACCGGTCCAAAATGGATTCGTCCAGGCCGTCGGCTTTGGCTTCTTGGTAGTCTTCCGCGTTCGCCGCCAAAACTCCGGCCTGGTCGGAGCGCAGCAACTCGACCAGATTGAGCAGCACCCGGTTCTTGTCCTCGGTCGATAGCCGCGCCAACTTCCGGGAGGCATTCCGGGCGGCTAGTCCCAGGGCGGTTACGTCTTGGACTGTTTTAGTGGTCATCTTATAAAAGCACCAAGTTATTCCGGTGGACCACTTCCTGGCCGTAGTGGTAGCCCAGTGTCTGTTCGATGCGGTCCGACCGCAGGCCTTGGGTCTTGCCGATGTCTCCGGCCGTGTAGTTGGCGATGCCGCCTGATGCTACCAGCACCACTTCACCCGAAGGTTCGCGGGCCTGACAGACCTGGCGCACAAGGTCGGCCATGACTTCCGAGTCCAAGCCAGACGGCCCGGTCAGGGCCCCGGTCCCGGCTTTGACCACGATGCGCCGGTAACGGAGCGCGCCAGACTGGGTGCTTGTTTCAGCCTTGGTTTTTTGACTTGCTCTGGCCATGATCTGGGTTCTTGAGGGCTGGAAATCGGAATAAAAAAATGGGCGGTCCGAGGCCGCCACGCTCAGTAAAGATTATAGCACGCACGCCTCGTTCCGCCTGTATTCACTTGTGGTCGATTTCCTTCTGTAATGGGGGAGCCCCGGTCTTGATTAATAAGAAAAAGGGCTGGCAGTACCGCCAACCCCTTTCTCGGCTCCGTTGCCGCGCGTTCCTCCCGGCACGAACTCGCTAGGCCCACCGGGGCTGAACATTCAGCGGGATGCCGAAGATGTGTTTGCCCACCTCTTCACGCACCAGATCGGGAGTACTGGTGGCGTGGAGGGTGCCCATGCGGACATCCCGGTAATACCGCTCGAAATTGCCTGTTTCAAACAACCCGGTGGCTCCCCTTATGGCGAAGAGCCGGTCCACGGCTTTTTGAGAATTCTCCCTGGCCACGAGTCCAGCCATCTCCATGCGGGCCGCGTCGTCGGGAACGAATTCCTGGCCGGCTATCGCCTTGGCAGTGATGGCTCGGGCTTCTTGCACCAAGAACGCGCGGCCCGACTCGATGTCCATGGCGGCGTCAGCCACGGCGAACTGGTTGCCCGGCATACTGGTTTTAGCGTTGCCGCCCAAAGCCATGCTGCGGCCCTTGGCGTACTCGATGGAATCTTCCAATGCAGCCTGAGCTATTCCTAACGTCATAGCCGCCATCCAGACCCTGGCTTTGGTCGGCGCCTTAAGAGCTGCCGGGCCGTTGGGCAACCATGGTTCGTGGAGAGCTGGGTGGTTGATCTCAGGCGCCATGTCCCCGGCGACGAACACCTGGTCAAGAAACACGTCATTGGTCATGGAACCCCGGACTGACATGGACAACCAGGTTTCTTCGATCGTCAGTCCTGGTTGGCTGGTCGGCACCAACATCCAGCGGTTGCGGCCTTCCACCATCGTGCTGAGAAATATCCAGGGAGAGATGGTAGAACCGCTGACGAATGGCCAACGCCCCAATGCGACGAACCCGCCGGGCGCGGGGTTGGTGTCGCCCCCGGATATGGCTGCATGCGAGATCAAAGCGCCATTCTCAACCACGTCTTTTAGCAGCGGATGGGCGCCTTCCCCCATCATGCCCAAGGACAAAGTGCATAGGGTTGAGTGGTTGCCCATGACCCAGGCGGTGGAGGCACAGGCCCCACCGATGATTTCGTAGACCGCGATCTGGGATACCAGGTCAGCTTCAGACCCGCCGAGATCGCGTGGGATGGTGACGGTCAAAAGCCCGGCTTCGTGGAGGTCCTTGATGTTCTCCACCGGGACACGGCGCTGACGGTCGACCTCAGGGGCCCGCTCGGCGATGCGCAAAGCTGCGTGCTTTGCCGCCCGCACCAGGTCTTCCCTGGGCTCGATAGATACTGGCCTGATTGTCGTGGCGCTAGACATTGCTGGCTTCCTTGGTCTCGGGCTGAGAGCGTTGATCGGTCAACAGGTCCCAAAGATCACTGTCGATCACGGCGCCGCAGCAACCTGGGTTCAAGAACAGGTACTCCGCCGCCGGATTTTCGTGGATGGTATCTGAGAGAGCGGGGCCGTAAAATGCGTCAACAACATGGTTCATCCAGTCGAGCACCCGGTCTAGAAAGCCATCTGGGTTCTGGGAGACTGCGGCCGTGATGGTTCCTTGGATGTTGCTTACTATAATCATCGTTTTCTCCTGGCCTGCCGAATCGGTGTGGATGAATACTAATTCGACAGGTCAGAGGCCAACATCGACCAAAGTGCACAACTCTGAAAACTGGATATTTAACGGTGACGGGCAGCGCATGTGCCGAAGTGTGTAGACGGCGGCAGGGAAAAGAGAAAACCGAGGCTGAAGGCGGAAACAGGGAAGCGGTGTTTAGTCCGAGGATTCATCCAGTGAAAGCAGGCCCTCTCTCAGGGCGTACCGGGTGGCCTCGGCGCGGTTGGCAACATCGATCTTCTCGTGGATGTTGGCCACGTGCCTGCGGGAGGTGCCCTCGGCAACGACCAGTTCTTGGGCGATCTGGCTGTTGCTTTTACCCTGGGCCAGGAGGCGCAAAACCTCGACCTCCCGTTGCGTCAGGCCGTCTGGGTAGGTGGCCTTCGCCACCGGCTGTGTTGCCAACGCCCCTTGGCGGTCAGCCACTCGCTCCATCAATGGCCGCATACCTAGTTCAGTGGCGATAGCCATTGATTCGTCTAGGAGACCCGCCGCTTTCTTGTGGTCACCAGGCCCGTTTCGCAGGGATAGCGCGTCGGCATAGTCACAGCAAGTCCATCCAAGCTCAGGCCGGTAGCCCGCTTTGCGGCAGAAAGCCGCGGCATGCTCGAAGTTGTCTGCTGCCTGGTCAAGGTTGCCCATGGTCTGAGACAGAAGGCCCCGGATGCGGTCGACCGCCAGCCCCGGGCCATAGCTACATGTAGGCGCCATGGTCCCTGCGATCGGCTGCAATGCGCCATACAACTCCTTGGCCGCCGTCTCGTCCCCTCGTTGGGCGGCGATCAGCGCTAGGCCGATATGGGCTGCATTAGTGGCCGATGGATTAGCATCTGGCGAGGAAGATACGGACCGGGCAATGTCCTCGACGAACTCAAACCTAGCTTCAATGCCGGTGATGTAGGAGACCATGGGAATGACCACAGTAGGAACAGTGTGATTTGCCTGGAATCCCGAATCAAATGCGCCGGCCTGAAAATTTTCGAACAGGATATTCAGATAGGCATCGCCGGCCTCAGTCTCACCTAACTGGTATCCCACTAGTGCCCTTGCTCCCATCAAAGTAGATTCCTGGGGTGAGATCGCCAGGCCCTGCTCGGTAAACTCTCTGGCGGTCTGCCAGTCTCCCTTCGCGCTGCCCAGAGCTTCATTGGCTTCCATCGCGCGGCTGCGCCACATGCGAATGCGGGTCCGTTCCGCGGATGCCACCATGGTTTCAGCGTGGCTGGCGGCCTGGTCCGAGTCACCCATCGCGTAAAGAACGTGGAATAGATCGTAATGGGCATGCGTCTCTTCGTAGGGCATATCGACCAGATGTGATAGTTCAATGACCCGCAGGTTCCGTTCCAAGCTCTGTTCGTTGTGGCCATGGTGAAAATCCACACACGCGGAGGCAACCAGCGCCTGCATCTCCAAACTTTGGTCTTGGTGTTTGCGAGCGATCGAGAATGCGCGTTGGAACGCTCCCTGCGCCTTGTCATAGTCGGCACGGTTCGCCAAGATTTGGCGGGCCTGGAGCTTCCCGGCATCGTGGGAGTCCGGCGGGACCAACGTCAATGCTCTTTCAATCATTTCACGCACGGTGGCCGCCCGAATATCGGCCAACGCCACGCTTACTGCCCGATCTGAATCGCCCGCATCCACATAGTAGTCAAAGGCACGGACAAAAGTGTCAGCCGCTTGCGTCAAGTTAGCCCGTTCAACGACTCACATCTGGGCGTGGCCGAGACTCGATAACAACGCCGCAGCCTCTTCATCTTTCGCTGGCTCCAGGCCCGTAAGCGCTACACCTCTAGCCGTCAACCCTCTTTGAAAGTGGGCCAATGCCTCTTCATAAGCTCGGAGCGTCACAGCCCTATCGCCCGCCAGCAGGGAGTAATGGACGAGCTTTTCCGTGCCGGTGACCGCCTCCGCCTGCGCGAAATGATAGGCCAGTTCAGCGGCGTGGGCCTCGACTTCCGCGCCGTACAACGTTTCCAGAGTCTCGGCGATACGGGCATGGAGGCGGACCCGCCGGGTCAATGACAACTCGTTTGTGAGTGTCTCTTGGATCAGCGCGTGCGTGAACTGGTACCGGCCCACGGTGGGGGCAATTCCTCTATCAAGTGCGCCGACAAGGACTCTTCTAAGACCTCCAACAGTCTGTCTTCTGTCAGGTCCTCGATCAGACGGCCGAGTAGATCTACCGTGAATTCCCTTCCGATAACCGCCGACGTGCTCATCACCAGGTTACAGTCGTCCGAAAGTCTATTGAAACGTTGACCGATGACTTCACGCACACCTTCCGGGATTCGAATGCCCTCTGGTCCGCGTGCTGCACCATCGGCTAGTGCGCCTCGGTCGGATAGCAGTTGGACCACCTTCGTCGTAAAAAACGGATTGCCTTCGGTGCGGGAATAGATCG
>Ga0208471_1000016_pt1 | contig 65903 bp, 62 predicted proteins | sample DeeseametaMP0441_FD_184210 | JGI IMG/M metagenome (GOLD analysis project Ga0208471, IMG submission 184210) | Marine microbial communities from the Deep Atlantic Ocean - MP0441 (SPAdes) | ecosystem: Environmental > Aquatic > Marine > Oceanic | place: East of Rio de Janeiro, Brazil, South Atlantic...
TTTAATCAATGGCTTTCAAAACTAAAAGATTTTCGGGGAAAAGCTCGCATTCTTGACAGAATTCGTTCTGCTCAAAGGGGCAATTTTGGAGATTGTCAATCTGTTGGACAAGGTGTTTCAGAAATGCGCATTAAATTTGGACCAGGTTACAGAATTTATTTCACGCGAATGGGTGAAGTAATTTATGTGTTGCTATGCGGCGGAACAAAACGAGGACAACAACGTGACATTGACAAGGCTCAGGAAATGGGAAAATTACTCAGGAGAAATAATGAATAAAAAAAACGTTTTAGGATTGGCGCCTTTTGATGCCGTTGATTATCTGGATCATGATGAAACTATTGTCGAATATCTTGCGGTAGCGTTGGAAAATCCTGATCCGGATGCATTTTTGGTGGCAGTTCGTGATGTGGCAAAGGCAAAGGGAATTGCAAAAGTCGCAGAAAATGCAGGACTTGGCCGTGAAAGTCTTTACAAGACGCTCAAGCCCGGAGCGCATCCTCGTTTTGAAACCATGCGTCGGTTGTTAAGAGCCTTGGGGGTCCGGCTTGACGTGGTTACTAATCATCCTGTCCAAAGCTGAAATCTCAGTAAATATTTTGTTGACAGATTGAGATTCATTATTAAGACAATGAATGATCATATCTGTAGCTATCAGATGATATGGATTATTTGTCGCAAATTCAGTTTTTCTGATCGGTTGTTATTGTTGCAATCTTCGTAAATGACAGTAACAATTTCTTCGACAATTCTTTCTTCCAGCCGCTTTGCGAAAAATCATGCTAATTCTTCTTTTTTAATTTGCTATTTTTCATCCCAGATAGATTCTAATTTAACTCCAAGTCCATCGGCAAGTCGGTTGACATAGGCATAATAGCCGGCAACCTGTACAATATCCAGAATAGCGACATCGCTGAAACCTGATTCCCGCAGTGATTGCACGTCAGCCTCAACCATGCTCCACGGTTCTCTCGTGAGTTTTGCCGCATAGTCCAGCATCGTTCTATCCTGTTTGGTTATGTCTGCGGTTTTGTAATCCTTGATTATTTTTTCAACTAACTCATTATTGCGTGTAATTTTACGAAGTCCCGCTCCGTGATGAACAATTCAGTAATGGCACCGGTTTATGGTGGAGACTACCACGGCTATCATTTCACGCCGCTTGTGGGAAAGATCTTTGCTGCCCTTCATCGCCGAGCGGTACAGTTCGTAGTGTCCCTTGAGTGTGGGAATGTCTATACTGTGGACACGCAGAATGTTATCCACTCCGCCCCATGGTTCACGTAATTTTCCGTACCAATCTTTAAGTTCTCCCTGCGCTTCGTCTTCAGTAATCATTTTAATCCATGCCATGTTTTCTCCTGAATTGTAAGTTGTCATTCAAAATAATTTACCATGCTCAATTTTAAAATTGAAGGTAATCATGCTTGGCGTAAAAAGGAAAGTCAATCCCTTACCAAGTTGTACTCAAAATTGTTGTTTTTGAAAAAATGTGCAAAGTTTGTTAATGTTCGTTTCGTTTTTCTTTCATTTTACATGAAGCAGCTTAAAAATGAATTTGTATTTAGTTGAAACTCGTACTTTTGCATTGCTTTTTGAGAGCCTCTCTTTTACTGTCTTCACAGGAAATTCTATGGTTTTTTCAGGTATATAATTTCACAAAAGGATAAAATACAATGTTGAAAGTAGTAGCAAATGAATTGGTTGGCGCAGTGTGGCCTGCCACTCAGCCCGGAACCGATCCGGTATTGTACGGTCATGTGTCGCTTGATCCAGTTGGTGCTTTCGAAGCCCGCAGTCTCCAGACTTTCAGGCTGGTTTACACGGTCGGTCGCTACGGGATCGACGACACGGGCAGCATCCGCGTGGTGTTCCGTTTCATGGGAGACTGGGGTGCGCTCCAGACAAGTGATCCAACAGGCTATAACTTCGTAACCGCCCAGGCGAGTACCGGAGCGCGGCTGTCGCTGAACTATGCCAACACTGGTCATCAGCGCCCATGGTTCAAGTCCCTCACCGTCAGTCTGCACGGCGGATACCTTAGCGAGGGGGACACCATCACCATCGTTTTCGGCGACACTTCACAGGGTTCTCCGGGGATGAAAATGCAAACCTTTTGCGAGTCGGGTTTCGAATTCAAGGTGCTGGCGGATGTCTGTGCCGTTGGGCATTACTATCCCTTGCCGGATACTCCGCATATTTCCATTGTTCCGGGAGAAGTGAATGAGTGGAAAGCAGTGCTGCCGACTCTGCGGCAACCCGGAGAAGTCTTTCGGCTTGGACTTAAAGCTGAGGACAAGTGGGGAAATCCCACCGACCAGGCAACCGGACAATTCCGGATCCGCAGCAGTCATCCGGTCAAAGGCTTACCGGAAACAATTGATTATCAGCTTGGCGAAAAATCGATGATCCTGGATAATTTGACGGTGGATAAATCCGGAATCGTGCGAATTCAGCTGCTGGATGAATCCGGAAAGTGCGTGGCCGAGGCTGGGCCGTTGCTGATTCAGGAAGGCGGATTTTCAGGTTACTGGGGAGACCTGCATGGACAAAGCGGCGAATCCATCGGCCTCACCACCTCGCGGGAATATTTCGAATTTGCCCGCAACAAATCATTTCTGGATGTCACCGGACATCAAGCCAACGATTTTCAAGTCAACAACGCTTTCTGGAAGTACCTCAATGAACTAACAGCAGAATATCACGAAGACAAGCGTTTCGTTGTCTTTCCGGGATACGAATGGTCCGGCAATACTGCGGTGGGCGGCGACCGCAATGTTTTTTTTCGTTCAGAAGGTCGGCAGATCCGGCGCTCCTCACATGCCTTGCTGGCGGATCGCTCAGACCTGGAAACCGATTCATCAACTGCAGCACAGCTTTTTGAAGACTTGCAGGGCGAGGACTGCGTGGTCTATGCACACGTCGGCGGACGCTACGCCGACATCACCCAAGCACACGATCCAAGACTGGAAACGGCGATGGAAATCCACTCCGCTTGGGGCACCTTCGAGTGGTTGCTGACGGACGGTTTCCCACTCGGCCACCGTTCCGGAGTGGTTTGTAACAGCGACGGACACAAGGGGCGTCCCGGAGCAAGTTATCCGGGAGCTTCAACCTTCGGAGCTTATGGAGGATTGACCTGTTTTCTCACCGATGACCTGACTCGCGATGGGATCTTCGAATGCCTGCGGCGGCGGCATCACTACGGCACAACAGGCTGCCGAATGCACATGGATGTCACAGTTCAGTTTAACGAAGAGGCCACGGTTTTCGAGCGTGATCCCAACGCTTTTCCGGACACAAAACGTTTCCAGTCCCGCAAGGTGATGATGGGAGACATCGTACAAACCACAGCCAGAGAGGTGACTCTCAAATTGAACATACTCGCCCACTCACCTATCGAACGCATCGAGATCCGCAACGGTACCGAAGTACTGGAAACTTTCCGGCCCTACACTTCAGCTGATCTCAGTAATCGAATCCGTGTGATTTGGAGCGGAGCAGAATATCGCGGGCGCGGGCGGCAAAGCAGTTGGACTGGACGCGCCATTTTCAAAGGGTGTCACATTGAACGATTTTCCAAAATCAACGCCTGGAACCACGAGCGGCGTTTGGAACGGTGCAGCGGCGACACAGTGGAATGGGATGCGATCACCACAGGAAACTTTGGAGGATTTGATGTCTGGCTGAACGAAAGTGATGCGGGGCAACTGGACTTGACGACGAATCGCGGCACGATCCGAAAAACGCTGGCAGACGTTGGCTTGGATGACACTGTGTTAGAGGCCGGAGGACTGGAACGACAACTACGTGTGTTCAGACTTCCGGACGAAAATCCGCACCGTGAAGTTGAACACGAACTCCGCATTTCTCTCAAGCTTGAGGAGGACAATCCGCTCTGGATTTGTGTTACTACCGAGGACGGCTTTCAGGCGTGGAGCAGTCCGGTGTTTGTCTTCCGGTGAGTAATCTTTGAGGACAAAGTCACCGTGACAAATTAACTTCCGGAAACGTTTTTTTGAGCTAAATTCAGTGCTAAAGAGGATGAAGATTGATCTTAGCTGCTAAAATTTTTCTTTCGCTTCCTTAAAGAAAGGAAATTTAGTATTAGATTTATGAATGTTCCCCGTTGTCCCTGCCACCATAATTTAGGCTGCATCCGCCTTCCATATCCCAGCTTAATGTCCAAGGTCAGCATTAAGCTGCGTAAACGAGTACCTGCCAACCAACGTCCTACGCAATACAACCATTTAGAATAATCTTTGTTGTAGGGACATACGCGAATACAGACAGAGCAATCACTGTTTTGTGCAACCCAATATCCAAAGCACTTCTCGCCGTTCACTGTCCATTTTTTGATCCCTTTGATATTTGATTGATTATAGGTTTGATTCGTTGGTGCTCCGTCCGGAATAGCTTTTACAGGACATCCCCGAGTGCATGCGCGGCAGATGCCACAAAACTCTTTCACACCAAAATGTAGGGGTTTATCCAGAGCCATTGGTAAATCTGTATAAATTTTACCAAGACGCACGCGTGGCCCGAATTCTTTTGTAATCAGTAATCCATGTCGCCCATATTCTCCCAACCCCGCCTGGATTGCCATAGGAATATTCAGCGACGAATCGTTCATACTTGCTACTGCGTTATAACCCAAATTGCGAAGATATTGTGCCACAGAGAGCACCACCGTAGCATCATGTGAATAACCTAGTCCTGTGGCTGCTCCGCTTAATGCAGACGGAACCGTACTGATCAGGTCATGATCCATTCTTTGAGCAGTGACAATCACATATTTTAGTCCATCCGGAATATCGTTGGGTCGTTCTGTTAAACTCATGTCACTGAATTTTTGTGTATATAACCAGCGTTCGTCATATTGTGTAATGCCAACAATATCGGCTCCAAATCTTTTTGCGATATTCTTAATTTCATTTGCGGCGGCTTCTGGTGATTCAAAGTGTGTCTTCTCTTTTGCAACATCACGATAAAGCGTGAAGGCGTCAGTGAAACCTTCACGACGATCTTCGTTCTCTTTCATTTCGGTGAAAAGATCACTGACATGCCATGTTGCATTGCGAAAGGCATAATCTTTTTGAGTGAAGCCGTCTGCTTTTCGCCAAGTTTTTAAGGGTTCACGGTAGGTCTTATAGAAGAGTCGGGATTTTTCACTACGAATATTCGCATCCCACCATGACCGTCGAAACACATCATTCTTTTGATTGAACCTCTCAAAATCGGCCATAATTTCAAAGTCGGCTTCCTTATCGGTTTTATCAAAGTCTGGCATTCCAGATGTGTCAAGAGTTGGAGGGTTCTTTGCTGACATTAACAGACTAAAACAGAAATGATTGAAATTTGAAGTTCAATTTGAAATTTGATTTGAACTACATTGGATGGTGAAAAATTTCATAAAAATGGATAAATTTTGGGATTATTTATTTTTTCCGGAACTGTTTTTGAAAATAATTATTGTAACTGTTTTTGGCAATTGCTTGTGTTTAGGATATGTGAGGGTAAGATTTTAAAATAGTCCTGCAAGAAAGTTTTTATATTCGATGAAATCAACATCGAAACAGTATTGCATGGTTTGGAAACGTTCGCGGAAGCGTGCTACTTCCTCACCAACATTTCTGCCTCGCACAGCCTCGGTGAACATTGCGGCAAATTCCCGAAAATCATCTTCCTTCATACCGAAACGAGTCATTTCGGCAACACCAATACGCAGTCCGGAACTTGAGGTAAAGCTCTCGTCTGAGGGAATTGCCTGAAAGTTGACAATGATGTTACTTTCCTCCAATTCCTGTGCCACCGCACAGCCTTGCGCATATCCGACAACCACAACAACTTGATGGGTTTCAGTGTAACCAACTTTCGGATCGCCCTGAACTTCAAGTCCTTCGTCCACCAGCGCCTGGGCAAAAGCCTTGGCATTTGCTATCACTTGAGGTTGATAGCTATCCTTGAAAGCATTCATTTCCAGTGCGGCCATCAGCAAGCCCAGTAAGGTGCCAAGGTGATGGTTACTGACTGCTCCGGGAAACACACGCCGCTCAATCGATTTCCACAACTCAAACTCCGGAGTACCGTCTTCATAAGCGGCTCCAATGACTCCACGCTGTGAACCATAAAAAGTCTTGTGCGTTGAACCCGTGATAATATCTGCGCCTTCCGCAAAAGGATCCTGGAAGTGTGGCCCGATCAAGCCCAGGACGTGCGCCATATCGTACATAATAACCGGCTTGGATGTTTTTGTTTCCAGCATTTTCCGAATGGCCGCAACCGGTTCCGGATGCAGAATCATGCTCTTTCCGAGGATGATCAGATCCGGATCAAAGCGGTCCAGGAGGTTAGCTGTTTCCTTCAAATCGATACTATACGGATTTTCCGGCAATACCGGAAAATTGAGCACCGAATATTTTTCAGTAACCGGGTCTTTGGAAATATAATCCCTTAACGCACCCATCGGTTGGGAACTAAGGTGACCACCTTTTCCGATGTGATTGTTCATCACCAGTGGAATTCTATGCGGTTCGCTCCGACGGTCTGTGCGGTTGAGAAAATCAACAAGAGCGCTGAAAATTGTCATGTTAGCCATTTGACCACTGATGACTCTCGTTTCAACAAGTGGGTAACCCAGAAAATTCTGCATTTCCTCTACCAACCGATCTTCCGCCCAGGCGATAAATTCGGTTCCCTGGTAGTAGAAAATCTCCTGTTCAAAGGCAGCAAGCAGTTCCTTGTGTTCCCCGTAACGTCCACATGGATCCGTGACTTGAAGCAGACGCACAAGCGTGGATTGTGTCATTTCTGAAGGAATCAGGTTGATGCAGCGTCGCTGTCTCCATTCGTGATTTTTCAGACTTTTCTTCAGTAAAAGACTCACCTTTTCATGAGAAGAAACCGAAGTCGGCTCAGCACTTTTTAATTCCCAATCTCCGGGAATTGCGCGGAAATATGGTGGAGCCTCGGAACGCCCATGCCAGCGAACCAGCTGCGCACTCAGCCGTCGACCTCTAACTTCGATTTCCAGTTCCTGTTCGGCAGGTACTGTGGCGTCAACGTATGCTAAGGCGATTGCCCTTCGGTCCTGTTCGTCGGTGATCCGCATGGTCGCACCTTCTCCCTCAAATTTCCAGTAAGGCACCATCGTCCCACTTGTAATAAAACCCACCTTTTTCTCATCCAGAAACACGAGATCACCTTGTCGCGTGATTCCTTTATCTTTCAGCGCAAGCGGCAGAAAGCGGCGCGGCAAATCAGCTGAGGTTTCATACTGTCCCATACGAATTTTACGTATTTCCTCAAACTGCGCCCGTAACGCTTTCCTTCCGACAAAGTCACCTTTGCGTTTCGAAAAACTTACCGCCACCGAAGTGAGCGGAAAAGCAAACGCCGGAAACTCTTTTCCTTCCGGATCAATCCCAAACTCATGTCCATACAGCGGCATTCCGGCTTCAAGCCGCAAAGTATCGCGCGCTCCCAATCCTGCCGCAACCACGCCCCTGTCCTTTCCCGCTTCCTCAAGACGTGCCCAGATCGCCTCCATTTTTTCTGCGGGTGCAAACAATTCAAATCCAATTGGTTCGCCGGTATAGCCTGTGCGTGCGAGCAATACTTCTATACCAAGAATAGAAATTTTGGAAAGACTATTCCGGAAAGTTTCAGGCATCGTTCCGTCCCGCTTCACCTCAGAAAGAATTCTTCCGGAAAGCGGTCCCTGAAATGCAATCATGGCCACTTGCGTGGTTTCATCCTCGAGTTGCACATCAAATGACTTGGCCAGTTCCTGAAAATGATTCCAGTCTTTCTCGCGGTTTGAGGCGTTAATTACGAGAAAATATTCATCTCCGGGATGATAGAGGTAAGCGTCATCCAGCAATCCTCCATTTTCGTTAGGAATCAAGGTGTACTGAGCCTGCCATGAATCGAGTGACTCTGCGTTGTTGGTAAGCGTGTGCTGCAAAAACGGCAAAACGTCTTTTCCATGTATCCGAAAACGTCCCATGTGACTGACATCAAAAAGCCCTCCGTAACGTCTTGTGGCTAGATGTTCTTTGAGAATTCCGCTTCCATACTGAATCGGCATATCCCAACCACCAAAGTCAATCAGCTTGCCGCCGTTCTCGCTGTGCCATGTGTGGAGGGAAGTTCGGAGAAGTTCCACAGAAGATTTTTTATTTTCTGTCATGGATTTTTTTGGAATAAAAGTGCAGTGTTGTTTGATAAAATAAGCTGATCTGACCTATGAAACTGCTACAAAGAAAAATGGTCGGAAAACAAATTTAAGTGAACTCTAACACAGCTAAAATAATGAGTCAAAAGATATTTCCTTGATTAGATAATGCGGATTTAACTGTTATCAAAAATTAAATTCGAAACTCTTTTACACATTGCTGAACCAGGATAGTGTTAAACCTTGTTAAAGTTGGAGCATAAGGAGAATTTAGAAGATAGAATCAACATTTGGAAATTAGAGCAAATAAACTTGATTACCCTGACTATTTTTCCTAGAATCAGGATGTTTTATAATTCAATTTTTTCAAGAATAATTTACAGGAGCAAAAATGAGCAACATTATCGGCAACCATGTTGGAGGCTCTCGGGTGCACCAAACAGGTGGAACTCTTCAAGATGTGTTTAATCCGTCAACAGGTGAGGTTTCCGCACAGGTAAGATTATCAAGCCCCTCCGAATTGGATGATGTGGTTAAAGTCGCAAGTGCGGCAGCTCCAGCCTGGGCGGCAACTCCACCGTCGAAACGCGCTCAAGTCCTCTATCGTTTCAAACGTTTGCTCGAAGAGAATGCAGATAAAATCGCCAGTTCCATCAGCAGTGAACACGGAAAAACACACGATGACGCTTTAGGTGAAGTTGGACGCGGGCTTGAGGCAGTTGAATTTTCCTGCGGAATTCCGCATTTGCTCAAAGGAACTTTCAGTGAACAGGTTGCAACTTCAATTGATGTTTATTCAATTCCACAGCCGCTTGGTGTTGTGGCAGGAATCACCCCTTTCAATTTTCCGGCAATGGTACCAATTTGGATGTTCCCAAATGCGCTTGCTTGCGGAAATGCTTTTATTTTGAAACCCTCTGAACGTGACCCAAGTGTAACTTTAATTTTAGCGGATTTGCTCAAAGAAGCAGGTTTGCCAGATGGTATTTTCAGCGTCGTTCAGGGAGACAAAACAGTGGTTGATGCCATTCTCGACAATCCGGAAATAATGGCTGTCAGTTTTGTTGGTTCAACTCCTGTTGCGGAATACATCTATACCCGCGGAGCAAGCAATGGTAAGCGGGTTCAGGCTTTGGGTGGTGCAAAAAACCACATGATAATTATGCCGGACGCAGATCTGGACCAGGTAGTTGATGCCCTGATGGGTGCAGGATATGGTTCTGCGGGCGAACGCTGTATGGCAATTTCTGTCCCTGTTCCGGTTGGAGATCAAGTCGCAGATGAGTTGATGGACAGAATGGTTCCATTGGTTGAAAAATTACCAGTCGGCCCTCCCGAAGATACTAAGGCTGCAATGGGACCTGTAATTACAAAACAAAGTTTTGACAGAATTACTTCGTTGCTCCAAAGTGGAGTTGATCAAGGCGCAAAACTTCTGGTTGACGGACGAGGACTGAAAGTTCCCGGACACGAAAACGGATTCTTTATTGGCGCATCTCTTTTTGATAAGGTAACTCCGGAAATGGACATTTATAAAGAAGAAATATTTGGGCCGGTTCTTTCCACTGTTCGAGTTCCGGATTATGAGTCGGCAATCAAGTTGATCCACGGCAATCAATACGCAAACGGAGTGGCAATTTTCACCAGAGACGGCGATGCCGCAAGAGATTTTGTCAACAGAATTGAAGTTGGTATGGTTGGAGTCAACGTGCCGATTCCGGTGCCTGTCGGTTTCCATAGTTTTGGAGGATGGAAAAAATCAATGTTCGGAAGTCACCATATTTATGGACCGGATTCAATTCACTTTTACACGCGTCTCAAGGCGGTTACTTCACGTTGGCCAACCGGGATTAAAGCTGGAGCCGAGTTTAATTTTCCAAAATTATCTTTATGAGCGGAGGGCTTTTAAACCCGCTTAATCTTTTGACAATCCAGACAAATTTACGTTTCCAATTTTGGATACGTAAATTTCCTGAGTGATTAAAATGGAATTCATAAGCTTTACTGATTTAACTCCAATTATTCCTGAAATAATTGTTTTGTTGACAGCCTTCACTGTCTTGCTGGTTGACCTTTTTGCTTCAAAAAAAGACAGATCTTTTACCTTGGCAGTGACCACAATTTCCGGTTTACTCTTAGCAATGTTTGCGGAAACTCAGTTGCATGGAAAGGATATTTCCGGATTTTACGGAACGGTAGTCGCAGATGATTTTTCAATACTCTTTGAGTTTATCTATATGAGTGTTGCCATCTTGACCGTCTTTGTCTCACATCACTACATTGAAGAAAATGAAATGAATTTTGGAGAGTATTACGTACTTCTCCTGACTTCTGTTTCCGGAATGATGTTTATGACTTCCGCACTTGATTTGCTCGTAATTTTTATCGGCCTGGAAATCATGTCAATTTCCAGCTACATCCTGGTCGGAATGAAACGCAAGGTTGCAAAAGCCAACGAAGCCGCCCTTAAATATTTACTGCTGGGCGCCTTTTCCACAGGTTTTTTACTTTACGGAATTTCCCTGCTTTACGGTGCAACCGGAAGTACATTACTGCCGACAATCATTGCTGAAATTCAACAGAACGGATCCGGAAATCCGCTTGTCATTGTCGGAATGGCGCTCGTTATTATTGCAATGAGTTTCAAAATCGCAATCGTTCCATTTCACATGTGGACTCCGGATGTTTATACCGGCGCACCGACTCCGGTTACAGGCTTCCTTTCCGGAGCCGCAAAAGCTGCGGGTTTTGCAGTATTCATTCGTGTTTTAATGACAGGAATTCCACTTGACGGCGCAAACTGGGAAGACCTCCTGTGGTTGCTTGCGGTGCTGACTATGACAGTTGGGAACATAATGGCATTGCAGCAAAACGAAGTCAAACGCATGTTAGCCTACTCCTCCATCGCCCATGCAGGTTATGTGTTGGTAGCAATAGTAGTGGGAAGCACATCGGCCATCAGCGGCGTCATTTTTTATTCCTGTGCGTATGCCTTAATGGGAACCGGTGCCTTCGGAATTTTAACCATTCGTGATGCCGGACGAATACCAATTACTTTTGATGATTTAGCCGGTTACGGAAAACGGAAACCATTTCTAGCGCTGCTGATGACATTATTTATTTTTTCATTAGTTGGCCTGCCCTTGACCGGCGGATTCATCGGCAAATTCCAAATTTTCAGCGCCGCACTTCAGGAAGGATGGATCTGGCTGACGGTGATTGGAATACTCAACAGCGCACTTTCAGTTTATTACTATTTGCGGGTGGTAATGTTTATGTATATGCGTGAAGGCGCACTGCCGGAAGGTTCGGCTGAGTCCGGAAAGACTTCTGGATTTGCCTTGACAGGTTTAATTGGAACCGCAGTCGGAGTACTCTATCTTGGTGTTTTTCCGGATCGGATTTTGGAACTTGCTTCCATGTCAATTCTGGCGTTGCTCTAGTTCAGCGACTGAAATAGTTTTCTGTCTCTTTAAATTTTTCTGTTGGAGGAAGGTGAAAAAAAATGGCCACACTTTTTGCATAAAATCCAGGATGCGTGAATTACGCCGTGGGTTCAGCTTGCTTGAAGTGATGATTGTGGTTGTGATCATTGGCATTCTGGCCACACTCTCGTATCCCAGTTTAGAAGCTTATTTGCAACGCGCAAAACAAACTGAGGGCAAGGTCAGTCTCAGCGCAATTTACACTGCGCAAAAAATATATTTCGCGACAAATCAAACTTACGCGGATTCACTCAGCAAACTGGATGTACAACTTGAATCAGGCGGGAGCGCCCGCTATGCTATCACTCTCACAGGTGACAGTACTTCCTTCACCGCAACTGCTTCAGGCAACCTTGACGATGATGCAGCGTTGGACATTTGGACGATTGACCAGAACAAAACCCTGCAAAACACAGTCAACGATATTAGCTCAGAATAAAATGAAGATGCTGATTTCAGTTACAAGAATTCAGTTTTTTCGCCTTGCTAATTTTGTGTTTTTTTCAACGGCCTTTCTGTTTTTCTCCGGATGTTCCGTTACACAGATTTATCATGAAATTCCCCCCTCACCGAAAGCACTTGCTGAGATAAATTCTATCTACGTTGATCAATTTATGGGTGAGCAATCGGTCTTGTTCAGCAAAATACTAACCCATGAAATTAATCAGCAACCGTGGCTTACATATTTACCGGTATTTCCGGAAAATGAAGAAACAAATGCGGCAGTACTGAATGTGGAAGTCCGGCGCTATGCCATTCATGATGAAGAAGAAATACGTCAGCAAACACAAATAATTTTACTCGAACATGAAATTTTGCAGGACAATCCCGCTGGACTCAACACAATTGAACGCGTCTTTGAATTTGTCGAAAAGCCCTATAACGAACGCTTGATTCAACGTACGTTGGATTTAGAAATTTCTTTTAAAATCACTAATCCCAGCGGAGATAAAACTCTTTATCTCAATGTTGAAAATGCCAGCATGAAGCAAAGTTACATTGGAGAAGAAAAAATACTGCTTATTCCGGACTCCATTGACGAAATGGCACGACTTGCTCAATTGCTGATTCAAAAATTTTTAAACCGTATCAACCCTGAGCCACAAGATAGTGCAGTAGAATTGGAAAAAGGCACCAGTCCTGTACTGTGGACATTTGGGTTACTCGATTTCGGCCACCCGCGAATAATTCGCTCAAATCATTTTGCAACCGGAAAAAGATACGACCTTGCCTTAAAAGGGTGGAATTATGTGCTTTTTGAACCACGAACTTACCCCAAATCGGAGCGTTTTATTTTCAGCGACGAAGTTTATTCCCGCCTTAAAAAAGCAGATTTACCACACACAACTTTGCAGCCCTTACTGGAAGTTCATGGAAAATCGTTTGATCAAGACGAAATTAATATCGTCCTTTTAGGTTTGATTCCAAATCAGGATTTTGAACGCTATGCTCGAATTATAAAATCACACGCCCGTATTACTCAAAAAATCAACCGCTTAAATTTAGCCACCGCACACTACAACTTAGGCGTTGTCTATCATTTGCGCAACGAACTTGAGTTGGCGGAATATCACTTTGCACAGGCAAACGCTTACAATCCACATGAAAAATATTCTCAGGCATGGACTGATTTGCAGCATCTAAAAGGAGATTACAATCCTCTTGATGACTTGATGGACCGCTCGGTGGAGACAGCAGGCAAACAAAATCCTCCTGAAGGTGCATTGCTGCAGCCAAAATACTGATAGTTTCCTTTATCCTGTTTTAAGACAGAATCGGTTTACGGTTCGCAAGAAAAATTTACACAGGAAATTTTCTAAAATCTTTGATTCACATTTTTTTCTTTTCATGTTTTTATGAAATTCCTCTTTGCCTTTGTGATTCCGGCCTTGATCTTTGGCTTTCCTTTGCAGGCAGAAGAAGTAATCGTCAATGCTTCCGCAAAAATTTACAGCGGTGACACAATACTCGCGAAGGATCAGGCTATAAAAAATGTACTGCTTGCGGCAGTGAAAAAAGGTGTAGGAAGTGTGTTGGATACAAAGACAATAAATATAAATTATGAAATCATTAAAAACCAAATTTACAGGTCTAGCCCAAAATTCATCCTCGATTATGAAGTACTCAGTGAAGTACAAAATTATAATAAAAATTTGTATGAAATAATAATTGCGGCCAATGTTGATAATGAAAAAATTCAGCAAAAACTTAAAGCTCTGCGCATTCTGCAGCATAGAATTGCAAACAAGCGCTTGATGGTGCTTTACTACAGTAGAATTTCTGCCGCCACGCCAATTGACAACGAGACTGTGGCAGCTGTTCTTTCCGCTGTTCAGGAATCATTTGCGGAACAGAGTTTCTTGACTTTTAGTGAGCAAACGATGAAACAAGCTCATCATTCTCTCGAAAAGGAAAATATTGTCGGACGGCCTGTGGACAGCCTGATTGCGCTCGCGTTGAATTATAATGCTAATATTCTGGTGATAATGGGAATGAACACCGGCGAAAATAAAAAGCAGAAAGAAACATTTTTTAAAGTTCGTGCAAGAATTCATTTCAGTGTTTATGATACCGCCTCCGGACAACAAATTGCTGAAACAAATGTTGAAGCGAACGAGATTTCGGTAAAACAACCAAGTGATCTTGAATGGAAAAATTTATTTGTAAATGCTGCTAAACATGCAAGCCTGGAGAATGTACGCCAGGCGACTGAGCATATCACTCGGTTTTATCAAGAAAAGGGTGATCTTGGACAGGGATATTCTGTGATTTTTTACGGCTATTCTCCAAGGCGGGAAGGTTTGATCATCAACTATTTAGAAAATTCCAATGAATTTATAAATCTTGCTGAATTAAAAAACTCGTTCGGTTATCTAAAAATGGAATTGTATGCTTTAAAAAGAAAAAGTATTCTACGTAGAAGCATTACCAGCGGTTTGCTTGAAATGGAAATTGAAGTTGTCACAAAATCAATTCCCGGTAATAACCTTTATTTTATCAATCCGAAACCCATGGAATAGGAGGAAGAAGTGGAGGAACTTCCCGCAGACAATTAATCTGAAATCTCAGCAGAAGCTAAGACACAACTGCCTCTTTCGCAATAATATCAGCCTAACCACTTTCGGTCAGCAACAGAACCAATTTCAATTAAACCGGATTGATTTTTTGCGCCTAAAGTTGAGATATTCTACTATGTATTTACTTGAGTCATTACTTTCATATTTTTGCCCCAACGCTGACCATTCTTTAGATTTTCCTCCAATAAATAATCTTCCTTTTTAAAAAAATCTTGAAATCTACAGACCGAGTCTATAGGGTGTTGTTTAAACTGTAATCAAGCAAGTTGTCTAAGGCTATGTCACTTTTTCAGCAATTATTGCTGAAATCAATCGTTTGTTTTTTAGCATTATCTGTGATGGGAACTAATAACCAATCCCTCTTAATCTGTGACTTGCTTAGTTGAAGGAATCCGCAGCTTGAGGCAATACTACCGGACCTTTATTCAGCCTAATTTTATAAAACAGAAAATGTGGAAAGCAATCTTATTCAGTGGATTTCTGCCTAAAATAAAGTTGGCTTTGTGCGGATTTATGTTAATCACATTTTCTGCGCAGGCAGAAACGATTTACGAACTGGATTTTTCCGAGGCATCAGGCAGTGTTAAAAGTTGGTTTGAAACAATCAACTGGGAATTCCGCAAAAAAATAGCAGATATGAATCTGCGTTTTGAAGATGGAAAGCTGGTGATTGAGCCAAGCAGTGATGAACTTGGCGTGTTAGTGCGGGAATTTGATACAAAAGACTATTTACATGGTGTGACAAAATTACGCATCGAATGGGGGGTAGATCAATATCCACATGGGGCAGACTGGAGCGGCCCCAAAGAAAAGTCCCGAAACACACGTGAAGCGATTTCATTCATGGTGTTTTTTGGAGACACCAAACTGGACAGCGGATTTTTCTTTGCGCCAAACCTGCCATATTTTATCAGTTTTTTTCTTGGTGAAAATGAAAAACCAGATCAAGTTTATTTCGGCAACTACTGGCAAGAAGGAGGACGATATCTCTGCATACCCTGTGACGGCAGCAAAGGAAAAACTTTTGTTACAGAAATTGACCTTTCTGCAAAATTCCTTGAGTTATTTGGTGAGAAGCAACTTCCAATAACTGCTCTTGGAATTGAGGTCGATGTGCAAAAAACGGAGAAAGTTGATGGACGTCACTCAAAGGCGTTCATTAAACGGGTTGAATTGTTCTGACAAAACCCGCTGAATTTAATTAAAGCACAATTTTGGTGCCAATTCCCTGATCGGTGAACAATTCTGCAATGACAGAGTGGGGATCTGTACCGTTTATTATTTGCGCGGATTCGATGCCGTTTTTGATACAATAAAGAGCCGCATCAATTTTGGGGGCCATGCCGCCGCTAATCACGTTTTGCTTGATCATATCTTCAGTTTCACTCGAAGAAAGTTGTCCGCGCAGTTTTCCATTTTCAATAACACCATCCACGTCCGTCATAAAGATTATTTTATACGCTTCCAGTGAAACGGCAATTCGGGACGCGGTGGTATCCGCGTTTATGTTGTAAGTGATCCCGTCCTTTCCTAGACCAATCGGCGATACAACCGGCAGGAAGCCTTGTTTGAGTAATACCAGCAACAGCTCCGGATTGACGCTTTCTATTTCTCCAACATAACCCAAATCAATTCCGCCTTTATGACGCTTTTTGCGGGCCCTGATCAATAATCCATCCTTACCGCTGACTCCAACAGCTTTTCCTCCGAAAGTGTTAAGATGTGTGATAATTTCTTTGTTTATTGTGCCGGAAAGCACCATTTCCGCGACTTTCAGATTTTCTGAACTTGTAACTCTTAAGCCGTCAATAAAGGAAACTTCCTGTCCAAATCTTTCCATTGCTTTAGAAACTTCAGGACCACCTCCATGAACAATCACAGGCAGCATTCCCAGCGATTGGAGTAAAACAATATCCTGGGCAAAACTATGCTTTAGCTTTTCATCAATCATGGCCGCTCCACCATATTTGATGACAACTATTTTTCCATTGAAACGCTTTATGTATGAAAGAGCTTCTATGAGTAAATTTTTATTTTCCTCGGTAAACATAGCAATTAAGGTTTCCTAATAAATTTACATTTCTGTAAGAAATATTTAATTTAGCTTGTCTGGAAAGATGCAGAAAAATTTCCCGCTTAAAACCTGAAAGGAGTTATTTTATGAACGGAAAGGCACAATTAGCTTTTGATTGAGACGCAGGTGACTTGCAGACTTGAGTTCATTAAGTACAACCAACTCTTTGACTGTGGTCCGATAGAACCGAGCAATTCTCCAAAGGGTGTCACCATTGCGAACACGGATGATCCTGTGTCTGACTTTAGGGGCATTGATGGAACTGGTTTTTACGACAACAGATTGTTTAGGTTTTATACGTCCTTTTGCCGGTCTTTTTACATAAAACCTCATTCCTGTTCGCAACTGCTTCGAATTAGTCAATCCGTTCCAGCTCATCAACTTTTTCACAGAAGTTTTATAGCGTAATGCTAAGTGTGAAAGCGTTGTATTTCGAGGAACCCGAATGACATTCGCGGCACTTGGTAGTTTGCCGTTCGATACTTTTCTGTAGCCAACTACCAGTCTCTGACCAGCCCGAATCGAGTTAGGACTGGAGAGTTTGTTCCAGCGGATTAACTTTCTGACACTGGTTCTATATCTCTTTGCAATTAGTGAAAGCGATCCGCCCTTTGGTACTCGGATTCGCTGGGCAATCAATCTTGGACTGGAAGGTGAAAAAGTCCTGGCAACTTCCTTGAATACTCTCCACGTCGGGACGAAAGTTTTCAGACGGCGATTGACCCGTAGAACGGATTTGGAATTCAGTTTGTTCCATCTTGCCAAACGACGGATTGATGTTTTATGTTTCCGGGCCAAGTCCCATAAATTATCTCCGTTCCTTACTCTGAAATAAATAGGCACCCCAAAGTTTTCAAGCAATCTTGTCACACGCGATGAGTCGCCTAGAAGCGCATTATAAGAGAGTCCCCATTTTTTTGATGGTTCAGGATTTTGTTCCAGGGAAGACATCAAGTTCTTGTGGAAGCGTTGAGGAACATAGAAAGAATAGCGTGTCTGTGTCATGGGCGGCACACCCAGGAACAAGGCCGTATTGTTTTCACGCAGCAAACGGAATGACATATTGGAGCGTCGTGCCACTTCCTCTAATGAGAAGGCTACTGACAAACTTGCTTTTGTCTCATCCATTGGATCATCCTTGCGCACATGAGCAAAACCATAGCGTTCCGGATTTTTATAGATAACTGCCATGGACATTATTGTAGGCACGTAACCTCGTGTTTCCCGAGGCAAACGCAGTGACGAAAAACTATGCTTTTTTCCTTGTCGTTTCGCCCTTTTAATTGCTCTTTTGACACGCCCTTCGCCTGTGTTGTAAGCAGCCATTGCCAATTCCCAATCACCAAAAATACCGTAAAGATGTTTAAGGTAGGTAATTGCAGCTTTTGTCGACAGTACCGGATCACGGCGTTCATCAATCCAGCGATTGATTTTTAAACCATATATCCGTCCTGTTGACGCGATAAATTGCCATAAACCTACAGCATTTTTTTTGGACCGCGAACTCACATTGAAATTGCTTTCAGCCGGAACCATGTAAACCAGATCCAGCGGCATTCCTTCTTCACGCAGCATTCTGGTGATCATTGGAATATATTTGCCTGAGCGACGTATTCCCGTAATCATTTGCTTGCGTTTTTTTGATGAAAGCCTCCGGATTATTCTTTTGACTTTTGAAGTATAACGGAGCGGAATGTCATACTGCTCACCTTCTACTTTCCAAAATTTATTTCGGTAAAGAGTTTTGCTAAGTAGTTGTTTTTTCGCAGAAGTCCGTTTTTTTAAAGGCGCATCCAACTTGATTTTCTGGATGCCGGAACCGCTCGTCTCAAACATCAAAGCCTGATTACGGAGTGGGGCAGGTTGGTAAGAAGGTGAGGCTGCCTCAATACTTGTCACGAAGGCAATAGTGGATAAAAATGCCACAAAGCAGCTAATTATTATTTGTAAAACTTTATGATTCATAGATGCTTTGTTTTTTGCGGAAAAACTTTCAACTGATTTGCAGGAAATGTGAACTATTTAATTATCAAAGAAACTTAGCCTTCTATCAAGCTTAATTCTTTGTGTAACCCTAAGATTAAAGTGCAAAAATCATGCACTATTACATAATTTTTTATTGCGACACTCCGCATAACAAAAATAGTTTGACTGTCGTAGGTTTCTTCAAATAAAATGAATGGTCATTCCACAAAAGCGAGAATAGCTCAGTTGGTAGAGCGCAACCTTGCCAAGGTTGAGGTCGCGGGTTCGAATCCCGTTTCTCGCTCCACGTTTCTTGTGAATTATTTCCAAAATAATGAAACTTCAATTATTTGGCAGAAAAACCAAGTTCAGAACAAATTCAATCTGATGAATGAAAAAACCAAGGATTTCAAACCATTCGTTTGTATTGATTCTGTTGGCATTTTTCCTTTTGAAAATGCCTCTGTTCTCTTAATCAATCAATCCAAACGTACACAGCAAACCGATCATAATGGAAAAACTATTTCGGATTTGTTAAAAGAAAAAAAGACGTCCTCATGGCAAAGCGCAAGAAATAATTTTCCCGGAGATGTTCGCAGAATCAATCCTGCAGATCTTTTGACTTTCTGGAATGAAAAAAAACTGGGAGGACACTTTCAGCAAAAAGGTGAGACTTATATTGAAACTTTAACCCCTTTTCTGAAAATTGAAGATGACGGAACCTTTATCATGTCAGCAAATCTGCATAAGATTCTGGTTGATCTGGAAAAAGGGTTTAAAGGCAGAATGCTGCTGATTGTTCGTGATGATGCTTTGCATCTAGTTATGGAAGGCACAGCCAAAAACGTTTTCTTAAAATCCGGGAATATCAACGCCAATTTGACATCACAATTTCCGGAAAATGAACCCGTTTGGTCAATTCCATTAGAAGCAAAATTCTTTAAATTACTGAAGAATAAAAATCCTGCAAAATTAGAATTTCAAGTAGTATCAAATCGGCTTCATGTAAAAAATCTCAGCACAAATAAGGAACAAACTGTTGACCTTAAACCTGCAATCAGTTCCTTTAATTTTGCTTCCCGTTGGAATCCGCCAGAACAAGGACCGTTAATAGAGACTGTAGTCACAAAAGATGTTATGGCAAAACTACGTGATATCAGTCTTAACAGCTCGTTCAAACGCTTAGGAATCGTCGGCAAATCTGGACAAATCAAGGTCGCGCTTTTTGGTGATTCGCCTGATGATTTTCTTTTTTTAGGAAATCCGATAGGCGCGTGCACCGTAGAATTCCAAGTGGTTTCTCATCCCATGCCCATGCTGGAAGATGATTTTATCATCTCCATCTATGAAAATCATGTCCTGCGCCTGAGAAGTCTGACCGAAGATTATGAGTGGATGACTTTTTTCGAAAAAGATTTCAGCTTCATAGATATCCCCGCTTCTGCTGAGAAATCTTTGCTTCCTCCAACTGCTAAATCACAGGAGCATCTTCAATTAGTACAAAATAAGCTAAAAACTTCCGCAACAGATAATCCTGCTCCACAAACAAAAACTAGAGATTTAGCGAAATCCGGTAGTTAATCCTCTGTGACGTCTCCAATTTATCAGCAAATTTATGAAATAATCCGGATGATTCCATCCGGTAAAGTGGCAACTTACGGTCAAATTGCGGACATTGTCGGCGGCTGTACCGCTCGTATGGTTGGTTACGCTGCGTCCTCAATTCCTTTTGACTCTGATATTCCCTGGCAGAGAGTTATCAATTATCAGGGAGGAATCAGTCAAAGAAGCGGGGGTTCAGGTGAATTACTTCAGCAGGAATTGCTCGAAGCGGAAGGAATCTTGTTCGATCAGTTTGGAAGAACAGATCTTGAAACATATCGTTGGAAAGGCGAGTAAGCATTTAATCAGATAACCTTCTGATTCAGTGGTATTTATTTAAATAGTCCGGGAAACTAAGTTTTAGCAAGAAAAAGAAGAGTCAGTTGATTTGGTTGAGCTTTGATGACGGCGAATAAAAATAGAGACATAAGAAATGTGATTTGTTTTTCACGCTTCAAAAATGCTGCGTGGCAAACCAGATTGTCGAATAATGGAACGTAATGTACCTTTGCGTATTTCATTATGATTTGGAACAGGAACTGTGAATGTGGACGATTCAATTTTCTTTTGCATAATGAAATGACTTCCTCTTTGACGTATCTGCACGAATCCACGATTTTCCGAAAGTCGACAAAGGTCTTGTCCCGAAAAAACATGAAGCTTAAGCAACTATAACCTCCAATTGTGTAACAAATACTTCAGGGTGATGCCGTGCTGAAATTTCTGTTTCAGAAGCACATTCCAAAAACAATTCCAGCGCCTCACCAAGATTTGCACGAGCCTCCTCAACTGTCTTTCCTTGACTAGCCACATCCACTTGAGGACAAAGAGCCACATATCCATCACCTTGCTTGTTCTATGATTGCGGTAAATTTAAGTGTTTTCATTGTTATCCTTTAGATTGGAAATACATCTTTACATTCTGTCTCAATTACACGGACAACTAATAAGCCAAGCCCAGCTTATGCTATGCCTTCTTCCTCAGAAAGTCAAACACAACTCACAGCCAAACGTTCCGCCATGTAAACCACAGGGTGGAGGATGCGAATATCAATATTATTACTGCGGATTCCAGCACGTATTTGATAAAGACATCCGGGATTACCGGTGACAATCGTCGTGGCTTCCGGATTGGCAGTCAAGGTTTGCTGCAACGATGCTATTTTACGGTTTAAAACCGCTGCCGAAAGTTCCGGTTGCACAAGGTTATAAATTCCCGCGGAACCACAACACCAGTTAGATTCTTTGAGCGGTATAAGCTTCACTCCCGGCAAACTATTTAAAAGTTTCCGCGGATTTTCATCAACTTTCTGTGCATGCATCAAATGACACGGTGCGTCATAAAGCACAGTATCCTCATCATTACGCCAAGATAATTTTTCCAATAATTCCGGAAAGCGGGAAATAAATTCCAGCACATCAACAATTTTATTTTCGAATCGATTCCAATCGGCAGAGGAACTTCCGGTTTTTTGTGCTTCCGGATTTACCCCAGAAAAAAGGTGGCGATATTCTTGAAGTTGCGCTCCGCAGCCTGCTGCGTTTGTGATGATCGCGTCTAAATGAAGTGGTTCAAAGGCAGCAAGATTTTTTAAGGCAAATTCACGAGCGGTTTTTCTGTCACCGCTATGCACATGCAACGCACCGCAGCAACTTTGATTGCCCGGAACCACAACTTCACAGCCAATCTGACGCAGCAAAGTCAGTGTAGATTCATGAATGTTCGCTTCCGAAACATCCATAATACATCCGGAAAATATTGCGACTCTTAATTTCGTTTTTTCGATTGGAGAATCAATTTCCTGTTTTACTGCCGGCAACAAAGGAGACAAAATTTGATCGGCATATTTGCGTTTAAAAGATTCGCCAGAACAGTTTGGCAACAAATGTTGTTGAAAAACAAATGATTCCGGCAGAAGTTTCCCAACAAACGTTTTCGTAATCAGTTTGGGCAAGCCGCTGGCGGCATAAATTCTTAAGAGACGACTGAGCGTTATCAGCAGATTCGTGGAGCGAAAAAGGCTTTTCAACAAGAACCTCCGCAAGATTCTCTCCTTCAAACTTTGCGGAGTATTTTCCAAAATGATACCGCGTGTTTTTTCCAGCAGTTCCCCATATGGTACACCTGAGGGACAGGCGCTTTCGCAGGCTCGACAATCCAGACAACGGCTGAGCGGTTCAATCACCGATGGTTCCAGCTCCAGTTCCCCTTCCCACAAACCACGCATCAAATAGAGTCGTCCACGCGGAGAATCTTTTTCATCGTCCAATTCCCTGTAAGTTGGGCAACTGTCAAGGCAGAGTCCACAGTGAACGCATTTGAGAATGTTGCCAAATTCTGCTTGACGGAAAAGTTCTTTAGTCGAAACAGCAGTTTTTTGTGAAAAATTAATACTCATTCATCAAACTCCAATTCGTAGTAAGCGGCAGAAAAAACACCGGCTGGATCCAAATGACGTTTAAGTCTTTGTGTCAAAGCATAACCGCTGGCGACTCCAAATCTTTCCAGTTCCTGAAACGAACTTTCTGGGACACCACTGACCCAACGCAGTTTACTGTCAGGATGAACGAGTGCGGATTTGATTTTTTCAAGATGCTGAAGCTGTTCTTTCCTGTCGCTGCTTGTGTGCATAAAATGTATGTCACCGCCAATCGGATGAATGAGCATTTTGAAATTTTCTTTCCGGAATATTTCAAAAGGGAAGTTGAGAATATTTTCTGTTGCAGCAGTCGCGAACACATGAAAATATGATTCCGGCATTCCCCAGGCATCAAGTATCTTCGGTAAAAATCCCTCTATCCTGTTATCTCCCGGAGTGAATTTTTGCCCGGAAAATGATTCTCCATCAGGTAAAACTGCCAGTGCTTTTCCAAATATCTTACTGATTTCATTTTCAATTCGGTTTCTTTTTGCCACATTTCCGGAATATCCCAAACCTAAAATCCAGACTGAATCCTGTGTTGATGCCGCCTGAATCCAGTCCAGAGGTATCCTCCGTTTGTGCAACTCTTCAACTTGCGGCAGCCATGTTTCAGCTTTAAAAATTCCAAACATTCCGTGCGGCTCTACAGGCAGTGGCATGACCTTAAAATTGACTGAGGTGATGACTCCCAAACCACCTCTACTTCCGAGCATCATTCGAGTCAGGTCATAGCCGGAAACGTTTTTGACGACCTTGCCACCTGCTTGAACAATTTCGCCTTTGCCGTTAATGTATTCTATTCCGATAATGCAGTCCCGAAGTCCGCCCATGTTCATGCGGTTTGGACCAAAATCGTTGCAGGCAACTAGCGAGCCGACACAAGAATCCGGGAACCATGGATTAACAGGCAGCATCATATTTTGTTCGGCCAGCATCTTTTGAAGATTCCGGATACTCATACCTGATTCCAGGCCAACGACCATATCTTCCGGATCAAAAAAACGTGTTGCTTTGAGTTTTTGGAGAGAAAGGATGTCGCGGGAATCCGCTCCAGATTTTCCGGAAATTGTTGTTACAAAACGTGTTCCTCTTCCACAAATCCGGAATGTTTTTTTTGCCTCAATTCGTGAAGACACCCAGCTTTGTATTTCTTCCAGAGAGTCTGATTCAAATCTACTCATACAGAAATTCCTGATTTTGCGGCGACCATTTTCGATTTGTTCAAAACCGCAGCATTCTTTGGTGTAGTCCCGCTTTTAGATTCGGCACAACGTCCTGGACTCGGAAATATCTTTCCGGGATTTAGCAAATTTTCCGGATTGAAAAACGTACGCACATTTTTCATGTTGTCGAGCGAATTTCCAGGATATAGTTTAGACATCCATTCCGCTTTTTCGAGTCCTATTCCGTGTTCACCTGAAAGCGTCCCGCCATGACGGATGCATGAAGATAAAATTTCTTCGCCTATCAAATGCGCTTTTTCTACCTCTTGCTCATTTTCATAATCATAGAGAATCAGCGGATGCAAATTCCCATCTCCCGCATGAAAAACATTGGCCACAGTCAAACCGTTTCTTTTGCCGATTTCGGCAATTTCATCCAGCACTTCCGGAAGTTTGCTGCGAGGAATAACACCATCCTGCACATAATAACTGGGTGAAATTTGACCAATCGCTCCAAAAGCTTCTTTGCGTGCACGCCAGATTTTTGCTCGTTCCACCTCATCACGAGCACGATTGACTGTGGTTGCTCCGGAATCTTTGAGCAACTTTTCAACAACCTCCGCTTCTGCATCAAGACCATCCGCCAAACCGTCCAGTTCAACAATCAGCACAGCTTCAGCATCCAGCGGGAAACCGGGCTTGAGTGCTTTTTCAACCGCCGAAATTGTGATTTTGTCCAGCATTTCCATGGCCGCCGGAATTATTCCGTGACTAATAATACTCGAAACAGATTCACACGCATCACGTACCGATGTGTAGATGCCAAGCATCGTTATCGCTTTTTCCGGATTTGGAGTTAGTCGGCAAATAATTTTAGTGACAATACCGAATGTGCCTTCTGAACCGGTCACCAAACCCAGCATATCCGGACCCGGCATGCCGAAATGTTTACCGCCAAGAGTCACGAGTTCTCCGTCAGGTAAAACCATTTCGATACCAAGAACATGATTGACGGTCACGCCATATTTAAGGGTATGAGGGCCACCTGAATTTTCGGCGACATTGCCTCCGATAGAACAGGCTTTTTGCGAGGATGGATCGGGTGCGTAATGGTAACCCTCAGCATGGACATGTTCAGTGATACGTAAATTGATCACTCCCGGTCCAACCGTGATTGTGCGGTTAAGCAAATCAATTTCATGAATTTCCTTGAAACGTGCCATTTCGATAATGACACTTCCGTCCTGCGGAATTGCTCCGCCGGAAAGCCCTGTTCCGGCACCACGTGCGATAAAACTTATTTTGTGCTGATGGAATAATTTGACAACAGAGGCCAGTTCCTGAACTGTTACTGGGAAAACCACGCCCATTGGCGGAGAGGTATAAAGCGTCAGCCCATCACAACGGTAAGTGTAGAGTGTTACCGGATCATCCTTGACCCATTCTTTGCCCAGAATTCGAACACATTCTCTGCGGATATTTGTTTCAAATGACATGCTCACCTCCCTTTAATTTTATGCTATTTTGCCCTAAATTATTTTGTTCTTTGAATTTCAATCAAACAAGACAATTAAGAAAGTTCCGGAAACTTTCTGAATTACATCCATATACAACCCAGCATAACTCTCTTCCGGTATTCAATCAAGTGGTAAAATAGTAAGACCAATTTACATTTTTACCAAAATCAAACAAAAACACTTGACCATTGCAGTTAGAAAATAGAGGATTCTTCGTAGGTTTAATTGAGCCTTGCTGACACCTTCCTAACATGCACATTATGACTTTTTTTACTTTTCATTTAACAAAAGATCATTAACCAGAAAAATTAAATGCTCCTGAAAGCAGTTCGCTCACAACGTCGTTTTGAACAAGTTGCAGAGCAAATCTCTAAATTAATCAAGAAAGGCAAACTCAAACCAGGCATGCGTTTGCCTCCTGAACGAGAGTTGGCAAAACAGCTTGAAGTCAGCCGTCCGACTGTGCGTGAGGCAATGATTGCACTTGAAATTTCTGGCTTGGTTGAAGTACGTGTGGGTTCCGGAATTTACGTTTTGGACTTTTCAAAACAGAAAAAGAAATTAAGCAATAAGATTGCAGAAATCGGACATGGACCTCTGGAGTTAATCGAGGCGCGGAAAGAAATTGAGGGTGCTAACGCCGCACTGGCTGCTCAACGAATAGAGCCGGATAGTCTGAAAAAGATGGAGAAGGCAATAGAAAAAATGGTAAAGGAAAACATGAACGGAGCCGACGGTGACCGCGAATTCCACTTGCTGCTGGCCAAATCCACCGGAAACAGAGTTTTGGAAACGATTACTGCTTATCTTTGGGAACAACAGCAACATTCTCCGATGTGGATAAAATTGATCGAACTGATGGAAGAAAAAAAATTACATAACGTCATTCTGGATGACCACCGAACTTTGTTGGACGCACTTCGGCGAAAAGACTCAGAGGAAGCGGAAGCAATTATGCGTAACCATTTGAATCATGCACGAGACATTTATTTTGATATAATTGATGAAAAAGGAACCTGAACACCAAACGGGCAAGTTTCCTTTGAGTCATTTTATTTGATAAATTTATATAAAATTCCAGACTTTTTTAGTTAAGAAAAATGAGCATTTACGGATACATCCGTTTGAACAGCAACCGCCCAAAACCGAAAAATTTTAGTCTCAGAGAACAAGCCAAAATTATTCGAAATTGGTCTGATGAACAAGGACTGGAAATCAAGAAGATTTTCCGTGATAATGAAGCCAACAGCGCCAGCCTGGAATTGCCAAACTTGAAAAAACTGATCTCATTGATCGAGCAGGGGAAAGTTTCCGTACTGATTGTAGCTCGTTTAGATCGGTTAACACGAAAAATTCGTCTCCATCAACAACTTCTCAAATTATTTGAAGAACACAAAATACGCTTTGTTTCGCTTGCAGAAGACTTGGATTCAAAAAAGAAAAGTGGAAAAAAGGTTTTAGAGGCTATCGGCTTTTTGGCTCTTTGGGACGCAAGATCAATTCCGGACCGCACCCGTGAAATGATTGAACGAAAACGTAAAATAGGAGAACAAGTTGGTCATGCTCCTTTTGGCTACACATACCAAAAAAAACGACTGACTCCCTTAACAAAAGAACTGAGCATTGCAACCATCATCAGAGAAAAGCGAGAGGACGAAAATTTAAGCTACCACAAAATTGCCAAGTACCTCAACAGTCAGCGTCTACGTGCAAAGCGGGGTGGCCGCTGGTATGCGGAAACAATCAAAGGTATTTGCGAAAATCCTCTTTACGAACGCTCTACCGGCGGCATTAAGGCACGCTTTCTCGATAAGGCGAATGTGGACTGAATTCTTCAATACCTCGACGAATTGCGTGTTTTTCTTCTTCCAGAAATTTAGCAATTGAGTTTCGGAATCCCGGATGTTCCAGCCAATGTGCGCTGTAGGTCAGTTCCGGCAGAAAACCACGCTGAATTTTATGTTCTCCTTGTGCTCCTGCTTCGAACAACTTAATTCCTTTGCGGATAGCAAATTCGATCGGCTGATAGTAACATAACTCAAAATGCAAACTCCGATAGTTTCGTTTACAACCCCAATATCGTCCATATAAACAATCTCCTTTTTGAAAATTGATTGTTCCCGCTATACATTCTCCATCTGCATAAGCCAGAAACAAGACCATACTTTTACGCATTGTTGCATGAATCCGATGAAAAAAGTCCTCTGTCAGATAAGGTTGACCCCATTTTTTATCTGTTGTAGAAAGATAAAAATGATACATGTCGTGGATATGTTGCGGCAGAATCGCTTCTCCTTCAAGCACTTCCACTTTGATCATTTGCTCTTGTATTTGACGGCGTTCCCGTAGTATTTCCTTGCGACGTTTACGTTTTAAAGTCGCTAGAAATTCAGCAAAATCCCGATAATTATTGTTCTTCCAATGGAACTGAAAACTGTTTCTGATGAGAAATCCTCTGGCAGTGAAAATCGGCAATTCTTCGGCTGTGATGAATAAAAAATGGAGAGAGGAACAGTTTCGTTCTCGCATACAGGCTAAGGCGTCTTCGATGAGTTTGTTCTGGACACGACTAGTATCCGCTTCCGGATGCACGAGCAATTTTCGACCTGTTGCCGGAGTAAATGGAATTGCCGAAACTAATTTTGGATAGTAATTCAGCCCATGCTGTTCATAGGCCTTTGCCCAACCCCAATCAAAAATATACTCGCCGTAACCATTATTTTTTTCATAAAGACAAAGTGCACCCTGCAACTGTTCGTTTTCCCACAAAGTCAGATGACATGGCACCCATCCGGAATCTTCACCAACGCAGTCACTCTCTTCCAATGCTGATAAATAGGCATGTTCAGCAAAAGGAAATTCGGTGCCGGACACGGAATTCCATTGCGTGGGAGAAACGGCTGCTATGTTAGATTCAATTCTGAGTTGCACAAATTTTGCTGTAGCGTGAGTGAAACAGGGGAGAAAATTCTAGTTGGAAAGTTTGGCTCTAAAAATAACCAAACTCGAAAATCACAGGAGGTCTGGCGCGCGCACATAAACAAGCTTGTTGTTACGTACATAACTTATTATCTTTACTGAGGTTCGTTTTATGGTAGGAACAGCCTTAAAAAAAACGACTTGAAAAGGAATTTCATTTTCCTTCAGAGTCCCTGTCTTCAAAGTCCCGCTTTGGAATTCATTTGTATTGAAGGAATTCAGCATTGTCAAATCACCAGAATGGCGCAAGGCTATGATATCAATGGAGCTTAACGTTTCCAATTGCTCATCTGATAATACAACTCCAGCATAGGTAAAGTGACTGGCGATCAACTGTTTCTCGGCATCAAACGCAAATGCCTTTAATTGTATTTTTTCAACTTCATCGGACTCAAAAAAAGTATTCCGGATCGCCCCTTCAACCACAAATAAAGGAAGCCGATTATAACCATTTTCTACTTGTCTTGCTTCAAATTCACCTGCAAACTCTAACTGATGCACATTCCCGCTAGCCAACTGACGGAAAATTGCTAAGTCAAATATTTTAAGATAACCTCCAATAAAGGCAAGAGTAGCGACTCCCATTACACCAAGCATGACAAACAAAATAAACTTTTCATGAAATCCAAATTTATCCTCTGACACAGAAACCGGTTTTTCGGTTTGCGTTGGTTCAATTTCTGTCTTTTTATTTTCTGTTTTTTTGGCTTTTATTTTATTTGTTCCAGCTTTTTGTGTTTTCAAGTCCATCAGTATTCTGTTTTCCCATTCTTCCTTTTTTTCAGTCGGCGTTTTTTTTTGTTCAGTTTGAGTTTGAACATTTAGCAGATTATTTTTATTTGGAGTAGAGGACGATGACTTTTTAACACCAAGTTCTTCAAGGATTGAAGTCGCGGCATCCGCTGCAGACTTTTTTTGATGCTGTTGTACAGAGAATGAGGAAGGACCTTCACTGTGAAGATTCTCAGAGGTACTTTCACCAGGATTCAGAGAAAATTTTTGCGGCTTTCTCGCTATCATATTATTTTTAGGCTATTATTGCATTTTGCCGAAGGTTCATTTTCCGGCAAATCATCAAGACCCGGTATATTTTTTTGCAGGCTTTTTTAAGTGTATTGTATGGACTGATCGTCACATTTGTGATTACAAAAAACAAGCCCTCTCTGGAATCTTGACTGCAAGTTTTTAACTTCCGGTGAGTACTCCCAGGAAAATGAACTGTGGTTTTTTGTACTCCTGATCCTCTAACGGAAAGGCCACTTCGAATTTCAAAGGTACTTGTAGTAATGAAGCTGTATCCAAAGTCCACTCAATTCCGAATCCGGCATTTCTCCGATGTTTTGCTTTTTCAAATGAAAAACCATTTGACCATATTTTACCCTGATCATAAAATACCGTCCCCTGAATTTTGAAGGCACTCACAACTCCCCACAAAGGTGCGGTAATCAAAGGAAATTTATAATCAAATCTTGAGGCTAACAAATGATCTGAACTCAAAACTGTTTGTTGAGGATAACCTCGCAAAACATTGGGCCCGCCAAGTTGAAATTTTTTCTGCAGTGGAGTTTCTCCGGAAGTAGTTGCATGGATTAGGTCCAAATCAAACCATTTACGGTGTCCAACACGCAGAGTTTGTCCGAGAGTTACTTCTCCGCGTACATATGAAAAATCGCTTGCAACTGCCAGTACCGGCTGTTCGTTCCAGATATTCCAGTTAAGTAAATAGAAATCCCTCGGGCTGAAACTTCCGGTATGTTCCAACAGGAAAGTGTTAGTTTTTCCTGTTTCAACAGTTCCATTGTTTCCGTAACCGCTACCCGCCGAAAAAAGAGTTTCGCGGGAAAAACTTGAGTGGAATTTATATTCCAGTTCACCGGGATTTTGGGAAGGTTTATAAGTCGCTCGGACTCCTTGTGAACGCACACCCCCAAATTCACTAAGACTAAAGCCCGCAGATAATCCATGCAATCCCATGTTATCACGGTCCAAATTTAAAATGTAAAGACCACGCTTATTTTTTGTTCCGTAGCCCGGAATTGCATGGAGACGATAATTTTCTAACTTGTAGCGAATTCCAAAACCAAATGAGTTCCCATCCAGTGCATTGTTCCCAAATCCTGGAACCAACAGTACCAAATGTTCACGTTGTTTTTTCCAGTCCAAACCAAAACGAACTCGATAAAAATTGAAAGAGTGGTTATTCATGCGAGATGTTTCAAGTAATTTTTCTTCCGGATCAAGTGAAACTGTTTCAGGAAAACTACTTGTCAGAAAGCTAACCGTTTCTTGACGTTCAATTCCTGGTAACATCTTACGAATCTCTCTGCCATCTATTGTTTTCAGTGCAACCACAATCGGCATCTTGGCAGCACCGATTTTATTAATTTTTATTTCAGTTTCATATTTTCCGTTCGCCAGCATTTTAGTATTAGATTCCTCAAAACTGTAATCCAGAGTTTCCACTGTGCGGAACCACTGCGAAAAAAACCATTCCAGCGAGCCTGGACCTTCCGCATTGTATGGAGCATCCGCAGGAAGCGGAGGAGCCTTCAGTAGCGGAAAATTAAACTTTTCAAATGCTTGCTGAAATTCTTGTATCCCTATCACTTTTTGCTGATTTTTTTGGGAAAAACGCATAAGTCCCTGCTGAAATGCCTTTTCACTGAGCATGTATTCCAACATGGATAAAACCATTGCGGTTTTGTAAGTAAGAGTCTGCAAATATTTTTGTGAGTTAGGATTTTTCCGGAATGAAGATATGATAGGATACCTCATTTTGGGCGAGATACTATTTGTCATACTTTCATAATAATGATCCCGGTAACGTGGATTCAGCCAGTCAAAAGAATCAAAAATTCCTGCATCTGCACCATACTTATGTTGAAAAAAACGTAATCCTAAAAAAGCCGGCACCCCCAAATTGAGCCATTGTTGTGTATCCTGGTTACTCCAGATTGATTCTCCAAACCAAAGCTGTGCCAGCCTTCGTGTCAAAAATCCAAGAGCTTGTCGGTCCATTAATTCAGACCGCTTGTAGTTCGGCAAAGGAACCAGAACCAGGTTATTTAACACGTCCACTTGTTCATATTCTGCTTCAACAGCAACAATCAGAATTGATTCCCATGGCGAATTTAGTCCATAACGAGTACGCAAAAATTCTAAAAAATTTGCACTCCATTTATGAAGAAGTTCTCCTCTACGTTCATGACCTTTGAGATAAAATGAAGTGATTTGTGGGGTTGATTTTTCATTTCCAAGTTTTGCGTTTTTTCCGGCAAATTGTTGATGCACCTTGCTGAAAATCAAGGGAAAGTTCTTTAGCGGCCTTTTGCTTACCGTGAGAGTAACAGCTTGACCAGCCAGCAATTTATGATGACCGGGTGTTGAAATTAATGTCCCTGCTTGAACTGCTTTCCATTTAACCTCAAATGTCGCGGGAGACGGATTATTTCCCGCGGAATTCCAACCCGACTCATCGATGCCTTTTTCCACTTTCCAGTTCAAAAGTTTTGGATGCCAATTAGCTGTCAACAGCATACCGTTGACTTTGCCTTCCTGTGAGTGTTCCGGAAACTTTGTAGTAAATTCCAGTTGTATTGTTGATTGCCCAGGAAATCCTTGAGTATCCGGAAGTTCCTCTGGCAAGCTAATACGTAAGATTCCCTGAGCAGTCGAGTACCCAATTTCCAAATCAGGATTTTCTTCCAGCGAATAATCCAGCTCACGCATTGCGGTTGTGGACTTTGGAGTGAAAGTACTTACAGAAGTTATCTCCAAGCTTCCGGGACTGAATCCTGTCGGAGATTTTGGATCCTCGAGATTGTCCTGAAAGCGGCGCAGTGAGAAGACCGGAACTATTTTGTGTTTTCTTGTTCCCCGTTCATCCGGAAAACTAAACCGATTTCCAGGCAAAGCAAACAATAATTCATGTGATGGATAAGCTTTTCGGGTGAAACGGACTTGCATTTTTCCCACAAGAAGTGTCTTATCGTGGTCATAAGTAACATCAATTTTATAGTGAGGATACTTGGCGGGAATGAACTGTTTCGCAAATAAAAGCTGAGGCGTAAAAACAAAATACAGCAGGTAAACAAACGATAAGACAAACGCAAAATGGGAAAGCAAGTTCCACAAGCTTTGCTCCTCTACGAATGAACCAATTACTTTTAACCTTAAACCAGAAACCTTATAATGGCTTCGATCTTCACCAAAATTATTCAAGGTGAAATTCCTTGTGAAAAAATTATTGAAACTGATGCTGAAATCGCATTTTTAGACATTATGCCTGGCGCTGTTGGACATACACTGGTGATTCCAAAACTTGAAGTTATGCGATTAGAAGATTTACCTGAAACTCAGGCCATCTCATTGATGCGTACCTTGCAACAAGTGGCAAAAGCCGTAAGCGCGGCATACGATGGAATTGACTATAATCTAATCCTGAACAACGGAGTAAACGCCGGACAGGAGGTCGAGCATGTCCACTTCCATGTTCTACCGCGTGCCGAAGGAAGCCCCAGACCTTTTCGGAATCGAATTCAATATGCGAAAGGAGAAATGCAAGAAGTAGGAGCAAAAATACGAAATTATCTTTGATGATTACAATTTTTTGAAATTTTTTCAAGAGCATATTCCTATGAACTTTGCCGCCATTGAAATTGGCAGTAACGCGGTACGCATGATTGTGGGTGAAGTTAGGGGTTCCTGCGAGTTACACGTACGGGAAAGTTGGAGTGCTCATTTGCGTTTAGGAGATTCTGTTTTTGAGTGCGGAAAAATATCTGAAAAAATATTCCAACAACTGCTGCAAACAATTCGGGGTTTGCTTCTGGAAGTAAAAAAATTTCCACAAATCAAAGTTTCGATCTCTGCCACCAGTGCCTTGAGAGACGCAAAAAATAGTATCAGTGTGGTGGCACGTCTCAAAAGATTGCTTGGTTATCCTGTTAAAATTCTTTCTGGAATAGAAGAATCGCAATGTTTACAGAATGGAGTAAATTCTTTTTTACCACATTCTCTACTAATGGAATCCCCTTTAAAACAAACATTTTTGGTGGATTTAGGCGGCGGAAGTTTAGAAATTTCTTTGCTGAAATCTGTCTCCGACAAAAACAATAATCAGAAAAATATTCTGTATAGTTTTGATATTGGTACACTTCGTTTAAGGAAATTTAAGAATGTTACACAATATTTAGAATCAAAGCTTCCGGAAGAGTTTTCGGAATTGTCTCAAGTTTTATCAGCAAATCCGCAAGATCGTTCCCACTTGATTCTAACTGGCGGAAACGCAAAAACATTTGCTCGCTTGTTACCACAAATTTCTAAAAAATATCAGTCTGATAATAGCAGTGCAAAGCACAACAAAAACTGGCTGAGTATGGACTGGAATGAATTTGAGCGCATTGAACAAATTTTTCAAAAACAATCCGCTGAAGAACAGCAAAAACGCTGGAAACTTCGAGCGCAACAGACAGAAATTTTTAATATCGCGCTTGCGGTCTTTCGGAAAATTGGCCGCGAACTTAGAACAGAAAAACTTAGTATACCTTTTTTTGGTTTGAAGGAATCTTTATTGTTAAGTTTGGTGTCAGAGAATATTGAAAAACCAATGCAAGAAATTAGACTTGTTTTGACTTCCGGACCTCCCAAAAAATTTAAAATTTGCACATGAAAAAAAACAACGTCGGCCAGCAAAAAAACGAAGGCAAAAAAGAAGCTGAACAATACTGTGGATTTATCGGCTTGATAGGACGTCCAAATGTAGGTAAATCAACTTTATTGAATCAGTTGGTTGGACAAAAAGTTTCAATCACCGCACACAAAGCTCAAACGACTAGAAACCGTATCCTAGGTATTCGTACAGACAAAAACACCCAGATAGTTTTTATTGACACCCCCGGAATACACCGCTCTGAAAAACTGCTCAACCGCAAAATAGTTGCATACGCTACTGAAACTTTGCGTGACACTGATTTGAACTTATGGATTGTTGAACCTTTAGCTGAAACTTCTTTGAAGAAAGACGATCTCTCAGTTTTGCATCCGGAAGATCAGGAAATACTAAAACTTTTGTCCGGAAAAGAAAAACGGACGGTACTTGTTTTGAATAAAATTGATACAATACCACAGGAGCAGGCACTAGTAAGTATTGCGAAATTGGACAAGTTAGCTGAGTTCGCGGAGATTGTTCCGGTCTCGGCCCTGAAGTCAACTAACGTCGAGCACCTTGTTAAAACCCTGAAAAATTATCTACCCGTTCATCCTTTTTACTTTGAAACTCATCAGGTTACGGATGTTTCAGAACGCTTTCTGGCAAGTGAATTTGTGAGAGAGGAACTTTTTATGCGCTTACAGCAGGAAATACCTTATTCTGTCGCGGTCGTTGTCGAACAATTTGAAGATGACCCAAAATGCATTAAAATTGCCTGTACAATTTGTGTGGAGCGTGATTCTCAGAAGGGGATCATCATTGGAAAAAAAGGGGTGATGCTGAAAACAATTGGGACAGCCGCACGTAAGAAAATTGAACGTTTACTTGGAAATAAAGTCCATTTAGCTCTGCATGTTAAAGTTTTAAAACAATGGTCGCATAACGCAAACCATTTACGCTATCTTGGATTTAACTAAGCTGGAAACAACTGAACATTAACCCCTTTTACTTGGTTGATTCTCTACCATAATTTCAAATTCAACATTTATGAAGATCCTGAAAAATTTAGTTTTTGGCGTTTTTCTACTCATTTTAGAAATATCAATGTTTCAAATCTCGTTAGAACTGGGAATTAGTTCATTGTTGTTGGTTAGCGCAATATTATGCATCTGGATGGTGTTAAAAAAAATAACAACCGTTGTGGTGCCTCAGGAACTGGTTCTGTCTTCAGAACCGTTTCGTGATTCAGGAGCTTCCGGAAAAAAAGAAATGATATCCGCAAATCAAAAAGCCTCCGAGACAGAAAATGCAATTCCGGGTGTGGACGGAACAATTTTCGAGCAATTCAGAAAAAATTTAAATTTAAACCCTACTCCTAATTCTTCCTCTGAAACTATTCCTTATCCGGAAAATTCGGCAAATCCGGATTTTGTGACTGATGCCTATCAAAAAGCCGGTTCAAGCAGTGGTCCAGAAAACTTTTCTGAAGAACTCGATGAGGTTGAACAGGTAAAAGTGACATTGAGTGCAAACGCAAAAACTTTGCAGGAAGTGCAGAATGAAGAAATTACAGCAGTAAAAACTGATGACGAAACTGAAAAAATAGCTGAAAAAAAGGCTGAAAAAGATGCCGAAAAAGAGGAAAGTCCGAACGCCGAAAAATCTGATTTTGACAGAAAATTAGGCGCAGGTGAAGAAGCTCTTGAACTACTCTCTCGAAAACATGATGCATTAAGGAGACAAACAGCAAGGAACTCCATGGAGCAATTCGGAGACTTCGATGATGATCTTTTTGCGGACGAGCTTATTCCGCTTCCGGGAGGAGAAAACTATGCGGAAACTGAAAACGAAATGTTTAGTGACGAAGATCCATTTGCTAATCTCACAGAATCTTACAGTCTGGAAGATGAAGAAAAATTGGATTCCTCTTTATTCAATTCAACAGCTCATGATGAGAAAAATTCTGAAGCGGAAGCATTGTTAAAATTGGCCACAACAGCATGTGAAGCAGGAAAAATGGAGGAAGCTAAAGCCAGTCTTGAGAGTTACCTGGAACTGCTCAATGAACTTGGTAAAAACCCCAGTCAGGATGTGCTGCATTTGGCCGAAAAACTTGATATTACAATTGATTCTTCACCAAACAAAAAAACGGACGCGAATAATTTTGCAACAGAAACAGAAAAAAAGCAGGAAACCATTCTTAAAGATGTTCCGGAACAAACTAATTATGCAAACGTGATGGATGGGATTGTAAAATCATTGGAAAAAAAAGAAGCCTACGAAGAAGCTTTGCCGTTGCTTAAAGATCTGCTGAACTACAATCGGCAGCGTGTAAATATTTCCGCGATGGATCCCCTTTACGACAGAATTGAACAGGCTTATTCATCAATGAAAAATGATGAAGATTTAGTTGCTACCTACAAAGAACATTTAGCAATCAAACAGCAATTGGATGACCTTGAGGGTGAATTACACCTACTTGATTTGATCAGTTACTATTATGCTAATACCGGTGATCAAAAAGCTTCAGAGCGTTACCAGTTAGAAAGCAAACAAATTAAAGATAGTTTAGATTACAAAATGTCTTTGGAAAAATGAGTGGTGTCTTGTGGAATTCATTGGCCACCGCGAAATAAATATCTTCTGCTAAAAATAAACGCAACCATCCGGCATACTGGAACTGAGTTGATGTCCATGATTCCCTGCCTCAAATTGTAATTCTGCTAACAATCTGCAACTACGGGTGCGTCGTTCACGAACAACATAATACTCGCTGATTCGCGGAGATGTATCAGATTCGAGGTGTCTAAACAATTTTATGGCGGCAATCGTGTGCCGCTCTGCCAGCATCAAATATCGAGGTTGCAAACCGTTCTGCCAACTGTCGAAGTAATTCAAACTCCATCCCATATGCCTGTCTCCTTCACTTAACCTGCTGCGGAATGATTGACTGGGAAATTCAGCAGTGGTGTTGGAACAAGCAACAAACAAGATTGTGATTGCGGCATTCAAAATAAAATAACGTTTAAACATCTGATTTAAATCGGAATATCTTTGAAAAAGTATGACTTGCTCCAGGAATATCTTTTTCATTCAAATAGAGCATGGAAACCCATCTATTTTGAGTATCGGCTGCCTCGCAAAAACCTTTAATTTATAGGCAACTTTACAGTCCTGTTTATTATAGTTCCACATTACATCAAGAGTTTAAGGCACTAAATTCAAAATTATTATGCAGTGCAGTTGTTTTTCCCCCAAACATAATTGGCCAATAACTTGCAAATTATCTTTGGGACACTAAAAAAAATAACTCTTGAAAACAGACTCAAACTGGCTATGGTAAATAAATATATTTGGGCTATTGGCGGCGGTAAAGGTGGTGTAGGCAAAAGTTTTGTCGCAGTCAACCTGGGCATTTTGCTGGCTCAAAATGGTTACAAAGTAATACTAGCCGACTTGGATTTGGGTGGAGCAAACCTGCACACGTGGCTTGGAGTGAACAGTCCCTCAATAGGTCTTTCTGACTTCATAGAAAGAGAAATTCCTAACATTGCAAAATTATTAATTCCCACAGAAATTCCGGGCTTAAGTCTGATCAGCGGCGCCAAAGACGGGGTCGAGATTGCCAATCTGAAACACACTCAAAAACGCCGCTTCCTTTCTGCCTTGAGACGCCTGGACGCGGATTATATTGTGATAGATTTAGGCGCGGGAACTTCTTACAATACAGTAGATTTTTTCCTGTTGGCCGACTCCCAATTAATGGTTGTCATTCCGGAACCTACTTCGATTGAAAACGCCTACCGTTTTATTAAAAATTCGTTTTTTCGTCAGATTTTTCACAACAGTCAAAACTTCGGATTAAAATCAGTTGTAACTCCGATTCTACGCAAAGACAATCCTTATAATGTGAACACTCCCAAAGAACTCATAAATTACCTGAACAAATTGGGAGGCAGCACCACGGTTTTTATTGAGGAACAACTTCAGTTGTTTAATCCAAAAATAATCCTGAACCAAGTACGTACAGAAAGAGATCAACTGGTTGGTCCAGCAATGAAAACAGCCTGTTCAAAATATTTTAATCTAAATATGAAATTCACGGGTAATATCTCAGAGGATGAGTCTGTCAGGAAATCTGTGCTGGACCGAAAACCTTTAGCAGTGGCTTACCCAGATGGTGTCCCAATGCAGCAGCTGAAAAGCATCTGTGCTAATATCTTACAGGAAGAGACTGAGAGGTCTGCAAAGAACAATCTTTTGTCTCAGCTGGCACTATGACTACTCTCGAAAACTCTCAAATTCAGGAAGAAAATTATTATCAGATTCTTGCTGTACCAAGTACTGCCTATTTGGTTGAGATCCGAAATGCATACGAAGAGAAACTAGAAGAAGCACACTTAGAGGCCATTTCCGCTTATTCTCTTTTACCGGAAGACGAAACCGAAGAAAAATTGCTGAAGTTAAGTCAGGCTTTCGTGGCTCTGGCAAATCCAATCGCAAGAGCAAGATATGATGATGAAATTAAGCAGATCAAAAATTATGCAAAGAATAAAACTGCCGATCAGCAAGACAGTGTTTCGGCAACTGAAGCTATACTTCCGAGTGAACCAGCATGGAATAAAACTGAGCCTGCTCTCCTCCAACCAAAAATCACAGCAAGACAACCTGCGGAAAAGCTTGAGATAGCTAAAAGCGCACCCAAGGAAGTTGTTGGGCAAACACAGGAAGAACGTCAGGATTTTTACCTCAATCTGGCAGTAAAAAATGAACTGTCTGAAGACAGTCTTGAAGAATATTACTCCAAGCTTAGGGCACATGGAGGTAAAGTTACTTTCAACGGTGCAGTATTGAAACAAATAAGAGAATTAAAATTAATTACCCTTGATGAACTCGCAAAAATTACCTGTATCCGCAGCACTTATCTTGAAGCTATAGAAGACGAAATTTTTAACAATTTCACCTCAGAAATATATTTAAAGGGTTATTTGATTTGTTACGTTGAGGCCATGAATTTACCTGCGGAGCAAATAATTGAAGATTATATTTTACTTTATAAAAACTACCTTGAAGCAAAAAAAGATTGAAATGTTTTATCAAGGTATTTTACAATTGATTGCAGTTGTATAGGCTGTTGATACAAAAGTTAACAATTTTGGAAAAAATCAAAGCCGGAAATAAGCCGGGTTCTGTTCTCACAGCAGTGAGCCGTGACCATTCATCTGGGACGATCGTTACCGACCGCCTCTAGCGTCCTACCCGACCGCCAGGCGGGCAGCCTGATAGCGGTCCTATTTGGACTTGCAACGGGTGGGGTTTACACTGCCGGTCTTGTCACCAAAACCGCGGTAGGCTCTTACCCTGCCTTTTCACCCTTGCCTGTGTTTCCGGAGAAACCATCGGCGGTTTGTTTTCTGTTGCACTTTCCATCGGCTCGCGCCGCCTGGCTGTTAGCCAGCACCCTTGCCCTTTGTTGCCCGGACTTTCCTCCAGCCTTCCGGAATCGAGAACGACCCGGGAAACCAGCGGCCACGAATCCGGCTTTGATGATTACTAAACTAACACCATTGTGAATAAGATCAAGCGAACTTCTTTTAAAAACACTCAACATAAAACTCAGATGAAAAATATAGAAACAGATATGCACTCCAAACAGACTGTCAAAAAAGGGCGGAAGCGTTTCCGCGGATTCAGTTTTATTGAAGTAATGGTTGTGATAATAATTCTTGGATTGCTTTCCGGTATCGTCGGCGTGTATCTTTTTGATTCTGCGGAAAAAGCAAAAGTAGACGTGACAAAAACCCAAATTAGAGGTTTGGAAACCGCACTGGATCTATACCGCCTCCACAATTCACGTTATCCTTCATCAGAACAAGGACTGGCAGCCCTACTCGAAAAACCAGAAGTGGGAATTATTCCGAAAAACTGGAACGGACCATATTTACGGGGAAACAATTTGCCCGAAGACGGATGGAGCAACCCATACCGTTATGTTAGTGTTAACGGTAAAAATTATGAAATTATTTCGCTTGGCGCGGATGGTACGGATGGCGGAACGGAATTGGATGCGGATCTCAATTCCAGCGATCTTTAAAGGTAGCTCAAAGCCGAAGACTCAAAACTTGGTGAGGGGCTTCACCTTTCTGGAAATTCTGGTGGTTCTGACTTTGGTTGTGCTGCTGATGGGCATGGCAGTCCCTCAGTTTTTTGCCATGTTTTCCAAACCACATGAAACAGAATTTAAGCACCTTAACAATGTCCTGAAAATTCTCCGCAATGACGCCGTTCTCAAAAGCACTTCATATTGCCTGTTCTTTGATTTGAAGACGCAAAAAATGATGACCGCAAATGAGGAGGAGTCCGGAACATGTTCTGGTGAATTTTTGAAAAATCCGAAAATTTTGAAGCCGCATTTTTTTTCGGAAGACCTCATTTTGCGTGAAGCAAAGCTGGCAGAAACAAATTATCTTTCCGCTGGAACCGCTGCCGATGTTCTGGAAGTTCATATCAACAGTTCCGGTTTTGTTACACCTTTTTTCCTGCTATTTACGCTGCCCGATTCTACCAATTCCTGGCAAATTGAAAGTAAGGGCATCATGGGAAAATTAGCAATGAGTGAACAATGAGCAGGAATCAACTCGAAAATGTCACAGAACATAAGCACGTAACCACTACATCAATCCTGAAAAAAATGGGATTCACGGTGTTGGAGGTACTTGTTTCGCTTTCGATATTGACGCTCACTTTGATGGCACTTTACCAGTCTTTTTCAACTTCCATTTTTGTACTTTCTTCAACAACAAACTTATGGAAAGCAATGTCTTACGCTCAGAATGAATTATTAGAATCGGAGCGCGCAAAATCCACGCTTCCTGTTTCACTCAGTCAAGGTGAGTTTGAACTTGATCATCCGATGAACGGTTTCCGTTGGAAAAGAGTAATCCGGGACACCACACCTTTGACCGGAATTGAAGTGCGGCAAGTCAACTATCAATTAAGCTGGAGCGAGGGAAAACACGAATATACTTATGATGCGGATATTTACGTCAATCCAAATTAAAGTCCGGAAAATAAAACGAGGCTTCTCCCTGCTGGAATTATTAATTTCTATCGCATTGCTTGGTCTGGTAATGTCTCTGCTTTATGGTGCGTTTTTTCAAATTTCAAATTCCTCACTAAAAGTAAAATCTACCCTGGAAACACGCCAGGAATTGAGGTTACTGATGAAAATGGTGCTTGATGATTTGCAAAACGTACAATATTTAAAGCACTACGCAGAATCCGGACAAAGCGAGATTTCGCAAAGGGAAACCGGTTTGATTGCCGAAATTAAATTGGGACCGGAAAATGCTGAAACAGGAGTACTTGAAGAAGTGAGCAGCATCTATTTTCATACTGCAATCAAATCAAGATTCTATCCGGAGGAGAAAGAACGTGACCCGGAACTGCATGAAGTCGCCTATACACTGGATGAAAATCCTGACACAAAAACATGGGAGTTTATCCGGCGTGAAGATTTTTATCTCGACGGAAATTTAAGGGAAGGCGGAAAAAGCTATGTTTTGTCTGAGGCGGTCACAAAGTTTGAACTGGAACTATTGGAAAGTGAGACTGAACTTGCGGGTGGAGAAAGCAGGGAAAATTGGACAAAGGAATGGAATTCTGATGAAAGAGAATGTCATAAACTATCGATTGCACAAAATTTTTGTCTACCTCGTGCCATCAGATTAACAATGGCTCTGATGGGTGAAGACGAAAATACTGCCTCTGATTCACAGGTCACCAATCTTTGCGTTCCGCCTTGTAATCCGGAAATTTTCGAATAACAAACAAGATTTGACGGAAAGAGATTGTAATACACCGTCACTTATATTTCGTCCAGCCAGTCCACAGTCCCTTTTCCCATTCTGATGATTTCAGCTCCACCATGACTGAAATCTATAATTGTTGAATTTTCAGCAAAAATAATTCCGCCGTCCACAATAAGATCTACTTGTTTTTTATATTTTTCATGTAAGTCGTGTGGATCCTCGTACAATTCTTCTGCTGACACACGCAGACTGCTGCTAAGAATGGGGTGTCCAAGGGCGGTCACTATTTCGTTTGCAATAGGATCTTCCGGCCAACGAAGTCCAACGGTGCTTCGTGGTGTAAGCATCATTTTTGGTACAATCTTCGAGGCCTTAAAGACAAAAGTATAAGGTCCGGGCAATTTCCTCCGAAGCAGTTTAAAAACATGGGTTGGAATTCCCTGAGTATATTCCTGAACCTCTGTTTGATTTGCGCAGATGAAAGTCAAAGGTTTTTTCTGATTCATCTTTTTAATTTGATACAAGCGCTTCATCGCCTTTTTACTAAAGATACTGCAGCCCAGCCCGTAAACTGTATCGGTGGGATAAATGATAATTCCATCATTTTGCAGAACATCCACTACTTTTTGAATGCGTCGAGGTTGGGGATTTATAGGATTTATACTCAAAAGCATAGGAGAAATTTGAAAATGCTAATCAGGGAAATAAACTTTGAAACTTAAATACGCAAGCAGTGCTAAAAAATGAAAATGTACTTCTAACCGTCACTAACTTCCAAGAGTGCCTAATGACAGAGGATAATTGATAAATAGTGTTGGCGCAATACCATCTTCACCTTTTGCAAGGTCAAAACGGTAAATTAACCCCGATATAATTGCACGGAAACCCACACCAAAAGAAGATTTCATTTTTTCGTGCAATCGAGCGATATCATCAGAAACACTGCCGGTTTCATAAAAGAATGATGTCTGGAGAACAGTCCTAATACCTCCTAAAAATATCCAGTTAATTGGGGTTCTTTTTTCAGAATAGTTGAGACGATATTCCAAAACATAATTTGAACTATTTGCCGCGTAAAATCTACCCAGACTATAAGCACGCATCCTGTTAAGTCCGCCCAGTGCAGTCGCCTTTGAAGATTGATTTCTTTTAAGCCAGTAATTGATTCGTCTTGTTTCAGCATTTTGACATGCAGTTGTCTCCGTTTCCAGATCACACCCTAGTCCATATTTATTTCTTAAAGCATTTTCATCCACAATACCATTATCTGTAATATAGGAACGAGATTGAAATGCGTTAAACAACAGTGTGTGAGTTTCAAAAAAGGGGAAATAGGCGGTTACATTAAGATCATTAACAGCGTAGTCACTCAGCTCGTTAAGCCCATAATTTGATTCGCTATGCAAAATGCCGATGCGAAGTCCTTCATTGGGATCCAAATGATTATCGGTTAGATCAATCTGTGTTCCGATTACACGGTCAATCCAACGCCGTTGCGGGGATTGGATATTGGAAAATTCGTTACCATCAACATCAAATATTTTTTCTAACTTTGTTCCTCCTGTTGAATAACTAACAAGAAATTCCAATCGTTGTTTATAAAATTGGGATTGAAAGGTAACAAAATTACTGTCGTACTTTTCTAAAGTCTGATAATAATCATCTTTTCCTGAATCAATGCCTCTGTCATAAGACCTGAAGGGCATATTTAAATCTGTAAAACCAAAGGAAAATAATAATTTATCACCAATTAAAGGAAATTTTGAAAAAGAAAATAAATTTATTTCAAAATCTCCTTCAAAGAAAGTCTTGGCCATCAGCAGGTCGGCACTCTTATAGACATTTGAAATCGCGGCAGCAATAGGAACCCCAGAGCCAATTCCTTCAACAACAATTGGCAAAGGAAGAACCATCCAACCAAATTCAGTTTCTGCATCGCTATTAGACCTCTCTGGAGGAAATTCGTAAGAGAGCGCCGCTGCGGGCACGAAAAAAAAGAGAAGCAACCATAATTTGATTATTCTACTCATCAAAGCCCCACTAGCAATTAAAAATGAAACAAATATAAAGAATGTGTTCAAAACTATTTTGAACTTTTGCCACTGCTTATTATTATTCCTCAGTTAAAACATACAATAGTTTAGCCTGAATTTTTTGAATTTTTGGATCTGCAGCAATCGGTTCCAAGAGAGAAACTGCTTTTTGCATTCTCTGCAAATGATCATCTGGCACAGGAAAATCCAAGCTTCTATAAGAACGATAAATCGTATAACACAAAAGTCCGAAACGGTGAACCACTGCTTTTTCAACAGCTTTTTCAGGAATATCACCAACAAGTTTTACCGCATCACCAATCGCTTTCAGTGCTTTTGATAAATACTCAAATCCAATTTTTTTTGGTTCCGGCTCATTTGACGCAGACGCGATTATCAACTGAATTTGAGCAAGTACATCAAACATTTTTGCCTGGTGATAACCGACCAGCGGATTTTTGCTTTCCAGGCGATGCATGATTTCAAATATCAAATCCAAATTTTCATGAGCAAGAGGTAAGAACACTAAGCGGCGGAGCATAGGATCAAAACCATTTTTGAGATCACCAAGAGGAATTGTTTTTTCTGCTTTTGATTTTATTAGATTTAATTCATAGTTAGTCGAGATTGGCTCTTTTTTTAGCAATGCTACACATTTTTGAATAAAATCTACTTCACCCTGCAATCTCTTCTGTTGCTTCTCCAGGATAGTGTCACCATTTCCATCGCCCTTTAATTTAGACTCAGTTTCAGTTAAATCGTCCTGCAGAAATTTTTTAAGTTTTTCCAGGTAAATAGTTTGAACAGCGAGAGCCATATTTATTTTTTGACATGAAATCATGGGGTTTTCAACTTCCAACATGATTAACAAAAAAGCATCTCTGGCACTGTTCAAGTCAGTTCCATCTGCTTCCAGCAGAAACATCTCAATCAATTCCATGCGTGATCTGGAATCATCCGGATGTTTGTGAAGACGTTCCGAAATTTCTCTTGCACGAGTATTTTTCAGACTTTGGCTGAGCCTGCTTCCGGTGAATTCAAGCGCTTTTCCGCTTGGAATATCACCTTTTTTCAAACTTAATCCACTCAGTAATTTGGAAGAAAGTTTTACTTTGGTCAAATTTTTAATCTGCGATTTAAGTTTGTCCAGATCAGTCTTTAGACTATTGAACAAGAGCAGTGGTTTTTGAATATCCGGCTGTATGCGTATTTCTTCTTTATTTATTCCCATAAATTTCCTTGACTTCAATTATGTTCAGGCAAAACAAATTGCGGCTTACGACCTGCTATTCCTCGCAAAAGCCTGCCTAATAAATCTGCACCTGTGATGATTCGTTTTTCTGTATTCCAGCATAAAATCAGATCATTGTCAATAACGTCGTCTTCAGAGTGTTCCGGATGGACGCGCAGCTTTTGAATTACTTCACCCAGCGGAGTCGATGCGTCTGAGACCACAATAGGTCGGTGGCAGTAAGAATAAGGTCGGAAAGGCTCAACTCCAAAAAGCGCGTCACGTAAAAACAAATCGGCATTGATCACCAATCTAGGTGTTCCTTCAATTGAAGTTAAAATCACCCATTTTTTTCCTGATTCCTGAACCTGAAGTAAAAACGGATCATCCGGAGTACGTTGAAAAGCAGGAAAAACAGGCAGATCATATTCTGTTTCCAAGGGGATAACACTGACAGGATCTACTATCTCTCCCTCATCTCCAACTGGTAAATCATCAATACTCAAAAAATTAAGCGCGCCCGTTCCCTCCAAGCGGCTAATGTCTGAATCCCGCGATTCCATATGTTTTTGCAACATGATGCGGAAATCTTCCTCTTTAAAATAAAGCACGCCTTCTTTTCCCAGCCATTTATCAAGCAACAATGCAGTTGGTTTGCTTACCGGATACAGGATGAATCTGTAAAATCTGATGACCGGCGCCAACATAATCCCCATTCGCAGCGCATTGCGTGAAAAATACGCTTGTGGTAAAATTTCACCAAAAAGAGTGATGCAAATGGATGAAAAGAAAAAAGCCCATAGTCCCGCGAGTACTGAATCAGTTAACAGAGTCAACAGGACGTTAATACTTACATTACCCCAGAGCAGGGTTGTCAAGAGTAGATTTGCGTCTTCTCTCAGTTCCAAGACTTGGACTGCGGCTTGATTTCCTGACTCAACTTCAATTTCAAGTTTTAATCTACTCAAGCCAAACAAGCCCAAAGTCAGACCGGAGAAAATAGCGGATTGAGTTAAGCAAAGTAAAATACCCACCAAAAGGGCTAGATCCATACAACTGTATATTAGTAATTAATCTTGTTCACAAACTCCGATTGAATTATATTATGAAAACATACACTAACACCTCTCTTGAAGTTCTCAAGTTTTTTCAGTGCTTCGCTATTTATCATAGTTTAACAGCGGGCCAATAGAAGCTGAATAAAATCACGAAATAAATGTTGCATTAATATACATTTGAATTATCATGTAACCTAAGATGATCATTTTAATTTTCAGGTCGGTTCAAATAGTTTGATTATTAATTTTTGTTAACGTATTTTAAAAAGGTTGAAAACAAAATTAGGCTGGAATTTCGATTGAATTACTGAAAAATACTGCACACTTTGAATTTTTTCTTAAACCAAACACACTTTCGAGGAGATTGAACATGCTTAAGCATTCTTTAAAAGTAATGATTCCCCTAACTGTTATTTTTATAACTGGTTGTGCCACGAAAGGAATTTCACCAGTTCCAAAGAGTTTTATTGCAGATTTAGATGAGGTGCGCTCTCTGACTGCAGAGGAATTGGCTGACAATCAAATAGTTCAAAATGAATACAACCTGAAAAAAGCATTATTGGTAAAAATGGCTTCTGAAGATATAGCCGAGAAAAAAGAACTGATAAAGGAAAAAGAGGTTGTAGAAAAGGCTAAAAAGGAATTGACAGAATTGACCGAAAAAATCCTTAAAAAACGCCGCAAAATGTTTTTGAAGGCTGAAGTTGAAAAAATTGCTGAGTCCCTCAAGGAAGGAGTAACAGAAGAGGAAATCGTGGTAATTCTGGAAAAATTAGCCGAAGGTGAAATTACCGAAGAAGAAGCAAAAACTTTACTGAAGGAAAAAACCAAATTAAGTGAAGAAGGAATTAAAGAGCTGATCGCAAAGACCAAAGAGATCCAAAAAGAAACTGAAGAACTCGCAAAGAAACTGGCAGAGGCTTCATCTGATGAGATCGCAGCAATATTAAGAGAGGCAGGAGGCGTATCAGAAATTGACATATTGGTTCTTGTGGAAAAGAAAAAAGAAGTAGAAATTTTAGAGTCATCTTTTCTGGAAAAAACAATGTCCAAACTATACACCCGCCTTATTCGTGATAGAGAACTTGGGATTGAAGAAGCATTCTGCATCAATATTGAAGGGATTTTGGACCATCTATTGGTTGCGCCTGCATATTTTGACACAGACAAACATTCTATTGAAAACTATTTAGACCACATCATCAGTTCTTTTGAATTGCTTGAACCAATTTTGGAGGAGTACCCGGATATTATAGTCAGTTTGGAAGGAAACGCTGATGAGCGCGGCACTATTGAATATAACAAAGCACTCAGTGACCGTCGCTGGAAAACACCTTCAACGGTTTTAATAGCTCTTTATTTCGACAAAGAGAGAACACAAGGAATTGGTCGTAGTGAACAATGCCCACTGCCACGTAAGGCAGAGACATCTGTTAAGGACTGGTGGTCAGAAAACCGGCGTACAGATTTCATTTTTAAACTGGAATAATTTTAAACTATGGAATTTAATGATTTTGTCAATGCATTCCTTCACGGTGGGTCGATTACGCTTGCCATATTTATTTTGCTCGTTGTCCTTTCCGTTGTGACTTGGGGGATTATAATAGGTAAAAGTGTCCAGTTAAGGAAGGAAGATCAAAACAGTGGTAAATTTGTAAAAGTATTTAATAAGGCAAAATCACTCAAAAGTTTTTTATCAACAAATCACAAGCGTGCTCCGGTGGATTATGATTTGGGGATTTTGTTTGAAGAAATTATGAATGAGTCGCAACAATTTGCAAAAGAATTTCCTGCAGCAAAATGGAGATATACTGCGGATAAGGGGCTTCCAGAACACTTAAATGAGATGCTGGACCGAACGATGGATAGAGTAAACCTGCAAATGCGGGAGCGCCGCGAAAAAAGTTTGGCATATTTAGCAACTATTTCCAATATTGCTCCATTCCTCGGAGTTTTGGGAACTGTGATAGGAATTATCAATGCATTTACTGCAATTGGGAAAATGGGGTCAGCAGAACTATCAGTAGTAGCTCCTGCAATTTCAGAGGCGTTGATTGCTACAGCATTGGGGATTTCTGTTGCCATTCCAGCTTCAGTAGGGTTTAACATTTTTCAATATCGCGTAGAAATCCTTTCACAGAAGTTTGACCGGTTTTCTGCAATTTTGAGAAACAGGCTGGAAAATGAACTTGTTTCAGAGCATGAGTCTTCTTCAGATATTGGTATTGATTCATTTTAAATACTGAATTTATTGGAGGTAACAAAATGATTAGAGCGATTGAGACCAAAAAAAAAATTATCTCAGAAATTAATATCACCCCTCTGGTTGATACCCTCTTGGTCTTACTGATTATTTTTATGGTTACTGCTCCGGCAATGACTCGCTCAGTAGGAATACAACTCCCAGAGCCCAAACATGGGTCTGCAGCAGAACGGGTCTCTCTAGAGAAAAAGAATTTTGCAGTCATAGGAATTAATACTAAAAAGCAGTTTATTTTTGAAAAAAAAGAATATTCTCCAAAAGATTTTTTTCAGAAATTTCCGATGCTTATTGAAGGTCTTGAACCGGAAAAGATATTTCTCCATGCAGACAAACAGGTAGTATACGAGCAAATAATAGAACTAATGACCTTTTTACAAAGCCAAGGCCATGATAAAATAGGATTGGTGTTCCAGGAAAAATAAGAAGTGGATAGTCAAAGTTTTGTTGGAGAAAAGCATCTAGCATCTTCCAGAAATTTAGGGCTGGCTATTTCATTTGCCATGCATGTATTTGTGGGCTCAGGCTTTGTTGCTCTTAATACTGTAACAGCAGAACAAGCTGATTTTGAATCACTTGAAGTTCAATCTCTAGAGGTTAATACTCTGTCGGCAGATGAACTTCAGGCAATAATTGCTTTATTGGAGTTAGATCCGGAGGTTTCAGAAGAGGGTACAAACTTGCCGGTCATTCCTGTGAATGAGAAAACCGCATCGGCAACGCTAATTGGGTCTAAATCCAATTCTGAATCTAGTCCTGTCGAGCTTTCACAGGTGGCTGAAGAAAAGGAGATTCCGGAACCAGAACCGGAACCGAAACTAGAGCCGGAACCGAAACTAGAGCCGGAACCGAAACCGGAACCGGAACCCAAGCCGAAACCAGAGCCGAAACTAGAGCCGAAACCGGAACCAGAGCCGGAACCAGAGCCGGAACCAGAGCCGGAACCAGGGCCAGAGCCGGAACCAGGGCCAGAGCCGGAACCAGAACAGGAGCCGGAACCAGAGCCGGAACCAGAGCCAGAGCCGGAACCTGAGCGGAAAGTAAGGATTAAATCAAAAAGTATAGAGCTACTTCCAGATTTGGAAGAAGATGTAGTTGAAGAAAGGAAAAAAACTGATGCAGTTGAAGAAAGGAAAATAGAAGTTGAACCTGAAACTGACAAGACAGAGAAATTGGCGGATTTGGGAGAAGATAAGACTGATATTGAAGATCAAAAAGAAACTGCTGTTACACAAGCAGATAAACCGGATCAACCTGAGATTGTGGAGGAGGATGAAACCTTGGTTAAAGGAGAAGGTGATTCCAGGGAGGTTGCAACTATTTCAAAAGAGTTGTCAGAGTTAAAGAAACTCCCCTTGGAAGAATTAAAGGCTTTAGAGAAAGCAATTCCTGAATCTGCTAAAAATAAAACAATTTCACTTGCAAAGATATTAAAGGGATTTACATTTGATACTAAAAATCTGAACCTCAAAAAAATACGACAACAAGGTACACTTTCTAAAACAGGCAAAGCTCAGGTAGCAGAAGTAATTGCAAAAAACTCTACTCTTTTTGCCAAGGGAAAATCAAAAATTGCGAGGAAGATTAAAAAATTAGGAGTGTTGCAGCGTGGTACTTACCTGCAGATAGTGAACAATTACATTCAAGAACAATGGAAATTACCGGCTGAATTAAGTGACCATCTGGAAATGAAGGTTAGGCTCATTATCGCGAAAGATGGCACACTGCTTCAATATTCATTTGTTAAAGTTTCAGGTAACAGGATTTTTGATCAGTCAGTGAAATCCTTGTTTGCTAAATTAGAGGCTTTACCACCTTTGCCTGACAATTTTGAAGGCAAACTTACTGAGATCGGGCTGAAATTTACGCCCCTTTAGGAATACACTTTTTTGGTGTATTAACATTTAAACCATAGTCATTGGAGAATGTATGAAAATTTTATTTAAGCTGATCCTAATTATTGGAGTTTCGCTCTACCTTGTTTCGCCAGCTTTGGCTATTGAGTATTTTGATATTAACAAACCTGGTATAGAAAAACTCAACCTATCCATTAAAACTAAAAGCAGTTCAGACTTAGTTGATCTGCTTGTTGAACAGTTGCGTAGTCAAATGCAGAAAACTCTGCTGTTCAATATTTTAGACGATACAGAGGAGTCCACATTTAGTCTTGAAATAAGTTCCACTACTGATCCAAAAATCGTTTCAGCAACACTGGCTGGTGCACAAGGTACAAGTTTTGAGGCAATTACAACAGGGATGAGATTCCGCAATCAAGATGAGGAATATGTTAATTTAAAATCCGCTCAACTGGGTAATTTTCTCATCAAAAATTTGATGGGAATCAAGGGGTCTTTGGGAAGTATCGTTATCTGGTCAGAGTCTAAAAAAGGAGAAAGTCGAAATTCTCTCGTAATGAAACGATTTGGCTCAGAAGTACAACAAATTGTTACCTATAATTTATTTAATAACACTGGTGTAAGCTGGAATCCAAAAGGCGACACCATTATCTATTCAGCTCAAACTGGTCGTGGATCAGAAATATTCTGGCAAGGCTTCCTTCCTTTAAGATTAAGGGGCATGAGTATTTATTTCGATGAAGGTAAAGGCAGCAGTGCCTCATGGGGAAGCAACGGGAAAGTTTATTTTGCTAAACATGCTGGCGGCAGAAATACAGATATATACGAACACGTGGTTGTTTATGCGGGTACCGGGCCTTCGTTGGAAATGTCACGCAAGTTAACTAAACATTCATCCATTGAAACTGAACCTGTCCTTTCACCTGATGGAAACAAGCTCGCGTACATATCCGACCGAACCGGCAGCCCTCAGATTTACCTGATGGATTTGAGTACAAAAAAATCTACGCGCCTCACAAACAAAGGAAAATATAATACTTCTCCCGCCTGGTCACCTGATAGTTCTATGATTGCGTATACTAGCTTAGTTGGTGGGAAAACAGCAATTTTTCGTGTTGGAGCCGATGATCCATTAGGATTTGCAAACCAAGTTTCACCAAAAGGTATGCAGGCTGAGAGTCCTGTTTGGTCTTCGGACGGTTCTATGGTTGCGTTTCAGGCTAAAAAAGGAATGGACTGGAAGATTTATTATGTGCTATCTTCAGGAAGCTCTGCTCAAAGACTTACCAGCTCTGTTGATGGAGTTAATGAAACATCACCCTCCTGGAATTCTGGATTGCGCTAAAAATGCTTAGTTTTATCCCAAGTGTTTTGAGACGGCTTTCTATCAAAACTATTATGGCCGTTGTACTGGTTTCATTAGGCTCTTCAGTGGCTGTGGGAGGAGCTGACGACATTAAAAAGGTTAAGCGATTAGTAGCGCGTTTACAACTGGAACTGCTGCTGATTAAAGAGATATCTTCAAAGAGTGCAGGAGAGCAATTGGCTATTTTGGAGCCGCAAAATGCTAAAATCAAGATTCTTGTAGAAAACAATCGAAAGCTGTCCGAAAAAATCAGCTCACTGTCACTTAAAATTTCTGTACTTGAAGAACAATTAGAGAAATATCAAAGCAGAAGTAATAGTGCACAGCTTTCAGAATTGAATCAATTAGCTACAGTGTTTGCACTGGTTTCTGTGGGTGAGGTAAATAGCATAGAACCTCTTGTTCTTGAACTGGTCAACAAAGGGAACAACTTACAAAAAGATTTGTTAATTTTGCTGTTGGCGGAGACTCAAAAAAATCAGGGTCTTTTAGAACCAAGCCTCGGTTATTACGGTGCATTGATTTCTGACTATCCAAAAAGTCCATATTTTAACCGGGCAGTATTCGAAGCAAGCGAATTGCTGGGGAAACTGGGGCACGCCGAAGAGCAAATGTCAATGCTGGAAGCCCTGAAGGAAAGTGATGGACCATATGGAGAACTGGCCCGTAAAAAGTTAGAATAATGCCCCGAATTTCGGCAAAATTATCTGGTATAAATTTTGTCAGGTTGGGGAAAATGCCAGTTACTGATGATTCCCACTGCTTGTAATAATCTTGCAATAATTGGCCGGGAAAGGTTACAAGTTAGTTTTTGTGCATTTGGTAACTCATCAATTTTTTGCCAGGATGCTTAATTGGGCATTCCACTTGCACCCTGAAGGGGTAAGAGCTGGAGGTTTTACTGTTTCACATTTTTAATGATTATAATAAATTAAGAGGTACGTAATGAAAAAGTTATATTTTTTGATTCTTTTGGCCAGTATGGCGGTTTTTCTGGTTACAGGCTGTGCAGAAAAAACGGTGGAACCTCCTACGGAGGAGCCTGCAAAAGCCGAGGAGCCTGCAAAAGCCGAAGAGCCTGCAAAAGCCGAAGAGCCTGCAAAAGCTGATGAGCCTGCAAAAGCTGATGAGCCTGCAAAAGCTGATGAGCCTGCAAAAGCTGAAGAGCCTGCAAAAGCTGAAGAGCCTGCAAAAGCTGAAGAGCCTGCAAAAGCTGAAGAGCCTGCAAAAGCCGAAGAGCCTGCAAAAGCTGATGAGCCTGCAAAAGCTGAAGAGCCTGCAAAAGCTGATGAGCCTGCAAAAGCTGAAGGGCCTGCAAAAGCTGAAGAGCCTGCAAAAGCTGAAGAACCTGCAAAAGCTGAAGAACCTGCAAAAGCTGAAGAACCTGCAAAAGCTGAAGAACCTAAAGCTGTAGAACTGGAAGAAACTGTTAAAGTGGAAAAAGCTGTTGAAGAAAAGAAAGCTGCTATTGTGGTTGCTGAACAACAGCAAGAGGCGGCCAAAGAAGAGGCGGAAATAGCAGTTGAACAAGATGCCGATCAAAGTGTTGAAGCTCCCAAAGCTGTTACCATCATTTCAGCTCCTCCTGAAGAATCGGAAACAGCCATTTATGAAATGGAACTGGTCTACTTTGACTACGACAAGAGCGTTATCACTCAAGCCTTTGCGGATGTCATTCAAAAAAATTACGAATGGATTACTGAAAATCCGGATGTTCAAGTTCAATTGGAAGGTCACTGTGATGAACGCGGAACAAATGAATACAATCTGGCTCTAGGTGAAAGGCGTGCAAAAGCTGTTTTTGACTATCTGGTCAGCCTTGGAGCAAACCCATCACAATTTACGATGGTCAGTTTTGGTGAAGAACGACCCGCAATTCTTGGCGGCAATGAAGTTGCTTGGGGTAAAAATCGTCGGGTAGAATTCACCCGCCTGTAAACACTTTGCTATTCTGTCACGAACTTTGACTGCGCTTTGAATTATGCTCACCGAATGGTTAGGCGAATCGAGCATAGTTGGGATGGTACTGAGTGGCAGTATAATTGCGAAGATCGTCCTGTTAATTTTAGCCTTGATGTCGGCCCTTTCCTGGGCCGTCATTATTATCAAAGCGCTTCAATATTACAATATCCGCAAAGAAAATCAGAGGTTCTACCAAATCTACCTCAACGAATCCAGTCTTAATCAAATCAAAAAAGTTTCTGCTGATTTTCCTTATTCAGCGTTTGCGTCAATGTACGCTGCTACCTATCAGGAAGCTGCCCGAATGAGCCAGCGTATTCAGCGCTCAGCACCTGATATCGCAGAAAACATTTCGATGCTCCCGCATCTAAGTCAGCAACTTCAACGAGTGATAGAACAAAATATAAATGAAAGATACTCTTTCATTGAAAATCGTTTAAACCTCCTGGCAACCATTTCAAGTGCTGCTCCATTCATCGGTTTATTTGGAACAGTCCTGGGAATTATCAAATCTTTTCAGAGTATTGGGACAACCGGTGTCACCAGTCTGGCTTCAGTTGCCCCTGGAATTTCCGAGGCTTTAGTCGCAACTGCCGCAGGATTACTTGCGGCAATTCCGGCATTAATGGCCTATAACTATTTCCGCAATCAGACTCGTTTTCTGGCAAATACCATGCGAAATTTTGGCATGGAACTTACTAATCGTTTTGAATGGATAGTACATGGGAGACTCCTGGGAACAGAATGAACCGCTGAGTGAGATTAACGTCACACCTTTCGTGGACGTCCTGTTGGTTTTGTTGATCATTTTTATGGTAACTGCTCCGATCGTAAACCATGTTATTCAAGTTGATCTACCTGAAGACAGCTACAATCAGGACATCATGAAACCAATGCAGGAACCACTGAGGTTGGTGATAGACAAGTCCGGAGTATTGTACTTAGGAAACACGCGCATCGGAGGAAGCACCGAGGAAAAAAGTCAGAGAGTGCTAGAAGATAAAATAAAACAATGGACTAAGGGACAGAAAAAACCGTGGCTGGTTGATGTGGAGGCGGACGAAAAAGTTGAATATGGCGCACTCGTTCCTGTGATAGCCCGACTCAAGGAACTAAGCGTCAGTATGAATTTGATTATAAGACCAAAACCAAAAAAATAGATTTTAATTCAGCTGTTTTCCTCTTTGATTACAGTACTATCTTCTTTGATTACAGTAGTATTTTCATCAATTTTTGCTTGTTCTTCTTTGTTTTTCTTGGTTGCCTTTTTAAAGTTACTAATCATTCCACCAAGACCCTCACCAATTAGAGGCAAGCGTTTTGCTCCAAACAAGACAACGATAATTGCCAAAATTATTAAAAGTTCCCAAATACCTAAACCAAACATAGTATGCGCTCCTGCTTATTGTGTCATTGGTCGATAGACCGTATAATGTGATTGCAATCTATAGTAGATCGAATTCGCCAGATAATCGCAAGATTAAATAAACAAGTCAACCCTTGAGATTAGCTTTAAAACAAAAAATACAATGAGTGATGAAACTCCAGAGCAGGAATCCACACTACACAAACTGAAATTTTTGGCAGACGCTCATCATGTAATGCAGGCTGAAATTGCTCGCACAGACATTTCTCTGAATGAGGTGATGCTCTGGAAACAGGGAACCGTGGTGATGATGGACAAAATTGTAGGTTCCACGATTGACGTTTTGATAGGAGACCGTCTAATTGCCCGCGGAGAGGTAGTCGTGATCAATGACCGTTTTGGGGTACGGATCAGCGAAATCACTCATCCCGACGAAAAACCTAAGTCCAGTTGGAAATAAGAAAAGTTTACAAAGGCTAAATTCCGTTCTTGCGGTCAACTCTCTTTGATCTCATTCATCCCGCAACGCCTTTCTAAACGCAACCGCGGTTCGCTCCAGATCTTCCTCAGAATGTGCAGTTGAAACAAAAAGTGATTCAAAAGCTGAAGGCGCAAGATAAATCCCCTGTTTCAACATGCTCCGGAAAAAACGAGAAAATTTTTCAGTATCTGTCTTGAGTGCTTGCTGATAATTATGCACAGGATTTTCTGAAAAGAAAAACCCAAACATACCACCCATGGCCTGTGTCTGAATGGGAATTCCAGCAGATTCCGCAGCCGATTTAAACTCACCGGAAAGCCATGCCGTTTTTTGACCAAGATCCGGATAAGGATTTTGCTCTTTCAAAATTCCCAAAGTAGCTAAGCCCGCAGCAACCGCAAGAGGATTTCCAGACAGTGTGCCTGCCTGATAAATTGGGCCGGCTGGAGCAACTTGAAGCATGATATCCTGACGTCCCCCATAAGCTCCAACTGGAAGTCCTCCGCCAATTACTTTTCCGAAAATACTCATATCCGGAACTATGCCAAATATGTTTTGGGCTCCTCCATAATCGACACGGAATCCGCTCATAACTTCATCGAAAATAAGCAAAATTCCTTCACGGTCGCAGATGTCACGCAAGCCCTGTAAAAAACCGTGTTCCGGAGGAATCATCCCCATATTTCCTGCAACCGGTTCAAGTATTACGGCGGCAATTTCCTGGGAATTTTCTTCTGTCAGTTTGATAACAGACTCCAAATCATTGAATTTCGCCTGTAAAGTGAGTTCTACAAAAGCAGCCGGAACTCCTGGTGAATCCGGAATTCCTAAAGTCATTGCTCCAGACCCGGACTGGACGAGCAAGTGATCAACACTACCGTGATAACAGCCTTCAAATTTTACAATTTTGTCTCGACCGGTATAACCTCTAGCGACACGGAGAGCGGACATAGAAGCTTCTGATCCGGAATTAACTAAACGCAGCATTTCTACACTTGGCACTGCCTCGCAGACAATTTCTGCTAACAGAATTTCACCCTCAGTTGGAGCACCAAATGAGGTTCCTTTCCGGAGAGTTTCTTCCAGCTTCCGGACAACTTCCTCGTGAGCATGACCTAAAATCATTGGTCCCCAAGAACCTACATAGTCGATATATTCGTTTCCATCGGCGTCAAATAGTTTTGAACCCAAACCACGTGTGATGAAAAGTGGCGTCATGTTGACGGATTTAAATGCACGGACAGGACTGTTTACTCCACCTGGAATTCTTTGCTGGGCTCGAGAAAATAATTGTTTAGATTGTGTGATCTGCATGAAGGTTGCACTAATAAAATGTTTTAACAGGGATTTTTACACGGACAAAAATTTTAGACCCTATGAATATGACAATGCCGTTAATGCTAGTTTGGAGAACGATTCAAGAGTTGTCAAGCCCTCACTTAAGAAAAAATGCAACGAATAATTTTGTTATTCTTTTTTAGCTACTTTTTGTTCAATGGCTGTTCCACTGTAGGTGAAAATTACGAAACTTTTTTTGATCCGGAATACAAAGTCATAGATCGCGGAAAACTTGACGTAATTGTCAAAAGTAGATCCTGCGCGCTTTTTGTTCAGGATGCTGTTTCCGGAGCAAAGCGTGCTGCCGAATTTCATCTACGTAGCGTTGTTGGAAAACAAAATCACCGCAAAACATTTAAGGAAGTCCGCCGCTACAATGTTGGCAACAAAATCTGCGTGGAAATGAGCGCCACCGCTCTGCCTCCTTTGTAAAAACGTGAACATAATTAAACTATTGAACACTGATTACTTGCTTTTTCCGGAGCAAATCGCTAAAGTATTTCAAAGCATCCAGTCTTGGCAGTTTGTGATAATTGTACTAGAATAATGTTTCGGAACTTTTTTCTTTCAATTCTCAACAGTCAGAAATTTTTTCATTCCTCTTTCACCAAACGTTTTTAAAGGAAGATTATGCCCGGCGGAGACCAGAACAAATCTACTGGACCTAAACGAATTGCGCTGCCTATGCTGCCCATGCGTGATATTGTGGTCTTCCCTCAAATGACCGCGCCTTTTTTTATTGGCCGTTCTCTCTCAATTGCCTCACTGGAAAAAGCACTCGCGGGTGATCGTCAAATTTTTGTCGTGGCTCAAGAAGACCCACTCATAGAAGAACCCAAAGCAAAAGATCTGTTTCGTGTTGGAACCATAGGTAAGGTTTTGCAGATCATGCGTCTGCATAATGGAACCATAAAAGCCCTCTTTGAGGCAAAAACAAGGGGTCGCCTCATTGAAGCTCACATGGAGGATCCTCATTTTGCTGCGGTTGTAGAACCCATCCCTGAAGTAGCGTCAAATGCACCAGAATTATTGGCACTCAGTAAAAATGTGCGCGCTGAATTTAAACGCTACCTAAAAGACGTTAAACGTCGAACAGAAGGTATCGAAAAATTGTCCATTGACTCCGAAGAACCACATAATCTGGCAGACCGAATTGCTCCTCTCTTAAATATGGATTTGCAAAAAAAGCAGGATTTGCTCGAAAACAATGATCCTAAAAAACGACTGGAAATAGTCTATGGGCGGATGCTGGAAGAAAAAGAATTCAAAAAAGTAGAAAGGAAATTGAAGGAACGCGTACAAGGTCAAATTGGACGGACACAAAAAGAATACTACCTCAATGAACAGGTTAAGGCAATCCAGAAAGAATTAGGACAGGGCGAAGACGGCAAAGCGGAAATGGAGGAGTATGCGAAAAAAATTGAGGAAATGGCGCTTTCTGTTGAAGCCAAAGAGACGGCAGAAAAGGAATTGCAAAAACTCAAAATGATGCCTTCCATGTCTTCAGAGGCAAATGTGGTCAGGAATTACATTGACTGGTTGCTCAGTATGCCCTGGGAAGAAAAATCGGAAGACAATTTTGACCTCGATAAAGCAGAAAAAGTCCTTGATGCACGGCACTATGGATTGGAAAAAGTAAAAGAACGTATTATTGAATACCTTGCTGTAGCACAGCAGGTGGGAAAAATGAAGGGGCCAATTATTTGTCTGGTCGGACCTCCCGGCGTAGGCAAAACGTCATTGGCCCGTTCAGTTGCCGAAGCCTTAGGAAGAAAGTTTGCTCACGTCAGTCTCGGTGGAGTTCGAGATGAAGCGGAAATCCGGGGACATCGCCGGACATACATTGGCGCAATGCCTGGAAAAGTGATTCAATCTTTACGCAAAGTAAAATTCAAAAACCCGCTGTTGCTTTTTGATGAAATAGACAAAATGTCTTATGGCGTAATGGGAGACCCCGCGGCCGCATTATTGGAAGTTCTTGACCCTGAACAGAACCATACTTTCATGGACCATTATTTGGAAGTAGAATTTGATCTTTCTGATGTCTTGTTTTTCTGTACTGCAAATGTCCAACAGAACATTCCACCTGCTTTGAAAGACAGGATGGAAGTTATTCTACTTTCGGGTTACACAGAGCTGGAAAAAGAACACATCGCACGTGAGCATCTCCTTCCAAAACAAATAGCTGAAAATGGTCTGACCTCTAAAAGAATTCAATTCCAGCATAAAGCCATTTTGGATATTATCCGAAGTTACACCAGGGAGGCCGGTGTCAGAAATCTTGAACGTGAAATCGCGAAAACTTGCAGAAAAGTCGCAACCCAGCTGGTAAAGAAAACCAATCTGAATAAAGTTGTGGTTACACCTAATCGTGTTCAAAAATTTTTGGGGGTTCCTCGTTATAAACACGGGAAAGCAGAAGAACAAAATGAAATTGGCACCACATGCGGTTTAGCATGGACACAAGCCGGAGGCGAACTTTTAGTGACAGAAGTTAATATCATGAAAGGCACAGGCAAATTACAGTTAACTGGAAAACTTGGTGATGTCATGAAAGAATCAGCCCAGGCGGCATTGAGTTACGTGCGCACTAATGCAAATCAGTTAGGAATTTTTTCCTCTGTATTTGAAAAAACAGACATCCACATACACGTACCCGCAGGAGCAGTTCCCAAAGATGGACCTTCTGCAGGAGTAACTATTGCCACTTCATTAATCAGTGCATTTACTTCCATTCCTGTCCGGAAAGATGTTGCGATGACCGGAGAAATAACTTTGAGAGGAAAAGTCTTAGCAATTGGTGGACTGAAAGAAAAACTTCTTGCATCAAAACGTGGACTAATCTCCACTGTGATGATTCCACATAATAATAAAAAGAACCTTAGCGAAATTCCGGATGAAATTCAAAAAGGGTTAAAAATAATTCCCGTACAAACAGTTGAAGAAGTCTTAGAAATTGCTCTAGAGCATCTGCCAACACCGGTCATAGATGCTGAGGGTGACGATGCAGAAAAAACTGAAACGGAAAGTCCGGAAGTAACTATTCTTCCCCAAACAGAATCACCTGAATCACCACGGACTTATGATGCTTAAGCATGAGTCTGGCGGTTGATTTCAAAATACAATTTTGTTCTACAATAACCTGACGGCTAATGACAGACCGAAGCAGTTTTAAACAACTGACGTTTTCAAGCGGTTTTAGTTGCATTGTTTCCTTGACACAAAATACTCATGATTGATGATATGGAATTAAGCAGTTCCGACCAGGAACTGTTGACAGATGTAAACGCGGCAATTGTGCGTTTCATCAAGTCAGATGAATCACATCTGCAAATGGAACCGATGAATTCATACCGCAGGAGAATGGTGCATAAGATCTGTGCTGAATACAAACTAACTTCTGAATCTACAGGTGAAGGCGAAAGCCGTTCTGTTCGACTTGCAAAAACAGCTGAGACCACAATTCCGAAAAACATCAATCAGCAAAGAGTTATAGACAGAGGCATCGAAATTTTTTACGCAAAACCTGGTGCGGAAATTGTTTTGCGACATGACGGCAGCTTCGGAGTATCTCTCAAAGAACGAGAGAATAAGCTCCTGGACAGACGTACTGTGGAGGACGGAGAATTCCGCATACGTGAGAATAAGATCATCTGCAAGCAAGACAACAACTGGTGAACACTACACATTTTGAAGCAGAACTAACTATTCCTGAATGTGAGCATTCGTCTTTTACTTTATCTTATTTGGGCGACGCTTTTTTCGAATTATGGTGCCGTCAAAATATTTTGCAGCGTTTTCAAAATAGAAAAACCGTACACCTGCATGTAGTTCAATGGGTTCGCTGCCAAACCCAGGCACAGCTCTCGAAACTGCTTCAACCCTATCTTACAACCGAAGAAGAAATGATTTTTCGCCAGGGGCGAAACAGCAAGACCATTTCTCCACCTAAACATGCCGCTATCAAAGAATACCGTGCTGCTACCGGATTCGAATGTCTTGTCGGCTACTGGTATTTGAAAAAGCAAACAAAACGTTTTGAAGAACTGATGAGTCAAGAAAAGGTTAAGGAGTACCTGGAGTCATTCTTGCCAACAAGCAAAAAATCATTCACAAACGCAGCTTAAAAATATTACATTTGCAAGGGCGGCATGAATCAACAGTCCTTCTTGTGAGTCTTAATTTTATAAACACTAAAATCTTCAAAGCCTGTATTTCGGCTAACATGTTTTCAATTTTGTTTGTTACAAGTTAATGATCTGGACATTTATTTTTTTAATTATCGCAGTATCTGTAGCTGCAATCGCATATCCTCTTTTTAGGGGGAAACTTGAGCTCTACGAACTTCCGGGCATTTCTTCCCAGGATTTTAGACAAGCTGATTCCTGGCTTTCGGCATTAAGTGATTTAGAAGATGATTTGGTCTTAGGAAGAATATCAAAGACGGATTTTCAGCAACAAAAATTATTTCTTCAGCGAGGTTATTTGGATTGGCAAAAAGAGTCTGGGATAACTAAAGACTGAACAGTCAATATCAGCAAGGTTTTTCACTTGGTAGTTTCAGGGGCTCATAGCTGAGATTTTTTCCGGAATCCGTTGCAACTAATGCGCGTGCCAAATTGAGAGTTCCTTCCACAGTTGTGAAATATGGCAGATTATGTAAAAGTGCGACTCTTCGAATATGTGTAGAATCAATTGAACGTTTTCTTGGACGTGTGGTGTTAACAATCAGAGCAACCTCTTTACGGTCAAGGTAATCAAAAATATTTTTCTTCACGTTTCTATCCAAACTTGTTTTTTCTAGATTTGTAACACCTGCTTTTTTCAGCACTTTATAAGTACCTTCTGTTGCCAATATATTTCGTCCAGCTTTCTGAAATTCGAATGCGGCAGGAACAATGCCCTGCTTGTCCCGATCTGTCACGCCGATAAATACGTAACCTTCCTTTATTTTTGTCTGATATGCAGCAATTTGTGCTTTCATAAAAGCTTCTTCCAGGTTTTTTCCACGTCCCATTACCTCACCTGTTGATTTCATTTCTGGACCAAGTTCTGTATCCGCACCGGAAAAACTAACAAAAGGAAATACCGTTTCCTTTACAGTAACGGTTTCAGGTACTTCATAAGAAAATCCGATTTCACTCAAATTTAGTCCAAGCATCAGCCAGGTTGCATACTTTGCTAAAGGGTGTCCAATCGATTTACTGACAAACGGAACCGTCCTTGAGGCACGCGGATTTACTTCAATCAGAAAAATTTCGTTATCTTTTACAGCAAATTGGATGTTCATTAAGCCTTTAACTTTGAGTTCTTTGGCTAGAGCTTTTCCTTGTTCTTCTAAACGCCGCAGTACATCTGCCGTCAAGTTTTGGGGCGGCAAAATACAGGCACTGTCTCCAGAGTGAATCCCTGCTAATTCAATATGTTCCAAAATTCCGCCCAATTCCGAATTTGTTCCGTCACCCAGTAAGTCCATATCAATTTCTACCGCGCCACTCAAAAACTGATCAATCAAGACAGGATGTTCCGGAGAAACCTCGAGCGCTTCTTTAAAATATTCCGCCAGCTGCATTTTCGTTTCAGCAACCATCATTGCTCTACCTCCAAGAACGTAAGAAGGACGCACAAGTATTGGATAGCCAATTTCTTCAGCAATTTTTTCTGCGTCTTTTAGTGAACGTGCCAAACCATTGAGAGGTTGTTTCAGCTTCAGTTTTGTTAACATGTCAGCAAACTTTTCCCTATCTTCAGCTCGATCAATACTTTCGAAAGGTGTTCCGAGAAGTCGAACACCTGCGTCGTTGAGTTGTTTTGCCAGTTTGAGTGGAGTTTGACCTCCAAGCTGTACAATCACTCCAACCGGCTTTTCCAGATTGATTACATGCATCACATCTTCAAACGTAATCGGCTCAAAATAGAGGCGATCAGAAGTATCATAATCAGTACTGACTGTTTCCGGATTACAGTTGAGCATTATCGCCTCATACCCAAGTTCACGTACAGCCCAAGCTGCATGAACACAACAATAATCAAATTCAATTCCTTGACCGATACGATTTGGACCAGAACCCAAAATGAGAACTTTTGCTTTTTCAGTGGGAAGAGACTCATTTTCTTCCTCGTAGGTGGAATAATAATATGGTGTTTCTGATGCAAATTCTGCAGCGCAAGTGTCAACTTGTTTAAAAACAGGCAGCACATTCCATTCAATACGCATTTTTGAAATACGGCTTTCTGCAACTTCCAGTAATTCCGCAAGGCGTTGATCTGAAAATCCCAGCCTTTTCCAATGCCTTAATTTAACAGGTGAAATTTCGAGAACTGCGGTTTTCAAGATTTCTTGTTCTTCCTCAATCAAACTCCGGATTTGCCACAAAAACCAGGGATCAATTCCGGTCAGTTTATAAAGCGCCTCGTCTGTCCAGCCTTTCCTCATTGCATCCGCAACATACCAGATTCTATTGCTGCTGACTGAGTTAAGTTGTTCATCCAAAATTTCTTCCGGAGTTTTATCATCATCTGTATAGTCCGGAGGATTGAGTCCGGAATGTCCTGTTTCCAATGAGCGTAATGCTTTTTGAAAAGATTCACGAAATGTTCGTCCAATGGCCATAACTTCGCCAACAGACTGCATCTGCGTCCCAAGCCGATCTTCAGACATGGAAAACTTTTCAAATGCAAACCTTGGAATTTTTGTTACAACATAATCAATTGACGGCTCAAATGAAGCCGGTGTTTTTTTTGTAATGTCGTTGGGAATTTCATCCAGCGTGTAACCAATTGCTAATTTGGTGGCAATTTTTGCAATAGGGAACCCTGTGGCTTTTGATGCCAAAGCCGAACTACGGGAAACTCTGGGATTCATTTCAATCACAAGAATTTCACCATCTTCCGGATTCACCGCAAATTGCACATTTGAACCACCTGTGTCAACACCAATTTCCCTCATGATTTTAATCGACATATCACGTAGATTTTGGTATTCCCAATCAGTCAGTGTCTGTGCGGGAGCAACGGTGATACTGTCACCAGTATGCACTCCCATTGGGTCGAGATTTTCAATTGAACAAATAATGACAACGTTATCTTTATGATCACGCATTACCTCAAGTTCATATTCCTTCCAGCCAATTATTGATTGCTCAACCAAAACCTCGCTGGTTGGTGAAACAGCTAAACCATGTGAGACAATACGTGATAATTCTTCTTGATTACGGGCAATCCCTCCGCCGGCTCCTCCTAAAGTAAAGGACGGTCTGATAATGAACGGGAATGGATGGGTTTCTGTTAAATCCTTCAATTCTTCATGAGAATGGACAATGGTGCTGGCGGGCATTCCAATTCCAATTTTTTTCATTGCATCCCGGAAGAGCTCGCGATTTTCAGCCTTATTAATTGCGTCAATTGAAGCACCGATCAGCTCCACACCAAATCTTTTAAGCACACCTTGTTCATGAAGTTCAATCGCCATATTGAGTGCCGTCTGGCCTCCCATGGTTGGCAAGATCACATCGGGCTTTTCCTGCTCAATAATTGATTCCAGAGTTTTAAGGGTAATGGGTTCAATATAGGTTGCGTCCACCAGTCCAGGATCGGTCATGATGGTGGCAGGATTGCTGTTGATCAAAACAACCCTGTAACCTTCTTCTTTTAGTGCTTTGCAGGCTTGAGTTCCACTGTAATCAAATTCACAGGCTTGTCCAATCACAATGGGGCCGGAACCTATTAGTAATATAGTTTCAATGTCAGTACGTTTGGGCATAATTTTTTGATTTAGATTTACAACTTAGATCCAACCTGAAAACTTATAACTCAGCAAGCCAAAATATTCGTGGGCAATAGTCTGAATCCGATTGAAATTTGCCCAGTCAAAGTGGCGCCACCAGGGTATTGATTCTTGGGGATAAGACTTATTTGCCGCATACGCATAAGCCTCGACACCTAATTTCTTAAAGACAGAAACAAGACGAAATAAATGATAATCATGAGAAACCAGTATGACCGTTTTTAATTCTAAGCGTTTCAATATTTTTAAAGTCTCAACACCATTTCTATACGTGTCTGCCGAACGATTTTCAATGATGATGTTATCTGCGGGAACTCCCATTCCTTGAAGAATTATGGCCATGCCCTTAATGTTTACCGGAGGAAAATACGGTTCTGTTACACCTCCCGTAATAATTACAAGAGGCGCCACTCCTTCTAAGAATAATTTGGCCGCCGCGTGAGCTCTAAGGGTGGAGCCAGGAGAAGGTGCTCCCGATCCATGAACTCCGGCAGAGGCCACTACGATAGCGTCACTGGAATGTTTTTCACTTTTTGGCGTCAAATATTTTAGTGGTAAAGAGATAGTTTGGAAAAATAGCGTATTACTGCCAAGTAAAAGGACCACCCAACTTCCCAGCAGAATACGAAAAGAAAGCTTCAAATAATGCCTCTGACGAAACATCAAGATCAAAGCACATGATAATAATCCTAAAAGCAACAAAGGTCCAAACACAATGTCTTCGAAAATAAACTTTAACGGACGTTCCATTATTATTCGTTAATAAAATAGAGGATGGGTTTTGATTTCAGAGTTTAATGAGTCTGAGAAGATGAATTACAGCTTGATCCGAAACATGGATATTCCCAATTTTTGTAATAATTGTTTTTTTCAAATTGGCAAAATTCATAAACTCTCAATATTATTCTTGTAATTGTGTTGAAGATTTATTGTCGGTATTCATATTAAGTTTTTCGATTAATTTTAGGGAGCCTTCATAAGATCTTTTAATGACTTGGGCGGACTTTCCAAAACCACTTTCAAAATTTAATTTTTTGAGACAGATTCTCAATTCCTTCAATTCTTCAGCAGTTTTTGGATCAATGAATTCTATACACTTTTGAGTTTCCTCTTCTTGAGCAAAGGCCTCTCCATTCTCCACAAATTCTCCAAAAAATACAATACTCACAAAACAGATCAAGTAGAAGAGCAAGAAACACTTGGTAGATGCAACCATGTTGTCCACAATCTTATAATAGAAATGC
>Ga0208471_1000022_pt1 | contig 61876 bp, 65 predicted proteins | sample DeeseametaMP0441_FD_184210 | JGI IMG/M metagenome (GOLD analysis project Ga0208471, IMG submission 184210) | Marine microbial communities from the Deep Atlantic Ocean - MP0441 (SPAdes) | ecosystem: Environmental > Aquatic > Marine > Oceanic | place: East of Rio de Janeiro, Brazil, South Atlantic...
AAATACAACAACACTACTTGTGAAACCAACAAAATTTTCAGTTTCATTCAAGCTTGAGATTGAATATTTTAATATACCAAAACAAAATCGAAAATCTTCGCTGAAAATACTCAGAACTTCATTATAAAAACAAACATAATTTCATTGAAAACTGGTTTTTCAATGAAATTTATTAAAATCTAATTTTTAGAGGTTCCCATAAAAGCAAAGCAAAATTTACAAACCGATGTGCTTGCACCACTGATGGGAGCAAAGGCTTTGGCCTGGGGAAATTTACCTTGGACAGCAATAACCAAATCACACTTTGTCCGCAAGGTAATACGCCCGTTAGTGTTAAAAAACCAAATGACAGATTCATCCCGAAATTCAGCCGTTCAGATTGTGCTTCATGTCCTCAATTGGCAAATTGTCCGGTCTCTGCACACAAGAAAACATAAACATATGACTCACAATTATGATGGTGGCCATTTTAGGCTTATAACCCGATTCTTTTCATTATTTACTTCTTAAATACACCCAGTATAAGCTCACGCATCATCCCGAGCATTCCCAATGGACCTTCCTCTATTAGCTTTTCCGGGTCCTTCTCAAAACGTGCTTTGCATCCTGATTTACAGAAATAATAGGTCTCTCCATTATACACAATAGTCGCTGCGGCTTTCTGTTTGTTTACTTTCATTCCACATACAGGGTCTATTGCCATGATTGTACCTTCTTCTACGGTTTGCTTATTCATTCTTAACACCTCCTAACTTATATTTGATTTACAATATTTTTCAGCTGCAAAACTTTGATAGACAGAAGTTTCCCAGCAGTTTATGCCATTTAAGTCCGGTTTAAGCTTCTTGGCTAAACAACGCTGAAATCCGTACCTCTCTGGGTTCGAGTGATGTAGGGAACTAATGACTACCGCTCATCAACTAGTGCCCCGAGGTTCATGACTACACGTTCAGAAATGAGTTTATCAGTTTTGTCGAATTGATAAAAGGCAATGAATGGTAGTTCGACGTTGCGGCCCGTAGCTTTAATGCCTTGGAATTCACCCACATGTTTGCCGCAAAGGCGTCCTTCAACAATGATTTCCTCCTCCGTGAAATGTTCCGCATCGATATAGTTTTGAAGGTCTTCAATAGCACCGCCTGTGCCGGAAAAACCGATCATGCCGTGGGCATAACGAATGCTTTGTGGATTTGTGAACGGGATACGGTTGTAAAGCATCTCGCCATCGGGAGAGAAAGTTTCCATAATACCATTCATATCGTGGTCATTTTCAACGTCATAGTGGGATTTAAGCAGTTCCTTCCGACGAGCCTTTTCGCTTTCGGTAATAGTCATGATTCACTCTCCTAGTTGTGAGTCCCTGCCGTTCTAAGGGCCGGACCCTTTTTAAATTTTGGGTTGATGTAAGCTCATAGAAAGCCCAATTTGTTTACTCTGTGACATTCCCACCTAAGGTAGGAGGCGAGCGTACTGGTTCCCCAATTCCAGGTTTTTACCCTTTTCATCAAAATGGTAATAATCATCCAAATTAAGCACGAGCATTTTCCAGTAATTTATCCAGCATATTCCAAACACGGCTTTCTGCTTGGGGATCGTTTAACAAACGAGATGCATAGTGATAAGATTGATATATGGAATGGAATTCGTACGTAAACTGTTCCGTGTCCAGTTCCTTCCGGAATTGTCCTTCCTCAACGGCAAGAGCGGCAGCTTGTGCAATGAAGTGTATCCAGAGTTTTTGATTGCTGACTAAAAAGTCACGCACGGGTCCCGGTTTATCATCAAACTCGACGGTAGCTGTTAAGAACAGGCAACCTCCTGGCATAAATTTGGCGTTTGTCCATGCCAACCAATTTTTTGCAATAGCCCGGATCCGTGGCTCTCCTCTGGCGGCTTTCAATGAAGGCGTGATTACTTTATCTGCAAATTTCTTTGCAACAGCTTTCAATACATCCACTTGCAACTGTTCCTTGGAATTGAAGTGGGCAAAAAGCCCGCTTTTAGACATCCCCACAGCACTTGCAAGTTTCCCAATAGTCAAAGCCTCGAACCCCGTCTTGCTGGCAATGTATATTGCTTCATCAAGTATGGTTCCACGTGTTTTATCGCTTCTTTTCATAATTATGAATATAGCACGAATGTTCGTTCTATGTCAACATATTTTTTAAATGAAGATAATATTTATCCAATTCTGGATATTATAATTATGGACTGCTATAAAATGATGCCTTCGTAAAAATCCGAGAACCGTGTCATTTAGAGTGACTCGAGAAATCTTTCATAAGTTAAACACTAATCGCATTAAGATTTCTCCCTGTGGTCGAAATGACAAATATTGTATTTGAGATTTTTTGCAAAGCATCATACTTTGCTTAAATCAGCAATCTATAACTATTATTCTGTTGCGCTAACTGCTGATTGTCAATCTAGATTATTGCATTATGACTCAATTCTATTTATGCTGTTTAAGCTTCACAGTTGAAATTCCTGTTGTAAAACTGTGAAGAGTACAATTTCTTGGCCTTGACTCACGCACTTGCTTCTTTTGTGTTGAGTCAGCTAAAAATGAAACTATGGAAATAATTAAGATCAATGCTGAAAAACACACTCTCCGTTCATATCGGCTGGGGTCATTGCGATCCGGCAAAAATTGTATTTTATCCGAATTATTTTATTTGGTTTGATCAAAGTGCCCATCATTTGTTTGACAAGGCAGGAGCAAACATGGGTGATTTAATGGAGCAATATGGGGTAGTTGGCCTACCCATAGTTGATGCCCATGCGGAATTTCTGTACCCCTCAAAATATGGTGATGTGATTGAAATAACCAGTTGGGTCAGCGAGTGGCGTGAAAAAACTCTGATTGTAACTCACGAAATCCAGAACATTGGACGACTTGCCGTAAAAGGTACTGAAGTCAGGGTATGGGCAATACCTCATCCTGAGGATAATAAACGCTTGCAGGCGCAAATTATTCCGGATTCCATCAAAGCCTGTTTTGAGGTATAAGTCTTGTTTTTTTACGGCTTTCCTGAAATCCTAAGTTATAGTATCTGCAGGCAGTTTTCATTTATTGCAGAGAGTCCAAACACTTCATATTCTTTACCATGAATCTGAAAAACCTTTTTCAACAACCGACCCTTACAAGTTTAGCAAAAACCTGTGGTTGAGCAGCTAAATTCAGTCCGGTCGGATTGAAAAAACTGTTGGCTTCATTGCCGAAAAATATTGATCAGAATGTGCTGGTTGGTTTTGACACCAGTGATGATGCAGGGGTTTATCTACTGAATGATGAACAGGCTCTAGTATTTACCGCTGATTTTATCACCCCGCCTGTTGACGATCCATATTTATTCGGACAAATTGCCGCAGCCAATTCGCTGAGCGATATTTATGCAATGGGAGCCAAACCGTTGTCATGTCTCAATCTGGTGGGCTTTCCCTCAGATAAACTTGGCGATGAAATTTTAAAAGGAATAATCACCGGCGCACTGCAAAAAATAGCAGAGGCGGGTGCCGTCCTCTTAGGTGGTCATACCACTGATAACGATGAACCAATATTTGGTCTGACAGTTACCGGTTTAGTGCACCCTGAAAAAATTTGGAGAAACACCGGTGCACAGCCTGGTGATCAACTAATCTTGACCAAGGCTCTCGGCAGTGGGGTTTTGTTTAATGCAAATCTAAAAAATTTAGTCTCAGAAAAAGCACTTAAGTCCTGTCTGGATTCCTTGATTGAACTGAATAAAACAGCCGCAGAAGTCTTTGCGAATTTTGAGATACACGCTGCGACAGATATAACCGGATTTGGTTTTGCAGGTCATAGTCTGGAAATGCTTCCTGGTTCGGAACTGACGTTCAATATCAACTTTGATGAAATCCCAATTATGAGCGAAGCCCGAGAAATGTACGAACGTGGCATCACCACCGGTGTTAATCAAACTAACCGGACTCTGGTCGAAAGAAACTGGAGTTTTGCGGAAAGATTCTCAACGATACATGAAGAATTAATGCTCGATCCTCAAACCAGCGGAGGACTCCTTGTTGCTGTTCCGGAAGCACAAGCAGACTCAATCCTAAAAGCCCTGCAAGATTCCGGCGTAACTTCTTCGGTACGAATCGGTTACGTCAGTAAGTTCAGCAATTCTAAGCTCTGCTTCAAATAACACAACCGCTTTAACTTAATAAATCCCGTTTAGCTCCTGTTTTAGAATAACACTTGATAGAGACTTATTTTCCCGCTAAACTGGTGGATTACATTTTATTTATTATTTTATTTACAATTACCATTTAATACGGATTGGGCAATGAACCCCGCATCACAAAAGATTCTTGAAAACACTAGAAACATCGGCATTTCTGCTCATATCGACAGCGGAAAAACAACACTCACAGAACGTGTTTTGTACTATGCTGGAAAAATTCACAAAATCGAAGAAGTTCGAGGCGGCGGCGCCGGAGCAACCATGGACCACATGGAACTTGAAAAGGAAAAAGGCATCACGATTACTTCTGCCGCAACCAGTGTGAATTGGAAAGACAAAAAAATAAATATCATTGACACTCCCGGACACGTTGATTTTACAGTTGAAGTGGAACGTTCGCTCCGTGTTCTTGATGGTGCGATTATGATCCTTTGTGGTGTTGCGGGCATACAGTCACAATCGATTACAGTAGATCGTCAAATGAAGCGCTATCGAGTTCCGCGCCTTGCGTTTATCAATAAACTGGACCGCATGGGCGCAAATCCGGACAATGGAATTAAAGGGATTCGTGAAATTCTTGATTTGAATGCCGTTGCCTTGCAAATTCCTATTGGGCTTGAGGAAAATCACCTGGGTATAATTGACTTGATCACAATGAAGGCCAGCTATTTTGACGGAGAACATGGTGATGATGTCAGAATTGAAGAAATCCCGGCTGAGCTTCTGGCAGATGCGGAAAGTAGTCGCGCCGAAATGCTTGAAGCTGTTTCCATGTTTGATGATCAAATGATGGAAGATTTATTAGACGACAAAGAAATTTCGGAACAAAGCATTCATGCGGCAGTCAAAATTGGTGTGCAGACATTGGAGCTCTGCCCTGTTTTTATGGGAAGTGCTTTCAAAAATAAAGGTGTGCAAACTCTCCTTGACGCAGTGATCAACTACCTTCCTACACCACTGGAAGCCATGCCAACAAAAGCAACTGATCTCAAAACGCAGGAAGAAGTACTGTTGAGTTGTGATCCTGACAAGCCGACTGTGGCGATGGCGTTCAAGTTGACAGAAGAACAATTTGGACAATTAACTTATACACGGGTTTATCAGGGAAAATTGACCAAAGGAGAGCAAATCATCAACTCCAGAACCGGAAACAAGATGCGTATTGGCCGTATGGTTAGAATGCACTCTAATGACCGTGAAAATATTGATTTTGCGGAGGCCGGAGATATTATCGCAATGGTTGGGGTTGATTGTGCTTCCGGAGACACGTTTTGTGGAGAAGGAATCCGAGTTGCCTGCGAATCCATTTTTGTTCCGGATGCAGTAATTTCTCTGGCAGTCAAAGGGAAAGATAACGAACAGCACATGAAAATGAGTAAAGCGTTGGGCCGTTTTATGCGTGAAGATCCGACTTTTCATGTATCATCTGACATTGAGTCCGGAGAGACAATTATTTCCGGAATGGGTGAGCTGCACCTCGATATTTACATTGAACGAATGCGCCGTGAATTTGAAGTGGACGTTATTGTCGGCGCTCCGCAAGTCAACTATCGGGAAGCAATCACGACTATTGCAGAGTATGATTATTTACACAAAAAACAAACCGGAGGTTCCGGACAATTTGCAGGAGTCTCAGGTTCGATCGAACCATTGCCTTTGGATCATGAAGAAGATTTTGTCTTTGAAAACAAAATTTTCGGTGGTTCAATACCTTCTGAACACATTCCTGCCTGTGAAAAAGGATTCAAGGATGTTATGGAAAAAGGTCCACTCGCGGCGTTTCCGATGGTTAACATTAAGGTCATACTAAACGAAGGCAAATACCATGATGTTGACTCCAGCGATTTAGCTTATCAACTTGCTTCGCGCTACGCCATGCGTCAGGCAGTTGGCAAAGCAAATCCTGTTTTGCTTGAACCGATCATGAAAGTAGAAGTGGAAACCCCAAGCGAGTATCAGGGTTCGGTCATCGGTGATCTGAGTTCCCGACGCGGTGTGATATACGGTTCTGAAGTAAAGGGTGACGAGACCGTGATAAACGCTGGAGTACCACTGGCGGAAATGTTTGGCTACGCAACTACACTGCGTTCCATGTCTGCCGGAAAAGCAAATTACACGATGGAATTTGAAAAATACGCAGAGTGTCCCGTTTTTGTTCAGGAAAAAGTGATTAAGGAACGCCAGGAAAAACTTAAAGAAAAAGAAGGTTAAGACTGGTAAAACTGCACAATATGCTCTACCACAGTTTCCCGCATCTCCACAGTCATTCCGGGATAAACCGGTAGAGCAAGTACTTCGTTTGCCGCAACTTCTGAAACCGGAAAATCACCTTCTTTTCCTCCTAAATGGAGAAAGCACTCTTGGAGGTGAAAAGGTAACGGATAATAGACCTCAGAAGCAATTTCATTTTCTGCCAAAAAGGATTGCAACTCATCTCGCCTCTCCGCTCTGATCACATATTGGTTATAAATATGTGGATTTTGCAAAGTTTGAGAATGCTCTACAAAAGGTATCCGAATCTTCCCTCCCAAAGCCGCTTCCGCAAACAACTTGTTATAGTGATCCGCGTTATTCTGCCGCTGCAAGTGCCAATTATTTAGATGCGGAAGTTTGACCCGAACCACCGTTGCCTGAATTGGATCAAGCCGAAAATTTCCTCCAATTACACGATGGTAATATTTTCGTTCTCCGCCGTGAACTCGTTTGAGACGCAAAAGATCCGCCCATTCAGTGTTGTTGATTGTGACAATTCCGCCATCTCCTAAACAACCTAAATTTTTTGACGGAAAGAAGGAAAAACAACCAAAATCTCCCAAACTGCCCGCGCTTCTTTTTTTACCATCAATTTCACACTCTGCGCCAATCGCCTGCGCTCCGTCTTCGATCACAGGGATTTCAAACTCTTTGGAAATAGCTAAAATTGCTGCCATGTCAGCGCATTGTCCATATAGATGCACCGGAATAATTGCTTTCACACGTTTACGGGTTTCCGCATCCATTTCGGTCAAAGTCTTTCTTAAACTTTCCGGATCAATATTAAAGCTGTCCGGATCAATGTCTACAAAAACGGGAGTTGCATTTAACCGCGCAACCACTCCCGCAGTCGCAAAAAATGAAAAATTACTCGTTAACACCAAATCTCCTGGACCGACGTCTAAAACCATCAGCGCCAGTAAAAGCGCATCGGTTCCGGAAGAAACTCCAACGGCGTCTTTTGTTCCACAATATACGGAAATTTCTTTTTCAAGTCCATCAATTTCCGGTCCCATAATGTAACGTGTTGAATCAACAACTTTAGTGACAGCATCAACAATTTCATCGCGTAACTCCTCCAGGGTAGGACGCAGATCGAGCAATGGAACTTTCATAATATCTTCGATTGGTGTTTGCTAATTATTGGAAAGGATTGAACAGCTAAAGTTTGATTGTAAATTTATAAAAATAAATCTGAAAGCCCAAAATCAAACTAAAACCCAAATATCATAGAGTGCGTGAGTGTAAGCTGTGATAGCAAAACCCCGCATGAAATAAAGGATTGTGAACAGTAATCCCGCAATCCAGCGAAACATGAAGCTGTATAGTTCCAATGAATCTGCCATAGAACCGACATAATGACTCATAGAGAAAAGGAAGGATGCGGCTAAAACGGCAATAACTGCTGTAGTAACCTTGTTTTTAAACAAGGGATTTAGCAGAAAAAAAAGCAGATTAAGTAAAAGTACTCGAAAAATAATTTCTTCAAATAAACCTGCTCCTAAGGAAAGAGCAAAATTCTGCAATGCCCCATTGCCCGGACCACCCGCAGAAAGTCCGCTGAGCCTTAAAATGAACTGCAGCACTCCTCCCAGGAACAAGCTGTAGACAAAAGCTTCCGCGAACATCAGCAAAAAGTAATTTGCCTTTAAACTGACTCCGGAAGAGCGGTTTTTTGCTAACGGAATCAGCGCGAATGCGATGCCGATCATGACAAAGGTCAGGTGTTGCGCTTGTAAATCAAAGGCCATCAAAAATGTCCGGATCCACATATCGGCAGCATTTCTGATTCCCCAGTAACGGGATTGCGTCAGAATAACCAGTATTTCGTAAACCACAAGTAACGGCAGCGCAGCGACCACAGAGTAATAAGCTGAACGTGAAAAACGCCAATAATTACTCATGGCTGCCTATACTAATCAAAATATAATTGAAATATTGAAATATTGAAGCTGTGTTTTGGCCACGCTTCAGAAGCGTGTAATTTGGACGGAATCAATAAATTTGAGCTTTTTGAGATTATTTGCCAAATTTTTAGTTTCTGAACGCAGTATTTTACCAACACGAACCCGATAAAGCGTTTTGCTGCCTGCAGTGTGCTTGAAGATAAATGCTTCTTCAAAACCGTTTTTCTTGAGTTTATCTACAAGGCTTTTTGCATTTTTGTGATTACGTGACGCAAAAACTTGAATGGTGTAGAGCGGATCTTTTTTGGTTTTGACTTCAGGTTTTTTTACAACATCCGGACTTTTAACTGTGTTTGCTTTTGGTGTTGGTTTCAGATTTTTGCTGACAATTTTTTGTTCTGCACCAGGACTTTCCGGAGCAGTTATTTTGGGAGTATTTGCTTTTGGGGTTGATGGTGCGCTTGGTTGCGGTGTTTTCGGAACAGTGGTTAGTTCCTCGGTTTTCTTTATTAATCCACGTATTTCTTCCAGATCAAGTAAATCTTGATCCTTTTTACGTTCTCCCAGTCCGAAAAATTTCAGATCTTCCTTTGACATCGGCTTATCTGCTAAAATTCCGCTTTCTGCGTTAGAATCCTCCGGAGGACGCTGCATACTTTTTCCGGTAATCATTCCCAAATAAAATGACGCAAACAGACTTAAGGCACTCAAAAAGAATAAAAGTATTACAATTGAAACCGTCAGCTGAATACGAAATACATTTTTTCCTGTTGATTCGGACATTTTTGTTTTTAATTAATTTGCATTCATTGAAGCGAAACCACTCTTCCAACTTCCCTTTAGAGTGGGCTTTTCAAGACATTTTTTCAGATTTTTCAGAAACACTTTCCGTTTAACTTCACGTGCGCCTAGACTCAATAGATGCGCAGTCGTCATTTGACAATCAATCATCTTAATTCCAACCTTTTTGGAAAATTCTGCCAGCGCAACCAAAGCCACTTTGGATGCATCGTTTCTTGTGCTGAACATCGATTCTCCAAAAAAACACTGTCCCAGGGAAATCCCGTAAAGACCACCTGCCAATTTACCATCCAGCCAACTTTCTACAGAATGGGCAAAACCTTCCTGATGTAATTCCGTATAAGCCTGCTGCATTTCCGGAATAATCCATGTGCCTTCACCTTGCGTCGTTCGCACATCAGCACAGGCTTCAATAACTTGCTGGAATGCGGAATCAAATCGAATTTCAAACTGATCCCTGCGCAGGACTTTGCGGAGGCTGCGTGAAATTTTTAACTCTTCCGGAATCAAAATTAGCCGCGGATCAGGACTCCACCACAATATCGGTTGCCCCACTTCATACCACGGAAAAATTCCTTTGCGGTATGCTACCAGCAATCGTTCTTTTGTTAAATCCCCGCCAATCGCTAATAAACCATCATCTTCCGCTTCATCTGTTGGCGGAAACAAAGGTATTTCAGGGATCAGTTGATACACCGGCATGGCAACACAGTGGAGATATTAGTTAAATTAATGGGCTTCAATCAGGCTTAAACGAAGCACGGTATACTCTCGGTTACACACGCGTATTTAGTCAAAAAACGCAATTCTCATGCCATATAAATGAGCGGCAGCAGGAATAAAAAAATGGATGGAAAAACTATAGAATTATAAATTTTTGAAATCCGGATGCGGCAGGATCGTTATACACGACATCTGTTAGATTCAGGGGCACACCATAGAGACTGAACGAATCTTGTCCAACTCATTTGAAAAAATAATTCTGCATTTAAAAACTAGTCTGAGCTTGTGTCAGTAAAATGCTGAACTTTATTCAGCAGGTGCATTTAGAAAAGCATGTAAATTTGTTATTTTCTGACTTAAATGCGGCAGTAAGGGCATTAATTTCGAGGACCTTTTTGGTTGATAATTCTCAGGATATTTGCCGAAATTCATTTTGAGTGTGAGAAGTTCCTTTGATGATCCATAAATTTGCGGCCCAATACTTCCGGGCTTTTTTGGATCATAATTATGACATGAAGTGCAGTTGGCAAAATAAACGACCTTACCTTTTTCAGCATCAATGCTTGAAGACAAGGGCTTATCTTTTTGCTGAACTTCCAATTCAATCTCTGACTCTGCGTCTTTGAATATTTTCAGATCACAACTTGTGAGCAAGGAAAACAGCAGAAGAAGATAACAAAAGCGAAGCATTATTTGAAATTGCAATGAGAGACTTGGAAGATGCGAAACAGCTTACTTCTCCCAATTTATTCAAAAAAGGGAGAAGTATAACTGTGGGTGGGGTTTATTCTAAACTTATTTCTTACTCTTTTCTGAAAGGATAAAAAACAAAATCAAAAATAAATTTCTGAATTTTCAGTATTTAAACCAAAAATCCTATTACGCCAAATAGCACAACTGTCAGAACAAAACCGGAAATGATAACACCTTTTACGGAAGCCATTGGACCCGGTTTTCCGATTACACCGTTAATTTCAAGTGCGCCGATAATGATGGCAAGTACCCAAAATAGTCCGGACAAACTTGTTTCCTCAGTAACACCAACAGGAAAGTGACTCGCTGCGCCCATGAAGAGTAACATCGGAACAGAAAATAATGTGTTTGTTCTGGATGCCAATGCTGCTTTTGCCGCACAACCTGCTGCATCAGGCAAAGCTTCTCCGCCTTCAGCAACCTGATTTGTAGAAGCAATTACAACTTGCTGCGCTGGCCAGATGATCATCCACACATTCAAAAACATTAAAGTTCCAAGAGTAGCTCCTGTAAGAATCAGAATTCCCCAGGATGTCGCATAAATCTCCCACCCTTTCATACCTTTGGAAATCAAGATCAAAGTTCCTGCAAGGAAAGTGAACATGGCTGACCATCTAAACCACCAAAGAGCACGAGGTACAAGCTTTTGTACCGCCGCTGTTTTGGCGGATGCATCAGTTTCTTTAAACCATTCGCCTTGCACAAAATTAAAATAATACAACAGACCAATCCAGGTTACTCCCGCAAGCAGATGTGACCAACGTAACAATAAATACCAACCATCAACCGAGATGATTTCCATAGTTTCTCCTAATTATTAGATTAAAACTTATATTTTGACATTGTTCTGCAACAAATTTCAAGCAAATTTTACCATCAACTTGTAAAAATAAAATATAGGCTGGAAGACGATTCAGGACTTCAGCGTTGAATTACGATCCACTGTTGCTAGCAGTTCCTCCACTCCAGTTTCAGGACAGTGGTGAAAGGCATAATCGAGCACGCAAGCGGAAATCAAACTGTATTTTTCATTACGGAAAGAGAGTAATTCCCAGAAGCATCGACTTAGTGCGTTTTGGTGACTTTCGCCTTCACGAGGAAGATATTTACCCTTCCAGATTACCGGTTTAGGATCATCAAGATAAGCTTCAAAAAGCTCATCATGTTTTTCGGCAGGCAGATTCAGGTGAACCGTTCGGGTCAAAATGCACAAACGTTTGAGCAATGTATTTTCGAGATAAATCAGACTACCCGTTGTGTCAACAACTACTGCTTTATTTTGTTGCCGCAAGTACTCCAGTTCATCGCAGATCTGTGTGATAACTTCCCCTTCCAGTTTCAGATAAAGGGCTTCTGCTTCCGAATAGCTTTCAGCGTAAGGTTGCCCCATCCATTTGGCGAGATTCAGTGTGGACTCACCCTTTTTCTCAAGTTCTGTCCCGAGGCGTTCCGCAATCAGATCGTCACAGCTATATCTCAGGTATCCTTGACCTTCCATCCGTTTGGACCAGTACGATTTCCCTGCTCCGGACATGCCGATCAATGCAAGGTGCTCGCAATCTCTTTTCCGGAATGTTGTGGTAGCCGAAAGATTGGACATTTATTTTGCAGGTAGAAATGAAATAATCGGGAGATTTGGCTGATTCAGAAATGACTCAGCAGAGTGGAATTTTCAGCAATTTCACATATTGTTCATCGTTCAGGCGGAAAACCCCTTTAACATTGGAAATACTGACGCAGACCTCGTTTGGATCAAGACCAAGAACAACGTGCTTTTCATCATTCAAGCGCAGGAAATAAAATATTGTCAGGTTCTCCTGCATTTCTTCGTAGTAAAAGCCGACCTTGACAATACCTTCGTTGATCAGTCCTTGAATCAAATCCGGCAGTTCATTTTCTCGATAGCCCGGTACGTTCTCAAATGCGCCTGAGAAAGGAAATGTGCTGATTGCATATTCAAGAATTACTGATTCCAATCCTTGCTCCAGCGGTGAAGCAGGAATGTTTTCAGCTACAGATTTTTCTGCGCTAAACGTTTCCTCTCTTATGCTCCCAATCTCCATACATTCCCTCCTTGTACGATTCTTTGGTTACCAAACTGAGTTTTATTTCGTTGTTTCAGCATATACCTAAGCTTGCAAAATAGTAAAGTTATTTTCTGGTAAATTCCAAAATAAATATTTTTACAGCTCAAAGTGTCTCACACTTCGCTCCACCACAATGAATGTCGAGACCGAGAGCAAAAGTAGAATGACCGCAACAGCGGAAGCATACGAAAAACGATATCCGGAAATTGCTCCATAAATTTCAAGGGGAAGGGTACGGACTGTTTCATCGGCGATCATCATGGTCGAATTAAGTTCTCCAAGTGAAAGTGAAAAACTGAAGAAAAAAGCGATCAAAAAAGTTGTGCGCAACCATGGCCACAAAATCCGTAAACCATATTCCAGCGATTTTTTACCGAGCATTTTTGACTCCATGTGCCACTGGCGCGGAATGCTTTCCAGCGTCGGTAGAACCACCCGAACCCAGTAAGGACAGGTCAGTAGCGCGTGCATGGCCATCACCACATAAATCAATGGAACCGTGCCTGCCAGATTCCCCTGATAAAAATGGAACCATGCTACGCCGAAAACGACTGTTGACAGCGCAAGAGGGAAAAGGGTCAAGACTTCCCAAAAACGACGCCGGGCTCCCTTTTTGTAGGCAATCAAGCTCACAAGTCCAAGTCCGCACAAGGATGAAATGAGTGCGCTTCCGAGTCCAATCCGCAAAGAGTTCCAAAGTGATGAGAGGAAATGATTATTTTCACGCCAGCTGAAAAGTTGGTCGTACCAGTACAAGGTGTAAATCCATTCGCCATTTTCAAATTTGCGAAATGAATCCAGCACGATGGCAGACAACGGCCCCAGCGCAAAGATCATGACAAGTAAAATCCAGCACAATCCAAACCATGCTTTCAGGGAACGATTCCGCAGTTTTTCCGGCAGCCAGCTTTTGGCGACGGATTTCTGCTCAACTCTGCGGCTCCTTCCCCTGAGCAGAATTGCCATACCAATCAGACTCAATCCACCCTGCAGAAAAGCTAAACTAGCGGCACCTGAAAAATCGAGTTCAATCCGCGCCAGTTGATAAATCAAAACCTCGATTGTCGTGTAACGGAGGCCTCCGCCAAGTACCAGAATAATGGCGAAACTGTTCATACAGAGCAGAAATATCAAAACAAAGGCTGAGCCGATTGAAGGCAGCAGTAAGGGCAGAGTAATCCACAAAAAACGCTTTGTTGTTCCTGCGCCCAGTGAACGCGCCGCCTGGAGATATTGCTGTGAAATACGCTCCCACTGATCACCGATTATTTTCATCGCAATGGGGAAATTGTAAAAAACATGTGCAATCAAAATTCCTGAAAGCGAATAGAGAAACTGCACCGGCGCTTCATCTGTACCGAATAAAGACATGAGCCCGCGGTTGATCCAGCCGTTGTTTCCATAGAACAGCACCATCGCCAAAACCACCAAAATCGAAGGCAGGATGAAAGGAAGATAGGTCAGCAGACGAAACCAACGCTGCCCCGGAAAATCATAATGAGTTAGCAGCCATGCTCCGGGGAATCCGACAAGGATCGAAAGCAGCGCGCTCAGAAATGCCTGAAAGAGTGAAAAACCGATTACCCGTAAATTCCATGGATCACTTAAAAAATCCATGAAAAATTCCCCCTGCAAAAAACTCTCTTCCGGATGCAAAGGATTGCTTCCGGAAAGAAAACTCAAAACCGGCCAGTAAAATCCTGCTCCAAGCAAAAGCAGCGCGGATATTTGCAGGATCCGTAACGGATTATTTTTCACGTTTTAATATTGGTTATTCCGACATTGCCCGTGACCATGCTTTCAGCCACTTTGAATTTTGCTGATTGACGCGTGCCGGATTCAATTCCGGGGCACTTTTTGGTTGCGGTACAATGCGGAAAGATTCCGGAAGAGGTTGATGTTGCACGACCGGAAACATCCAGTTTGTTAAGGGTATCGCGTTTTGGAATTTTTCGGACAGCATGAAATCGATAAACTCACGAGCCAGTTTGATACGTTTTGTGCCTTTAAGAATTCCGGCAAATTCAATTTGCCGGTAGTGTCCTTCCTGGAAAACCGCAGCTTGATAGCGTTCGGTTTTTTCATATTCCAAATGATAGGCCGGACTGGTGACATAGCTCAACACAATCGGCACCTCGCCCTTGGTGAACATTCCGTAAGCCGCTGACCAGCCATCGGTCACAGAGAGTAAATTCGGTTGCAGTTTCCTCCAGTAGTCCAGATAACCATCCTCACCGTAAATCGAAATAGTCCAGTGCAGCATTGACAAGCCCGGAGAAGAAGTTTTTGGATTTTCAATTACAATTTTTCTTTTGTATTTTGAATCAAGTAAATCCTGCAGACTGGTTGGCGGATTCTTCAATTTTTGACTATCGTACACAAAGGCAATGTAACCATAATCAAACGGTGTCACACGATTTTTTTTATCCACACGTAAATCAGCCGGAACTTTCTCCAAAAGTGGCGAGCGGTATGGTTCCCACAAATCATAGCTGAAAGATTTTTCAAGTTCGCTGTTATTCAGACCCAACAAAATATCTGCTTTCGGATTTGCTTTTTCCAAAATCACACGGTTCAGCACTGTTCCGGAATCGCCTGGAGAAAGCACTTTAAGCTTACATGCGCATTGTTCCTCAAAACGTTTGAAAACGACTGGACCCGGGCCCCATTCACTGTTGAATGAATCGTAGGTGTAAATGGTTAATTCCGCGGCCCAGACAGAGTTGATGGTAATTCCCGCAAGAAAAGAAAGCAGGAAAAAAACAGACAGTATTTTCGTTTTCATAATGATCTCCGCAAAAAAGTATGGATAGACAAGCCTCCGGAAATTCCGTGAAACTTTATAAATAACAATATCTTCGGAAGATTGAGAAAGAAAAAATGCAGGATACTTGAACGCGGAAACCGTAAAAACGGGAAAATCGTTTTCCTGCGCCAGCATGATCTGGATCAGGTTCCAAGGGACTTTCTCAGGTGGTTCCCTTATTTGGAAACCCCCACCCCTAACGAAGTCTTTTCAGATTAGGTAAAAGTGAAAGAAATGTCAACCCGGAAAATTCATTTCTCGAGCAGAACAATTATTTTTAAGCATCAGAAAGCTGAAGTGCCAACTCAAACAAAAACGGTACAATCCTTGAAGCAATGAGAAGCGGACTATCACTTCAGGCAATCTTAGGACACCTCACACCATTGGAAGGAAGAGGCCTTGCTAAATTCAGCTATTATTTCCCGTTTATTAATCTCATCCGGAGCATTACTTTTATTCGCTCTGACAGTCGCAAACCCGGTATTTTCCGCAGAAAACGTAAACCGTTATCGCTCCCATTACAAGGCGGCGCTTCTGGCGGACGCGGAATCCGGACGGATTTTACATCACGACCGGATGCATCAAAAACTATATCCGGCATCACTGGTCAAAATGATGGTCGCGCTGATTGCTCTTGAAGAAATTGAATCCGGACGAATCAGTTTGCAGGATAGTGTAAAAATTTCACGCTGGGCGAGTAAAATTGGAGGACACCAGGTTTATTTAAAACAGGGAGAAATTTTTCAATTTTCCGAGTTAATGAAAGCCACCGTCATCGGATCCGCGAACGATGCGTCTGTTGCGGTTGCAGAGCATGTTCTTGGTAGTGTCAAAGTGTTTATCAAAAGAATGAACGCTCGTGCCAGTGAACTTGGCATGAAGAAAACCCGTTTTTATTCAGTTCACGGTTTGCCTCCGGGACGTGCTCAGCAACTGGATGTGAGCAGCGCATATGATTTGTATTTACTCGCTCTGGAACTATTGAAGCATCCGCAATATCTCCGTTGGTCTTCAACACGATTAGAAACTTTTCGGAACGGAACATTCCAATTACTGAACACCAATCATCGCTTGATCAAAAGTTATAAAGGAATGGAAGGCATGAAAACAGGTTATCATCGACGTGCTGGTTTTAACCTTGTTTCCTCGGCAAAACGTGGTGGGCAACGTTACATTTCAATTGTACTAGGCGCGAAAAAATCACGCTTGAGGAGCAAGGCAACCAGACATTTGCTGGATTACGGTTTTGACAATTTTCAGAAATATGATTTGAACACGAACAGAAATTCAGTTTCGTATTCTGCCATGGTAGAAGGTGGAGAGTTTGAGGATGTTTCATTACAGGCAACTGAAACGGTAAGCCTTTTGCTGAGTTCGGAAGAACGTAAACGCCTGGAAATCTGGCCACAAATTCCCGCGCAAACAGGGGCACCGGTTAAAGCAAAACAAAAGCTGGGGACACTTGAATACTGGCTGGACGGAAAGATGTTGAAACAAGTCGCGCTTCAAACCGAATTCGCTGTTCCGGAACAGAGTATCTTTTCCAGTCTGACCGGAATGATCACAAATTTGAGCGGCACGAATTGATTTGATCCCGCAGATTTTTAGCCGCATTTCCCGCTTGTTTGGCATAATCCTCCTCCGAAGCCGCATAAAGAATACTACGTGAAGCATTTATCAGGTATGGTATTTTTGAACCATCCTCAGCGGCAATCAGCGTTTTTTCCAAATCGCCTCCTTGAGCACCCACTCCTGGAATCAGAAAAGGCATCTGCCCACAACTTTTCCGGACTTCTGCAATGTATTCCGGACGCGTTGCTCCAACCACCAAACCGGCATTTCCTTCAACATTCCATTCCTTTACTTTTTTCGCAACTTGCAAATGCAAATCCGGAAGCTGAAAATCAGCGGCTCCGGGATTAGAGGTTAAGCAAAGAACAAAAACGCCGCGATCCGGAAAATCAAAAAACGGTTGCAAAGCATCCTGTCCCTGATAGGGTGTTACCGTAACCGCATCACAACCAAAAGTTTCAAAAACCGACTTCGCGTACATTTTCGCGGAATGTCCAACATCTCCCCGTTTCGCGTCACCGATCACAGGAATTTCCGGTGGAATTTTCCGAATCAATTCCTGTAAAACCTCCATTCCGGAAACACCTAAAACTTCAAAGTAGGCAAAATTCGGTTTGAAAACGGCAGCATGTGCTTTCGTTTTTTCTACAATCATCAACAGGAATTCAAGCAAACCTTCCTGAGTACGCGGCAAATGCTGTGGAATTTTTTCCCAGACCGGATCCAAACCAACACAGAGATAGCTCTGTTTGGTACAAACTTGATTTTCCAGTTTTTCAAAAAAAGTCATGATTGATTCCGTCGTAAATAGTTGTCATTCCCGCGAAAGCGGGAATCCAGAAACTTGTAAGTATTTGAAATAATGAATTCCAGCTTTCGCGGGAATGACAAACAAGTGTGTCATTTTGACTTTATGCGAGTTCATCATGATTGAAGAATTTTAATCGTAAAGCTCGCTTAGACACACTAAGTTTATTTTGGTGACCTTAGCGTTTTGGTGTCTAACACATCCTCGACTAAAACAAAGACATTTGCTGGGGTTCCTGTTTTGCCGGAGGGACATCCCAGTTGAGTTTCACAGTTTTAATTCCGCTCCGTGAATCATAATGCAGTTTTCCATTTTCAATTGCGTAACGATGTACATCACGTGTGACTTCAACATCAACTTTGCAGTATTCAATAATTTTATCCAGTTTGCCCTCCTTGTACCACTTGAGCGCCTGGAGGCCGTCAGCGGATTTTCCTGTGCCGAGAGTTGGCTTTGCGATGGATTCAAGTTTGAGTCTATGGCCAAGGAGTTTTTTTAATTCGAGCAGCATATCAAAATTTTTCAATCCGGCTAATTCGGTATGAAGTTGGGAACGTTCATGGGAGTCTGCGTGACGGACTCCGGACACAACACGATAGTCAAAACCAACATGATTAAAACCGACAATTTGATCCGCACGATAAAAATGATCGACCATTTCCTGAATTTGGTGTTCAATATAGACATGGAATTTCGCATCGGATGTGTCCCAGATCACTCCGATTGACATCCCCATGTCTTCAATATTACCCCAACCGCCCACTTCATCGGCAGAATACTTGGTTTCTAAGTCAAAATAGAGGATGCGTTCCATGGCTAATAAATCGTTGGTTGTTTGTTAAATAATGGAAAATTACTACAACTTGTTTGAAGTATCTCCGGACGCGGACCTTTCTTTGATCCGCAGTGCATTTCGCAAAAAAGCAAAATCCTGCCACCCGGACTTGTTTCAGCACGTTTCCGCAGAAGAACGTAAACGCCGGCAAAAGAAATTTGTGCGGCTGACTCAGGCATACGAAACTTTAGCGGATCCAGAAAAACGTCGGATTTTTGACCGCCAACTTGGAAAAACCGGCACAAAATCACAACAACCACATGACCAGAATAATAGAAGAAGCTCAAGTTTTTCTTCTGCGAGAAGCGGCTTTAAGGAAAAAACTGACTATCCGGGAAATTCACAAAAATCATCAGCTTCAGAGCCGGAAGACACATTAGAAGACCTGCTTAATGATGTCGAAGAAATGCTGGAGCAATTCGGTTTAAATTTCAGGGACCCTCTGGAAATGCTGGTTGAGTGGGCACGGAACATTTTTCAAGAAATAACTGAGACCGTTAACGATCACGCAGAATACAGGAATAATGCTGAAAGCACAAATAACAATGCCCAGACAAATGACCGCGCGCACCAAGAGCCTTTGGATAATTTGGAAGCAGAATTAGAGCGTTTGAAACACAGAATCAAAACTACTTCAAGACAAGCGGCTTCCGCTCATGCAAATTATACTGAAAATGAAATTGAACAAGAGTTGCGAAGTATCAAAAAAAAATATAGACTTTGAGCAGAACTATTTCGCTGAAACTTATGAGTAACGATCCTAAAATTAAAATTGTAATACTGATTCCTTGCCTCAATGAAGAAATTACGATTGGCAAGGTGATTCGTGATTTTCAGGCATCAATACCTGAAGCGGAAATCATTGTTTTTGATAACAACAGCACAGACCGTACGGCAGCAATCGCCGTGGAGTCCGGAGCAAAAGTGATCCCGGAATATCGGCCGGGGAAGGGCTATGTGGTGGCAAATATGTTCCGCAAAGTGGATGCTGATTATTATGTTTTAGTTGATGGCGATGACACCTATTCTGCTGAGCATGTAAGAAAACTGCTGGAACCTGTAATGCAGGATCGCGCGGATATGGCGGTTGGCGCTCGACTGGCAGAGTACACTGAAAAATCTTTTAGACCGCTACATGTATTTGGTAACAATTTAGTACGCAAGCTGGTTAACTGGATTTTTAATAACAAGCTGACTGATATCATGTCAGGATACCGTGCATACAGCCGTGAGTTGGTACAATCCATACCAATACTTTCTTCAGGCTTTGAAGTTGAAACAGAAATGACTATCAGAATCCTGGATTATGGATTCCGGATTGAAGAAGTTCCTCTGCCTTACCGGGAACGCCCAGAGGGATCCGAGTCAAAGTTGCGCACTTTTCATGACGGTTTCAGGGTGCTTGCGGAAATTGCGATAATCGCCAAAGCCTACAAACCTTTTACTTTTTTTGGCTTGATTGGACTGGCTTTTTTTATTGCAGGAGGTATTTCCGGAATCTGGGTTATCATGGATTATCTGGAAGACGAATACGTAAACAAAGTTCCAACCGCAATTTTAGCAACCGGATTGATGTTACTTGGTTTTGGCAGTATGGGTATTGGAATTTTGCTGAATACAATCAGCTACCGCTTTAAAGAAAATATGCGGCTCTTAAACAAATTAATTCGAAGTCGGTGAGGAAGAATAGTTTAAGGGCTGTATGAAGTGGGTTTTTACAAAAACTCATTTTGCATAAGCTGACTCCTTTAACTGATCTCTTTCAGCTTTATTTGGCGTAAGTGTTGCTAAAACTTCCAACGGTAGGCAATTTTTAACTCATCTCCATATTGTGCAAATAACCATCCTGCGGGAGTATGCAAAAAGCCGGTGGGGTCAGGACTTTCATCTGGTCTAGGAGCACCGGGATTCCAGACACTGCGTGTACCTAACATGATCCCAATCAAAGCTCCAAGTACGGTGCTTGTACCAATTGTACGGAATTGTTGACGAGTATTGGTTTCTTTGCGAATAAAAGCAAACCAGGTGCCCATCATCAAACCGGTACCTGCACCATAACCAAGATTTGAGGGGGCGTCTTTTCCCTCTTTTGATAATATTTCGCGACGAACAAGTAGATCGTCCTTCAGAGTTGATTCTGTTTCATCGGAAAATGAGCCTTCATCGAGGTATTCACCATCTGAATCAAATTGGGAATCGACAGGATCTTGTCCCGGCTGGGTTCCGAAGCCTTGTAACCCATCCAAACCAAAATCACTGCTTTGGAAGTCGTCGTCTCCAAACTGCTCAAAACCGAATTCATCACCTCCGTCTAACATGAGGGGATCATCGTCAAAGTTCTGTGCTGCAATATCAACAACAGAAAATGCCACAAAAAAAAGTGGCAATAGCACAATCATGATCCTTCGTATGGCGGTATGGCAAAACATAAAAAATGACGACTATTTTGAATAAAAATAAAAAATCACAAATTGCTCTCTACAGGCAAATAATTAACAGAAGCCTAAATGCAATTCTCATTCAAACTCAAAAAAACTGAGTTGAACTCTGTTTTTTTAGTTAACATCTATTTATAATAATACCTTAACATTTGGTGTTATAATAATCGAGCAATACACATGATGGAATGTTCAACAGCAGATATTCAGTTCAATAATATTCCGGACTGCTTTCCTGAAAACACAAAACAGGGTCGATGGAAATTGAAATGGATTTTCCCTGTAATTTTCCTTTTACTGATCAGCGCGTCTTCACAGGCACAGGAAACAGGGCCCTTGCTGATGAAACAGGAGTTGGGCTACACCCTCGGCGGTGGTGTCTTCGGAGCAGGTATGGGTGTTGTGGTTTGGTTCATGGACCCCCTGAATCCGGGTGTCACCCTAAAAAGTACAGTCACGAATGGATTCATTGCCGGAACAGCACTGGGTGCTTTGTTTGGATTTTATATGCTTCAGAACGCGATTATCGTTCCCCAGGATTCAACCTTGCCGGAAAATCTGGAGGAGCTTTTGGGAATAGACGACCTTTACCGGCCAATTCACCGCTCAATAATTTCTCAAAAAGAAATGTTATCGGCACAATTCATCAAGTTACCAATCTTCGGATTCAGATTTTAGGAATAAACATATATTCGACCGGACCAGATAAATGAAATTCAGGCTGAAAAAAATATTTGTGATGATTGTTTTTTTAGTATTCATAAATATTCCAGCAGTTTCCGCACAGGAAGAAATTTTACCGCTTTTTGGCCCCAAGAAACCTGTAATGTATTCTGTTTTTTGGAACACGCTTTGGGGTTCAGCCTGGGGTGCCGCAATGGGTTTTTCTTACCATTTAGTTTCCGGAATTAAACTGCGAGAATCATTAATTTCTGCAACAACCATTGGTGGAGTCCTCGGTTATGGTCTGGGAATTTATCTTGTTGTCAGCGGCTTAAGCTTTGACAAATCGTACCTGCTGGAATTACCATCTCCACAGCCTCGTGGACAACTACCAAATGCCGCTTTTCTTGAAGCGGAAATGATGCCGCTTTACGCACGTTCAGTAAAACCTGATCCAACAAAGTGGGAGGTTCCAATTTACACTTTCCGTTTCTGAAAATTTATTTCCAACTTTCTATGGAATCCCAGGTCATCCGTACCTACTCGTCCTTTCTGTATGAAAATAGCAAAGAGCTTTTAGTTCTTCTACTGTTAGGTGCGTTAGCCGGAGCAGCATTTTACTTTTTCTCCTTTAGTCAGCCTGCGGAAATTACTCAATTTGAAGAAAAAGGCGTTTTGGATTTGTACCAGATTACTGTCAACGATTACCAAAAGGAACTTAAAAAATGGAAACTCAAAGGTAACCGAGCGCTTATTTCAGAAAAATCCAATCGAATGCGCATTGAGCAAGTAAAAATTTGGGTCTATGCTCATGCAAATTCTAATGACAATTCTTCAGCAGAACTTTCTACTGATGCAAACTTTTCGTCTCCGGAGGTCGATTTTTTTATAACAGCAGACCAAGGACTGATTGAAAGGCACGACAACCGTGTTACACTCTCCGGCAATGTTGTCCTTTTTCGGGATGACGGATCTGAAGTACATACAGAGACCGCAATTTATGATGCGAAAAAAGACATCCTCACCATCCCAAAGCCGGTGAGGGTCTTGCGTAACGGGCACACTATGCTCGGCAGCGGTCTGGTATATCTTGTTTCCAAAGGTCAACTTAATCTCAAAAATCCGGTTCTTTTAAGACATGCTAAAGTCGCCGAGAACGAAGATTAAGCAGGCACCTTGTATTAATTTTCACCAGAAATAATGAAGTGCTAAAGTTGCTTCCAGACTTTCCAGTTGTTCTATTTCCAGGCGAAAATCCCAGTTTTGAGAAATACTCAGACGTTGATCAAATTTTCTACGGTAATATTCTTTTTTTGGTCCAGAAAGACTTTTAAACAAACCACTTTCTAGTTTGATTTTCCAATTATCCAGTGGACTCCACATCATTCCGAGGTGCGGCGCATAACCCAAAGTTGTTGCTGACCATGAATTTTTTGGTGTTTCTCCGAAGATTTCGACAAAAGCGTACTCTAAGTCTTGCTTAGCAAATGAAACTGCTCCACCAAAACCTCCGGCAATTCTAAATTGACGACAGGAAAAGCAGCCAAAGTTTTCCCGTTCCCAACCTGCGCGCGCGCGCCATGACCACTCAAAATCACCCGGAATTCCCGTGGGATTTAGTGCGTATTTTTGGATATTGAATAATTGAAATTGTGTCACTTCAAACGAATCCTCGCGAACTTGCAAACGCAAATCCAATGTTACTACTTCAGCATTTGGCAAGTGTCCGGATTCATCACCAAGCAAATCGTGGTAATTAGCCCAAGCCCCCACTTCAATTGCCTGTCCTGATAAAGCATTGAAAACAGTAGCAAAACGAAACCGCATCGGTGGTGTGCCATCAGTAGGAGGTTTCTGGGATTCGCTTCTAAAATCGTTTTTCAGAATGGGTAAAATACTGCGAGCTCGAAGTAACTTGTTACGTTCGTTTTGTTGCAGCAAAGTGATATTTTCCTTTTTTATATACTGCTGATAGTCCAGTAAAGCATCCAAAATGCGTGCTCGCGAATCTTCAGTAAAGCTACGGAATCGAGCTGATTCCAAATAACTTGGAACTTCAATTAGTGCCTTCAATTGATCTTGTTCCATTTCACTCAATTGTGCTACTCGCTGCCGCAACTTTCTTTGTCTTGACGGAATCAACTGCGGACTTCCCAGTAAAGTTTGCTGATTTGTTCTCCCCCTTAATTTTTTCAGTTTAAAGACAACATCCACCGGAATGGCCCAAAATGCACCGGAAGTATTGATTCGAGTTGTATCATCCCACGCCATTTCCAGCAATTCTGCCATTCGGTACGCACAATTATCGAGAAAGAAATAGTAAGTAAATTGAACATTTTGCAGCATTTCCCATGCGTGGTAAGTCACACGATTCTGTTGTTCCGTGCTGAAATTAAGCGGATATTCCCACAAATCGCGTAATTCGTTTTCCCCATAAACATGATTAAAATTGTAAAAGCGTTCATCGGTAAAACTACCGTTATAACCTCCAAATAATCCCCGTAAAGCATAGGCCAGCGGATTGTCATCAGGATTAATCCTTGCACCATAATTCAAGGTTGGCCTGAGCAGTGAATGTCCAAAGAGTCGGTTGCGAGAGTTGAATTTGATAAGTAGATGGCCAAATGTTGAAGCCGGATTTTTGAGATAGGCTGAAACGAAAACTATGCTGATCCCAGTTGCATCATCTAAATTGGCCCAACGTTCAAAAAGTGGACACTCTTGTTTTGACATTTCCGGAAAATCAAGTTTACTCCGGAGCCAGTTGTAGCGGGCAATAAACTTGCAGCGGGCATCTTGATTGGGATCATTTCCGGGCGGTGCAAGCAAGGCTTTTAGAGTTGCCTTCAGTTCAACTTCCGGATCATTTTTTCCATTTGCGGAAAGAAAAAATTCGGGACTGACAACATCACTTTTAAAACTCCATTGGCCGACTGATTCTCCAAATGAATAAAAGTGCAGCAGCTTTAACCAATAAGGATGCTGTGCGAGTTGACGTTCACGGGCTTGTTTCCAGAGCGACTTTATTATGGGAGATTCAGCCGAAAGTGCAGGCTTTAAACTCTGCGCCCTGGCCTGAAAATATATTCCGGAAGAAAACAACAGTAAGGTAAATAGCAGCCAACGCCACAGGAAAGATATTTGGATAATAAACACAGAGATATTTGTTCAATTGTTTTTCAGTGAAGCTATCCACTTTTAACATATTTTCTGCTTGAATTCAGTATCTTTGTAATATCGCATTTTTCTGTCGGCACAAACGTTGACAAGCTAACGGTAAAATCGCATAGTAAAAACTCGCGTTAATTTAGTTTTACACAGAAGAATCATGTCTCATTTTTTGAATTTCAAAATCAGAATTTTCCATTATTTGCTTATATTTGTAATTCTGTTGTCTGGATTTTTATCGAGTTGTGGAGGGACAGTTATCGTTCCTGTTAAAAATCCGGAGACTACTTCACTCAAAATACCTGAGCTTGTTTCGCTAGAACCGGCAGACAACGCAAGCACTGTTAAACGTAATGCCAAAATCATTTTAACTTTTAACGAACCGCTGGATACATTGACGCTCATAGTAAATACCAAAGATACTCAATGTTCCGGAACTCTACAAATTACCTCAAATGATTTCATAAATTGTGTGCGGATGAATCCGCTTGAGTTAAAAGACGGCAACAAACAAATCGTGTTGTCTCCCAGAGGGGTTTACGCTGCAAATGAGTTCCATCAATTACGCGTGACCACTGAAATCAAAAGCGCAAGTGGTGTCTCTTTGAAAATAAAAATCACAACCAGTCCCGGTTTCAGAACAACATGGAGTCAGCAAATGGGGACTTCAGGAAACGATATCGGCTTCGCGGTTTCAGTTGATCATGAAGGAAACATCTATCTTGCGGGACTCACCAGCGGAGGCGAAAGTGGCGCTGAAAAAGATTTATTTTTAGCAAAATATTCTCCTAGCGGTTTCCGGAATTGGATTCAACAAGCTGGTTTTGGACGAACCGTAACGGCAGCAGTTTTACGCAAAAAAGAAACAGGACAACTTAGTTTGAGTGCTTATGCACAAGAAAAAGAAAGTTCTGCGGTGATCCTCGCTTCTTATACTTTAGCTGGCAAAAAAATATTTTCAAAGATAATTGATCTCCCCGGAGCAGCCCCAGGGAATGGGTTGACAATGGATCCGGAAGGTCACATCTACATTCCTGCCGCAACTCCTTTCAATGTAATGAAAATCCGCAAAACCGGTGAAAAAATCTGGGGCACAGAATTGAGTCCCGGAATCAGTATTCGTGCACTTGCCGCAGATACAGAAAACGGGCTATATATTACCGGAAGTATGAAGCAATCACTTGACGGTAAAAAATCAAAAGGAGGCACAGATGTTTTCCTGCTTAAAATATCTCAACATGGTCCCAAACGCTGGAGCAGAACATTTGGAACTGCACTTGATGATTCAGGTATCGCCCTAGCTGTTCACGCAGATGGAGCAGTCGCGCTTGTGGGATTCATTTCACAAACTGAAAATGACGCTGATGACGTGACAGAAGCTCACGATGCGTTTGTCGTAATATACAATTCAACAGGAAAACAACAATGGACACATATTTTCAAAGGAAAGAATTCTGAACAAAGTACGGTTGCTTTGTGGACTCCGGAAGGAGATTTGCTGGTAGGCGGTTTTACAGAAAGTAGTTTGGATAATCAATTTCATGCTGGAAAAGAGGATGCTTTTTTGGCAAAATTTGATTCACAAGGCGAACTGCTTTGGCTCCGGCAATTTGGAACAAGGGAAAATGAACGGCCTTTGGGTATAGCTCTGGGTGGTGAAGGACAAATATATGTGACGGGTTTTACCGAGGGGGAAATGAATGGCGCCAAATACAGTGGCGGCAAGGACATCTTTCTAGTACAGTTTAACAAAAATGGCGAAAAACAGTGATCGCGGGCATAGGTTTCAAAGTTGCAGAAAAAATGTCACTAGCATGTTATCATTGATTGTTTCCGTTTATTACTGAAGACATAAAACAAAAAAATTTACAATGCCAAATCATAGAATATCACTAGCAATATGTTTGCTGTTTTGCAGTTATGTTTTCACGCATGCGGCGTGGAGTCAGCAACTGGAAAAAACTGTCGAAAACATAAATCCATCTCCGGAAATACTCAGGGCAATGATTCCGGAAAATCAGCAAATAATAATGAACGGTTTAGCCGAATTTGCTTCCCAATACAAATCATCAACCAATGCCGTTCAAAAGTTTTTTCTGCGCGAAAAAAGACAAAAATTCCTGACTGAACAACTGAAAGATTTGATCGTGTCAGAATGGATCGGGCGCATACAGACTCTTCATACAACTGAGAATGGCAAAGCATATTTGGTGCTTGAACTCGCAATGGCTCCTCCGGAAAATTCAGCTGAAAATAAGACTGTTCCGGAATTCAAAGTCACAATGGGAACTTGGAATAACGCTTACACAGATTTGGATTACAACACTTTGATCCTGCCGGGAACACCACTCCATACTTGGCTCGCAAATTTTAATGAAGGTGAGTGGATAGTTTTTTCGGGAAATAGTTTTTCCGGGGAGGAGGATTATCTAAAAGAGGCCAGCCCTACTGAATCTGAAGCAATGCTGTCACCACAATTTATTCTCAAATTTGAGTTCCTGGATAAAATTGATTTTCCGGAATCTGACATACAAATTACAGAAAGTCCGGAAACCAAGAAGAATTCTGAAACAAAAGAAATAGCTAAATCTCTGGATTTGCCTGCTGCTAAAACCAAAATTTCAAAAGTCAAAACAACAAAAAAACCCGCTATTTTATTTCGTCCGGAATTAACGATTCGTTTTTATCAAAATTACCGCCTCAGCAATTACGATTGGGATTACCAAAAATACATCGACCGTTGGTACCAATTAGTGCGTTACCATTGGAGCAACCATCCTCCGTCTGATTATTTGGCAGGTTCAAATCCGGAAGGTGGAGAAATTTTTGTTCTGGCAACAGTGGGCAGAGACGGGCTTGTGAGCAAATTTCAAGTGAGTAGTCTTGGAGAAGTTTCGGACATGATGCGAGAAGCGGCATTAGAAGCAACTCGACTGGTTGCACTTCCTCCCCTTCCGGAGAAGTTTCCTGACGATGTACTAAAAGTGGAGTTCCGCTTTGCTCATTCGAGAATTCCTCATTTGATTAAAGGAGACATAGATCAAATGAAAGCTGTATCACTCCTACAGGACAACAAAACGGTTGATGGAAAAGTCATCGTTTCAAAAATGGCACAAAAACTCATCAAAAAACAACTTCTCAAACAGTCGAGAGACTCTTTTCATGAAGAGTTACGGCAGGAGTTTTCATCTCATTTTAAACCGCATCAACGTTTTGATCCTAGTTTGGAACTGAAAATTGAATTCGGTATCAGCCGTTCCGGAAAAGTGGTGGAACAAAAACTGACACTGCCTGGAAAATCAGTAAAATTTCAACTTGCAGTAATGAATGGTTTGAATGAAGCCCGTTTTGGCTCACTGCCGAAAGCTTTGCGCTCCGAAGCCCCGTATCGTGTGCGCTTGCGGGTCATACCATGAAAACATGTTTTGCGGATTCTCTCACAGAAATGGCTTAAACTTTTTTTCCAGAAGTTCATCTGTGACCGCGCCAATATGTTTGTAGAAAATTGTGCCCTCCGGATCAATGAAAAATGTCTCCGGAACACCATAAATCCCATAGTCGAGGGCAATATTTCCCGCATAATCATCCAACCCCAGAAAATAGCTTTTGCCGAAACGCTGTGCAAAAGCTTTCGCATTGACCGGAGTGTCCTGAATGGCAATGCCTACAACTTTAATTTGTTCTGTTGCTGAACCATACTTTTGGTGAAACGCTTCCAGAACAGGAGCTTCTACCTTACACTCCTGGCACCATGATGCCCAATAATTTAACAAAACAGGTTTGCCTTTTAACTCACTCAAACGAATTTTTTCAACGCCGCTTAATGCTGTAACTTCAAAATCAGGTGCTGGATTTCCTATAAGAGGCGATGGCACTTTTTTGGGATCAGTCGTAAAACCAAAAGCGAACAGGGCGATTAAACCCAGAATTGAAGCCCAAACAGTCCAAAATTTCCAAGACGTCCACATGATAGTTTTGTTCAGGAACTAGTGGCTTGCGCTGCCAAATAACGTTCCCTTAAAATTGTTTCATGAGCCACAAGGCTTTTGGGTCTATACGACATACTGAGTCCCACTCCCAAAGTAAAAACAGGTAAGGCCATCCAGGACCATCCTATTAACGGATTGATGAAAACCCGAAGGGTGACAGAGCCTTGCTCGCCGCCGTTTTCGCTGGAAAAAATGAGATACAGGTCTTCCAGAAAAGAGCGCAGAATCGCAACTTCTGTCAGAGGTTGCGGTTGAGTGGGATAAAAACTTTTCGCCGGTTTCATCACTTCCAGCAAATTTCCTTCCTTGTCAAAGACTTCCACGATCGCCGCACGGTGAGTGGCATTGCCGACCTTGAATTCCTCTACCTGTTGGAATACCAAACTATATTCGCCGATTTGTGTGGGGATTCCGGACTCAAGGGTCATGTTCCGTTCCACTTTGAAAAATGTACCTGCAAAGCCCAAAAACATTAAGACTACTCCAAAGTGAATCAGCAATCCTCCGTAGCGCCGCGGATTTCGCGAGATGACATAATACAGACCTTTTAAATAGTTGCTTTCTGTTTGGCTACTTTTGGCCTGCACCGCTTTGACGAGTTCCAGAACTATAGTTGCGGTCACAAATATAGAGAGCCAGAAAATGGTGTGAACGCTCCAGAGCAAATTTCTATCCGACAAAAACCACGCCAAAAAAACCGTTCCGCCTGTCGCCAAAATCACCGGATTTTTAAAATTACGCAGCAGACCTTCCCAACTAGATTTTCTCCACGCAATCAACATTCCAATTCCCATCAGCAACAACAGCATGTAACCCATTGGTGCAATGATGGTGTTAAAAAACGGTGCCTGAATGGACAGCTTTGTACCACGTACTGCTTCTGCCAACAATGGAAATGTTGTGCCGAGTAAAACTGTGAATGCAATTCCGACTAACAAAACATTTTGTGCCAAAAAAACGTTTTCACGACAAAGCACATATTCAATTTTTTCTTCAGATTCTAACATTTGAATGCGTTTGAAAAGTAATGCAAAACCAATCACCAGTATCAATGCCAGAAAAATCAAAAACGCCGGACCAATTTCTGATTGAGTGAAAGCATGAACTGAATTGATGATTCCGGAACGAGTCAGAAAGGTGCCTACAATAGTCAGTCCGAAGGTGAGAATGATCAGCACAACATTCCATATTTTCAGCATGTTGCGCTTTTCCTGAATCATCACAGAATGCAAAAACGCAGTTCCAGTCAACCACGGCATAAAGGCCGCGTTTTCCACAGGATCCCAAGCCCAAAATCCGCCCCAACCTAATTCTTCATAGGCCCATTGTCCACCTAAAATCAGACCAGCGGAGAGGAAGTACCATGCCATCAGCGTCCAGCGGCGTGTAGTTAAGACCCATTCGTTGTCCATTTTACCCCGGATCAAACCGCCCATTGCAAAGGCAAAAGGAACACTAAACCCGATGAATCCCAAGTACAATGCTGGTGGATGAATCGCCATGGCCGGATTTTGCAGGAGTGGATTCAAGCCTCTTCCTTCCAGTGGAATCACTGCTTGTAAATCCAAAGGATTGGACCAGCCAATGAGTAACAACAGCAAAAAAGCCATAATTGCGTTAAGGGTGGCAATCACATAAGGAATGATTTCACGGTTGGAGTATTGATAACGGAATGCGACGATCATCGCGAAAAAACTTTGCACCAATATCCATAATAACAGCGAACCTTCCAGGCCACCCCAAAATGAGGACACTTTGTAAAACAACGGCATATCTGTGCTGGAATGCTCCCAGACATAACGCAGGCTGAAATCACTGACAATCAATGCCTGAAAGAGGACTCCGGAAGCAATGGCAATTAAAATAAAGGAAAGGATACTTGCGTTTTGCGCAGAGCGGATCAAATTCCAGTTATTGTTTCTTACTCCCAAATGCGGAGCCACCGTACCGTAAACGCAAACCGCGAGAGCTGCCATGAGTGAGATGGTGCCAAAGTCAGCTATTCCCATTTTTCCTCCTGATAATAATTTTATATGATATAAATTAGATTCTCAAAAAATGAGATACAACTCCGCTATCAGCTTTTTATCCGACGCGCGACTCCGGTTTTTATTGCCGCTTCCTGTACAGCTTTGGCAATTTTTGGTGCAACCGATGAGTCAAAAACACTTGGTATTATATAGTCTGCGCAAAGGTGTGATTCTTTCACAGTCCCGGCAATTGCGTGAGCGGTGGCCAATTTCATTTCTTCATTAATTGTGCTGGCCAGACAATCCAACGCACCCCGGAAAATTCCTGGAAAACAGAGGACATTATTAATTTGGTTTGGATAATCGCTGCGTCCTGTAGCCATTACTGCCACCAGTGGACGAGCCTCATCAGGACTTATTTCAGGATCAGGATTTGACATGGCAAAAACAATTGGGTCTTTTGCCATACGTTTAACATCATCCCCATTAATCACATTAGGAGCGGAAACCCCTAAAAAGACATCTGCTCCTGCAATTACATCTTTGAGTTTTCCACTCTCATTATTCGGATTAGTATTTTCAACAAACCATTGTTTACTTGGATTAAGATCGCTTCGTTTGGCATGAATCGCGCCTTTGCTGTCACAGCCAATCAGGTTTTTTACACCTAGCTGCAGAATCATTTTGGAACAAGCAGTTCCTGCTGCACCTGCACCGGAGACAACAACCTTGATGTCTTCAACTTTTTTATTAACAAACTTAAGTGCATTTATCAAGGCAGCAGTTGAAACAACAGCAGTACCATGTTGATCGTCATGAAATACCGGAATATCCAGTTCCTCCCGTAGGCGCCGTTCAATTTCAAAGCAGCGCGGTGCAGAAATGTCTTCCAGATTTATTCCGCCAAAACCCGGAGCAATTGCTTTCACTGTACGGATAATTTCTTCTGTATCTTTGGTATCGAGACAAATCGGCCATGCGTCAATATCTGCAAATTCCTTAAAAAGCATGGCTTTTCCTTCCATCACGGGCATTGCCGCTTTGGGACCGATATCTCCCAGACCCAAAACTGCCGTTCCATCTGTGACGACTGCGATAGTATTGCCCTTGATAGTCAATTTATAAGCATCCTCCGGATCTTTAAAAATATCCATACAAACCCTGGCGACTCCCGGAGTATAGGCCATTGAAAGATCATCGCGCGTTTTTACCGGAATTCGATTCCGGATACTAATTTTCCCGCCTAAATGAGCCAAAAATGTACGATCCAAAAAGTTGATAAATTCAACTCCCTGCAGGTTTTTGATGGCAGAAACTATCTCTTCACTATGCTCCTGATCACGAATAAAAATGCTAATGTCACGCACTAAAACACCGGCTTCCGGCTTTACGAGATCAATTGCGCCAACAATTCCATGCAACTCAGAAATGGTTTGAGTTACGCTGGCTAACATTCCTATTTCATTGTCTATTTTAAGTCTGACGATAATGCTGTTGCTGGCATTTATCGCAGGTTGGCTAACTGTCATAACTTACTCCAAAAAAAGATGATTTCGATGAATAACTGGTTTACTGAGAAGTCCTTTCCCAGAAGTCTTTGTCAGTTTATACTCTTTTAATTGTTGCCGCAATTCTTTTGCAGTGCAATCTGCCCTTCCCACTCCAAGACGAACTCCTTCTGCGTTGCAAATTTCAACAAGGTCTTTAATTTCAAATTGACCTTCTACACGAGTAATTCCTTTTGCCAACAAACTTTTTTTATTTTTCAACAGCGCTTGTTCTGCACCCGCGTCAATAACCAAAGTTCCTTTGTTCAGCGCACCTGCCGCAAGCCATTTTTGATAACTGCGAATTTTCCGTCCATGTGCCACAAAATGTGTCCCACGGGAATAACCTTCCATGATGTCACTCACGCCCGCTGGAGATTTTCCATCAATAATGTATGTGTCGATTCCAAATGACATAGCCATTCCGGCCGAGCGGACTTTACTTTCCATTCCACCTTTACCGCCAGCTGAAGTAAAAGGCAGACAGTGTTTTATAATTTCGTCTGTTAGTTCCTCCACTTTTTCTACAACAACAGAGCGCTTTCCTTCCGCAGTTGTTTCTTCTTTGAGCAAACCGGGTGCTACTGTAAGGAAAAAAAGTTGATCCGCGCCAATCAGTGTTGCCAAATAAACGGCAAGCAAATCATTATCGCCAAAGTTGAGATCCAATTCCTCTGTGGCAACAACATCGTTTTCATTCACAATGGGAACAATCTTATATTTTAGCAGATTTTCAAGAGTATTCCGAATATTCAAGTATGACTTGCGTCGACCAAAATCACCACGAGTTAACAAAATTTGGGCCACTGTGGTTTGATGTTCCCGAAATGCATCCGCATATATTTGAATCAATCTGGCTTGTCCGACTGAAGCCAATATTTGATGTGAAGCCAGGGTGTTTTTGGACTCGTCAACTGTACACAATTCCCTCCCGGCGCCCACTGACCCAGAACTTACCACTAGAACCTCATTCCCTTTACCGCGAATAATTGTAATCTGCGCAGCAAGTTCTGTGATCAATTTATAATCCAGTTTGCCGTTCGATTGATGCAGAACATTTGTACCTATTTTTATGACAATACGTTTAGTTTTCACTTTAAAACAATCGGTAACAGTTGGTCCCGCAGGAAAAAACTCGAGGAGTGTAAAAACAAGAGGCCGGAAAATGCAGAGCAAAATGAACTCGCACTGCACAGGGCCGTATCAGGAAGAAAGTAATGTAAACCCGCAGCCTTAGTTACCGGACGAAGAATCTATCGGCGGCGCAACTTTCTGTTCTAATTCAGTAACAGGAATCTCTGGTGTTTCATCTGTTTGTGCTTCTTCTTCCGGAATGAGCAATGGTTCTGAAACAGGAATTGTTGTCGCGGAAGGCTTAAAATCCCGGACTACCGAATCGCGGGCTGTATCTGAAGAAAGATAGGCCAGTGAAAGCGAGGTCAGCATGAAAACAATCGCCACTCCGGTTGTAATTTTTCCCACACCTGTCATGCTTCCACGTACCGAGTTTGCTTGACCGACACTACCGAAAGCCGCACCAAGTTCGGCGCCGCGTCCTGATTGAAGAAGGACAAAAAAGATGATCGAAATACAAGCAATAATGTGAATAACTAGAATTAATTCAAACATAAAAACTGATCAAAAGAAAATTTTAATTAACTGCCCGCAGCCACTATTTGTGGGAAAGCATCCGTTTTAAGACTTGCACCACCAACAAGAGCACCGTCAATTTCAGCTTGAGAAAGTAATGTATCCGCATTTTCTGCATTTACACTTCCTCCGTAAAGAATTTGCATTTTATCCGCAACTTCCGGACTGGCCAGTGATTCCAGCTCTTTCCGGATAATCTTGTGCATGGAATTGGCTTGTTCCGGAGAAGCGGTTTTACCTGTTCCAATTGCCCAAATCGGTTCGTAGGCAACTACACAGCGGAGTTGATCTTCTGCGGCTAAGCCTGACAAGCCCTTGCCTAGCTGTGAAACCACTACTTCTTCATGATTTCCTGATTCGCGTTGCTCCAGCGTTTCTCCAATGCAGAGAATAGGACGGATACCGTGTTTGAGCAGAGTTTCTGTTTTGCTGCGAATGAATTCGTCAGTTTCACCAAACAACATCCTGCGCTCTGAATGTCCAACTATACACCACTGAACTCCGCATTCCTGAAGTAACGGCGCGGATGTTTCGCCAGTAAAGGCCCCTGATGTTTCAGAGTGAACATTTTGGGCACCAACCGCGATTCGTTTTCCTTCAAATGAATTTATCATTGACGAAAGCAAAACATCTGGAGGACAAACCACTACTTCACATACTGTTTCCTCTAACAACGGACTTAGTACTTTGAGCATCTCGTCAATCAATGCAAACGAGCCATTCATTTTCCAGTTTGCCGCAATCAATTTGGCTCGCATCATAAATTCTAAATAAAAAAAGTCCTTAATTCAAAAAAGTCAATCCTTGTACTCTATGTCTTTAGTGCACTAAATACAAGATTTTTTCTTAATAATAGACTGGTTTGCCCGTAGCTATTGCGTTTTTTGAAGTTTTTGTTAGTTATAATTACGAACACTTTTTTGAAGTTGTTTTCAAAATTCAATATTATTTGATTGTAACCCAAGTTTGTGCAACATAATTCATGGAGAAACTTTGGATAAATTGAGGGCGCGCATCGACGAATTGGATGCAGAAATACTGGCATTGCTGAATGAACGTGCAAAATGCGTGATGAAGATTGGAGCAATAAAACAAAAAGAGCACTCAGAAGTGGTGGTGCCCCAGCGGGAAATAGAGTTGCTTGACCGCTTAACCTTGCTTAACCAAGGTCCTTTGAGTTCGGATATGGTACTGCATCTTTTTCAGGAAATAATTGATACTCTCAAAGAGTTACAAAAATAAAACTTGAAAGAGGAAAATAAGTTCAAAATCCAGAATTCAACGAACACTTTCAGCTATTAAAATATTATTTAATTTCAAGTAGTTTCACCTCAAATATCAAAGTTGCATCCGGTGGGATTGTATTACCTGCTCCTCGACTGCCATAACCCAAATCAGGCGGAATTGTCAATTCCCACTTATCACCCACATGCATTAACTGCAGGGCTTCTGTCCATCCCCGAATAACACCATTTACCGGAAAAGACGCCGGTTGGTTCCGTTTGTAGGAACTGTCAAATTCAACTCCATCCGTAAGTTTTCCACTATAATGTACTGTGACAACACTGCTCGGACCAGGACTTTCTGTTCCGGAACCCTCTGTCAATACTCGATACTGCAATCCGCTTGCAGTGGTGATGGTATCAGTTGAAGCTGTATCTGTCACAATTTCCTCTTGATTTGAAGTTGACGGCGCAGGAAAATCCGCATCCTTTTTGGAATTAAAATAAAGCGTTACCGCACCAATCAGTGCAGCCACGGCCAATAAATAAATTCTGTTTTTGTCACTTGGCATTTAGTAACTCTAAAAAATATTTCAAAAATGAACAGCAAAAGCTGATGCATAACCCAGATTTATTCTACGGGAAGCTCTTTTATTTTTACACCTACTTTTTCTAATAAGTCGCTCAAAGCCCCTTTTACATGTTCCACATCCAGACGGTCTTTGAAGACAATTCCGAGCGTAGCTTCCACCATTTCTGGATCAAGGTGATCCTGATGCAGCGTTACCAGTGATCTCGCCCAATCCAAAGTTTCCGCAACTCCGGGCACTTTTTCCAGCTTTTGTTTGCGGATCAATTCCATAAATACACAGATTTGTTTTGCCAGTCGAATATCACAACCCGGAACTTTGCTGCGTACAATCGCCAATTCTTTTTCATATTCCGGATAATCCATCCACAAGTAAAAACAGCGGCGGCGTATTGCATCCGATAATTCGCGGGTACGATTGCTGGTTAAAATTACATAGGGTTTTTCTTTAGCTTTTATGCTGCCGATTTCCGGAATTGTAATTTGCCATTCCGAAAGTATTTCGAGCAAAAAACTTTCAAATTCCTCGTCAGAACGATCCAGTTCATCAATCAATAAAACCGGCGGTTTGTGATGTGTGATCGCCTGCAGTAAAGGACGCTTCAGTAAAAAATCTTCGCTAAAAATTGTAGACTCCCGTTCTGCCAGAGATTTCTTGCCGCCTTCTTCAAGTTTGATGTGCAGTAACTGTCGTTGATAATTCCACTCGTAGAGCGCCATATTTGCGTCAAGTCCTTCATAACATTGAAGTCGAATTAAATCTGTATCAAGCGCTTTTGCCATGACTTTGGCAATTTCTGTTTTCCCGACTCCAGCCGGACCTTCAACCAATAATGGTTTTTGGAGTGTTTTCGCCAAATAGACCGACATGACGACTGCAGAATCTGCCACGTAATTTTGTTCCTCCAGCATTTGCCGAATTTTTTCGATATCTTTTTTATACATTCTTGTGACTGATTTCAAGTTTCGTTTTGCCGCGCGCAATCTTCGAGTGCATCCCACGCAAGCTTCATGCATTTAATTCTGCTGCGGTGCGTTTTCAAAGCAATTAAAGGTCTTAATGAATCGAGTGATTCCGGTATTTCATCAGTATTTTTCCGGAGACTTTCAGCAAATATCTGGCTGATCTCTCCGGCATCCTGCAGAGTTTTTGCTAAAATCATTTCACTCATCATTGAAGCAGAAGCCTGGCAAATGGAACATCCGCGCACTTGGGTTTTGCAGTCCTGAATGGTGCCTGCACTCAAGCTCAAAGTCAACTCCAATTCATCTCCGCAAAGCGGATTAAACGCAGAAGCCTGTAAGTCCGGACTCTCCAAACGTCCTGAATTTTTTGGGTGCCGCGCATGTTCCAGCAGCAAATCACGATAAATTGTAGGTGTGGTCATGTCATTTCAAAAAAATTTCTCTGGCTTGATCCAGTGCGGAAAACAAACGGTCGATTTCGGATATTTCGTTATAAAGTCCGAAGCTCATGCGGACGCTTGCCGCAATTCCGAAACGTTTGTGTAACACCTGCGTACAGTGATGTCCGGCACGTACCGCAATACCGCTTTCGTCAAGAACTTGCGCCACGTCGTGTGGATGAACATTCCGCAGATTAAAACTCACAACGCCGCATCTCTCGATCGTTTCCGGAGGACCGTAAAGCTCCAAGTCCTCAAACTCAGCAAATCTTTTTAGAGCATGCGTTGTAAGTTCATATTCATGCCGCTGAATTTCCTGCATACCGAAATTCCGAAGATATTCAACTGCCGCCGCCAATCCGGAAACTTCCGCAACAGGAGGTGTTCCCGCTTCAAATTTTTGGGGAGCATCCGCCCATGTAGAAGTTTGACGCCCAACTTGACGAATCATTCCGCCGCCGCCTTGAAACGGGAGCATTTCTTCGAGTCGCTCATTTTTTGCGTAAAGCACACCAATTCCGGTGGGGCCGTAAATTTTGTGTCCGGAAAATGCGAGAAAATCACAGTCCCATCCGGAAACATCAATCGGCATCCTCGCCACTGCCTGTGCCGCATCCACCAAAACCGGAACGCCACGAGCGTGCGCCAATTCGATTATTTCCGCAATGGGGTTGACCGTTCCCAAAACATTTGAAACCGCACTGACTGCCAGCAGTCGAAAGCTGCGTTTGCGTTTAACTGAATCCGCAAGCAACTCATCCAACTTTTGCAAATCTAAACGACCGCCATCCGAACTTCCGGTTTCAGGAGTAATCGGCCAATAAACCAGTTCCGCTCCCGCTTTTTGCGCCACCATTTGCCACGGCACCAAATTGGAATGGTGTTCCATTTCGGTCACTAAAATCCGCTCGTCCGTTTTCAATTTTGGTTGCGCCCAGGCGGCAGCAACGAGATTGATTGACTCGGTGGTTCCGCGGGTGAAAATAATTTTTCCGGAATCGTTTGCGCCAATAAATTTAGCGACACTTTCGCGGCCCTCTTCGTAAATTTCTGTTGCTTCTTCGGCAAGCGTGTAAACGCCTCTGCTTACATTGCTGTTGTGATTTTCGTAGAACCGTACCAGTGCGTCAATCACACAGTTTGGTTTTTGCGTGGTGGCCGCATTGTCAAGATACGCCAGGGGATGGCCGTGAATTTTCCTTTTGAGAAGCGGAAAATCCTCACGCGCTTTTACTGTCAACGGAAAGTTTTGCATTTTTTAGGGCTGAAAGAAGCCACAGATTTGCGCGGTTTTTAACAGTTCATTCTATCAATTTTTCCGGATTGTCTGTGGGAAATATCGGATTTCAAGGAAAAACTTGTTTCAATTTCATCATCGACTTTCCGGAACCGCCGCGGCGGATTGCCACCATTTCACCAACAATACTCAATGCAATTTCTTCCGGAGTTGTTCCGGCAAAATCCAAACCAGCCGGGGAATGCACTCGTTTCAAATCTTCCGGAGACACACCTTCATCAAGCAAATATTCAAACACCAGTTTCGCCCGTTTTGTGCTGGCCACCAAACCGATGTAAGGCCCGTCGCCTTCCAACGCCTTTTTGATGGAATGCTGATCGCCTTTGTGTTGCGTCACCACAACCACATAAGTTTGCGGTCCAACCTGCATTTTGCTGAAATCCAAATCCGACGTGATCAAGTGCTCCGCCATCGGGAAAGCTTCACGTGAGGCTCCGGAATCGTTGACAGTGATGGAAAAATGAACAGTGTGAGCCAGTTGCGCCAAAACTTCGGCGATGCGTCCGTGGCCGATAATCATTAATTCCGGACGTGGTTTATATGGTTCCACATAAACTTCCATCGTACCACCGCAAGGCATACCAATGCCCAAAATTTCATCATCAAGATCAAGCGGTACAATTCTGGTTTGTCCGTCACGCAAACTTTCCAGCGCCGCTTCCCGCACGGCTTCCTCTGCGCAGCCGCCACCAACCCAACCGTACAAGGTTACGCCTTTGGAATCTATGATTGATTTTGCTCCGGTTTTGGCCGAAACCGATCCGCTTATTTTGATCACGGTCGCCACTGCAAACGGAACTTCCGCCGCATTCAATTCTGCTAATTTTTCAAAGAATTCGTTAGACATTTTTTAGGAATTTTTTATTTTCGTGACAAATTTATAATCTTCAGGAGTATCAAGATCACGTAAAATGTTGTCATTTCCCATGATTACTTCCCGGACACACTGCGGATATTTCCGAACAATTCCACGGCAACCCTCTCCTTCGTGCGCCAAAATAATTTTCCTGAATTGACTGGAAAATAAAACCGGATTGCCGCGTTGACCTTGAAACACGGGAACAATTATCGGTGAACTTTCTGTGACGCAAAAATCAGAAAAAGCATGAATTAAACGGTTGAATTCGGCAGTTTCGGTGAATGGCAGATCCGCGAGGCAAATCATCAATCCAGTGCTTTCCGGAGACGCGGCTTTTACTCCGGACTGAATGGAGGTGGTCATACCTTCCACATAGCCGGGATTATCCACAAAACGCACCAGTTGTTCCCGCAAAACTGTTTTGATCTTTTCTGCTTCGTGACCGACAACAACCAACACTTCATCAACTTCTGAGGCACAGACCGATTTCACAAATTTCCGGATCAAGACTTCTCCGCCGATTGGCAGCAGAAGTTTGTTTTGCACTCCCATTCTCCTTGACTCTCCGGCAGCCAAAATGACGGCGGAAATCATTGGAAACAAGTACTAAAAATGCGCCGGCAGTTTTTCATTTCAGCTCTACTTTTTTGCCGAATTTCTTTTTTAGCTCAGACATAATAACCGAACCAACAAGTGATGCGGCTTTAACCGGTTCTGCTTCGGTTGAAATAAATTCAGAGTCTGTTTCTCCATTTTCATGTGCCAGCAAGTTGGAAAAGTTTTGAATGAATTGATCAAAGAGTTTATTATTCACAGCTTCAATCATACGGGCGCCGAACTGAGCAATACGGCCAGTGATGGAGACAGTCATTTTACACGTAACTTCAGTATTTGTTTCAAATGCTTTGAGACTGAGCGACATTTTCATGGTTGCACCGCCTTTTCCGCTGATATCAGCACCTTTACCCTCCATCGCCATTTCGTAATTAGCACCGTCCCGCAGAGTGAATTCAACTTTGCCGTTAAATTTCGCAGTCACGGGGCCGATTTTAATGGTGACTTTGCCTTTGAAATGGTCTTCGTCAATCGTCTCTGTAAGTTGAGCACCCGGAACGCAAACCACGACTTTTTCCGCTTCATTCAGGACCGTCCAAACAGAATCAATGTCTGCACTGACTTGAAAGGTTTTATTTGATGTAACTTCCATTTTTTTTATTTTGTGCCAAAAATACGATCTCCTGCATCTCCCAAACCCGGTAAAATGTATGCATGGTCATTTAGTTTTTCATCAACTGCCGCAGTGTAAATAGGCACATCCGGATGAGTTTTACTAAAAAATTCAATACCTTCCGGGGCGGAAAGCAAACAGACAAAGCGAATATTTTCTGCGCCATTTTCCTTTAAACGAGTTACCGCCGCGGAAGAAGAATGTCCGGTGGCCAGCATTGGGTCCAGTGCCAAAACCAGACGTTGATCGATTAAATTCGGTAGTTTCATGTAATATTCAACCGCAACCAGAGTTTTAGGATCACGGTACAGCCCAATATGACCAACTCTCGCAGAGGGCAGAAGTTCCATAAAACCATCCAACAAGCCATTGCCTGCTCTTAAAATTGAAACCAGACAGAGTTTTTTGCCTTCCAGAAAAGGAGCATTCATTTTCATTAGCGGAGTTTCAATTTCCCGGTAAATGAGCGGTAAATCTTTCGTAACTTCATACGCGAGCAAGGTGCCAACTTCACGAATCAAAGTACGAAAACTTTGAGTCGAGGTATCTTTTTTACGCATCAACGAAAGTTTATGCTGCACCAGTGGATGGTCAATTATCTTTAAATTATCTGGCATTATTAGTCTCCTGTTAAATTTATTTGACCGTTATTATTTATGGTTTTGTACTTTACACTTCCAGACAGAGAAGAGCAAACTACAAACCGTAAACGTGTAAAATTTAGTCAAACCTGTTTATCTTCCTGACGTTGTTCCGCACCCAAACGACCGAGGGAATATTCATTCAAATCAACAAATTTCATATACTTCGCCAGTAAAGGTTGAGCCGCTTCTACTTTCCTGAACATTTCCTGAGCAATCCGACGATATCCGGTATGACCTTGTGGAGTGCTGCGAATTTCTGTCAGCCAAATCAAAGCCCGTAAATTTATATTTACATACCAGCGAATATTGTAACTCATTGGCACCACATATTGTGCTTCATGCGGAAAATCTTTTGCGATCGTTTCAAATGCATCGGCGGAACGTGACATTGTTTCGTGATATTCAACGCCTAAACCGGCATCTTCGATTTCATCCGGAGTATCATAGCCGTAACGGGTCGTCAGCGGTTGACGCTCCTGGGTGAGCATCCGGTGCCGTTGTAAATCGCGGTACATGCCATAATCACCTAAAATATCAAAAGTGTAAAATACCATTTCCAATCCACGTTCCGGTTTGTGACGCCTGTGGTCCCGTAAATCAATATTCTGTTCAATCAGTTTAATTTTTTCTGTATCCGGCATGGCACTCACGCTCTCCCGTATTTGCTGCAAAGGCAATCCGGAATGTGAGTACAGCAAGGCAGCCAGAAGTTTAGTTTCCGCTTCCGGATCAAAATCGATCAAACGCACCGATTCCGTAGTGTTTGCTTTCAACTGTCCCAGGTGGGTCTCAGCAAAATTACGAACGAGTTCTTGTTGAGCCTGTCCGAAATTCCGAAAATCTTGAAAATATCGGTGTTCCGCATCCGCACGTCGGACAAAAGAAGGAATCACTTTTGTTAACTCTTCATAGCTAAATTGGCCAATTTCATTCAGTTCCTTGATCGGTTCTGTCCTCAATTTTGTTATCAGAGTTTCAAAAAACCGCCCGTTTCCAAAAACGCCCATGTTAGTCAGAGTTGCGGAAGGTAACAATCCCCGGATGATGTCATAAGCACGTGCCTGCAAGGAACGCTCGTAAGCGGCTTGACTGATTTCCGGATCACGAGGCAACTGTTTCCGGACGTGTTTCCGTATTGGTTCGGTGAAGCGGATGTAAGTTTCAAACAAATTCCGGCAAGTTTTCAAATACAAATCCCTGTGCACAGAATTCAGCAAAGTTGGTTCCTGATAAAAACGGAATTCCTCCTTTCCGGAAGTTAACTTTATTTTATCAGCAAAACTGACGTAGCGTGTAGATTTTTCTAACGGAGAACCGCCGATTCGGGAATCCTGCACGGTTTTGGTGGCTAAGATAGAAATATTTTCCAGTGCCAAATGAGCCCCGCCAAGTTCGCCGATCGAATCATCACCATATCCATCAAGAATCCTGTCGTAAAAATTTTGCGCGGATTCAATGGCCAATTTGGCGTTTTGCGCAGTATCAGGATTTTTAGCTCCAGCTTGAATTTCCGCAAACTTGGATTCTTTTTTCTGAATAAAATCTCTGAGCAGTAATGTGCGAAGTCCGAGCGTCGAGCGGGAATAACGGGAAAACAGAGCTCCTTTGATCACTTCCGGAAGATTGGTAAGTGTAAAAATGGAGCGGTCTGTGTTGGTGACATAAGAAGAAAGTATGACCTTTTCTTCAGGCGTGAAAACTTCTTTTGAGGAGTCCATGAAAAGATTCTAGGTTGCCGGAACCCCTTGAGAGTTGGGCAATGCTTCCTCTTGACTGGATGGAGACGGCAAGTCATAATCACCATACTTGGGATTAGCATGAGCTTTTGGATCGTAATTGTCTCTCAGTAAATCTCGTGTAAAATCAAATGTTTCACGCGATGTATAAGCCATAGAAATAATTCCGGTGTCCATCCGAATCGCGTCTTTTGGGCATGCTTCAACACAGAGTCCGCAAAAGACACAACGCAGTTCATCGATATTAAAAACTACAGGATATTTTTCAACTGAGAGGTCCGGATGCTCCCCGGATTCAATATGAATACATTTTGACGGACAAATTGTTTCGCACATGTAGCAGGCAACACAACTCAGAAACCCGTCGTCACGTCGAGTCAACCGATGACGTCCGCGCCAGCGTTCAGAAACGTGGCGTTTCTCTTCAGGATAATTGATAGTTACCACATCTTTAGAACCAAAGAGATTGCGCCAAAAATGTTTTACCGTGAGCCGCAATCCTGAAAAAATCGCGGGAAAATAAAATGATTCCCGTACACCGTCTATCCTTTGAACTTTTTTAACCTTTAATTTCATGGAGCCTCCACTGAATATTTTTGTTTCATATTATAAATTCTAAGTTTTTATGGCGCCAGACGCTCAATAGACCATGATTCATCCTTTGTTTTGGAGTACAAAAAACGGTCATGCAATCTATTGGGACGTCCCTGCCAAAATTCAAAATTTTCAGGTTTAATTCTGTATCCACCCCAAAAATCCGGCAGTGGAATTTTTCCTTTTGCAAATTTACGTTTTATTTCGTCAAGCTTCATTTCCAATATTTTCCTTGAGGACAAGACCGATTTTTGATCTGAAACCCAAGCCCCAAGTTGACTACCTCGTGGACGGCTCAAAAAATATTTAAGGGATTCACTTGTCTCAATTTTTTCCGCGACTCCACTTATGCTTACTTGACGTTCCATTGCCACCCAGTTAAACAGCATGGCAACATTTGGGTTTTCCGCAATTTGATCGGCCTTCCTGCTTTTATAATTAGTGAAAAACACAAACCCTTTATGATCAAACAGCTTCAGCAGAACCGTTCTCAACATCGGTGCTCCAGAACGGCCGACAGTCGCCAAACTCATGGCATTCGGAATGGGTTCAGCTTCATTTGCCTCTGAAAACCATGTTTCAAATTGCAAAAACGGATTTGAATTTAACTGCTCTTTTGTTAGGCCAGAGTTCTCGTATCCCTGACGCATGAATGTTAAGTCCATTAATTACTCTAAAACCTTTTCAGCGTCTTAACTTTCATGCAAACGCTAGAATAACAAATGCGGTTACAATCACGTTTACCAGCGACAGCGGTAGTAGTTTTTTCCAGCCGAGAGACATTGTCTGGTCGAAACGAAATTTAGGCACTGTCCAGCGTAATTGAATTTGAAACCAGCAGAAAAACAAAGTGAAAATGGAAAATTTTATTACTTGCATGATAGTCACTAACCACTGCGGAGCACTTTCCCAAAGGTGCAGCCAGGGAATATGATAGCCTCCAAAAAAGAGTGTTGTGATCAAGGAAGCAACACCGACGAGCGCCACATATTCCGCAAGCATAAAAGCCGACCAGCGCATTCCGGAATATTCCAGAAAATATCCGGCAACAATTTCAGATTCGCCTTCAGGAGCATCAAACGGAGCACGTTTAGTTTCCGCGACCAATGCGGTAAAAAAGAGCAAAAATCCAAGAGGCTGCGTAAAAACACCCCACATTGGAATCAGATTTCCAAACCAGTATTCATTCTGTCCGTCTACAATTCCGCTTACTCTGGTCGTTCCGTAAACCATGAAAATTCCCATTAAAGCCAGCCCCATAAACACTTCATAGGAAATCATTTGAGCAGCAGCCCGAGTACCTCCAAGTAAAGCAAATTTACTGTTTGAGCTTGACCCCGCGAGCACTGCGCCATAGACACTGAGTGAGGTGATGGCAAAAATGAAAAGCAGCCCCGGTTCAATATCTGTCACTTGAAAAGTAAAATCGCCGATTGGCCCCGCAAGCGGAATGATGGCAAAAGTCGCGACTCCTGCAATCAATCCGAAAAAGGGCGCAATCAAGTACAAAAAACCGTCTGCGCCTTTGGGCATCGTATCTTCTTTGAAGATTGATTTCAACCCATCCGCGGCAAGATGCAGGGCGCCATGTCCGGTAAATTTGCCGATGTTGGCTCGGTTAGGGCCTACTCTGTCCTGAATCATGGCGCTCCATTTGCGTTCCATCAGCGTAAGTACTGTACCCAACGGCATGGCAAACATCAGGATTATCACCAAAATTTTTATGGTGGCAAGCACTGCTGGAATCATGATTATTTCAAGTATAATTTCCATTTTTGTTTTGCTTAACTATTTTAAATAATCTTGACTTAGCGGTCCAACTCTCCACCAATCATGTTGACTGATCCAAAAATCGGTACAATATCCGCGACATAATGACCAATTGTCATGGCCGGCATGGCTGCAACTAAATTAAAACAAGGCGGTCGCATCCTCACCCGAACAGGATCGCCGCTACCATCTGAAACAAGATAAAAGCCCATTTCGCCGTTTCCGCCTTCAATTGGCATATAGACTTCTCCGGCAGGGGGTTGGTGGCCTTCCATGACCAGTTTGAAGTGATCTATCAGTCCTTCGATATTTCCGTAAACATCTTTCTTGTCCGGATAGTGCATCATCCTTTCGTCGGTCATATAAGGTCCTTCCGGCATTTTGTCAGCGGCCTGTTCGATGATGAGAATGCTTTGTCTAATTTCTTCCATCCGCACCAAAAAGCGATCAAAGCAATCACCGACGCTTCCTACAGGAATTTCAAAATCGAGTTCATCATAAACGGAATAAGGATCAGCCCTCCGTACATCATAAGGAATTCCACTGGCCCGCAACAACGGCCCGGTGAATCCAAAAGAAAGAGCATCTTCTTTAGAAAAAGAGCCGACATCTTTGACTCGGTCAATGAAAATTTTATTACGTGTGAGCAGCTTGTCACATTCACGCATAATCTCTTTTAACTTGACCAGACGGTCAGCGAGATCATTCAAAAAACCATCCGGAAGATCGCTGGCATTTCCGCCGAAGCGCGTCCAGTTTGTCGTCAGTCGCGCACCCGTCATTTCCTCAACCAGTTCCCAAAGATATTCACGCGCTTTAATAAACCAGAGAAAAAAGGTAAATGCGCCAATCTCCATGGCCACTGCTCCAAGGCAAGTCAGATGATCGGTGATACGTGAAATTTCACCCATGATAACTCGTGTGAATTCCGCGCGGCGCGGCGCTTCAATTCCATAGAGTTTTTCCACCGCCATCGAATAACCGATATTATTCAGCAAAGGAGAAACGTAATTCAAGCGATCGGTATAAGGAATTACCTGAATCCATTTGGAATTTTCCGATTCCTTTTCAAAACCACGATGTAAATATCCGATTTCCGGATCCATTCCTACAATCAGTTCTCCATCCAAATGGGTGGTGAAGCGTACAATTCCATGCATGGCCGGATGAGCAGGGCCAATTTCGATGCTCATTATTGAAGCAGAAAAATCTTCTCCGGATGAATCCCCCTCAATCCTGGACTGAAGTGCGCTCATGTCCGTCATGCGTGCCTCCCGTAAACGTGACGTTCTTCGACTTCTTTGAGTTCCACCAAAGGCTGTTGTTTATCAATTGGATAGTCTTTTCGGAGCGGATACCCTTCAAATTCTTCGTACATCAAAATTCGCCTCAAGTCCGGATGTCCCTCGAAATGAATTCCGAACATGTCATAACATTCCCGCTCATACCAGTCTACTGCTTTCCACAAATGGTGGATTGAAGCTATTTTACAGTCATCTTCTGCTAACAGTACTTTTATTCGCAAACGTCGTGCATGGGTCAATGACTTAAAATGATAAACCATTTCGAAACGCGGAGTCTGATTCATTTCAAGACGATCAACTGCGGTCAAATCCATCATAATCTCAAAAGAACAACGTGAATCATCTCTTAAAAAACGGCAAACAGACTCCAGTGCGTCTCGTTTAATCACGACAGTTTCATCGCCCCGGTGAGCATGAAAGCCTGTGACGGCATCCGGAAATTCCTCTTGAAGCAGCGCGGTTAGTTCTCCTGTTTCCGGTGCTACTTCCGTTTCCTTTGTGGAAATTTCTTCACTCATTAATTTTTTATAGCTTCAATTTTAGTTAAAAACAATCGTTATTCTTCTTTAAGTGCTGCTTTATCTTTTTGCATTTTTGGAGAGTCATAACCAATATGCGGACTGACATTGATGAAATCTTCAGAATAGGTGAATCCCGGTTTGCTGACACGATTGCTTCTGGGATTTTGCTGATTCTCAAAGACTTCTTTTTTGGAAATTTCAAAATATCGATTGAGCTGATCCACTTTTTGATTTTCGTGTCTGATTGCGGTTGGGGTAATGCCGTTAGCCTTTGGGCCGTCATGCTGAATACTGTTTTGTAATTCCATAAGTCCGTCCAGCACTGCTTCAGGACGTGGAGGACACCCTGCGATATAGAGATCAACCGGAATCAAACGGTCAATCCCCTGGAGAACAGAATAATTTTGATAAAAACCTCCGGTAGAAGCACAGGCACCAAAAGCAATTACCCATTTCGGATCGGCCATTTGATCGTAAATAGTTTTCAGAATCGGTGACATTTTATGAGTAATGGTGCCAACTACCCAAAGGACATCCGCCTGTCTCGGCGAAAATCTGGGGATTTCCGCGCCAAAACGGGCCATATCGTAATGGGAACAGGCTGCAGCCATGTACTCCATTCCGCAACATGCTGTTACAAACGGATATTGAAAAAGTGAAAACTTTCTGGACCAGTTGACAACACTGTCAAATGTTGTTGTTTTGAAACCACCATAATCTGTATCCATAATTTGCTCCTGTTAAGTTAACATTAATTGATATTTCTGAATTCTTCTCTTGTCAATGATAGAATTTTTAACAACCGCCTCTCCACTCATGCCTAATGAGACGTTCTGCATTAATTTGTTCAAGATGATAGTCCATTATCATTTCAACAACATTTTTCAGTTCTTGAACAGCTTCCTTCTCTGAGTATGCAAATGCAAAAAGATTGGGCTGGTCTTTCACTTTAGCCAGATAGCCGTCTCCATCTTTTTCAATAGTTGTTTGCATCTAATCCAAGCTAATTTTTATTATCTGCAGTTTGCGTAATAGTGAGATTACAGAGTATACTTTATTTCAACTCAATTTCCACAAAGACAAACTCGTGCTCATTCTGGTTGACCACATTGTGCTTTACGCCTTTTGACCGTGCATAGGAAACTCCGGAAACCAATTCTGCAACAAATTCCTCCGTTTCCGTTTGAATTTGCAGTTTACCGGTAGTCTGAGGCACAACAACATAATCATACTCGTGTTGATGCCAGGTTGTTTCTGCGCCCGGTGCAAACCTCCATTCGGTAACGATTACTCGATCATTCTCCAGTTGAACAGTTGGTTTTGCAGGCTTTCTTGATTCACTCATAATCGTTCATTTACCACTTTACTGTTTTTAGTAAAGTCTGGTCCGATGGCTCCGGATGAAAGTAGTTTAAAGAAAACTGCTCCATCTGCATTATTCCCACTCCAGTGCGCCTTTTTTCCAATCGTAAGCCAAACCCAGAATCAGTATCCCCAAAAAGATTGAGGCGGCCACAAAGCCGAACCAGCCTAATTCACGTATCTGTACGGCCCACGGATAGAGGAATACGACTTCCACGTCAAAGATAAGAAAAACCAATGCCGTCATATAAAATTTGACGTCGTATCGCTGTCCCTCCATTCCGTCTCTAACGAAGCCTGATTCGAAGGGGGCCAGCTTGGCCTCTCCTCTCAATTTTGGGCCTAAAAAGAGACCGATGCAACTGAATGTTCCAGCAAGAATAACACCCAGAACAATCATGATCAAAATAGGCAGGTAGCCGGAAGCAATTGTCATTGTGATTTTATTGTTAAAAAGTCTCTTTGTTTGCTAATTAAATATTGTCCTGAACACAGAAGTATTTCACTCAAAGCGCAGTTTGTCAACCCATTTCAAGAATTTTCAACGTACCGTTACTCCTGGATTTACCTGATCAGGTGCCTCTATCAAAACAAGTTTTCCCTGATCGTCTGAAAAAAGAATCATTCCCTCCGAAATTTCACCCATCAATTTAACCGGTTTGAGGTTTGCCACAACCAGCACACGCCGGTCAGTCAATTCTTCCGGCGAGTAGAATTCCGCTGCTCCGGAAACAATTGAACGTAATCGTCCCTCGCCCAAATCAACCTCGGAACAGAGCAACTTGGCTGACTTTTCAACTTTCCGGCAAGTTTTGATATGACCAACCTTCAATTCCATTTTCTGAAAATCATCAAACGCAAACCATTCTTTGCACTCATCAGCAACTGTGCCTGCAGATTTTTCAGTCTGTTTTACTTCTGAGGCAGTTTTTTCCTGAGCCAAGGGTTTCATTTTAGGAAACAGCGGTGTTGGTTTCGGAAGTACTGTCCCAGACTCCAATAATCCTGGAGTGAGTTTTTCAAATGGAATCGCCTCTTTTCCAAGTCCGAGAGATTTACGTGCCTCACTCATTTTTTCCGGCATCACAGGATCGAGCAGGCCAACGAGGATCCTTGCCATATCGAGGGCAGAGTAAAGTACTGTTCCCAAACGCTCCCGATCTTCCGGTTTTTTGGCCAGACTCCACGGTTTGCAGTTGTCGATATATTTATTGACCTGACTGCTGAGCCACGCAACATGCTCCAGCGCACGGTGCGGTTGAAAAGCAAGAATATAATCCTGACAAGTTTCTACGCCTTTGCTGAACGAATTTTGAAGATCTTTTTCCAGTTCGCCAACTTCACCCAAAGGCGGCACACAGCCTTCAAAATTATTCCGGCTCATGCTAATAGAACGGTTGAGCAAGTTACCGAAATTATTGGCTAAATCTCCGTTGTAACGGGTGATCGCTAACTCCTCAGTAAAATTCGCGTCCTCCCCAAAACTCATATCGCGCATCAAAAAGTAGCGCAGTGCATCCACTCCTAGCTGATCTTTCATGGCCAAGGGGTCAACTACATTTCCGAGCGACTTACTCATTTTACTTCCGCCCACAACCCAATGACCGTGAACCACCAGTTTTTTAAAAAGAGGCATCCCTGCGGCTTTGAGCATACACGGCCAATAAATACCATGCGTTTTCAGAATATCTTTGCCAATCGTGTGGTGAACATGCGGCCAATACTTTTTGTACTTTTCACCATCAGGCCAACCAAGCGCGCTTACGTAATTCAGCAGTGCGTCAAACCAGACATAAGTTACAAAGTTTTTATCAAAAGGCAGTTCAATCCCCCATTCCAAACGGCTTTTTGGACGTGAAATGCACAAATCCTGAAGTGGTGCTTTCAGAAACTGAGTCAACTCATTTCGGTAACGTGCCGGATAGACCCAGTTTTTATTCTGCTCCAACTCCGCAACCAGCCAATCCTGATAAGCGCTCATTCTGAAAAAATAATTTTGTTCCTTATACAATTCAGGAGGAGTTTGATGATCCGGACAATTGCCGTCCAGCAACTCACTTTCATCCATAAAACGTTCGCAACCGACACAATATAGGCCTTCGTATTCTTTTAGATAAATCTCACCTTGATCATAAATTTTTTGCAAAACTTGCTGAACACAGGCTTTATGTTCAGGATCAGTTGTACGTATAAACTGATCATTTTCAATATGCAGATGCGGCCACATGTCACGGAATTCCTGACTGATCTTGTCCACAAACTCCTGCGGTTCAATTCCGGCTTTAGTTGCCGATTCAACAATTTTTTGGCCGTGTTCATCTGTTCCGGTTAAAAAATATGTTTCATCGCCAAACAGTTTCCGGAAGCGCGTCAAGACATCCGTCGCAATTGTGGAGTATGCGTGTCCAATGTGCGGATGACTGTTGACGTAATAGATTGGCGTGGTTATATAAAATATTTTGCTCATTCTGCTTGAGTCCCTAGGAACTTTTCAAAAAATGTCTCATAACACTGATGTTTTTCTACTTCCGGACATGTTTGCTTTTCACCTTAAGAGATGCTCATGCAGAAGGAAATTTGATTTTTGGTTCTTCCGGATGCGGACTAAAAAGGACGAGTGTTTTTCCAATAACCTGTACAACATCAATCTCACTTTCCCCGGACAATTCGTTAGCACATTCTTTTTTCGACAAAGGACAACTGTCCAGCACCTTGCATTTGATCAACTCATGATCGAGCAACTGCGATTCAATTTCACGTCTGGTTTCAGGAGAAAGCCCTTGTTTGCCCAGATTTACCACAGGTTTAAGCGAATGCGCCAAGGCGCGTAAATATCGTTTTTGTTTGCCGGTCATTTTCAATTTCCCTGCTCAATTACCCTCGGCACTTTGAAAAAACCATTTTCCAGATACGGACTAAACTGTTCCGGAGAAACCGGAGACTTCTGCATCTTATCCTCACGGATTCCGCATAAATGACTCTCGTCAGTATCTGTTGCAACATCTGGAATTTCGGCTGTTTTCAACAATTCAAAATAATCCAGAATTACAGAAAACTGTTCCGCAAAAACTTCCGTTTCTTTGTCAGTCAATTCCAATGAAGAAAGCCGTGCAATCTTGCGTACATCCTCTGTGCTGAAGTTGGTTGTCATGTTGGTTGCAGCATCAATTTGATTTCTGCCTGTGCCGCCAGTTTTCCATCAACACTTGCTTTGCCTTCAAAAACCCAGAAATTGCGACGTTGATTACTCAATGTTGTTTCTAAAATCAATTGATCACCCGGAGCGACAGGAACCCTGAATTTGGCATTATTGATTCCGGCAAAAAAGACGATGCTTCCGGACTCCGTTTCATCTTTTCCGGAGTCAATTACAATACCCGCTGTTTGGGCCAATGCTTCAATAATCATCACACCCGGAAATACAGCTTGTTGCGGAAAATGTCCCATAAAAACCGCCTCGTTTCCGGAAATGTTTTTTAAGGCCCGGCAGTATTCACCAGCACGAATTTCCAACACACGATCCACCAGTAAAAAAGGGTAACGGTGCGGCAGAATCTTTTTTATTTCTTCTAAATTCAACATCAATTTCCTCCAGATTGTTTGAGTGCATTATAGGCATCAATCACTTTTTGCGTCAAATCAGTTGTATCCTCTTTCATGTACAAAATAATTTGCGCTGCATTTTTTTCAAGTACAAAATCCAGTTTCTCCTTGATGGAAATGCTGCGAATCACAGTTTTTAGTTCCAGGAAAATAACTTCAGTTAAACGTCGTTCTTCCAGCCTCATTTCCTGTTCAACAGTACGAACTTTTTCACGCAACTTTTGCTGCCGTAAAATCAACTCCTGCTCCTTGTCGGCTTTTGCTTTGGCAGTAAGCAAAGGATTGTTGCGTAAGTCCTTAGCAAGTTTACGGAGTTCTGACTCTTCAAGTTTGAATTCCTGCTGTTTCTGACGCCCTCGTCGTTCAAGAACATTTTTGGAACGAATTCCCGCTTCAGATCGATTCAGTGCTTCATTCAAATCTACGACACCGATTTCCAGAGCAAAAGCAGGAGAGATCGTGCACAAAAAGGCTAACAGGAAAAGTGAAAGAAAATGTTTCATGACTTTGTTTTTAGTTTAATTATCTTTCCAGCAGAAGAGGTAAAACTCAAAACATGGTTTTACATCACGTACCAAAGAATCAGGAAAGTTCCAAGAGTGAAGACGAGGGCATAATTCTGGATTAACCCGTTTTGAAAGGGACGAATAGTGTTTCCGATGGTACGCGCGACTGTTCCAGTTGTGTTGACAGCACGGTCAATCACATTTTGATCAAAAAGACGCCAGAGTAAATAGGTGGAGATCAGACGCCCCGGCTGAATGATTATCGTGTTATAAAGCTCATCGATATACCATTTATTGAGTGAAAGTTGATAAGCCCATTCCCATTTGCGTCTGAATCCGGCCGCAAGCTCAAATCCGGAATGATAAAGACGGCTGGCAACAAACCAGGCCAACAAAGCAAAGCCCACGGAAAATGCCATCAGCGTCCACTCTGTTGAAACAGCTCCATGTCCGCTTGGAATTTCGGCAAAGAAACCATGGAAGTAATTTTCCATACCATTTGGAATTAGATTAAAAACATGCGGAACCCCGAAAAATCCGCCTGTTACAGCAAGCACCGCAAGAATCATCAGCGGAACGGTTATCGTAAAAGGAGACTCATGGACATGTTCCGCAGTATGTGCATCCAAGCGGGAATTTCCGTGAAATGTCAAATAGATCATCCGGAACATATAAAATGCGGTCAACCCCGCAGTCAGAAAACCGACTCCCCAAAGCCACGGGCTTCCCAAGGGTGAACTGAATGCTTTCCAGAGAATTTCGTCCTTGCTGAAAAAACCGGAGAAAAAAGGAATTCCGGAAATAGCAAATGTCCCAAGCAGCATGGTGATATAGGTAATGGGCAGTTTGTTTTTGAGTGCTCCCATTTTGCGCATATCCTGTTCATGGTGAATTGCCAAAATTACTGAACCGGAACCCAAAAAGAGAAGTGCCTTAAAAAAGGCATGTGTCATGACGTGGAAAACTCCTGCGCCAAAAGCACCGACTCCCATGGCCAAAAACATATAACCCAATTGACTGACAGTTGAATAAGCCAGAACCCGCTTGATATCAGTTTGCGTGATGGCAATAGTTGCCGCCAAAAGGGCGGTGGCAGCTCCAATGACCGCAATGACGTTCATCGTGAATGGTGCAAGTACAAACAAGTGACTCAAACGCGCAACCATATACAAACCCGCAGTAACCATCGTGGCCGCGTGGATCAAGGCAGAAACCGGAGTCGGACCTTCCATTGCGTCCGGTAGCCAGACAAAAAGTGGAATTTGAGCTGATTTTCCTGTTGCACCCAGAAAGAGCAGCAAGGTAATTGCTGTCACCAACGTACCGCCAAATTCAAGTCGAGTCGCGGCTTCTGCATTCACTGTGGCAAATTCGATGGAACCAAATGACAAGAAAATCAACAAGACTGCCGACAGCACACCAAAATCGCCAATTCGGTTAAAAAGAAACGCTTTTTTTGCTGCTTCTGCGGCAGATTCTTTTTCAAAATAGTAGCCGATCAAAAGGTATGAACAGAGACCGACGCCTTCCCAGCCGACGAACATCAGCAAAAAGCTGTCGCCAAGAACAAGAATCAGCATGAAAAATACAAACAAATTCAGATAGGCAAAAAAACGGTAATATCCGGATTCACCATCCATGTAGCCCACAGAATAGACATGAATTAAAAATCCGACTCCGGTGATCACAAGCAAATAAAGTGCGGAAAGTTGATCGACTTGAAAATTAATTCCGACTTCAAAATTTCCACTCGCAATCCAAGTGTAAAGGTGCTCCTTGAGTATGTTTCCTTCAGCTTCAAGCATCTGAAAAAACAAGACCAGAGACTGAGCAAACGAAAGTGCAATGGCCAACGGTCCAACAAAGCTTACGAAACGTGTTCCGAAACGTTTGCCAAAAAATCCGTTCAGCAAAAATCCCAGCAAAGGGAACGCCGGTACAAGCCAAATTTGCGACATAGCTACCACTTTAAAATATTAAATTCGTCAATGTTCAGCGTTTTGCGTGTTCGAAAAATTGAAAGAATTATCGAAAGTCCAACCACCGCTTCCGCCGCCGCAACGACAATGATAAAGAAGATGAAGATCACACCTGTCATGGAGTCCATACTCCTGGCGAAGGTCACAAACGATAAGTTGACCGCATTCAGCATCAGTTCAATACTCATGAAGATAATAATCACATTGCGCCTCAGCATTACACCTAACACCCCTAATGTAAAAAGGACTGCGCTCAACAATAAAATGTGTTCAATGGGTATCATAAAACAGTTTCACTGAAAACGACGTTTTGCAATCACTACCGCACCAATTACGGCAACAAGCAGGAGAATAGCAATAATTTCAAATGCCAAAATGTAATCGGTAAAGAGCAGACGGCCGATCAATGCAATTGAACCAACTTCTTCAACAACCTCCAGCGGGTATTCTCCTTTTGGTCCAAGTTGTAATTCACTTGCGTTAAAGAGACTGGCAATTTGCACAAAAATTCCCAAAGAGAGAAGTCCTGCGAGGATTTTACCTATGGGCCATTTGTTGGCATATTTTTCAGAATCCTTTGAGGAAAGCAGCATCAGCACAAAAAGGAAAAGTACCATAATCGCGCCTGCATAAACCAAAACTTGAATGACCGCTACAAATTCTGCATTGAGCATCACATAGATTGCACCTAAACAAAAAAATGTGCCCACCAGTGAAAGTGCGCAATGAATTGGATTTCGCAATAAAAGTACACCCAATCCACCCAGCACGCTCAGTGCGGCAAATATGTAGAATATTATTAACATCTTTCTGTTACGAAAAAAATTGTGAGTTCACACAAACTAAGTCTGTGCCCGGACAACTTTCATTCCTGTGTCTTTTGCTTTTTGAGTCAGTTCTTTGCCGATTCCACCGAGACTTTCATAACTGAGTCCGGAGAATGCTTTTACCTCCCAGCTCATTGCATTAAAAACTTGTGGCACACTCGTAAAGAATCCTGTTTTACCCAGTGCTTGAGACAATTCTGTAAGAATCTGCCACTCTGGACGAGTCCTACGCAAAGCCTGAACAGCAATTTCAGTTGCCTGAACACGCTGATTCTTGTTTGTATATGTCCCTTCTTTCTCAGAATAATACTGTCCAGGAAGTACAACGTCCGCAATCTCGCTCCAGGAGTTGTGGAAAAGACCAAGATGCACCACCAACTGTGCTCTTTTTAATTTCTCCTGAACTTCCAATTCTGCTTCAAAAGGGTTTCCTAAAACAAAAACCACTTTCAAATCACCCTCAATTGCCTTTTTAAGTTTTGCGGTTTTCGTGTCTCCCTTGATCTTGAGAGCAAGTGCTCCCGCCCTGTTTGGAGTTTTGTCTGATGTGATGAGGGTATTGATAAAAAAATCACTTTCATATTGTTCCCATGTCGGCAAGGGACAAAAGATGTTATCTGCGGAAAAGATGTCTTTGAGCAGTTTTTTAAGTAAAAATAACTCTTCGTTGCTTGCGTGAGTATCTGTCAGCGCAAGCACTTCTTGCGGTAAAGGCGACATATCGCCGACTCGTTCAGCAATCGCGCCGTAAGCATCTTCCCACGAAATCCCTTCCAGTTTCCCGTCAACACGACCTAAAGGTTGATGAATCCTCGTTTTGCGCTCATTCATCATGCGGTAAGTCAAGCGTCCCTCATCACACATCCACCATTTATTAACGCTTTGGTTTTCGTGAGGCTTGAGCCGGAAAATTTCATTACGATCATGCTCAATCGTGACATTGCAGCCGGTCGAGCAACCTGTACAAATTGAGTGATTTTTTTTCAGTTTCCATACTCTTCGTTTGAAGCGGAATTCCTTCTCTGTAATGGCGCCAACCGGACAGATGTCTGCCATATTTCCCTGAAATTTATTCGTCATCGGCCTGTCGGCATAAGTATCCACCGTCAGTTCATGCCCGCGGTTAAACATCCCAAATTCATTGGTTCCTGTAATTTCTCTGGTAAAACGGTCACAGCGCGAACACTGTATACAGCGGTTTCTTTCCAACGCCACAAAAGTCCCAATGTCCCGCCAACCGCTAACCCGTTTGGAATAATCCATTTCCGACTTTCCGGAACCATATTCAAAGGCATAATCCTGTAAGGCACATTCTCCGGACTGGTCGCAAATTGGGCAATCAAGAGGGTGATTCACCAGCAGAAACTCGTTAACAAGTTTCCGTCCCTCTTCAACTTTTTTATTAAGAGTTTCGATCTTCATCCCTTCCGCGGCATCCATTGAACAGGCGGTTTGAAGTTTTGGGGCGGGGCGGCCATTACCCAGATCGATCACGTCAACCAGACACATCCTGCAGGTGGCGACTACAGACATTCCGGGATGGTAGCAATAATGAGGAATAACTTTTCCACAGCGTAAAGCGGCAGAAATGATTTTTTCACCGGGTTCAAATTCAACCGGCTCACCATCAATATGAAAAATAGGCATGGAAAACTCTTTAAGCAGTAGCGTAATATTTCCGGAAATCCTCCGGAAATTTATTAATAAAACTTTGAATCGGCATTGCGGCGGCATCTCCCAAAGCGCAAAGAGAGGTACCCAACATGTTTCCGCCGACTCTGTCAAGACGTTTCAATTTTTCGTCACTTCCGTTTCCGCTGAGAAAGTCCCGGACAATTTGTTTTGACCATTGAGTTCCTTCGCGACAGGGTGTGCATTGTCCGCAGGATTCATGAGCGTAAAAACGGGTAATGCGGTGGAGTAATTTTACTATATCAGTATCTTCATCAAAAACCATAATTGCTGCAGAGCCCATCATGGTACCAACTTTTGCTAAATCATCAAAATTATACAGAACATCAATTTCATCAGCCTTCATAACTGGAGAAGACGAGCCTCCGGGAATAACTCCTTTGAGCTTCTTTCCATTTAGGATACCTCCGCCGATGTCGTAAATAATGTCTTTCATATTGACGTCCATCCTCAACTCATAGACTCCCGGACGATTGACATGACCGCTCAAGCTAACTAAATGTGTTCCTGAATTATTTTGTGGACCAAAACTTTTGAATGCATCCACTCCTCCATCGCTTAAAATGAAGGGCATACAGGCCAGCGTTTCAACATTGTTCACACTTGTTGGACATCCGTTAAAACCTGAGACTGCCGGAAATGGAGGTTTGACTCGAGGTTGCCCGCGTTTGCCTTCCAGGGAATCCAGCAGGGCAGATTCCTCCCCGCAAATATATGCACCAGCACCGGTGTGAATAGTGAGGTCCAAATTAAAACCGCTGCCCAGTGGATCTGGACCGAGAAGCCCGTCTACATATAATTCATCTACTGCGTCATTCAGAATTTTGATGGAAGGAAAAAATTCTCCACGAACATAAATGTAACCGTGATGACAGCCGATTGCATAGCAGCCGATCAGCATACCTTCCAAAAAAAGGTGTGGATCCTTGAGCATCAGCTCACGATCCTTGCAAGTTCCCGGTTCAGATTCATCCGCGTTGGCAACAAGATAACTTGGTTTTCCGGTTCCTTTGGCCATGAAACTCCATTTCAGTCCTGTCGGAAAACCGGCGCCGCCTCGTCCGCGTATTCCGGACTCTTTGACTTCCTGAACGACGTCTTCGGGCTTCATAGCAAATACTTTTTTCAAAGACTTATAACCGCCGGATTTTTTATAAGCGGCCAAAGACTTATCGTAATCTGGATTTCGTATATTTTTGAAAAGAACAAGGGTTTCTTCTAGCATTTTTACTGCCTCAGCTCATCAATCATTTTTTCCATTTTTTCCGGAGTAAGCTGTTCATGATAATCTTCATTGACAATTATCGCAGGTGCAAAACTGCACGCTCCAATGCACTCCATTTCTTCAATGCTGAATACGCCGTCATCTGTAGTATGGCCTGCGTGAATGTCCAGTATTTTTTCCGTGTGTTCCAACAACTCTGTTCCGCCGACAAGACAGCACGGCACGCAAGTACAAACCTGTAAGTGGTATTTGCCGGGAGGTTTCAAACGAAACATTGTATAAAACGTCACCACGCCTTCTACGTGTGTCAGTGGCACTTCACAAATATCCGCGACGTGCTGCATCCACAACTCAGTCAGCCAGCCTTCATTCTCTTTTTGGGCCAGAAGCAAAATTGGAATCAGCGCATTTTGACTGATGGGATAACGGCTCAGTAGTTTGTCCACCTGAGTCTGAATGTCTTTAGAAAACAAAATAAATCTCTTTTAATGATGAGCTTACTAAATAATCCGAATGTCAGTTCTATCAAATACTGCTAAAAAATCAATCAAATTCGTTTATCAAAGGTGTTTTTTTTGAGTAAATACTTTGTGCCTCCAGTGCATATCATTTTTTATTGTTATAAAAACCAATAATATTTTACATTATTTGCCAAATGTTGACTCTCTTTTTATATGACAATACCTTTTAGTCACTTTTTTCGATCTTAAACGACAACTAATTTTTTGATATGGGATTCTTAGCTAAATTTATTATAGATAGTTTAGGTTTTTACTTGAGTAAACAAAGAAATACTGCTATATTTTATATAAAACAAGACATAATTATTAACCATGAACATGAAAAAGCGTATGAACGGCGCTCAAATAGTAGTTGAAGTTTTAAAAAAACAAGGGGTTGAGTACATTTTCGGCTATCCAGGAGGTGCCTGTATGCCGATATTTGACGCACTTGTAGATGCTCCCGAATTGAAAATGATTCTGGTACGCCACGAACAAGGTGCAACTCACATGGCTGACGGCTACTCAAGAGCTACCGGAAAAACCGGAGTTGTTCTGGTGACATCTGGACCTGGAGCAACCAACACTGTTACCGGAATACTTACTGCCCACATGGATTCCGTACCGCTTGTGATCTTAACGGGGCAAACTATTACGCCAAATTTGGGGAAAGACGCTTTTCAGGAGGCCGACGTGTTTGGTGTCACTATGCCTGTTGTCAAACACAGCTATCTGGTGAGAGATGTTAAAGATTTATCAAGAGTTGTGAAAGAAGCTTTCCACCTGGCTTCAACAGGACGTCCTGGGCCAGTACTGGTTGATTTGCCCAAAGATGTTGTCTCTGCAGATTGGGATGAGGATTTCACTGCGGAAATAGATCTTCCAGGCTATAAGGTGCAGACAAGTGGAAGCTCCAAAGACATCAAAATTATCTCAGAGCTGTTGGCAAAATCAAAACGTCCCTTGCTTTATGTCGGTGCCGGTGCTGTTATTTCCGGAGCAGCAAAACAAGTCTTAAAACTGGCTGAAAAACTTCAGGCACCTGTTACCACAACTCTGCTCGGCAAAGGTGCTTTTTCTGAACATCACCCGCTTTCTGTGGGAATGCTCGGTATGCACGGCACGGCTTACGCAAATAAAACGGTTGTTGACTGTGATCTTATCATGGCGATCGGCGCACGTTGGGACGACCGCATTACCGGTAAAGTTAGTGAATTTTGCAAGGATGCGACAAAGATACATATAGACATCGATCCTGCAGAATTTGGAAAAATTATTCAACCTGACATTAGTGTAAATGGCGATGCCGCTACTGTTCTCGATGAACTTATTCCACAAGTCAAACGGCTTGATACCAAAGAATGGTTGAAGCAGATTGAGACTTGGAAAAAGAAACATCCCTTAAAATATCCAAAGCGGGGAGGTTTACGTGCTCAACATGTTTTAGCAGAATTAGACCGTTTAACCGGTTCAAACGCAATCATTTCAACAGATGTTGGTCAGCATCAAATGTGGGCCGCCCAATTTTGCAAATCAACTCGGGAACGTCAATGGTTATCGAGTGGTGGCGCTGGTACTATGGGTTATGGATTCCCTGCGGCAATTGGCGCACAGCTTGGAAAACCTGAAGAAGTGGTAGTGGCTGTCGTTGGAGATGGTGGATTCCAAATGACTATGTCGGAATTGGCAACAGCGGCCATAAACAAATTACCGCTAAAAATTCTGATCATAAACAACCGTTACCTCGGCATGGTTCGGCAATGGCAGCAACTCTTTTTTGATAACCGTGAAAGCGGCGTGGACATGGAAGGAAATCCGGATTTTGTTAAAATTGGTGAAGCTTATGGAATCAAGGGATTTCATCTGCGACGTGCAGGAGATGTTACTAAAGTCTTAAAAAAAGCGTTGGCCTATAACGATGGCCCGTGCATTATTGAAGCTGAAGTGGTCAAGGCTGATAATGTTTTTCCAATGATTCCGGCAGGAGCTGCAGTTAGCGAAATGTTAATTGATGAACCTCCAGCAAGCAAGAAACTGAAAAAGCCAGTCGGCAGTACCTGATCCGGGAAAAGGTAGAAACTATTTTTTTGTTTCAGTTAAAGTTTTATTCTCCAATTGGTGCACCAGTAAAATTCGAACAAATTTAATCTAAACCAGAACCTTATGGAAGAAAAATTTGCCATCAGTATTTACGTTTGCAATAAGCCAGGTGTTCTCGTCCGGCTCACGCAAACTTTTACGCGTCGTGGTTACAACATAGACTCATTGGTTGTATCACCAGCGCACGATGTAGCTTTTTCACGAATTACAGTTGTAGTACAAGGTGAGCCCAGTAGCTACGACCAGATTCTTCGACAACTGAACAAATTAGTTGATGTCGTTCATGCGACCAGTCACGAGTCCGCTGATGTTGTGGATCGGGAAATGGCATTATTTAAAGTACGTGTAGATCCTAATCAGCGTGCAGAAATTTTTCAGATTGTTGAAGTTTTCCGTGCAAAAACAGTTGATATCACCGATGAGTCACTGGTGATTGAAACAACTGGCGATTCACTGAAAATTGATGCCTTGGAGAAGTTGCTTGGGCCGATGGGGCTGGTGGAAATGGTGCGTTCCGGAAAGTTGATTATGAAGCGTGGAATTGAAGAAACTTGAGAACCACTCTGCCCTTTCCCGTACATAATTTGGTGAAGTTCTATCTGTTCAATTTTACTGGAAGAACCTCTACAGTTTCTTTCAGTAAAAATTCTTTTTGAATGATACTTTGAATCGAAGCAGCTAATTTTTGAAAACACACTTTTCTATTGGAAGTTTTCCGAAATAATAATCCAACTCT
>Ga0208471_1000026_pt1 | contig 58550 bp, 49 predicted proteins | sample DeeseametaMP0441_FD_184210 | JGI IMG/M metagenome (GOLD analysis project Ga0208471, IMG submission 184210) | Marine microbial communities from the Deep Atlantic Ocean - MP0441 (SPAdes) | ecosystem: Environmental > Aquatic > Marine > Oceanic | place: East of Rio de Janeiro, Brazil, South Atlantic...
CGACGATAGAAGCCAATCTGCCTGCCGGTTCAAGAATACCTTCGATTCCGGAACCTGCGCCAAACTTCACATTTTTACCGATTTGAGCACAAGACGCAACCCTCGCGCCACCGTCTATCATACAGCCTTCGCCTGCAATATAAGCTCCAATGTTGACAAAAGCCAAGTTCATGACAACTGTTCTTGGACCGATGTAGGCCCCGGACCGCACCATACATCCCGGAGCATAACGCACTCCGCCCTGTTCAAAATCTTCTTCAGTATAATTCGCCGTTTTCAGTGGAATTTTATCCCAGTATTTTCCTTCCATGCGTTCGTTGCCGTGTGTGCCAAAATAATTTAAAACACCGTCAATCGTGTATGGTTGAGGTTCCCAGACACCTTTTACTTTTTCTGCAGCCCTGACTTTTCCCTGATTTAACAACTCAATAAAAACCTCACATTCTGCGGCAGAAGCTTTTTGTCCGGATAGATTTGTGAGCAGGTCCTTGCAGGAACTTTCCACAATATCAATCCGCAGGGACTCACTTTTTTTAAGACCCAAAAGCAATTCGAGTTTCTGATGTTTTCCAGGATTTTTCTGTGCATCTTCTACATGTTCGCCAAAAATCCTTAGTCCTTCTTTTGCCGCCTCCAGATTAATTTTACCTTTTTTATCAGCAATATGCTGGAAGACCTGGATCGAACCTTGCCGTCCAGGAATATTAGGAATGATCGAAACCAATTCGTCACGCTCATTGTACAGTCGCAGCAATACTGTTTTTTCTCTGGTGGGAATAGATTTCAGATTTTCTGAAAACAATTTCATGGGATTCCTTTCATTTGAATTATCAGAATTCTTGAAGATGATAACGTTTACAATTAAACATGTTTCAGTGGAGGTTTTCCAAGTGGAAAAACATTGAAGCCGATTTCAAATAATTGCTGATGATCCAGATGATTTCGTCCATCAAAGATAAAAGCAGGTTTGACCATTTTGTTATAGATTCTCTCAAAATCAAGTTCACGGTACTCAGCCCACTGCGTGACAAGTGCAATGGCATGTGCGCCCTCAGCAGCCTCGTAAACATCTTCGACAAATCTCACATCACCCTCCATTTCCTGCAAATCAATCCGGGCATTTTCCAACGCTTTTGGATCATGCACCCTGACTTTTGCGTGTTCACCAAATAATTTTTCACAGAGCGAAATTGCGGGTGAATCCCGTGTATCTCCAGTATCCTGTTTAAAGGCAAAACCAAGCAGTGTAATTGTTTTTCCGGCCAATGTGTTGAATTGTTCATGGAGTATATTTTGAAAAAAACGGTCGGTTTGCCATTCGTTGATACGGACAACACTGGCCCAATAATCAGCAACTTCAGGAAGTCCGTAAAATTCACAAAGATACGACAAATGCAAAATATCTTTGCGGAAACATGAACCGCCAAAACCAATGCTGGCTTCCAGGAATTTTGAGCCGATTCGCGTATCCATGCCGATTGCCTTGGAAACTTCCGCAATGTCCGCTTCTGTACGTTCACAAAGTGCGGAAATACTGTTGATTGAAGAAATACGCTGCGCGAGCATTGCGTTGGCCACCAGTTTAGATAACTCACTGCTCCAGACATTAGTCAGTAATATGCGTTCCCGCGGAACCCAGTGCGCATATAATTCTGCCACAGTTTCCGCTGCTTTTCTGCCAATTTCATTTTCTTCTCCTCCTATCAAAACACGATCCGGAGTTGTTAAATCTTCAATTGCGGTTCCCTCTGCTAAAAATTCAGGATTTGAAACCACCGAAAATTGGGTTGAACTTTTTCCAGATTCAAGAATTCTTGCCATCGCTTCTGCAGTCCGTACCGGAAGAGTACTTTTTTCAACCACAATCACATTTGGTTTACGGCAATTATTCAAAATTTCTCGTGCGGTTTTTTCCCAGAATTGCAAATCCGCTGCTTTTCCCGCACCTTCTCCAAACATTTTTGTGGGCGTGTTGACTGAGACAAAAATAATATCAGCATCCGTAGTTGCTTCTGCAACATTGGTATGAAAAAACAAATTTCGCCCGCGCGCCTCCTGTACAACTTCCAATAATCCCGGCTCATAAATCGGCAAGTCGTCACTATTCCAGCGGTCAATCCGCTCCTGATTTATGTCAACAACGGTTATTTTGTGTTCCGAACAATTTTTGGCAATCATCGCCATCGTAGGTCCACCAACATAACCGGCGCCGATACAAAGAATATTGCTCATTTATTTTGTTTGTTTGTAAGTTAAAATATTTATCCGTTTCATTCAGCAAATAGCGCCGGTGCCAAATCATCCGGAACTGCTTGCCCCAACAGGACAAAATTTGTCGCTGCAACATGACTCAAATTGTTTTCACAATTTTCACCAAACGGTTTCAGTTTATATGCACCATCATACAGCGGATCATAAATTAAGAACGGTACAGGATTGAGCGAATGTTTGGTGCAAACTTCAAGCGTTCCACTTTTATTTGAAATCAGCATTTGATCAGCATTGCCGTGATCTGCTGTAACTACAAGCAATCCATTCACTGCCTCAACTGCACAGACAATCTTGCCCAAAGCGGCATCCGCGGCTTCAACGGCCCGAATTGCGGCTTGGAAATTTCCGGTGTGTCCAACCATATCCGCATTTGCGATATTTATCAAACCGTATTGATATTCTCCGGAACGGATAAATTCCACTGCTTTTTTGCTGATTTCTCCCGCCTTCATTCCTGGCTGCTGTGCAAATGAAGGAATTTTATCTGAGGCAATCAAATGATAATTTTCCATCGCGACGTCCAAAGGTTCACGATAACCTCCATTGTAGAAAAAAGTGACGTGGGCGAATTTTTGTGTCTCTGTCAAACGGAACTGCTTCAGCCCCATTTCCAGAATACGCTTGCCGAAAGGATCATCCACCTCCGGAGTTCCTGCCAGAAAATCCGGAGGGATTTCATTATCCTGATCGTATTGTGTCATTCCTGCAAACAACACATTGGGACGAGTACGTACAAAATGCGGAAAATCTTCTGCCAGCATCGCCTCTGAAAATTCACTTGCGCGATCCCCGCGGAAGTTTGTGAAAATGAGCGCGTGCTGATCTTCGATTCTTCCGACCGCTTCTCCGTTACGGACAATCACAAATCCCGGAATGTCCTGATCTATGATCTCCGGTTCAAGTTTCCGAAAATGTTCAATCGCATTCCTGATTGATGGAAAGCGGTTTTCGGATTTGCCCTGCACATGAATTTTCCAACCGGCTTCAATATTTTTCCAATTGTTGTCGCGATCCATTGTCACAACTTCGCGTCCGCCTCCGCTTGCAAAAGCATAATCAATTTCAGTACGTTGACTCTTTAATTCACTAAACAACCGCTCAAACGGTTCCGTAAAATCAAGAGCAGATTGTATCCCAACGTCTCTTCCGTCCAGCAACGCATGTAAATAACAGCGCCTGATTCCGGCCTGAAACGCATGACGAATAATTGCTTCCGTGTGATCAACATGGCTGTGGATATTGCCGTTAGAAAGCAAACCCAGCAAATGCAGAGGAGTATCATGTTCCAAACAGTTTTGGATGATCCGACTTAAAACCGGATTTTCAAAAAGCTCTCCGGATTGAATTAGTTTCTGAATCAGCGTTGGGCCCTGTTCCTTGATCATTCCGGCTCCCATCGTCATGTGTCCGACTTCTGATCCGCCCAAATCCATTTCGTTTGGCAAGCCGACGTGAAGCCCATGCGTCCAAAGTTGGGTGTAGGGAAAGTCCTTTGTCAAGCGGCTCATAACAGGCAGATTTGCCTGGAAAATGGCATTTGTTTCATCGGCTTCACCAATGCCCCAACCATCCAAAACCACGTGAATTAACGGGCCGCGTCCAGAAAAATGTTGTTGGAGGTTTTTTAGCGCAAGCATTGGATTTTGGTGAGTTTCTTATTCAACCCGAAGAACACATTCTGCCGGTAATAGTTCATAAAGGAAATTGAAGGCTTTTTCCAAATAAGCGGAATCTCGACACTCAAGCGTCAACTTTACATCATAATCTGCCCCCGAAACTTTTGGATATGAACCCAGCATCAGTTCCGGAAATGCTTCCTGGGTTGCATCAAGTGACTCCGCAATTACTCCTTCATCGGCCTTGAGAAACATTTGTTTCAAAACAATCGGAGTTGTCCGGAAGCGTTCCTTGATGGCTGAAAAGCGGATTTTCAAAAATTCCGGTATTCCTGGAAAAACAAATATATTGCGAAACTGCAACTGCGGACCGCGTCCTTCGGCATAGACAATCAGTTCCGAACCTTCCGGAATCATGGCCATTCTACGGTGTGCGGCAGTCATTTTATCACCATGATAATTTTGGATGGCCTTAATAATCTGAGGTGATTCAATAAGTTTTTTGCCAAAGCCTTTGGCGATTGAGGCGACTGTTATATCGTCATGAGTTGGACCAATACCACCGCTGGTAAAAACCCAACTGAAGCGCTCAGAAAAGTCCACCGCAGTCTGGCCGATGATTTCCGGAATATCGGGAATTGTGATAATTTGTTTGACCTCGACTCCAAGCGGTCTCAACTCCTGACACAGATACGGCGAATTGATATCCGTCACTTTTCCGGATAAAATTTCATTACCGATGATGATAATGCCCGCTGTTTTCAATTTCTCTCTCAAATGCTTTTCAAAAAGATAGGGTAGAAATTCCTGTCCCTTGATTTGAAAATCAAAATTTCCAAAATCAAATTTTCAGTTATTTAATACGTTTGATGATGTGGTAGCCAAATTGAGTTTCGACTACTCCACTCACTGCGCCTGGTTTCAGGCTGAAAACGACTTGATCAAACTCCGGAACCATTTGGCCTCGTGTGAAACGACCTAACTCTCCACCTTTTGGTCCGGAAGGACCATCGGAATGTTGACGTGCCAATTCTGCAAAATCAGCTCCGCTTTTAATTTCCTTCAATACTTTTTCTGCCAATTTTTTTGCTTCTTTCCGGTTGCGCTTTTTGGTTGCACGCAGAGCGCCTTCGAAAGTTAGCAGGATGTGACTTGCAGTCACAGCTTCTAAAGCAACTCGTCGGAAAATCAAATAGCCAAATACTGAATCGACAGGATCACTGATTTGACCAACTTTTAATTTAAAAGCAGGTTTCAGGTAATCCGGCAAATTCGGCTGTTTTGAGGATAAAAGCGGCAACTTTGTTTGTTCAGACAAATCAGAAAATTGGTTAATTAAATCAGCAAAAACAATTCCTTTGCGCCGCGCCAAATCAGTCAATTTTTCCGCAACTTTTTTTGCAGCGGATTTTTCGTAGTAAATATTTTGTTTTGGCGTCCGTGCTCCTTTGTAGGTCACAACGAGCATTTCAACACTCACTTCTTCCTCAGCTGTTTGTCCGGAATTTGGAATTTTTGCGGAATCAATTTTTGCTGTTGATTTTGGAATAATTTTTTTATTTTTTTCAGCAAGTTCTTTGTCGCGTTGAGCAAGCAGTTTTTCCGCAGTTTCCGGATCAAACGACTTGGCGGTATTTCCTTTCCGGATGATTGTCACAGTCTGAAGCAGATCGCCTTTTTCAATGGCATTGACCACATTCAGCCCCTCAACCACCTCACCAAAAACCGAATGTTTGTTGTCAAGATGCGGTGTTGGGACATGTGTAATAAAAAACTGACTGCCGTTCGTGTTCGCACCGGCGTTTGCCATCGAAAGAATTCCGGATTTGTTATGCTTTAGCTCCGGATGAAATTCGTCCGGGAAAGTATAACCCGGCCCGCCAGTTCCTGTTCCAAGAGGATCTCCGCCTTGAATCATAAAATCCTTGATCACACGATGGAAACTCAATCCATCAAAATATCGTGTCTTTTTGGTTTTGCCGCTAACAGGATCTTTCCACTCTTTGCTTCCTTCCGCAAGTCCAACAAAATTGGCAACGGTTACCGGCACACGTTGGTAAAAAAGCCTCAGCACAATTTCACCTTTTGAGGTTTTCATTTGGGCGTACAGTCCGTCCGGAAGCGTTCCTGCCCAAAGTGTTCCTGAAATTAAAAATGCACCAAAAAGAAAAAACAGCGATGTTGTAGTCTTTATGGAAAAAATTGTTTTGACTGAAAAAAAATTGCTCATGAAAATTCTGCTTAAGTTGATGCTGAAATATTTTTGAAACTAAGATTTAAAACAATTGAATGAGGAAAAGTAATCGTTTCAGCCTAACTTTTTGTGTTGATGCTCTCAAGTTATTTGTGAAATCAAGAGCATGCGTCTTTTGATTTGCAGACTTGAAATCGCACAATTTTTAGATCAAGAGTAATTCTCCAACAAAAACTCTACCGCATCCCACAAATCCGCTTTCCAATAATCCGGCTCCGCGGATGCCTTTCCGTCCTGACCTGCATGTCCGGTACGTACTCCGATCGAGCATGTTCCCCATTTCGCTGCTGCCGCAAAATCACTGGTCGAATCTCCGATTAAAACAGCATTCACTGCGGAAAAACCATTTTCCGCTGCCGCCTGTTCCAGCAGTAAGGTTCCGGGTTTACGACAAGCGCATTGTTTTGCTTCGGTTCTGCGTTGACCGTTTTCCCAGTCCGGATGATGCGGACAATAATATTGTCCGTCAATATGCGCTCCGGATTTTTCCAGTTCAGAGTGCATTTTCTCTGTTATAGTTTTTAAGACAGATTCATTCAAATCACCTCTGGCAATCGCCGCCTGATTCGTAATTACAAAACAGCGCCAGCCCTGATCATTTAGACGTGCAACGGCAGCAGCACTTTTTGGAATCATTACAAACTGTTCCGGAGTCAGGATTGGCCCCGGCTCCTCATTAATTACACCGTCACGGTCCAGCAAAATGACACCTAAATTATTAAAAATAGCGTTCGACATTTCTTAATGTTTATTGAAATTGCTTAGTAAAAAAAATAATTTAGTGATTATCCGCTTAATGCTCAACCGTGTAATGCGGATTTTTATGAAACCATAATTTGTCATATTTCCGGAACAGAAACTAAAAGCATCGTCTTTGAACTTTAGAGTTTTGACAGTTTCCGGACTGCTTCAAAAAACTGCGGCCATTGTTTTCCGTGTTTTTCAAAAAGAAGCGCAAATTCTTCTACACGGCTGTGGTAGCGCTGCACTCCTAGCAAATGTGTGTTGTTCAGTTTTTTAGCAAACCAGTTGTCATAGGAAAGTACCTGAAAATCTTTTTTTTGATTCTCATAATTTTCATGTAGTTCATTAAACAATTCCTCTTTTTTCCGCAACTTTTCTTCAGCCGAAATTTTTTCCGCAAACAAGATTTTCATTTTAACAAAAGTTGATTTTACCAGTTTCCGGAAGAGGCGGCGATCTTTACGTGCATTCAAATACCACTGATAAATTTTTTCCCTGTTACCTGCAAACAGATCAGAACTTTCTGCATGAATCAGATATTGCCGCAAACCCTCTTGTTCCACAAAAACCGCAAACGATTCATTGAAGGCAGTGTCATTATTAACATAAACAATTTGGTGGGCCATTTCATGGATCAGAGTCGCAATCAATTCCGCATCACGCTGGAGCAGAAAAGTGTTGAGAACCGGGTCTGAAAAATAATCCGGCAGCCAGGGCTTGTTGAGCCAACCGAGCGTAGAGTACGCGGTAACGGGTCCCACTGAAACATCGAGTTCCTGCTGTTTCATTTCTGCGGCTAATGCCACGGCATCCGCTTCATCAAAATACCCGCGGTATTCCTGACAGCCCACAAACCAGTAACACCATTGCTTTGCTTTCAATTCAAGAGGTGGTGCTGCAGTAACGACCATTGTTACATAAGGACGTCTGAGATCAACATAAGCCGTGTAAGCTTCATTTTCCGGAAGACTCATTTGTTCAATTGCGAATGTCCTGACACTTTCAACCAGTTTCAGTTTTCGTTTTAATCCCGGAGATGTCTCAGGCGAATCAAGTATTTCCTGAATGTTCTGCTTTCGGTTCAGCAAATCGAGGTGTCCGGACGCAGCCTGCCAGTAAAAACCGAGGTCTGAACAGCCGCTAAAGAAAAAAACGATTCCAAGAGTTAAGAATAAAATTTTCTCAGCACGCACAGTCAATTATATTCAGAAGGAAAATTAGTTCAGAAATTGTAAAAAATTTTCTGCAGGTTTTATAATTCCAGCACGCTTGGACAGCATCTTATCATTTGCGTCAAGAATCACATACAAGGGAAGGGCAACAGTATTAAATCTGCTGATTTGCATTTGTTGATTTTCGGCTGCTTTTTCACCACCATCAGTATAAAGCTGAACCAGCACAAATTTCTGCTGAAAACTGGCCATCACATCCGGATGAGAAAAAATGTTTTTTTCCATCCAGCGACAGTTAACGCATGTGTAACCAGTAAAGTCAATAAATACCCGTTTGTTTTCCACCTTTGCCTGTACAAGAGCCTGAGACAAATCATTCTGCCAGGGCAAAGTATGAGCCACATTTTTTCCTGAATTTACAGTATTTGCTGTATACCCTGGCCTCGTTACTGAAAATGTTTGCAGTACCGGTGGGAGGTAGGTATCTACCCACGGATTTAGCGGCACACCAACCAATCCCCGCACAAGATAAATTCCCAACATGGCAAAAAGGAAAGCGGTGGCAAATCCGGTACCGCCCGTTATTTCAACACGAACATCATGTATTTTTACAGCACCTAACAAAAACAATGCTCCAATTACGCAAAGTACAACCCACGCCGCCAAAACAAAATCTCTATCAATCACACCCAGTTGCCAAACTAAATCGGAGTTACTGAAAAATTTGAAAGCCGCTGCCAATTCAAGCAAACCCAGAATGATTTTCAGGTGCAGCATCCAGTTTCCTGATTTGGATTGCATCGACTGGATAAGACGCGGAAAAATTCCGAGCAAGAAAAAAGGGAACGCAAAAATAGTTGAAAAAACTAACATTCCCACAATGGGCCAAAACCACATTCCCTGAGAAGCGGCAATCAACATGGTTCCAACAAATTGTACGGTACAAGTGAAAGATGTCAGCGTGAAGGCCAGCCCCATTGCCAACACACCGACCGTTCCACTCAAATGTCTGGACCATCGATCCGCAATATGTCCCAATCCTCCCGGCGCATTCAACTGAATAAATCCCATCATACTGAAGGCAAAAAGAGTGAACATTGCACCAATCGCCAAATTAACCCAGCCATTTGTGGCAAACTGCACTGCACCCGCAGCCCCCAAAACCATTGAAAGCAACATGCCTGTAACAGTGTAGGTTCCCACAATTCCTGCGCCAAAAATGGCGGCCAGTCGTAATGTTTCTCTGGGGTTCGACTCGCCTTGTTTAGTGAAAAAAGCGACTGTGACCGGAATCATCGGAAAGACACATGGTGTCAGCAAAGCCAATAATCCCGCAATGACCGCCAAACCGATAAAACTCCAAAAACCATCCTTGAGCGCGTCTTCAATTTCAGAATTTTCTTCCGGCGGATTATCCACCGCAAACTGTGGAATTTGGAATTCAGCACGGACAATTCCTGTACCAAGCGGAATTTTGAGGGAAAACTGATCTGTTCTGGGAGGTAGACAAACACGGTCGCTACATGCTTGATAACTTAGTTTTCCACTTTTGTTCAAAACAGTCCCGCCAGTCAGATTTTCCGGAATCTGTATGTTTTGGAAAAATGTGACTTTCTCTTCATGATAGCTCAGTACCATATCCAGAACTGGATCCGGAGCAGTGATCGGATTGCTTTCGTAAACGGGACCTATCAGAATCAACGACTCATCTTCGAGAGTCAATGTAGTGGGAATGGGGGCGAAATCACCTTCGCCCGGAATCACGGAAAAAACGTGCCAGCCTTGATGAATTTGCAAATCCATAATAACACGGGCATGCTCTCCCGGACGAGGTTTCTCGGGTTCGAGCCTCACCTGAAAAGAAACAACGTTTTCCGGAATTTCAAAGTCATCCTCAAACTGAGCACTTGCTGCGGTTGGCAGCCATGAGGTGATCAGCAAAATCAAAAAAAAAATCTGACCCAGCAAAAGCATTGTTTTGCCTGAAATTGATTTTGCATTTTGAAAGAAGGGCATGATTTGTGGTTTTATGGGGTTGGCTGCAAATGCGAAGATGAGGCAAGAAAAAACAGTCCGGAAAATTCGTTAAAAACTTTTGCTAATTTTTTTGCGCAGTTGCTTCAAGAAAGCATAAGCGCCGCTTAGTCGTCATTTCCTACAAGAATCGGCTCCATGCGCATTGCAGGGCTGCCATTCCTTACCCAAAGGCGTACCCGTTCAACAGTCACACCGTTTGGCTTTGTAATACTGGAAAGTTCTTCCGCATAAATAATATCTTCCGACCTGAATTCTAAAACGTCACCCCGAGATTCCAGCGGACTCGACAGCAACAGAAGCATTTTCGGATTGTAGTGTGGACGGAGGGCACCGCAAAAAGGAGTTGATTCCTGCTCCAAAGTTTTGGAACGTCCACTCCGCTTTTGTATTTCGTAATACTTTCCTTCTTCAAGTAGTTTTACATAACTCATTTTGACCACTAAGGATGTTTACAAATTTTCCGGACGCAATTGGCGTAAAACTTTTCCGGCCTGCCACATTTCCTGATTACTGACTTCCTCCAGCTCTTTTTCCAGTTTTTCGCGGTAATCCGCTTGAGAGTTGGAATCAATGGAAACTTTTGCTTCGGTTCCATCGAGCACACTTTGGTAGCACCTTTCAATCACGGGTTTTATTGCATCACGAAATCGCGGTGCCCAATCGAGCGCGCCGCGTTGCGCAGTAGTCGAGCAGTTGGCATACATCCAGTCCATGCCTTTTTCCGCGACCAAAGGATAAAGACTTTGCAGTGCTTCTTCAATTGTTTCATTGTAAGCTTCTGAAGGCGAATGTCCATGTTCGCGCAAAACTTCGTACTGTGCGAGAAACGCTCCTTGAAGCAGTCCCATCAAAACACAACGTTCGCCGGTGAGATCACTGTGAACTTCTTTCTTAAAGGTAGTTTCAAAAAGATGTCCGGAACCAATTGCGAAGGCTGTTGAAATGCAACGTTCTCTGGCACGGCCAGTATAATCCTGATGAATTGCGAATGAAGCGTTAATTCCACGTCCTGCTTGAAAATGTGTCCGCACAGTCAGTCCACTGCCTTTTGGAGCAACAAGGATTACATCAACATTTTCGGGTGGAATAATGCTCGTATCCGTGTGAAACACGATGCCGAAACCATGTGAAAAATAGAGGGCGTCACCATCATTTAAACTTGCTTTAACCATCGGCCATGCAGAAATCTGTCCGGCGTCTGAAAGTAGATATTGCAGAATGGTTCCGCGCTGTGCGGCTTCTTCTGTTTCAAAAAGCGTTTCGCCTTCAACCCAACCATCTGCCAGAGCTTTGTCCCAGCTCCGACCTCTTCGGAGTCCCAAAACAACCTTGAAACCTTGATCGCGCATGTTCAATCCCTGCCCTCTGCCTTGCGGTCCATAACCCAAAATTGCTGTGACTTCATTTCCAAGAATGTTTTTGCATTCTTCAATCGGATAATCCGAGCGCTCGACAATGGTTTCCTTAATTCCGTTAATTTCTATGTCCTTCATTCTCTCTCCCTTGTGAGTATTTTTTTGTTTTTCAAACAATTTGCTTCTATAAATTCTCACTTACACTATGCTGAATTACGCCCTAAATGTCAATTCAATCAGCTATTTTGCGGGCAAAACAATCTGCAATATGAGACTTGTTACGGCTGTTTATTTTATTTCAGCAGAGAATGTCGGCAGGGAAACCAGCGAGACTTCTGATTCATTTGCAGAAGTATTTATTGCACTATAATTTTTTGACTCGTCTGTCAGTTCTGTAAGTCTGCGCAGAATTTCTTCACCTGTTGCTGGTAAATTTAGTCGTGGTATCACGTCATTTCTTACACATGATAAAGCATGCTTGACCGCAATCCAGACTGACAAGCAAAGCATCAGCGGCGGCTCACCTACCGCCTTGCTGCGTCGGACGTTGATTTTGTGCTGCGGATTTTCGATTGTGTCTACATTGAAAATGTCCGGAAGATCCTGAATATTCGGGATTTTGTAGGTTGTCGGCGAATAGGACAAAAGCACACCTTTATCCGAATAGCGCAAATCTTCGTTTGTGACCCAACCTACTCCTTGAATGAAACCTCCAATAATTTGCCCTTTGTCAATTCCGGGATTTATTGATTCACCGATGTCCAGCAGCAAATCCGAACGCTCAAGTTTGAGATGTCCCGTAAAACGGTCAATCAGCACTTCGGAAACTGCGGCGCCGGTTGTGTAATAAAAAAATGGTTCGCCTTTCTCTGTTTCACGATCGAAACTGATTTCAGGAGTCGCGTAAAAACCTCTCTCGCCTAAACTGATCCTTTCCATAAACGCCAGTTTTACCAGTTCCCGAAAAGTAATTTTATTTTCCGGAAAGCGAGCCTTACACCGATCATCATAAATTGTTCCGTTTTCAAAAATAATATGTTGCGGAGATGGATCAAAATCGCTATCAGGAGACAACAAATAACGACTCGCAAACTCCTTCAAATTCTTGCTAATTTTCCTGCATGCGTTTAGCGCAGCCAAGCCGTTCAAGTCGGTTCCGGCGGAAGCGGCCGTCGGTGGAGTATTGTTGTTTTTCTCAGTGGAGGTAATCATCATCCGCACATCTTCATAGGAAATTGCGAATTCATCTGCCACAAGCTGCCTGATTTTGGTGTTCAGTCCCTGCCCCATTTCCGTGCCGCCGGTCGAAACCTGTACCGTCCCGTCTCTGTAAACATTCACCAGTGCATTCCCCTGATTGAGAAATTTGGTGGTAAAGGAAATTCCAAATTTCATCGGTGTTAAAGCAAGTCCACGGAGATGAGTGGTTGACTGCCGGTTAAACTCTTCGACCTCTTTCAAACGCTGACGATATTCCGAAGTTTCGGCAAGTTGATCCATGATTTCCGGAAGAAGATGATTCCGCACAACCTGTCCGTATGGAGTGATATTGCGGTCAGCATGAGCATAACAATTGAGTCGCCGAATCTCCAAAGCGTCTTTTTTCAAAACAATAGCGATTTCCTGAATCACGTTTTCGATATTCGCCATTCCCTGCGGACCTCCGAATCCACGAAATGCGGTATTAGGCGGAAAGTTTGTTTTACAAATAGTTCCTTTAAATATCAGGTTCGGAATGAAATAGGCGTTATCCGCATGGAATAATGTGCGCTCCAGGATTGCGGTTGACAAGTCGGCAAAAGCACCGCCGTTGGAATAAATTTCTAAGCTCAAACCGGTAATTTTTCCTTCTGCGGTGAATGCGGCTTTATAATGAATTTTGTACGGATGCCTTTTTCCGGTGGAACTCATATCGTCGTCTTTGGTATATGCAACCCGCGCCGGACGTTTCGTTTTTGCCGCAACCAATGCCGCCATGACTGCCGGAATCACGGCCTGTGTTTCCTTCCCGCCAAACGCTCCTCCCATGCGTTTGCAAACACTAACCACTTCGTGAAATCCCAACCCTAAAGCCTCGGCGACAACTTCCTGAATTTCCGTTGGATTCTGACTTGAAGAATGAATATGAATCTCGCCGTGCTCTCCCGGCCACGCGACTGCGGCTTGTGATTCAAGGTAGAATTGTTCCTGTCCGTTGCAGACAAAAGTTCCTTGCAAAGTGTGTTCTGCTGTGCTCCAGGCTTTTTCACAATCACCTTGTTTAAACTCACGTGGAACGCCTAAGAACTGTTTTGCCGTAAGTGCTTCGTCGATGGTGAAAACCGGAGTTAATTCTTCAATTTCGAGACGCAGCTTTTTTTTGGCATGGCGAATCGCTTTTCTGGACTCTCCCGCGATAATCGCGATCGGCTGTCCTACATATTCAACTATATCTTCCGCCAAAAAGCGTTCATCCTGAATAACCGGTCCATAAAGATTATGTCCGGGAATATCCGCATACGTAAAAACTCCCGCAATACCATCCAGTTGAGCAAGTTCTTCGGAATTCAAACTTTTAATTTTTCCGTGCGCGACTGGACTTGCGATAAAATCGACGATCAATTCGTTTTTTGCGAACGGTAAATCATCTACAAACAAAGCCTCTCCTGTCACATGTCCAATCGCAGAATCATGCGGAACTTGTTTTCCAACTACTTTCATGCTGTCACTTTTTTTGCCTGCAGGACTTTCAAAAAAATCACGGTTCGGTTCATTACTTTCGGACGGAAAATCATCCACAGACAAATCTTCAACGCTTACACTGTCTCCCGCTGAATCATACGAAACCTGTTTTCCATTCACTTTCATGCTGCCTCTTTATTGTCCTGGTTGTCACAACAATCATGAAAAAACTTCAGCATAATGTTCTCCGCCAATTGAAACCGATAATCCGCAGAAGAGCGAACATCTGAAATTGGGCTGATTTCCTCACGAGCCAATTTTCCTGCATCTTGGAAAATTGCTGACACCAGCGGTTTGCCCCGCAAAAATTCCTCTGTCTCTGGTAAACGCAGAACAACAGGGCCAACTCCGCCAAAAGCCAGACGCGCATTTTGGATTTTTCCTTTTTTCAACTTCAGCCAAATTCCGGCGGTAAAAGTCGAAATATCCAAGTCTTTACGTTTTGAAACTTTATAGAGTTTCAGCACATCATCCGTTTCCGGCAGATTCCAGCGAATTCTTGTGATTAATTCATCCGCTTTCATTTCAGTTTTTTTATAACCGTGATAAAACTGATTGATCCGGACCCAGCGTTTTCCTAGCGTTCCATCCTGCTGTGATCTGCTCAATTCTATTTCGGCGTCAATTACATAGAGGAAGGGGAGGGCGTCCGCAATCGGCGAGGCGTTTGCGATATTACCTGCCAATGTTGCGGCGTTCTTGATTTGTCGTGAGGCAAAAATTGAAATTATTTCGGCAAGCTGAGGAAGGTGTTGTTGACAATATTCTCCGAGTTTTGTCCAAGTCACACCGGCCCCAACTATTACGGTTTTATTTTCAATCTCAAGAATTTCCAAGCCAGTCAAATGCGTCAGACTCATTATGCAATTTGGTTCAAGACGCTCCTTGTTCAGTTGTACCGAAATATCGGTTCCGCCTGCGACTATTGTTACATGCTGATTTTTTTGTTTAAATTCAAGTGCTTCGTTCAAAGTAGTCGGAACATAAAACTGAATTTTTTGTACGCTGCCGTTCCATTTTTCCTCAAACTCACATGAAACAGCTTGTGCAACATGTTCCGTAAAATCCGCCAGCATTGCTTCCTCCTCGAAACGCTTTGAAGGTTTCGGAATGCCTTTTTGATTCAGAGACAAGCCCGCATCGATAATTTGTTCGTAGCCTGTGCAGCGACACAAATTTCCGGTTAAGCCGTCCTGTAATGAATCCCGTGTCAGGTTTTCCTGTGTTTCAAGCATCGCGGCCAGCGCCATCACAAATCCCGGTGTACAATATCCGCATTGCGATCCGAAAGCGTCAACCATCGCTTTTTGTACAGGATGTATTTTTTCTGCCCCGCCCTTCAAGCCTTCGACTGTGATGACATGAGCGCAATCCAGTTGATACAGATATTGAATACAGCTGTCAATTCCTTCGTAACGTAATTCAGAGTTCCGGACACGTCCAATGAGCACGGTACAGGAACCGCAGTCGCCCTCCGCGCAAACTACTTTGGTGCCGACCAAACCCAAATCAAGACGTAAAAATTCCGAAAGTGCTTGAAAACCACGCTCCCCGGAAATTTGGTGGCGTATGCCATTTACATAAAATAAAAGGTAATTACGCATTTTCTTTTTTCCTTACCAAGTTTTCCGTTTCATTTTTTTTCATTCCCGTCATCATCTGTCCAATCAGACTAACCGAGGCTTCTTCTTTTGAAATTATGCCGACAATGCGTCCGTCAAAAATCACGGCAATCCGATCCGCAACTATCAGCAATTCGTCTAAATCTTCCGAAATCCAAAGCACCGCCAAGCCACAATCGCGTGCCTGACAAATTTGATCTCGGATGAAACTGGTTGCATGAATATCCAATCCACGAGTCGGCTGCGAAGCCAAAAGCAAACTCAGTGGACGCGAAATTTCGCGTGCAAGAATTACTTTCTGCATGTTTCCGCCGGAAAGCAGTCCAACCTGAGATTTTGCTGAAGGCGCACGGATATCAAACTCCTCCATTTTTTTTTGGCCGTAGTCGAAAATATTTGCCTGCTTTAGTAACTGATGGGAACAAAATTCTGCATTGCGAAAATCACGCAGCAGGAAATTATCTGCAATTGACATTCCGGAAGAAACTCCGTACTTCTTGCGATCCTCCGGAATATAGCCGACTCCAAGTTCAATCATTTTGTTCACAGTAGGTTTTTCCAGCATCACATCATCAAACTGAAACGTGCCTTGAGTCGCAGGGCGTAAACCGCTCAAAACATCAGTCAATTCCGGTTGACCATTTCCGGAAACTCCGGCCATTCCTAAAATTTCTCCGGAGCGTATTTCCAGCGAAATTCCCTTTAAAGCCGGATGTCCCAAATCATTTGACGCATGAATTCCTTTTAGGGCAACTGTCAACTTTCCGGATTTTTGCTTCTTATTTTGCGAATCCGTACTGATTTCAACTTTTTCTACAATTACTGTTTTCCGCAGAAATTCTGCAACCTTTAATGAGTCCTTTGCTTTCAAATTTCCAATCATCAAATCTGCTAAGACTTGCGGATTTGTTTCATCTTTCATCAATGTTGCCATCACCTTTCCGCGACTCAAAACGGTAATTCGATGCGAGAGCGCCATCACTTCTTTCATTTTATGCGTGATAAAAATAATGGAATGTTTTTCATTCGTCATGCGCTGCATGATTTCATACAAGGCTTCCGATTCTTTCGGCGTCAAAACTGCGGTTGGTTCATCCAGAATCAAAATCCGCGCGCCTCTAAATAAAACCTTTACAATTTCAACACGTTGCTGCTCGCCTACTGAAAGTTGCTGAATTTTCTTTTCCGGATCAACAAACAAATCATAGCGCTCACTGATTTCGCGGATTTGCTGATGGACGTCTTTCAAATTAAGTCCCGCTATTCCAGGTTGACCGAGGATGATATTTTCTGCAACAGTATGGTTCTTGACCAGCATAAAGTGCTGAAAAACCATACCGATACTTTTCTCAATCGCCTGCCGAGGATTTGTGAAATTAACCCGCTCGCCGAAGACTCGCATCTCACCGGAATCAGCGGGAAAGAGACCGGCAATCATGTTCATCAAAGTTGATTTTCCAGCTCCATTTTCGCCCAGAATTGTGTGAATCTCTCCCTCGCGCAACTCAAAATCAACAGAATCATTTGCGACAATGCCAGGAAATACTTTAGTAATTCCTCTCAATTCCAAAGACAATTGCGGATGGTTTTGCGGATTTTCCATTTCAGTTGAGTTCATTATGTGCGTTCAAAGGGGCGGTAATACCCGTACTTTTTTGGATTCCGAGATGCGAATAAGTTTTCTGTATATGCGTAATCCTAGCCTTTTACTTGAGTAAACGGCAAGTTTTTTTGAGATTAAAGATTGAAATTTAGGAAGGGTTTGATAGAGGTGCGTAATTAAATTCGTCCGCAGCATTTGAGCAGAATAATACTTTCCGCCTATCCGCCGTTTTGGATTAAACCCAGCACCGTTCTTGGAACTTGATTAGCCTGGGCGATCATTGCAGTGCTTGCCTCCAGCATGATTTGATCTTTGGTGAGATTCGACATTTCTGCCGCCATATCAGAATCCCGAAGAGTCGATTCCGCCTGGGTGATATTTTCTTCAGCGATTTTCAAGCTGATGAGGTTGCTCTCGAGCGTATTTTTTTGGAATGACCCCAATTCGCCGCGGTAGACAGAGATTTGATCAATTACCTGTCCAACAATTGTTGCCGCATCTTTTGCGCCTTGTATCGTTTTTACATCAATATCAGCAAGACTTTGGAATCCGCTTTTGTTTTTAATTCCGTTACCCATGAGACTGGTACGGACATTTGCAAATGAGAATGCAGTGTTTGATTGTTTATCAACTCCTACCTGAAATTCTTTTGAGAGTTGAGAAACATGAACATAACCTTCAATTTTTGGATTATTTGGTCCACCGACAATGTCTTCGTTTTTTTGTGCAACCAACTTGGTACCGATCTTCACACCTGCATCATCTAAAACAGGTACTTCGTTGAAACCTAATTCTTTATCATATTTGATTGTAATTCCCGCGGCTTCCATGCCATTCAATGTTGTCAACAACTGTCCCTCGCCCAAAGCTATTTCGCCGTTGATTGTACCTTCTACATTTTTTCCACGTTCCGCCGTTTGTGCAATATTCGCTTCTGCGGAAAGTATTCCCGCAACCGAACTTGTCACAGAAAACGAACTTGAGTCTCCAAAATCAGTATGCTGGACATACAATTTATTGTCCGGAGTCTCCATGACCTGAAGATTTAAACCGTTTTCCGTAATTTCCTGATTTAAAGAATAAACGACTAATCCGCGAATTTCCGTGGACATTTCTGCTGCGGGAAATCGTACTGGATCCTGATCAACATTCTGAAGCATTTGTTCAATGTCACGTCCCAACTGACCATCACCGGTATTCACAGAAATGCTTCTTCCACCTTCATTCAGCAAAATTTGCAGGCCGTTCCGGATGTTCTTGACATCAATTGCAACTGTCCCACTTTTTCGGGCCCGTGTTGCAATTTGCTGAATATCAATTTTCCAGCCTTGTTCAGGAGTTGCAGATGTCGTTGCTTCCGCAGAGACAAAGCGTAGGAATTCGCCCACAGTCGTACCATTTGCACCCATGCTGCCGTCAAGCAATCTCTTTCCGCCAAATTCAGTATTTTGCGAAATGCGATCAATTGTACTCAACAGATTCTCGATTTCTGTTTGATCGGCAGTTAACATAGCTGAACTGTTAGTTGCTTCGTTCAATGCATGTATGGTCAATTGTTTGATTTTAATCAGCAGGTCGCTGACTTCATTTAAGGCACCCTCCGCAGTTTGCAACAATGAAACAGAAGATGAAACATTGTTGTAAACCTGCTTGAGACCCGCAATATTACCGCGCAATCTTTCTGAGGCAATCAGTGAGGCAGGACCATCGGCACCTGTATTTATCTTGACGCCGGAACTAAGACGCGCAATTCCGCCTTTCACCTTGTTGAAGTGATTGGAGGCATGTCTCAATGTATTTAAGGCTGCTGTGTTTTGTCTTATTTTCATTGCCGTCTAAAAAACCTGGTTTATTCAAAGCACACTTTGTGTGGTGCTTACAACAGATTTCTCCGAATTTTATCCAGTGAAATCCCTCGTGTTTTAAATCGGCAATTTTCGAAAAAACTTTAATCTTATTTCAAATATTTAGTACGTTTCATATTTTTCCAAGACCGAGTAAAAATATTTCCACACTTTCGGAGCGCGAACTTTTCGGTTTACATAACTTGACCTGAGCAAATGAGTTGCTGAATTCACGGCGTAATTGCTCAAGTGGCGCCCCTTGAAATGCTTTCACCAGCAGAGATCCCTGAGGCCGTAATAATTCGTCTGCCAGCAACAGAACCTGCTGGTTCAGCGCATCAGAACGCTGAGCATCAGTCCCGCGAATTCCGGTAGTTTTTGGCGCCATATCACTCAGGATCACATCAACCATTCCTCCGTTCATTTCTAAATCTTTTGCACAAAGATCAAAAATATCTGCCTCCAAAACTCTCACATTTTTCGGTAGAGAAAGATTTACCGTCTGCAAGTCCACCCCCAGCACTTGCCCCTTTTCGCCCACTTTTCTGCTGGCGTATTGTAACCATGAACCTGGGCTGCAACCTAAGTCCAGCACCAAATTTCCATTGCGGAGAAGGCGTTGTTTTTTATCAATCTCTTCCAGTTTATAGGCAGAACGGGCAACATAGCCTTCGCGCTTTGCCTTGTGAAAATAGTGATCTTTAATTTTTTTCAAAGTAAACCTTGATCAGCAAAACTTGTATAACTTTCGCTTCCGACAATAACATGATCCAGCACCGGAATTCCGACCAGTTTACCAACCTCAACCAGCCGTTCCGTAATCCGTAAATCCTCCTGTGAAGGCTCCGGATCACCTGATGGATGGTTATGGATACAAATCAGCGCTGCCGCGCGATGCTCTATGGCCGAGGCAAAAACCTCTCTGGGATGTACCAGACTTTTATTAAGAATTCCTTTGGTGACATCTTCCTCTGCTAAATAGCGGTGTTTGTTGTCCAATAAAACAATGATAAACTGCTCCTGTTTTTGTCGTGACAACTGTTGATGAAAATGATTAAAAATGTCACGGCTGGAACTAAATTGATCCTGCGGTTTCAGTTTTTCAATCCCGTAGTTTCTGCAAAGTTCCCGCAGGGCCTCCATGCGTAATACCAGTTTTGAACTAAGCGGCTGCCGTTTTTCCAAATTCCGCAAACGTTCACGATTCCAGTCCTTGAGCGGCGCTTCCAGGTTAAGTGAAGCCTGAAGCGCTTTTGCTTCTTCCGGATTTGAAGTCAACAGCCAACGCATCAATTCCGGAATATCTTCTGCTGATATTTGACTCCTCTGTATTTTTTCTTCAATCTTCACATTTGCGGAATTACCGTCATTTGAGTACCAATGACATGCTGTGCTTAGTCCACAATTTTCACAGTCTGGCAACTCACCGCAAATTCCCGCTAAACCGGCGTGTCTCCCATCTCCGGAAAATGCTGCGGCCATCCGGTCTGCTTCAAATGCAGTAGCAAAGACGGTTTGTTCTGCACAAATATCAATCCATTTTTCAGGATGTGTTTCAGAATAATTTTCAGCATCAGCCAAGGTTCCATGTGTAAATCGCCGCCATGCGCGAAATCCGCTTTGACTATGTGGTACAGTAACTCCTTCCTGCCAGAGCCACTTGAGGGCATTCCATGGTTTATTATCAGGAAATATTTTCCACCACAAAGTTAGTATTTCGTTTGTTTTCAGTTGCAGCGAATTAAGGTTCGTTTTTTTAACAATTTCCATTATTTGCATCACAACATCTTCCAGTTGCTTCCGTTGAAGATCATTCAATCCCTGACATTTCTCCAGCATACGCAGTGCCTCATCTCGACGGCAATAATGCGGATCCAGTAAATTTATTCCTTCGTAGAGCGGCTGCAAACCCGCAAATTTGCTCAAATCTTCACTCACCTCAAACAAAGGCAGAATACGCTCCAGTAAATTCTCAACAAGTTTTTTCCGGTTCAGCAGATTAACTTTAGTCGGGTTAAGCTGCGCCGCTGTCCACGGGTCTTGCTTCAGGCAAGTTCCTAGTTTTTTTGCTAATGTCTGAAAAAAATCTAAATGCTTTGACATCATTACCCTGTGCCGTGGTGTAGGAAAAATGTTTTTGCTGAACGCAAGCTTACATTTTAAGAAAATGTATTGTAATTCTTAGGTATTTAAGACAGAATGCTCTGAAGAAACAAGAAAACCTGCTTGAAGCTTTTAAGGCTCTTATTGCCTTTAGACTATCATGTTTCAGGCTAATTTCTATTTATTTTTTGGTTAAGCTCATTCTGTATGTCCAGCAAGTGAGATTATATGTTTTTTAACTTTATATATAATTGATATAATTATTAAATACATTTTTATACGAATTATTTTAAGGATCTCATGTTAGACAAAATTGGAACCCTTCTGGGAATGTTGATCGGAATATCGTTGGTGATTTTCGGTATCATTTGGCCGGATCACCTTTCGAATTATTACATGTACCAGTTTAGGGAATTTGAGATGACGCTGGATGCATTAAAAGCAACTCAAGCATCTATCGATGAAATACGGGCTTTGAAAGCAAATTTTGCAGAATTTCAAGGTTCATGGCTCGGCTCTATTTCGCGCTTTGTTGATTTGAAATCTCTGCTGATTGTACTGGGCGGATCCTATGCGGCGACTTTAATTGCCTTTCGTTTTGGCGATGCGATGCGCGCAATTGTCTTCATCGCCAAGGCCTTTTTAACAGGAAAAGCAGACAAGGACTTTCTGGATGTTTATCACACCATAATTGGCCTCTGTGAAAAACGTGCCAATAAAGAATTAATTACTGATGAGGAAATCAGCGTAGTAAAAAACAAGGAACTGCAAACCTGGCTGCAGGATTTTATTGCAGTCGATTTGGTGACAGAAGAAATGATTGAGGAAATTGTACGTTCTGAAATTGAGATGTACAACTATCGTTCGTTTGAAGAAATAGACATGCTGGAATTTATGGGGCGTGCCGCACCTGCTTTTGGGATGATTGGTACAGTTGTCGGACTGATTATGATGCTGGGCAGTGTTGGCGGAGAAGGCGGCGCAGACATAGCCGGATTGATGGGAGGCATGGCAGTTGCGATGATTACTACTCTTTATGGTGTTCTGCTTTCGCAGTTGATTTTTTTGCCAATCGCATCCAAACGTTTTCAACTCAAGGAGTCTCAGGTACTTTTGATGGAAATGATTCGGGAAGGGCTGCTCTACCTGAAACGCAGGGAACTGCCTGAAACTGCTGCCAAAGATTTAATAATTTATCTTCCTCCCAAGCTGCGTAAGAAAGTAATGCTGGAGGAACAGGCCGCAATGGGTCAGGAATTGGGGTTGTAAAATGAGTCGAAGTGGCGGTTCTGAAGGCGGGTGGATTACGACTTTTGCGGATTTAATGACCTTGTTATTCTGCTTTTTCGTTTTACTGAACGCACTTTCAACACAACCTAAAAATTGCGGAGGCCTGGAACAGTTTCTTAAGAATAACAATGCCCAGTTCAGTAAGTATGAACTTCGCTCAACTAAACTCAGCTGCATTGTTTCTTTACCGCAAGATTTCCTTTTTCGTTCCGGTGACGCTGTTCTCAAAAAAGGAGCCTACGAAGCCCTCTCTCCACTTTTTTTTCAAATTCTTAAAATTCCGGAACATAAATCAGATTTGCTGACCGTGGAAGGTCACACGGACAATGTACCAATGCGCAGCAAAAAGTTTCCTAGTAACTGGGAACTGAGTTCTGCGCGGGCTACCATGATTGCAGGCATGCTCATAAACCGCATTAAATATCCGGAAAACTCAATCTCAATTGTCGGCTACGCTGATACACGTCCCAAAACCGGTTACACTAATGCTGTTGGCGTACCCCTCGTTGGCAGTGCCCTCAAAAAAGCCCGTAAAATAAACCGGCGCGTCGAAATCGTCCTCACTACTCCACCAAAATCTATTGAACAAGCAACTCTTCTTTTTGGCGAAGAGAATTAATCCGTACTCCCTTCAAAAGCGAATAAGTCCTGTACCGGCAGTTGCAACACTTCGGACAAACGACCCAGAGTTTCAAAAGAAGGTGCGTGAATGCCGCGCTCCATGAATGACACCATCTCCACGGACAAATCCAACCTCTCCGCTAACTGCTCTTGAGTAAGTCCACGGTATTTCCTCAACTGTTTTAATCGGTTTCCAAATTTCTTGCGCAACTCCATGTTGCACATAATAACGTAGTATCATTTCGTCTAACACGTAGTCATACTGCGTTTTATGCTTGACATGGTGAAATGAAGTGTTATTATTCGGATTAAAGACCATTTCCAAGTGTTAGAGATGTCTTACTAATGCTAGGAGATACATTAGAAATGGAGAACTTTTAAAACCACCTAGACTATTGAAACCTATTAATTAGCAGATTATGATAAATAAGAAGCAATCATTATTTTTTATGTTATTGTTGAGCTTTATAATTTCTTGCGCGCAATCAAAACAAAGTAATACATCTACAAGTAAAGAAGATACTGCTGCGGAAAAGGAGGTTGTAGTATCAGCTGTGTATTATGTATCAGGGTTAAGCCAAGAACAAACGATGAAATCTACGGGAGCAAAAACGACTTATTTTTGGTCGGTGTCTGGTTATCTCTACCAAACTTGGAAATGGGAGGGTAGCGGAAAATCAAATGTAGTCAAATGGGGGTCCGCTACATTTTCCATTTCCTACCCTTACAGTTTCTCTTTTTCAATTAATTGCTCAGACAATCAAATAAGTGAGGTGACTTTAAGTTCAACGGGTAAGGTTCTAAATTCAGAAATACTGGATAGTGGTTGTGGTTCAGTAGCAACTGAATTAACAGTCGTAAGTAATCAAATTTTTATTATCACTAATGGTTTTAAACAAGTAACTACAACCACAAGTACTAACGCTGACCTTATAACAACTTATACTTTTCAGAAATCGTCTGTTTATAATAAAGACAAATAGAACATCCATAATAACAAATGCAAGATTTTTCGCTTCGCTCGAGATGACACAGTTTTATGACTTTTCGCTACGGCATCATTGTTGGAAAACTTCAAAATATACTACCACCTGATGCAGCTTGCGGCCAAGGTAGAACAATCTTTTCTGAACGTTCAGAATATACCCGAGTAAAGCAAATCATTCTGAACGTTCAGAATGTCAGGCATAACCGCCCCATTTCCGTTATGCTCAAGCAGTCGTCTTTTTTCCGGATCAGTTTTTGACGTGAGCTCATTTCGTGCAGGAGGCGATCAATGGAGATTTCAGCAAATTTTTCATGTTTCAAATCGTTTGAAAGAACTTCAGACTGAAGATGAAACTATCACCGAATTCTTGGAAAAATCAAAATATGACAGTCTCGTAAAAATGGTAGTTGCCCTATACTCTCCGTTCTTGTAAGTGGAGTTAGGAGTTTGTTGTCTCCAATACGGCTTCGGGATGTAAATCTGCGATTTGTAATAATACTCTGGCTGGTCCTTCCGGTTTTCGGCGACCTTGTTCCCAATTGCGTAAAGTGGAAACGCTAATTCCCAACATTTGAGCAAATTTGTTTTGGGTCAACTCAAAGCGACTACGTAGTTGAGACACATTAATTTCGTTCACATAAAAGCGCCGACTTGCGGTTCGTTCGCCTTTGAGAATGTCTTTACCTTGCCGAACACTTTCAAGTAATTCATTGAACATTTCTGCATCCATGTTATAGCTCCATCAGTGATTTTAATTTTTTCATTTGTTCAAAAGTAAGATTTTCTTTTTTCGCTTTAGGGTAAGCATAAAGCATCAAAATAATATTCCTTGCAACGTGCCAGAAATATATAATGCGGAGGCCTCCTCGTTTGCCTGTACCAGTAACAGCCCAACGATATTTACGCAAACCTCCACTTCCCCGAATAAGTTTCCCCGCCTCAGGTTTATTGGCCAGTTCCTGCTGTAATTTTTGATAATCTTCATCCGTCAGCAATGGCTGAATTATTTTCGTGAAGATTGGAGTTTCGACAAATTCCATAACACCATTGTAAGACCAAATTTATTATAAGTCAATGGCGTATTTAGGGCTTCCTGAATAATAACTTTGATTTATATTATCAATGTGTTCTACCGAATACTGGTTAATATCTGCACATTAAAGTGATATTTTGTTTCAAAACCCTTGCACCGGACGTGCGGTGGCGCGATTTTTTGAAAGTTTGCCTCTGTTAAAAGTTCCAGGGTAGTTTTTAAGTTTTCCGTTTCTGTCACTTGGCCCCCGCCCACCGGTGAAATCTCCGTTATCAGGTTAACTCTTTGTGTAATTTCAGTAAATAAGAGATACCGAAACCATTCTTCCTGTCTGCATAATTATGAATCAGTGACTCATTGTGCATTCCCTCCGTCTTATCTTATTCTGAACGTTCAGAAAAATTCTGAGTAAAGCTAATCATGCTGAACGTTCAGAATAATTTAAGCAGATCCGCCCCATTTCCGTAATGCTCCAGCAGTCTCCTTCTTTCCGTATCAGTTTTTGACGTGAACTCATTTCGTGCAGCAGTCGCTCCAGGGAAATTGTGGCAAATTTTTCATGTTTTAAATCAATTGTTTTCTTTGCTCCATCTTTCAAACAGTGCAGAACCAATTGTTCTGCCTGCGCCATTGGATTTTTTTTATTTTTGAACGAAAGCAGTAAAAAGGGATATATTTTTCCCGCAAGAGTTTCCAGGCGTCCTGAAAGATCGGCTCTTCCCCGCAGATAAAGCGCCAGTTTGTCCTCTGTTCCGGAATTCCTCACAAAGACGGTAGCCGCGGGAAGTCCATTTTCTAAAACACGGAGCAGCAGCATTTTGGGTTCCTCCTGACGTTTCACAATTTCAACTTCCATTCCTCCCGGCCAGTTTAGATTAGTGAGCAACAATTTTTCCAATTCATCACGCAGCACCGTGCCTTCATCCAGCAAAGATTTATCAACATAATAAACCGGAAGGCTTTTTTGAAATCCGGAAGGAAAGGGATTTTTCAACCATGCAAAGAATTCTGAAGTATTTTTTTCTGGACGTAAAGCTTGAATTGCGGCCAGACTGTTCAAGGCGCATTTCAAGCTATTGCCGATAAACACCGGACGATTTGTGTTTCCGGAAAGCATTTTAGCTAAAGTAATCACGTGTCCGGATTCTTCGCTGCCGATCGCAAAATAATTATTCGGCTGCTGACATGCGTGGTCGTACGCGCTTTTTACTAGTACATTCCCCATGTTTTCGCGGACCCATTTTTCCAGAGACATGAAAATATGGGTTGCGGACAATGCGTCAAACTTGGAATTATTGACCATCAAATCAAGCTTTGTTCTCGCCTCGTCCAACAATCGACTGTATTCAGGAGTGGCTATTTTGTTTAGATAAAATTCCTGTTTTGTCTGCCAGTCATAAAAAAAGGCCTGCCACAAAATCCATTTATCGCCAACCGCGCATTGCATTGTTTCAAATCCAGCTTGCTGAACCGCGCGAACTGCTTCCAGATCACTTTCGACAGTGTTTACAAACAAAGGTAGCTGAGGCCAATTGTGGTTTTGCTGAAGAAACTTTGCCTGTAAAAAAGCCTGCACATCGCCGCCGAGTATAATAATCCCGTCTTGAAACGGATCATAACACAATAAAAAACAACGATCTCCGTCACCATCGAAAACAAAACCCAGTACGAGGTTTGAACATTTTAGTGGTTTTTCTTGCTGTACACGTCCTATTACCAAAATCCGCCGCAGTGTTTCATATTCAGAAAATAAACCATTTTCTATCTCATCTCCTTTAATAAATTCTACACCTTCAAGGTCGGCAACTCCGCATCGTAAGTTTATTCCTTGTGCAGGATCAGCATTGCTAATTACAAAATCGGCAACAGAGTTTTTCAGCAAATCCTGGATTATTGGAGAAAAAGCCCCATTTGCAGCATCAACAATTATTGTAGTTCCCACCAAGCAATCATCGCTCAGCCAATGATTATTTGGCTCCGCCATAAAATCTAAAAACAACTTCCGTGCAGCCTGGCGATCATTGCGCAGTTCTCCCAACAAAGGCGTAGTCCTCAGAACTTCATAATTTAAGCTGAGACATCTTCGAGTCAGGCGTTTGTCATCTTCCGGAAATAACTTCAAATTTGAATACCCCAAAAATATTTTAATCCCATTCTGGTCTGCAGGATTGTGCGAGGCCGTTAAGGCAAAACCACATGCAGCTCCAACGTGTAGTTGATAAAGTGAAATTGCGGGAGTCGGTAAAATATCAACAACCACCGCAGTCATTCCAGCTTTCCTGATTCCTCGCACGGCGGCAGCATTAAAACGACCACTTTTATCTCTAGGATCCCAACCTATAACTGCAAGATCAAATGCAGACGCAATACCGCTTTCCAGTAATTCCTGACAAAAGGCGTAAGTGTACAGTTCAAAAAATTCTTCAGTCAGTACACCTTCATTCAGTAATGCAGAAATCGGATCCATGCTGACGCTATCCTCTAAACGACAGACTGAGCCACGTATGCCATCCGTTCCTTGTATGCGTTCAATTGTCATTTCGTTGCGGGATAATATGGACTAAAAGCCGGTTAGACACATAACTTATTATAATTTGGTAGAAATAAGCAGGAATTTGTGGGAGGAAACGTTTCAGCCGACAGTTACAGATTTTGCCAAATTTCTGGGCTTATCAATATTGCGGCCTAAATCTAATGCCGCATAATACGCAAACATCTGCGCCATAATCATCTGCGCAAGCGGGGCACACAAGGAACTCATCTGAGGTAGCTGGATTGCTTGATTTGTTACAGCCAGAGTGCGTTCGTCACCTTGAAACATAATTGCGATCACAGTACCTCCACGAGTTTTAACTTGTTCCATGGCAATCAGCGTACGTTCATGTAAAACTTTTTGTTCCGGAAGAGGCACAAAAAACAAGGTGTGCAAAGCTGGTTCAACCATTGACAGCGTTCCGTGTTTAAGAAATCCTGCCGGCATTCCTTCCGCGTGTTGGTAAGTAATTTCTTTCATTTTGAGCGCAGACTCCATGGCAACAGGATAATAAACACCGCAGCCGAGAAACAACCAATGCTCAACATGACTGGTAGCCCGCGCGATGTTGCGCACAAATCCGGATTGTTCATTGAGAATTTGCTCAACCATTTGCGGAAATGATTCCAGATCCTGTTGATGTGTTTGATAATCTTTCTGCGTTATTTGCTTCCGCATCAGCCCCAATTCCAAGGCTACACGCAGCATTATGAAGGTTTGAGCCAAAGCGGCTTTAGTTGAAACAACACATATTTCTGGACCGGAGCCCTGCATAATCACCTGATCTACCATCATACTGATTGCCGAGCCCATCACATTTACAACCGCCGCAGTTTTCGCTCCATGAGTCTTTGCATATTCTAACGAAGTTTTTGTATCATAGGTTTCTCCGGATTGAGAAAGTGCCAGCACCATATCTCCGGACTCAATCCGAACAACAGAAAACTCATCAGAACTCAGCGCCGGGTAGTATTGGTTTGCCAAAGTTGAAAAAAAATACTGACTGATATTCGCCACATAATAAGTTGTTCCAACTCCCATCAAGTAGGCATGGGTAGCATCTGTCAACATCTCGGCAAATCCGGAAATTTGTTCCCGCGGAATTTTCAATGCCTGTCGTACAGTCTGTGGTTCATCAAATATTTCCTTAAGCATATAGTGGGAGTAACCCCCCTTTTTACTCGTTTCTACATCCCAGTCAATGTGTAAAACTTTTTTTTCAACAAGTTCGCCGTTTTCCACTTTACGAATTTGGTATTCATTCCGGCCTAAAACAACATATTCTCCATCATCCAGAACTATGGCCTTTCTGGTGTACTCCAAAAACGCATTGAGATCTGAACCAACATAATTGCATCCCTCGCCCAGACCGAGAAGTAAGGGCGACTCTTTTTTTACACAGTACAAGTGATCCGGATCATGTGACGAAAGCATAACAATTGAAAATGAACCTTTGATTTCTCCTAGCGCCGCTAAAAAGGCTTTTTCTAAATCATTGTATTTTGAGTATGATTCCTCCAACAAGTTGACGAAAACCTCTGTATCAGTCAATGATTTAAAAACAACTCCCTGACCCAGAAGGCGTTCACGCAATTCCTGATAGTTAGAAATAATTCCGTTGTGTACGATTACAAATTTCCGGTCAGGCGAAAGGTGGGGATGAGCGTTTTCCTGAGTTACTCCACCGTGTGTTGCCCAACGCGTGTGTGCAATTCCGATGCTGCCCTGCATTTGGTCCAATTTTTCTATTGCATTGACTTCATCAATCCCTCCAACATTTTTTCGCAAATCAAGCTCTCCTTGTTGCAGCATGGCCATTCCACAGGAATCGTAGCCACGATACTCCAAGTTACGGATTGAATTAAATAAATTTCTGCCAATATTTTCTGAATGGACAATGCCGCTTATGCCACACATTTTTTGCTTTGCCGTATGATTAGTTTTGGTTGTTATCTTTGATGGAAAAGTAAAAAGTCTTAAAAAAGTTTCATTGCTTACGAAGCTAAAAATCTATTTTGTGTTAAGCACTAATATCATGAAGATTTATTTCTACATTCGAAATGACAACATGGGTTTCAGAGTTATTTTGAAACCATCATAATTAGAGAGTAATACAATCCGCAATGATTTTTCCGGACTCCACAATGGTTCCGGGTCCAAGTGTATGTCGGGCTCCTATGGACACACTATCACCAATAAACGCGCCCAGTTTTGTTAAACCGGTTTCGATCAATTCCGAGTTGGACTTGCAGCTAATTAGACTATAATCGACTGTGTGATTTACCGTAGTCAGCCCGGAACCTGATTTTACATTTTCTCCCAAAACGCTATCTCCAACAAATGAAAGTCGGCCAACGTCATTATTTCCAAAGAGCACACAGTTTTTCAACTCTGATCCGTACCCAACAATGGAACCCGGACCAATTGCGCTATAATTTCGGATGAGGGAATTATTTCCTACATAAGAATCGGAGCCGATATAACAAGGTCCTTTAAGTACTGTTCCGGATTCAACAGTTACATTAGGCCCAATTCGAACCGCACCTTCCAGATGCACATGTCCCAGCAATTTTGCACTTGCATCAATCTCAGCAGTTTTCCAGGAACTCATTAGCATCCGGTTTGCTTCCAAAATATGCCAGGGATGGATCATATCAATCCATCCTTTTTCCCACAAACAAGCCTGAAGTCCTCCGGCTTCAATCATTTGTTCGTAACAGCGGGAAATATCATTCTGATTCTTTTCCAACAAATCAAAAATCTTCGGAAACAAAACAAACATTCCCGCAAAAACATAATTTGCCTGATTTGCCTGAGGTTTTTCAACCAAACGGCTGATTTTCATTTCATGATCCAGATAGACATTGCCAAACTCTTTTGAAGACTCCGGCAAGGCAATCAAGGCAACTTCTCTGTCCATCTCAGAGTAGGTTTGCAGAATGGATAAAAAGGGATTGTTATCAGTCAGCACATCTCCATAAACCAACAAAAACGGCTTCTTCTCCAAAGACGTCTGACAAAGGCTTAAGGCATGTCCAATACCCTGTAGTTCATCCTGAACGACATATTGAAGATTCACCCCAAATATTTTTCCACTTCCAAAATAGCGGCGGATAAGGTCTTGCTGATGATTTACTACGAGTACAATTTCGTGAATTCCTGCTTCCTTAAGAAATAAAATCGTATTTTCAAGAATGTATTGCCCCGCAATGCGAATCATGGGTTTACAGCGGGTTTCAATAAACGGACTCAATCGGGTACTGCGATTAGCTGCGAGAATAACTGCTTTCATGACACCACCTTAAAAAACGTTAAGATATTTAACAATCATTGAACTCCGGGCTGGCTGACTCCTTTTTCTTTTGCGACACAGTCAAGCAAATGCTCCAAAACCTGTTGAGCGTTGAGCTTTCCTGTATCAACAATAATTGCATTCTCTGCTGGACGCAAAGGAGCAACTTCACGGTTTTGATCCTGAAAATCACGCTTACGAAGGGCTGTTAATATGTCCTCATAATTTGCTTCTTCACAATGTTCCTGCAACTGCAGCAACCTGCGTTTAGCACGAATCTCCGGAGACGCATCTATGTAAAATTTGAATTCCGCAGCCGGAAAAACAACTGTGCCGATATCTCTACCCTCCAAAACAGCACCAGGGTAACTTTCTGACTTGCGGACTTCTTCAACCAGAGCTCGTTGCTGATTTTTCATCACCTCTCTGATTAAGGTGAATCGGCTGATTTTAGAAGCAAGTTTGGAAATTCGTTCTGTCCGAATTTCCTGTGTCACATCTGTATCATCGCAAATAACAAACTCATCTTCAAATACAATCCTTGTTTGATTACCCAACTCAGTAAGTAACTCATCACTTTCAGGACAGCCCTTCTTTCCCCAACTCCAAGCAAGGCAGCGGAACATTGCACCGGTATCAACATACAAAAAACGCAGTTTCTCGGCAAGTTGACGAGCAATTGTGCTTTTCCCAACACCAGTTGGACCATCGATAGCAACGATTTTGAAATTCATAACACTTGTTTCACGTGAAACATCCTGCAAAGAATTAATTCAATTTCTTTCTTATTGCGTCAAATTACGCAGGAGTTTCTCAACTTCCAGTTTACGTTCCGGGGTTTTAAACTTTTTTAACATTTTACGGTAAATCGCCATCGCTTCCGAACTCCGTTCCAGCTGAACATAACTTGACGCAATTCGCAAATTGAGATCGTAACTTTTTTGTAGTGATAAACCACGGTCAAGATATAGAACCTTCAGACTTGCAGCCAGCGCCTGGCGATGTTTACCCAGCTGGAAAAGTGCCAAACCCTTTTCTCTGAGGATATGCAGCTGCCATTTCTTTCGTCCATCATCCACCGTTTCCATTGATTTTAAGGCTTGGTTCAGCCAACGCTCAGCCATCTCATAATTGGCCAACTCGTTGTAAAGTTCACCTATAATCACAATCTGTTCGACTCTTTTTTCCGGAGCAAGTTCTACCTGGCGTACAGATTTTTTATAATTGACAACAAGTTGCTTTAAATATGGAGCAGCCTTCTCTTTTTGCTTCAGTTCAAGAAAATAATTTCCCAGCAAATGCAATATTTTGTAGCTATAATCATCCTCATTGCTCACTTTCAAAAATTTATAAGCACCTTTTAGTAATTCAGGAATCCGTCCCAACTCATACTGAATTCTCAAAATGCGGTATTGAATAACACGCTTACTACCTTTTGGAGGATTTTTTAAGGCTAGATTAAAATAGGTGTCCGCTTCTTCATATTTTTTCGTATCATAAAGAGCATTTGCACGATGAAAGTAAAGAAAGCCTTGATCTTCGCTGGTAGAAAGTCCTAGCCCAACTCCTGTCACACTTAGAATTCGCCGAGGATCTTTGATGTGTTTCAACACTTCAACCCTCAATTTTATCAGAGAAAAATCTGGATGCTGCGCAATCTTGTGACGGAGCACATCATCTGCCTGCTCATACCTTTGCATTGCGACAAGTATCAAAACCCTTAAGTGAATAGCTCTCACAGGTTGTTTCAGAGGATCAAAAGCACTGTTCAGGTCATTTAAGACTTCCAATGCTGAATTATATTGTTTTTGCTCATAATATGCCTGTGCCTGTAAATATAGACCTTCTTGCAGAAATCGAGAATTGGGATGAAGCTTTTTTAAAGTAGAAAAAGCAAAGATTGCAGGACTCCACTTTTGCTGATCATGATTTACTTTACCAAGCAGAAACCAACGATCATCATCACGTTCTCCTTTTTGATCTACTTGACGCATTGCCATGATTGCTTCCAAATGCCTCTTATCAATTTCATACAGCATAACTCCGTACCAAAAATAGTAATCTGACAATCGTGCTGAACTGGAGTAATTTTCAAGTAATTGTTTTAAATTCAGGTATGCCTTTTCATAATCAGCATTGAGCAACTCCATGACTGTACTGAGAAAAAGACTTTCTTCATGAACAATTTTTGAAATTTGCTCGTTTCCTTCCGGCACTGAATGTTTGAGCGACCATTGCAGCCATTGTTGAGCCTTTTTTCTCTGTCCCAAACGCAAGTAAAGATAGGCATAAATCAGTTCCATTTCTCCTTGCCATGCACGCCAAGATTGAGCTACAGACTTTAGTTCCGGTAATTTTTTAAGTAAAAACTTATAATCTTCACTTTTGCTTGCATGGTGTATTAATTCTCGTAAGCTTCGTTCACGGATTAGTTCATCTTCAATTTTAGCCCAGTTTATCCACGCTGATTCAAATTGTTTGACCTCCATATAAAGTCTTGAATATGCCCTGGCAAGTTGATCCGGATTCCTGACGCCTAGCTCATCCAAGGACTTCAACGTTTTTTGTGCATTAGACCATTGTTTCAAACTCATTTCTGCAACCACTCCAAGCCATAAAAAATGTTCCATTTGAGGGTCATTGTAAAAAATGGACTCAGCAGCTTGGGCAGCAACTAAATCCGCTAATTCTTGCCATCTTTTTTCCGCAAAGTAAAATTCGGCCAAGCGTACCACATGCTCAAAATCAAAGGGATTATCTTGAATCAAAATATTGAGCTCCACAAAAATTGGGGCGCTCTTCTTCAATTTTACATAGGTCAGGTATTTCAGATAAAGGAGTTGGATCCGAATTTTCTTTACACTGATTTTTTTTTCATATTTCTGTATTTGTTCAAGCGCATCTTTATATTTATTTTGCTTCAAGGCCAACCATGCTAATGTGTAGCGACTGAAATTCTGGTATTCAAGAAAGAGTTCCGAACTTTTTTTTTGTTTAATTAAATCCAGAAAATATGTAAGTGTTTTCTCTGCTTGAGCAAATTTTTCTTGCTTCGCTGTTATTTGACCCTGCCAAAACCAAGCTGGTGCAAACCAGGGCGTTTCCGGATAATTGTCTGTAACTGCCTGAAATCTTTTAAGTGCCACATTCAGGTTGCCCCGAAATAATTGAACAATACCTTCTTTGTAAAATTTGCCTGACTGATCGAGCCAACTGGGTTCTTTTGGAATAAATCGTGAGTAATTCCAGTCTGGAAGCTCAGGATAAGTTGCCTCCGAAACTGAAACCAGCGCAAAGGAGGGAAGCTCTGGTAAACGAAGAGTGGGAATAGCTAGTGGGAATGAACCGAAATTCGTCTTTATTTCAACAAAATTATTACTGCTTTTTGAGTATCCACTTGTTGCCTGACAAACTAAAAAGACAGTTAATATCAAGAGAATAAATAAAGATGTTTTTCTCATTTATAGAAATAATAATTTATTATATCAGTTTCTTATTAAAGAATATCTTTTTACGTATTTGTTTTCAACAGCTGTCAATTATTTCATTTCGAAATCCAATTAACTCACCGGCAGCCTGATTCAAGTCTTCAGTAGAAAGTTCCAGCATAAACTCATATTTACTCATTGCGTGCTTGTAACGTGGGTCATAGTAGTCTAACAAAAGCATGTGTACAATGTTTTCAATCTCACCTTGTTTCAGCCACTTGCGCAATTGTTCGACTTTAAGCTTTCCGAGTGCAATTTGTAATGACTGCAATATCGAGTCAATTTGTTGAATACTTTGTTCATCACAAATTTGATACTCCTGAACTATGCGACTAATACGGGTTTCCAGCTTTGCGCTCAGCAGTACCAGCGTCCCGTCCTTCATTGCCTTTGCAAAAGACTGTGGAACAAAAACTTGTCCAACTTTCCGGCTTTCGCCTTCAACAAAAAGAGGAACCGTATCCGGCAGTTTTTTTAATTTTTGAACCAGCAGTGCTTCAAAATCTTTCTGGGTACGGGGAGTTTTGTGAATAGCACCAAACAAAGAACTACGATGTTGGGCCAGGCCTTCTAAATCCAAATGATCCGGAAGTTTTTGCAGGAGCATTGTCTTTCCGACACCAGTCTGACCATGCAGCACAATGAGAGGTGGCACAGGTTTTTCAAGTTTCCTTAAAACAAATTGCCGATAATTTTTATAACCACCTTGCAGTTGAAAAGTCCTGAATCCATGTTCCCGCAGCAGCCTGACAACCGACGCTGACCTCATCCCCCCGCGGGCGCAATATACAACAAGTTGCTGAGATTTTATCGCCGAAAGGGAACATAAAAACTGCTGGAGTCTCGGTTCAAAAAACTCCAAACCTTTCACAACCGCGGCATCTCGTCCAACCTGTTTATAAATAGTTCCAATTTCCGCGCGTTCCAAATTATCAAATAGCGGAAAACTTCTTGCTTCCGGAATACTGCCCTTCCAAAATTCTTCCGCGGTGCGTACATCAAGCAGTATATTTCCGGTTGCAAGAGCTTCTTCCACTGAAACTTCAGGAAACCCTCCGCTGAGAAAGTCCTCAATTTTTTTATGAGACGGCTTTGCTGTATCCGGCAAAGAGTCAGTATCGCTCATTCCTCAATAGCCGTTTTCTGCGTTTCCTGTGTTGAATCTGGAGCATCAAGATTGTGCGAAGCCCGAACTTTGAGATTGATGACATCCGCAATTTCAGGATTTTCTTCCAAAAACTTGATGGAGTTGTCGCGGCCCTGTCCCAAGCGCTCTTTTTCGTAAGAGAACCATGTTCCGCTTTTTTGCACAATTTCATCAGTTACTGCCAAATCCAGTAAAACACCCATTTTAGAGATGCCAACCCCATAGATCAAATCAACTTCAGCAATACGAAACGGCGGAGCCAATTTGTTTTTGGCAACCTTTATTTTCATTCTGTGCCCTTTGACTTCATCTCCAACCTTAATCTGACTCGCACGTCGAATATCAAGGCGTACGGTGGAGTAAAATTTGAGAGCATTTCCGCCTGTGGTTGTTTCAGGATTTCCAAAAACTACACCAATTTTTGAACGAAGCTGATTGATAAAAATGAAAATTGTGTTCGACTTTGAGATCACACCTGATAATTTTCTCAGAGCTTGCGACATCAAGCGTGCGTGCAATCCCATGTGTGAGTCACCCATGTCTCCTTCCAATTCGTTTTTAGGAACAAGCGCTGCTACAGAGTCAATAACAACCATATCAACTTTACCGACGCGAACAAGCTGCTCCGCGATTTCCAAACCCTGTTCCCCGTAGTCAGGTTGAGCCAGTAAAAGATCTTCAACCTGAACACCCAATGTTTTGGCATTGTTACGGTCAAAGGCATGTTCCGCGTCTATGAAAACAGCAACACCGCCTATTTTTTGGACTTCCGCAATCGCACATAAGGCTACGGTTGTTTTACCGGATGCTTCCGGACCATAAATTTCAACAATCCGTCCTCGCGGCAAACCTCCAATTCCCAGAGCAATGTCCAGTGCTAAATTTCCGGCACTGACCGTAGGAAACTTTCCCACAGTGGAACCGTCCATTTTCATAATTGAACCTTTTCCAAACTGGCGTTCAATTTGCGAAATCGCGGTTTCCAAATCTTTTTGTCTTTCTTCCGTCAACATAATTTCTCCTTGTAAAAATATAAAAGTATTGATCCGTTTACACTGATTCCCGGATTGATAATTCCGGATCGGCCCTTGAGAATCACCGGTGCTGCAGGTTGATTTACAAATGGAATCCGTACAGCTTACAATCAAAGTCTTGTTCCTACGCAATTGCACAGGTTTCCAATCGTAGATAATAATCCGAGTGTCCTGAAGTCGCAATGCTATATTCAATATTGAGAGAAAGTTTCGGAAATTTCCGTGTTCTCCCGGCTGATATTGCCAGATCCAAACCAGACTTAATTTTTGTTGTAATCAATGAAACCGGAAGGATAAGATTTCTTACTTCGATAGAAAAGATACCTTGTTGACATTATACAAGAACATCATTATTGCTTTTTAAGCCTGTCAAACTTCAGTCCGCCTTGAATCTTGGAAGTTATTCAGGCTATAATGCGACATATTATTTTTCAGAACTAACTGAGATTTCTTAATGAAAAAAGTGCTTGTAACCGGAGGTGCCGGTTTTGTCGGTTCATTCCTTTGTGATCGTCTGATCACAGAAGGACATGAGGTTATCGCAATTGACAATTTTTTTACAGGAAGTAAATTAAATTTACATCAACTAGAGAATAATCCTAATTTCGAGTTGATCCGGCATGATATCGTGGAGCCGATTCTTTTAGAAGTTGACTGGATTTTCAATTTAGCCTGCCCGGCATCTCCGGTTCATTATCAGTACAATCCGGTAAAAACCGCAAAAACCAATGTCATGGGTACTCTTAACATGCTGGGATTGGCGAAACGTGTTAAAGCCCGTATTTTGCAGGCTTCCACCTCAGAGGTTTACGGTGATCCGCAAGTGCATCCTCAACCGGAAAGTTATTTTGGTAATGTCAATCCTGTCGGTTTGCGAAGTTGCTATGATGAAGGAAAACGTTTAGCGGAAACCTTGATGATGGACTATCATCGGCAAAGTCAGGTTGATGTAAAAATCATTCGAATCTTCAACACATACGGTCCCAGAATGCATCCGGATGACGGCAGAGTCGTCAGTAATTTTATTGTTGCGGCACTCAAAGGTGAGCCAATTATCATTCATGGAGATGGCTTGCAAAGCCGTAGTTTTTGTTATGTTACGGAATTGGTGGATGCGATGTATAGAATGATGGAAACAGAAGATTTTATCGGCCCGGTGAATACAGGAAATCCTGGAGAATTCACCATGATTGAGTTGGCTGAAAAAGTACTGGCGATGACTAACTCCAGTTCAAAACTGGTGAAAATCGCTGCTCGCCCAGATGATCCCGGACGACGCAGACCGGACATCACCCTGGCCAAAAAGAGACTCGGCTGGGAACCTAAAATAACTCTCGAAGAAGGGCTGCGGCCAACCATCGATTATTTTGATGAACTTTTGAAGCGTGCCTGAAATATACTGTACGCAAACATTGTGCAGCAAGATTTTTGTGAACTCAGTTTATAGCTGAAGGTGCGTACAAACTTAATTATCAAACCCAGAAAACCTTCATGCCCCTCCTGCCAACTCCTCCGGAACTGATCAAAATCGCAAAGGCAATTGCCAAGTATAAAGGTCGTAGTATTCTTGTCGGCGGGGCAGTGCGAGACCACTGCATGGGTCGGAGAATATCAAAAGACTTGGATGTGGAAATTTTTGGAATGAGCCCTGAAGCACTCGAATCTGTACTCCAACAATTTGGAGTTCTTCATACAGTCGGAAAAAGTTTTGGTGTACTGAAACTTAAAACTTCAAATGCAGAATATGATTTTAGTCTGCCCAGATCTGAAAGCAAGACCGGTAAGGGGCATCGTGGATTTTTGGTCACACCCGATTCAACAATGAGTTACCAAAAAGCCGCCTCGCGCCGTGACTTCACCATTAACAGCATCGGTTATGATTTGTTAAATCAAGAATTTCTGGATCCTTTTGATGGATTAAGAGACTTAAAGCGTAAAGTACTGAGGCATATCGGCCCCTCTTTTTCCGAAGATCCGTTAAGGGTTTTGAGAGCAATGCAGTTTTCAGCACGTCTTGAATTTGAAATTGCTCCGGAAACCGTAAAACTCTGTCGCCAATTAAATCTTAGCGAGTTATCCAGGGAGCGGATTTTTGAAGAATTCCGGAAGTTGCTTCTGAAAGCAAAAAGACCATCCATTGGTTTAGACGCCGCCGAAAAGCTGGGAATTTTAGCTTATTTTCCGGAACTGAAAGCACTTATCGGTGTTCCGCAAGATCCGGAATGGCATCCGGAAGGTGATGTTTGGATCCATACTCTGCTTGTTTTGGACGAGGCGGCAGGATTAAGAAAAGGTGATGATAAAAAGGATTTGGAATTAATGTTTGGTGCACTCTGTCACGACTTTGGCAAACCGCTGACTACAATATTTTTACGTGGACGCTGGCGCAGTCCTGCGCATGACGTTGAGGGAGTTGCTCTTACAGAACAATTTTTACGCAGATTGACAGATGATCGAAATTTAATTGAACAAGTAAAAACTTTGGTCAAAGAACACCTCCGACCAATTCAACTCTTTAAAGATCGTGAACGAATTAATTCCGGAACAATCAGGAGACTTGCCTTGCGTGTCCGCATACCAGAATTGGTTTTATTGGCCAGAGCAGATTATTTTGGCAGGACTCTGACTCAAGAAGAGAGAAAATGTTTTGAAGCCGGAGACTGGCTTTTGGATGAAGCAGAACGGATGGATGTCTATGACGAAGCTCCTCGTCCTTTGCTCATGGGGAGGCACCTTTTAGCACTTGGTATGTCTCCTGGTCCAGAAATTGGTATCATTTTAAAACAGGCGTTTGAAAGGCAACTTAACGGAGATTTCCTGGGTGAAGACGATGCAATTTCCTGGGCAGAGTCAAATCTACTAAATTAGTGTGGTCTTGCTCATTCAAGCCGAAATGAATATAATTCAAAAAATTTACAAAGTAATTTTTTCAAAATTTAATTTACAGATATGGCTTCAAAAACACTCGCCAAAAATCGTAAAGCAAGGTTTGAGTATGAAATTCAAAAAACCATGGAAGTCGGCATTGTCTTACAGGGTACGGAAGTAAAGAGTATCCGTGCAGGACAAATCAACCTCGCTGAAAGTTACTGCCGAGTTGATGACAGTCTTCAAGTTTATTTACTGAATGCGCACATTTCTCAATATGATTTTGGTAACCGCCACAATCATGAGCCTCTCCGGCCAAGACGACTACTACTTCACCGTTCTGAAATACGCCGCCTGTATGGACAGGTAAAAGAGCAGGGACTGACTTTGATTCCGCTGAAAATTTACTTAAAAGGAGGAATTATTAAAATGGAGTTGGCATTAGGTCGCGGAAAAAAGCTGCATGATAAACGTCAAACCATGAAAAAACAAGATGCAATGCGCGATGTGGAAAGAGCACTCAGCGAACGCACATAATCAGGAGCAAGATGACAGCTAATGTTCTGCAACCGACCGACTCCGATCCTGCATGGTCGTGGCTTGCCCTGAGCTTGGTTTCCGGAATTGGATACAAAAAGATCCGGGGCTTGATTGAGCAATTAGGTAGTGTGGAAGAACTGCTGAAAACGAGTCCTGAAATCCTGGTTGAGCAGTTCCAACTCTCTGCAAAATTAGCAAACCATATTGCAGGTGCTACTCAATCACATAGTTTTCTCATCGAAAAACGAATAATTGGAGAAACTCCGGGGATTCGGCTGTTTTGCCCTGATTCATCCGGATATCCCTTGAGGCTGCAACAAATTTCCACACCACCAAGTGTTTTGTACTGGCAGGGTGAACTGGAGGATGCGGAAAATCCGTGCCTTGCTTTCGTAGGTTCCAGAGGCTGTACTGCATACGGAAAACAACAAACACGTCGACTGGTAAAAGAACTGGCACAATATATTCCTGAAATGATTATTGTTAGCGGACTTGCAAAAGGCATTGACACGGTGGCTCACGAAGCAGCATTGGATTGTGGCTTAAAAACCATTGCTGTACTTGCAGGCGGCTTGCAGCATATTTATCCTCCGGAAAATAAAAAACTGGCCGCGGAAATTTTGAAAAATGGAGCGCTGGTTTCCGAATTTCCACTTGGCGTAAAACCTCTTGCCCGTAATTTTCCAATCCGTAATCGTGTCATCAGTGGTTTATCAATGGGAATTGTAGTCACCGAGGCCCGCCAAAAAAGTGGTGCAAAAATCACTGCCGCATTTGCGCTAGAGCAAAATCGTGAAGTTTTTGCGGTTCCCGGACGTGTGGATTCCTCCGCGAGTGCAGGTACTAACAGTTTGATCGCACGCCAACATGCTAAACTGGTTAGTTGCGCCAAAGATATTTTAGAAGAATTATCCATTTTTTCAGGCTCAGCAACTCAACTTAATTTTGGCTCGGATGACGCGGGACATGGATTAAAAAAAATAAACCCGGATGATCTGGATGAAATGCAAAGCCGGATTCTTTTTGCACTAAATGACGGAATAGAGGAAATTGACGCAATTCACGCAAATACAAAAATTGATATGAATATCTTGCTGGCTACCTTGCTAGAATTAGAATTAACTGGTAAAGTAGAGAGTATCGGTGGACAGATTTACCGTCTTAGGGTTGAGCTGGATCAGCCTAATTAATACTTTTAATGAGCAAAATGGAAACAAATTTTTATGTTGTTGGAGATAATCGCGGAACAGCGTTTTTCCTGAGAAATATCAAATTTTTTGTTGGCTTACTGTTAGTTATTATTGCATGTTTGTCAATCGCAGTCGCCTATCTGCATTTCACACGCCTAGTTGATCAAGAACTGTTGACGGTGCAAATCAAGCAAGAAAAAACACGAAATGAAATTCTTATTTCAAGATTGAAACAAACCGGGCAACAGGATTTTGAATGGGAACAACAGGTTTTGTCCCAGTCTTCCCAACAAAAAAAATTGAATGAGCAGCAAACGTCTTTATTAGAGCATCAACGTTCACAAATATCTGAGCTAAACTCAATTCTGGCACAGCGTGAACAGGTGGTTCGACAATTTCAACTTGAAAAAACATCCACTCAAGAACAGATAAACAACCTTCAATTTAAAGCCCGTTCCCTGCAGCAGCAACTTCTAAGCACACAGGCCTCATTAACGGAATCTCTAACAGAAAATAAAAATATCCAAGCAAAAGTTGCTGAACTTGAAACAGAAAAAAACAAGCTATCAAAACAACTGATAAAACGAGAACAAATAACTTCCTCAACCGTTGCTGCAGTAAAAAAACAAACATCACAAACTTTGGCTAATTCTACTATCTCTGTAAAAAAATTAACAATAATGAGCAAAGACGGTTTTGTAAGTGTCAATTACAACCTGACCAATATTTCCGACAGTCTCCAAAAAGGAAGAACTGGAATGTATCTTTCTTCCAGAAAAAATCTGGAAAAGGATATTCCATTTCGACTGGAAAAATCTACGCCATATAGAATAAGAAGATACAGAATCATTTCAAATAAATTCCCCAAAGTTAAGGCAGGAAGCTTTGTTCGAATCCTGATTTGGAATGATAAAAGAGAACTGATAATTGACAACGCTTATCCGATCAAGTAGTAAAACTAACCTCTGCCAATTCTTCCCTCCGCATGTCTGCCCTCTTGAACCTTGAACGAGTCAGTAAGCGATTTGGTTATCGTACCATACTCGACAATATCAGCTTCTCTCTGGAAGCCGGAGAATTCTTGATGCTCATTGGCAATAACGGTGCGGGCAAGTCAACATTGTTACGTATTGTCAGCTCACTGATGAGACCAACCAAAGGAAAGATTCATTTTCGTGGTACAAACCAAAGAGAAAAGTTGCGGGAGTGGCTGCAGATTATGGGCAGTATTACTCATGAAAACAGGTTATACGGAGATCTAAGTTCAATAGATAATTTGCGGTTGTACGGAACACTTTATGGTGTTGAGGAGCTGAAATCAAAAATTGATGAGATTTTAACGAAAATTGATTTGACTCATGTCGCGCAGCTGCCTGTACGTAATTTCAGCAGCGGAATGACTAAACGTTTGATGATTGGTAGATTGATGTTATGTCAACCTGAAATACTTATTCTTGATGAACCATACACCGGACTAGATCAAAATTCATTCCGCTGGTTTCAAGAATTTCTCCGTGAATTTCACCTGCAGGGAGGTACTGTGCTGATGGTTACACACCAACTGGAATTGGGGCTCAAGTTAGCAACCCGTGTAATGGTTTTACACCGGCAAACTATCAGGCATGATATTTCTGCGGCAGGATTGAGCATGGAACAGTGTAGTGCCTGGCTGGAAGAATAATGCTGTTTAATACTTACCTTGAAAGTCATGTACAGCTAAAACAAATCCAACAAACCGCAATCCGTGAAGTGATTTTGGAACACAAATCACTGAGCCGAATGGGAAAGCTGGACTCAAAAACTCTGCTCTCACTCCTCGATGCGGCTCTTTCTTGTGGAATGTCTACTGTATTGCAGTGGGACATACTCAGCACAGAGCAAACTTTCCGGAAAAATCTGACTATCCTGAATCGACTTCCTTTAGCAAAATTTGACGCGATCCGAGTCCAAGACCTTGGCGCAGCAGAATGGGTTCGACAGGAACATCCGGAACTTCCGCTTCATTTGATTGTAGAAACCGGAAACCATAACTTTACAGGACTTCTTCGCTGGATTGAATACTTCGGCTCACATTTGCAACGCCTCATTCTTTCCACTGAACTTCCCAAATCCGTACTGATTGAGTATAGTCAAAATTTAACTGTTCCCTGTGAAATTTTAGCTGTTGGCAGAATTCTATTATTTTATACTCCTCGTAAACTACTGAGTTCAAATACTTCTTCGCAAAACTATCCTGACTTCCTTGAAAATAAATTGGTTCCCAGTGACCAACCTCAAAGACAGTTTCCGACGGTTGAAAATCGGCACGGCACTTTTATGTTTCATCACCGAGATTTGTTTTTACTGGATTATCTTCCGGAATTAAAGAAGACCGATTTGAGCGTATTAAGGCTTGATTTACGGCATCTGGATTCAACAACTGACTGGATCAAGAAATTGGCTGAACTGCTTGAATCATTTGATAAGCAGAAATGCAAAGCCTTAAAATCAATTTGGCCAGCCAAAATAACACATGGTTTTTTTCAAGCAAACCGTACCGACCTGGCAATTGAACGCATCAAGAATCCGCATCTCAAAGATCACGGCGAAACTCTGGTGGGATATGTGGTTGAGGCACTCAAAGGAGAGCATCTGATTTTGTTGGCCCGTAAAAAATTCCTTTGCGGAAAACCTTTACTTGGAATTACACCGGAAGGAAGGGAATGCGATATTTCAACGAATGACATCCAGACTACAGATGGAGTAACAGTAACAGAAATCGTTTCCGGAAATTTATATCAAGTTCCGCACGTCAAATATGTAACCGCACAAACCTTGGTTTACAGTCTCCCTGAGTGATTGCAGCTTGAATGTTTCCCACAAACGCGCTACCTTTAGATTGATTTTCATTATTATTTCCGCTGCTGCATGAAATAATATTTCAAACCATTTCCGTCCAATAATCTCAGCCAAATTCTGCGTTCAAAGGTCTTCATGCAGGTCTTCAGTTACCAAGAAAAAATTGCGACAATTCCAAACTCTGTTGTCACAATCGGAAATTTTGATGGAATTCACTTAGGTCACCGCGCCTTGATTTGCGCTGCTGTTCACGAAGCAAATGAACGTGGATGTGCCAGCGCCTTAGTGACCTTTGACCCGCATCCTCAAGAAATAATTCATTCTCAGCAACAAGTTCCCCGGATTTGCACACCTGTACACCAACTGCGTTTGCTTGAGGAACTCGGTCTGGATGAGCTGCATGTGATAAAGTTTACAAAGGAACTTTCGCAAATGCTTCCGGATGATTTTGCTCTTCAGTTTTTAATCAAACGCTTTGATTTAGCCAAGCTCGTAATCGGCTACGATTTTCGTTTTGGAAAAAACCGCGCCGGAGATTTCAAGTTGCTTGAAAACCTCAGCCAAAAATATAATTTTTCACTTGAAGAAGTAGCACCGGTACAGGAAAAAGGGCAAACTGTAAGTAGCACTCTGATACGGGAATTTATACAGGAATATCGTTTTGCAGAAATACCGTCTTATCTTGGTCGGGATTTCAGTGTGTATGGACAGGTAGTTCAAGGGGAACAGCGTGGACAGAAACTCGGGTTTCCTACAGCAAACATTCAGCCCGGAATCACCTTAGCTTTGCCGAACGGGGTCTATGTCAGCAAAATAAAATTGGCTGAAAAAACTCATTATGGTGTGACAAATGTCGGAATACGACCTACATTTGGTGAAAATGCTGTTACAGTAGAAACTTGGATTTTTGATTTTGAAGAAGATATTTACGAAAAAGATTTGGAGGTAATTCCGCTTTGTCAGTTACGGCCGGAAAAGAAATTTTCCGCTATAGAAGATTTGCAAAATCAAATTAAGCAAGACATTGAAACCTCGCGTAATTACCTGGCAGAACATGAACTGCTGTCTGTAGAATGACGCTACTTGTACTTATCATTTAGTCCTATTTTTGCCAGAATCAGGGCTTTGATCTTTTCCATTCTATTGATTTTAGTTTCCTCTCTTTTTGCATCATCAAGATAGTCCACAAATTCTCTTTGTTTTGAAAGACCAAATTCTTGAAAGCATTTTTCCAGTTCAAGATTTTCCGCAAAAGCACTCAGCAGCATTTCCGGAATTATCAGCGGTTTCTTTTTTTTCGGTTTTACTGTTTTTCCTTCCTGCTGATTTTTAATGGCTTCTTTTAAATATGCTTTAATTAATGTCGAATCAATTTCTTCAATTGAGCTGAAACGCCATTGCCGCAACGCCTTGGTTTTACCAGCTTGAGCATTGATTAATTTATACGTCTCATCTTTTAATAAAACTCCATTAAAAAACCAAATTGCTACAAAAGACTTGAACGCAACCAATCCTGCAACGTTTTTTCCATCAAGAGTATAAGTCGGAATACCCCATTTTAGAGTTTCAGTTAACTCTGTTAAAAGAATAATTTCCCTGAGTTGTTTCAAAATATTGTCCCACTGACTCTTGACTAAAAAGTAATCCTCTGCTGAATTGATCTTTTTCATGTAATTATAAAATTTATCCGCAAAGCCGCAATTGATTTACTAAATTGCGAAACGCATGATCGGTCTCGACTTTGAGCGCCGCAGAACTTCTTTAAACACTGCTTTTTTGAATGCCGTTGTTGTTCCGGTCCAGACAAACGGATCCGGAGTGTGCTCCATGGTGAACTCAGTTGGGTAACCCTCAACAATCCCAGCACCGCTGGATAAATCTATTTCTCTCTGGACTATGGCATTCATACAAATTAGTTACTCCGACATACGTTTTAATTCAACTTAATCAATTAGAGTATCAGCGAAATTTCAGCTGATAATCTATGTATTCGGATTCTATTGCTAATCTTCAATTGCGGTTTCTTTTTTAGGACAATTAAACATCCATTTAATGCCGAATTTATCTGTCAGCATACCAAATTTATCACCCCAAAACTGTTCTTTCAATTCCATCGTTACCTGCCCGTCCTGTTTGAGACAATTGAAAGTATTTTCCATTTTGAGAGGATCCTTGAAACCTAAACTCAGTTGGATACTGGAGCTGTTTGTTTTTGAACTTTCTGCGCTGTCAATGTTGTCAGAAGCTAAAATCGAACCTCCCCAAAACTTCAATTCTATGTGCAATATTTTATTTTTATGAGATTCAGCAACCTCCATCGGCGAGTCACCGTATCTTCCCATAAAAGCAATTTCTCCGTCGAAACACTTTTTATAAAAATTAACCGCTTCTTCGCAGTCACCTTTATACATCAAGTATGGTTTCAATTTTTCCATTTTCAAATCTTTTCTTTCAAGATGAATTGTATTTTTCAGTCACTGAATTCTCAAACCGGATTAAACCGCTCTAGCGAAACTTCTAAGAGACAGTTGAACTCACGAGCAAAATCTACCGAAACACGCGCATGTACGGACCCCTGTTTATCAAAGAAACGCTGTTCGCCACTGATTCCTAAAGCACCTTCATGCCACACATTGGGATGTATGTAAAGACCCTCGTAGCCGCTGAAATAAAAACACACGAAATCTTCGGGACTTATATCGTCCCCCGGAAGAGCCAATGGAACCACGAAAGGTTTTTTCGTTTCAGGGAAGAAGCACTGACCGCCATCCGGATGATAATTAGCGTGCCAAAGCAAGAGTGTTTTCGGATCCCGAGAATGATGTTCATCGGCCTGCTCCGGTTCAGTTCCGTATCCCAAAATGTAATGTCCGCCGACGGCAGAGTTGCGTCCGTAAAGAATGTCCCCCTTCCATTCGCAGATAAAAAGTCCTTCCGTAGTTCCGCCCTCATCACCGCTGTCCGGATCAATCTCTCGATGACCTTGAGCAGGCCAGCGAACTATTTCAATCTCGACTTTTTTCGGATCGCTGACAATATGTCCGTAACCGGCAAGAGACTCTGTAGTGGCTTCAACAATTGGAATTGTCACTCGCTTAAGACCTGATGGAATTTCTGGATTCAGATAATTTGGTGCGGCTTTCATAAAGTTTTTAGCTAGAGGGAGGGACTTAGAGAATCATTATTTCGTTTTAATCTTTTTATGAAATAAAATTACTTGAAACTTTTTAGCAGCTATTTTGAGTTGGAAGTCAGGCTTCTCCACAACCAGGCCAGGGGATCGTAAAAGGCTCCTGCAACACGCTCTTTGAGTGGGATGATAGCGTTGTCAGTGATTGCGATATCTTCCGGACAGACTTCAGTACAGCATTTGGTAATGTTGCAGTATCCGATACCGAAGACGTCTTTGAGTTCCTTCATACGGTTGAGCGTATCCAGCGGATGCATCGCCAGTGACGCAATGCGGATGAGAAAACGTGGACCGGCGAATTCCTGAACCTGCTGGTCGCGCATCACATGACAAACATTCTGGCAGAGGAAGCATTCGATGCATTTGTGGAATTCCTGAATGCGCTCGATGTCCTCCTGCTGCATCCTGTATGTCCCATCGGCCTCTCGTGGCTTTGGTTTGAGAGGACGTATGCGCTGATTGATTTCGTAGTTCCAGGAGACATCTGTGACGAGATCTCTCATGTGAGGGAAGCGCCGCATGGGTTCAATCAGAACGGGTTCATCCAGCGGCAGTTCATCCATACGAATCATGCACATCAGTTTTGGTTTACCGTTTACCTCCGCGCTACACGATCCGCATTTGCCTGCTTTGCAATTCCAGCGAACTGCAAGGTCGTTAGCATATCTTGCCTGAATCTGGAGAATCGCATCCAGCACCACCATCCCTTCAGTGACTTCCACGGGATATTCGCAAAGTTCTCCTTTTGCTCCTTCACCACGAAAGACTTTAAACAGAGTTTCAGGCATTACTATCCTTTCTTGAGCGGTAAGTTCATCAGTTTATTGAGGTGCTCCGGCATCGGCTCCCTCTCCCGGTGTTCATGATACATGATGCCGTTTTGCTCCCGGATAAATGTATTCACCTTCTGAAGCACATCGCTGCTTTCCGGAAAATCTTCACGGGTGTGGCCTCCACGACTCTCTTCCCTTTTCAAAGCCGCAAGTGTGATTGCCTCTGCGATACAGAGCATGTTCTTCAGGTCCAGAGCATAATGCCAGGCAGGGTTATATTGGCGGTTTCCTTCCACATGGACTCGTTCTCCGCGCAGTTTCAAGGCTTGAAGCAGTTCGAGTCCCTTTTCCATTTCGTCACTTGTACGGACAATTCCCGTGTGAAGTTCCATGGTTTCCTGAAGATCTGCCATTAAAGCATAGGGGTTTTCCTTTCTTTCAGGATCAAAGGGATCCAGAGCCAGTTTTTCCATTTTTTTCAGCAGCTCTTTTGAAGGCTCCGCCGCATCACCCGGTTCACGACTGTATTTTGCGGCATGGAATCCTGCACGGGCACCGAAAACCAGCAAGTCGGTCAGGGAGTTGCCGCCGAGCCGGTTAGCTCCATGCAGACCGCCGGCCACTTCACCTGCGGCAAAAAGCCCCTTCACCGTTGACATTGCTGTTTCTGGTTCAACCCTCACACCACCCATCATATAATGGCAGGTAGGGCCAACTTCCATAGGAGTGGTGGTGATGTCAAGATTGCCAAGTTTTTTAAACTGGTGATACATGCTTGGCAGTTTTCTTTTAATGTGTTCCGCGTCCCTCTGACCGGAAATGTCCAGGAAGGCTCCGCCATGAGGGCTTCCTCTTCCAGCTAAGCGTTCGCTACGGATAGCGCGTGCCACTACGTCACGGGTAAGTAGTTCCGGAGGTCTGCGGGCTTCAGGATCCCCGCTGAGCCAACGTGATGCCTCCTCCTCAGTATCCGAAGTTTCAGCAGCAAATGCTTCCGGAATGTAATCAAACATGAAACGCCTGCCTTCACTGTTTTTGAGCACTCCTCCTTCGCCTCTAACACCTTCAGTAACCAATATACCCTGCACACTTGGCGGCCAAACCATTCCGGTTGGATGAAACTGAACGAACTCCATGTCAATCAGTTCCGCTCCTGCACGGTAGGCCAACGCATGTCCGTCGCCGGTGCCTTCCCAGGAGTTGCTTGTCACCCGAAAAATCTTGCCCAATCCACCAGTTGCCAGCACCACAGATTTTGCGTGGAAAACGATGAACTGCCCGCTTTCCCTCCGGAAACCAAAGGCACCGCAGACTCTGTCTCTGTCTTTGAGTAAGTCTACGATGCAACATTCCATGTAAATATCGATTCCCTGATGAATACCGTGGTTCTGAAGCGTACGGATCAGTTCTAGCCCGGTGCGGTCTCCTACATGAGCAAGACGGGGGTAACGGTGACCACCGAAATTCCGCTGGGCAATCAGGCCCTCCTTGGTGCGGTCGAACAGGGCTCCCCATTCTTCGAGTTCGTTAACCCTTTCTGCAGCTTCCTGGCAGAAAATTTCGACCATGCGCCAGTTGTTAAGGTATTTTCCGCCACGAATAGTGTCACGGAAGTGAGCTTCCCAGTTATCTCTGGGATCTGCGTTGCTCAGGGATGCAGCCATCCCCCCTTCGGCCATCACCGTGTGGGCCTTGCCCAGCAATGATTTGCAGACAAGACCGACCGAAACGCCCTGCGCCGAGGCTTCGATTGCAGCACGCAGTCCTGCTCCGCCAGCTCCGATGACAAGGACATCATGCTCCTTGATTTCGTATGATTCCATTCAGAGTATCTGGTAATCTGTGATGATGCCCATTGAGACAAGGCGGATGTACAAGTCTGTGAAGCCAACCCAAAACAGGCTTACCCAAGCCCAAAACATGTGGTGCATATTAAAGAGGCTGACGAATTTCCACGCCTGATGGCGTTGCTGACCGAATTTCACACAGGAATAGCAATCGACGTTTCCTCCCACTAGATGTCTCAGTGAATTGCAGCCGAAAGTGAATGCTGTAAGAAAAACCGCATTGAGTGTCATTATTACGCTTCCGACTCCTACACCAAGGCCGTCTTCAAAAGAGAATGAGAGAATGGCGTCGTAGCTCAGAATGACGCAGAAGACAAGAGCAAGGTAAAGGAAATAGCGGTGCAGATTCTGGAACAGAAGCAAAAACCTTTCTCCACGGTATTTCTGAGGTCTTCCTCCCACAGCACAGGCCGTTGGTGTTAGAAAAAGTGAACGGTAGTATGCCTTTCTGTAATAGTAACAGGTGAGCCGAAAACCTCCTGGAGCCCAGAGGATCAGGAACGCCGGCGAGAAGGGCCACCAGTCATATTCAAGTAGTGGGGCATAAAAGGGTGAGAGATAAGATCCCCATTGATAGTGCTCATTCTGAAACGTTGCCCAAGTCGAATAGACTACAAAAGCAAGCAGCCCGATGGCCGTAAAAAAAGGTCTGATCCACCAGGAATCTCTACGGGATGTTTCTAGAAATGATGGATTTGGATTCTCAATTTGAAAACTGTTTTGCATGGGTATTGTCTATAGATTACTCAAATGCTTTAAAACCAAAAAGACATAACACAGCGACAGGATAAGATATTTCCCCTGATATTTGGTTACATCGAAGATACAGCAGACTGTGTCAGGAGTTCTCCTCGAGAATCTTTTCCAGCCTCTCTATCCGCGTGTTGAGATGCGAAATTTGTTTCATTATCATTGAGATCTGGCTATCTTTAGTTGGATAGGACTTGGCATGATGTGCACCCTCACCTCCGCTTTCGTGCTTGAGGTCTTCAAAAGCGAATTCATCGGCAAAATGGTGAATGTTGTCTTTTTTTGGATCTTTCATAACAACTCTTTTGGGAATCGTAATCCACATTACTCAAAACATCTGAGCCGGATTTCATTATAATATACTCTTTCCATGAAAATAGAGCTTCTTGAAATACGACCAAGGGATACTGAATACAACTTTGCATTTTTCCACAAGCAGGAAAAGATAGCAATAAAATATTTGCTGTCTTCCGTAAATAACTGTTAAATCTAGATTTTAAAAATATTATTAATATGCCCCTAAGTTTTTGGTGCCGCTCAATCAAAATTTAATCGTATAAAACTAGGGAAACCAGGGTAGATGGAAGAAATTAAATGTTGAACGTTACATTTTTATATTCACAAATTCACTTTTTTTCTTAATTTAAATTGTCCAATTGTTTTTTAAAAAATTCTGGGATTCGGGTTTCTATCCAACCATAATTTTTCCAAGAATTTCCAATGATGAATCCAGCGTGACCACCCTTTTGAAGGTATTCAAGTTCTACCATGACCGAAACTTCTTTTGGACTGGGGAAAGTTTTTGTATCCAGAAAAGGGTCATCCAGTGAGTTCATAATGAGGGTTGGAACGCAGATTTTATTGAGGTATTGTCTACAGGATGATTCAGAATAATAGTGATCAGCATTCACGAATCCGTGTAAAGGAGCTGTAACGATTTCGTCGAACTCTCGTAAAGTTTTTATTTCATTCAAATCACCTGTATTAAATAAAGGTGGGAGATCCCGGAATTTCCTCTTTGCAGATTCACGTAACAGATTGACAAAGTGTCTCTGGTAAATTCTTGAAAATCCTTTCTCCATAACGGCAGTAGAAGAAGCCAGGTCGAAAGGGGTAGATACTGCAGCAGCAGCATTTATGCCTGCACTTTCCCCTTTTTCTCCAAGCCACTTTAGCAGTGTATTTCCACCAAGGGAGTATCCGTAAACCATCGATGGTATATCAGGGAACCGTTTTTTTACCAGATTGACGACTAAGTCCAAATCACCAGTTTCACCAGCATGATAAGTCCGCTGAAGCCTGTTTGAAATCCCACCACAGTTTCGGTTTAGCAAAAGGACTCCATTCCACCCAATTTTGCTAATCACTTCAAACATGGCTTTGACATTGTTAGAGGAGGAATCACCTTCCAAACCGTGAACTATTATTACAATGGGCCCATTCCCATCAGTTAACCAGAACAAATTAAGGAAATCTCCGTCATCAAGTTCTATTTGCTCTTTCTTGGTGTCTGGAGAAGGAAGGGATCTAAATCTGGAAGCCCAAATGGTTTGTGAGTGTGGACCTGGTAGCCAAAAACTTGGAAGATATTCTGATTTCAGTTCCATTTGGGTTAACTTCTAGATATTGAGAATTAATCTTTATTTTAGTACGTACAGGATTAATTTGTTTAAAATTATACGTTGTCAACTATGGAGATACAAGGAGCTAAGAGCAGGATCTGTGTTATATAAAATACTTTCTGAATTGAATTGAAAATTGTTAGTTGATAGTGGCTTGGTATGAATTAGCCGTGGAAAATGGGATTTACTCTTATTGGGATAATTTTGAACAGTAATAAGTGGCAGGGTGGAGAGCGCGGGATTCGGATCCGACTACTCTTCCATTTACTTAAGATTCCTTTCAAACAAGGTCAAGATTCTATACCAGTGCCTTTCTGCAGAAGTCCTGTGATATTTTTCCTTTCTATCCGGGAATACGAACCCGTGTTCGGTCCCGGGATACCATTCTATTCGATAATTAATGTCTGTTTTAGCAAGATGTTTTTCCAGGGATTCAATCATTTCCCTGGGAACCCACACATCGTTTTCAGCACAGCCAAAATAAATTTCTCCCTTTATTTTATGGGAACTTAGATGAGGTGATTTCTCTGAGTCTGTGAAGAGTTCAACACCATGAATGCTCGCGGTGGCTCTGATTCGATCATTGATTTCAGCTGCAGCCGCAAATACGAATTGTCCGCTCATGCAGTAGCCCAGACAACCCACTGGCCCTTGAGAAGCAGTTTCATCTTTAAGTGCCTCTTCTAAGAGATGTCTACAATCTTCTACTACCATCTCATTACTAAGACTATTCTTGTGCTCAAACATGATCTCCCGACTTTTATCTGTTCCATCTGAAACAAATTCTGTGACACGACGATAATAAAGATTTGGCAGCATGACCCAATATCCACAGGCAGCAATTCTTCTCGCCATTTGGTGGAGTTCTTCTCTCTTTCCCGGAGCGTCCATCAAAAAAAGAATTACAGGATGTGGACCATCTTCATCCGGATGAACAATGAAGGTGTTTATCTGACCTTCACCTGTTTTAATGGTTATTTCTTTTTCTAGCATAATTGATTAGATTTCTTAGTGTTTGGACTAAACCTTAGGTTAAAACATTAATTGACAGTTTTTTTCAATTCATAGCATTTTACAATTTATGAATCCTAACAAACTCCGTGATCAACACTATGACTATACTCATAGCGTTTCCCAAGATATCTATTTCCCTCATCAACAGTTCCCTTCTTAGAAACTTGATTTTACCAGCATAAAGCGCAGGCTGGAAAGATCTCACCCTTGGATCCCCTTGGATCACAGCCTACTTCCAGCACACCGCTCTTTGGGTCACGTGCAGCAGCCAACAGGTAACCCTCAGACCAGTCAGCGCCAACCTCCACCCGGTGCCCCCTACTAGTCAGCCCGTCGAGTATTTTCTGACTTACCCTCGGTTCAATCCGGATAAGATTCGGAAAGCGGTCGTGCGGCGCAAAAAAACCTGGAAAGTGCTCGCTGCTGAATTTTGGAGCTTCAATGGCTTCCTGAATAGACATACCGAACAGTACGCGGTTGAGAAAAAACTGACATTGCCACTGGTCCTGCTGGTCGCCTCCCATGCTTCCGAACACCATCCAGGGGAGGTTGTTTCGAAAAGCCAATGAAGGACTGATGGTCGTACGTGGACGCTTGAACGGGGCGATAATGTTTGGGTGGTGGTCAGGTTTGAGATAAAAAGTCATCAAGCGGTTCCCCAGTGGAAAACCAAGGGCGGGAACTACCTCTGCCGACTTGATCCAGCCACCGCTTGGGGTAAAAGCGGCCATGTTTCCGTCGCCGTCGATTACGTCCACATGTACTGTGCCATGGCCCCAGGAGGCACCACCCAAACGCTCTTCTATGGGCAATATTGCCCGCTGTCGCCTAGGGTCACCGGGACGGAGCTCCGAGTTGGCCTGTTCAGGATCCACAAGTGCGGCACGCAGAAGGGAATAATCTTTCGATAGCAATTCCGTCATAGGAACATCCACCTGCATCGGATCGCCGTAGTACTGCTCGCGGTCGGCAAAAGCCAACTTGAAAGCCTCTGCAGTCCAGTGAAGGTAATTTTCACTGTTGTGTCCCATACTCTTAAGGTCATAGGATTCCAAGATGGCCAGGGCCTGCAGCATTACCGGGCCCTGATTCCATGGTCCACATTTGAAAACCTTGGTATCTGCAAATTCGAGAGAGACAGGTTCTTCAAAATGCGTTTCGAATCGCTCCAGATCCGAACGTGCAAGCAGTCCATTGTGTTCCTGAGAGTAACGATCAATTTCTGTGGCCGGATCTCCTCTGTAAAATGCTTCAAGCACTGCCTCCAATCCTTTTTCCCGGTTCCCGGACATGGATTGTTCCACTGTCTTCAGATAATCCAGCAGGTCGCCCAGAGCAGGATTTACAAGCACCTTACCGATTTCTGGAACCATACCCTGTGGCAGATAAACCTGGGCACTTCCAGGCCACTGGCTCCTGAATTTCTCTTCAAGATCACGAATGCCGAAGCGTTCCTGTCCATAAAGACCAGCATGCACTGGAAAGCCGTTCCTTGCGTAATCGAGAGCCGGCGCGACCACTTCTGCAAAGGTGAGTCGACCAAATCTAGCAAGGACCGTCACCAACGCCCCGAGTGCCGCAGGCACGCCGCTTGAAAGAATGCCTTCATCCGGCACGTCAGCCAATCCCCGTTCCAGATAAACTTCCGGAGTAGCCTTTTCCGGAGCCGAGGTGTTGCCGTTGACTGAAACTACCTGGTTCGTCTCTGCCATGCAGATCAACATCGGACACTCCCCTCCGAGGGTAAACATCTGCGGATTGACTACTCCCTCAACAAAAGTTGCTCCGACCGCCGCATCCACGGCGTTTCCTCCGACTCCAAGAAGATCGGCTCCGGCTTTCGTCGCCAGATAGTGTTCAGTGACAACGGCACCATGGGTTCCTAGAAGTTGAGGGTAGTAGGTGTTTTTTTGGGTGGTGTTTTGACGAAAAGCTCGGCTCATACAGGTTTCATGATTAAGCTTAGAAAAATAGAGACAACTAAATAAATTCTGTAGTCCAACAAAAAATCAATCCTAGCTATGTGGGTTTGAGATTTTTTCAAATTTTTTAAAATCTATCACCATTTGTTTTATTTTACGAGAGATGGTTAAGGATAAGGGAGACTCAGTTCCTGTTTGATTAACCCCACTAAGTCTTCACAGTTATAGTTCCTGACAAAATTCTACTATCCGGATAAATCGTCAAATGGATTGCTAAGCTTTCCTATCCCGGGAATTACGATATCAATACTTGTGCCAGGCTTCATGGTGCGGGCACCGACTGACGTCCCACAACAGATTAGATCACCCGGAAGTAGTGTATGGAAGTGCGACATCAGAGAGACGATCTTCATTGGTGAAAAAATCATGTCACTAACTGGGTAATCTTGTCGTACCTTATCCCCCTGTAACGCCATGATCTGAAGGCCGCCTGGATCGATTCCAGTGGTTATCCAAGGCCCCAACGGTGTAAACGTGTCGAACCCCTTACAGCGAGTCCACTGCTGGAATGCTTTGTTCTCAAAAAGAAACTCAATTGCAGTAACATCATTGACACAAGTATAGCCAAATATATATTGGCCGGCCTCCTCTTCGCTGATCTCTCGGCAGGTCGAGCCGAGAACAATACCCAATTCAGCCTCAAATATTACCCGTCCCTGATGTCCGCGGGGACGATAGATAGTCTGTCCAGGACCAATCACGCTGGTTATCGGCTTCATGAAGTAAAGTGGTACATCTGGAAGCGTCTGGCTCTCTTTTTGGGCACGTTCGTGAAAGTTATTCCACAATGCAAAAATGGAATGCGGTACTAGCGGGGCTTTCAACTGGACATCTGCAAGTGGCATTGAACGGCCTGTAGGCTGGGGACTATCAAAAAGTCTTCCTTTGTATTCTGAGACAGTATCGCCAGTCAGTGTCCCGATCGCCGTCTTTTCCTGGTAATCAAAACGTATCCATTGAGTCATTTGTGGTAAGTCTCCTTTTAGTGTTAAAAACCCAAAAATTCCCATTGCCGCAGTCGGCACATTACTAAATCAGTAATAGCGTAAAGTTCGTTTAGCAGTCTCAATTTGAACACCAAAAATATACAAACACCAGCAAGATGCCGTAGTATATTTGTATGTAGTTACGCAGACCGCTGGATCTAGCTAGCAAAAACTCGTCCAATCCAGTAGTTGATAATGTCGAGAACTTCGTTGATGGAAAAACGAGTAACCTTGTTTCTTGACAACTTATTTATTAAAAAAATTTAGGTTTATTCTTTGGATATCCCTTTGATTAAGATTTTTTCTTGACTCAGTGTTTTGTCGAGTAAGCTCACGCAAGCGTAAATAGCCCTCAAGGTAGGGGTTTGCACTCCTGTAACTTCAGCCAACTCAATCACAGCTCCTAGCATGCTTTCTATTTCCATGGGTTTCCCAGCCTCCACATCCTGGAGCATTGAGGTCTTGTGTTTGCCGACACTCTCTGCACCGGCAATGCGCTTTTCCATGGGTACGCGGAAATGAGCCCCCAGGCGTTCTCCGACAGTCTGTGCCTCGGTCATCATTGTGGCGGCCAATTGTCTGGTCAACGGGAACTGACATATGTCGACAAGCGTTGAATGGGAGAGAGCGCTGATTGGATTGAAAGTCAGATTTCCCCACAATTTCAACCAGATTTCAGAGCGAATATCATCGAGAATTCTAGACTTGAATCCTGATTCAGTAAATAAGTCAGACACCATCTGAACTCGCTCTGTTTTCATGCCGCATAGTTCTCCCACTGGAAAACGATTACCCTCGATATGCTGGATCACTCCTGGTTTAGAAATAGTTGTGGCCGAATAGGCTATGCAGCCAATCAAGCGATCCGGATCGATACTCTTAAATAGCAAACCGCCAGGATCAACAGTTTCCACTACCCGGTTGGCATAGTCACCAACGAAATTTTGGAAATACCACCATGGGATCCCATTCTGAAGGGTGACAATGACAGTGTTAGGGCCAAGAAGTACAGACATGTCATTCACAATAGGTACTATCTGATGGGCTTTAAGTGCCAAGAGAACAACGTCCATTGGTCCAAGTTCCCCTACAAATTCAGTGGCGGTCAAATTCTCAGCTACAAATTCATCGTTCTCCTCAATCAACTTCATCCCTCTGGCCTTTATAGCAGCCAGATGAGGACCACGTGCTATTACCGAAACATCATGTCCCGCATTTGCTATGCGAACAGCCATGTAACCGCCGATGGCTCCAGCGCCAACAATACATACCTTCATGCTGTAAATTCCTTATGAGATGGACAAGTCAAGCTGTGCCCTGATGAAACAATCTAATAATTACTCTCGATTCGCTGAATGAAAGAAGTGAACGTTGGAACAAGTTTAAGTAACTGTAAGACTGAGGATTATAAGCTAACCGATTTTAATCGTGCATTGTAGCAATAAATAGGATGAAGGTCATCAACAAAATGAATTTCTCTTGATATTTATTAAGCAAGAGACAGACATGATCGTCTCATACTCCGAAAGGGTGATTCTAAATTACCGTTGCACTGTTGTGCACAGACTTTCTAATTGATCTGGTACCGCTCTGGATAGACTCTAGCACTGGGGACTTTACCCACACGTAGTTCATTCTGAATACGCTCATAGTAATCTACTTGCAGCAAGTCGCCATGTACCTCCCTAAATAATTGTCGCAGAGAGCGATTAGGTATTCTCAGGCCAGATTCTATTTCCTCGGGCAGGAATATCACACCGTCTTCAAAGAACCACTCTGGAATATCTTCTTCTCCTTCGAACTGGTTCTGATTAGTGCGGATCTTAACTTCAGTAAACTGTTCCAGAGCGTCGTAATCAAACAAGTACACTCCTCCGAATACACCGACACCATAGTTTCTGGCATCGAGGTCCTTATTGAATATATTGGCAGCCATATTGTTTTTGATGCAGTGCCCAAGATTGATTATTGCGGCCTCGCTTTCAGCCTGCGATGAGTTTTCTAGGTAGACCGGCAAGGGGATCAATTTACTCTGTACGATAAGGTGTCTGAAAAATAGAGATTCACCTTGCAGTGTCACACATTCACTCGCGTCGTTCAAAAGTTCTTGCAGTAGTGCATTGGTGAACCAAGCTCTTTCAAGTTTAACGCGATAGAAAATAATGTTGTCCAGCATACTGCC